>Ga0316189_10006462_pt1 | contig 11155 bp, 8 predicted proteins | sample LowCovwburrow_MG_FD_204930 | JGI IMG/M metagenome (GOLD analysis project Ga0316189, IMG submission 204930) | Coastal sediment microbial communities from Maine, United States - Lowes Cove worm burrow | ecosystem: Environmental > Aquatic > Marine > Coastal > Sediment | place: USA: Maine... | reverse complement strand
ATTACCAATCACGACAAAGAAAAGGCTGTCCACCAGATTATCCTCCAGGTAATTCAGGAGCTCGCCATCCACTTCGACAATTCTCCCAAAGAGATCTTTGGTTCAGTGGTTGACGAGGTTGCTGCCGAAGTTGATAGCGCCTCCTGGCAAGCACTGGTTCCCATGCTAAGCGAATGAGAGACGCTTGAGCATGGCGTGCCACAAATGCGTGTTTCTGATTCTTGACGGACTCGGAGATTTGCCGGCATCGGTGTTGTCCGGGCGTACACCCCTTGAGGACGCTGAAACGCCAGTCCTGAACAGCCTGGCAGCAGCTGGCCGGTTTGGCCTGGTAGACCCGATCGGGCCGGGCATCGTCCCCAATACACACTCCGGTTGCGGTGCGCTGATGGGTGTGCTTCCTGAGCAGTTGGGCCGGCTGCATCGTGGCCCGGTAGAGGCCAGTGGAGCAGGCTACACCTTGCGCCCCGGTGATATCGCAGCACGGGCCAATTTCGCCACGCTGGAAGATCAGGAGGGCGGGCTTGCGATCAGGGACCGAAGGGCCGGTCGAATCGATTCCGACACGCAGGAACTCGCCACGGCCTTACAAAACCTGGATTTGGGTGATGGCATCACTGCGGATTTGCTCTCTACAGACCAGCATCGTTGTGTACTGGTCTTTTCTGGTCCGGGGCTGGATCCTGCCGTAAGCGATACAGACCCGGGCGACCGTGGCACGACGGCATGGGTAAAAGCTTGCTCGCCGTACGCACCTGAAGCCACCTTAACAGCGCAGAAATTCAACCGTTTTATCGAGCTGGCGCACGAGATTCTCGACGTCCATCCGGTCAATCTGGCGAGGGTCCAGGCCGGGCAGTTGCCAGCCAATGGTGTGATTACACGCGGCGCAGGGGCCGGACTCAGTCTCGACAACGTAGTGCTTGACCGGGGCTTGAGCGCCGCCATGGTGACCGGGTGTAACACGGTTATCGGGTTGGCGCGGACAGTGGGCTATGAAGTCAGAACCGATCGCCGGTTCACCGCGGCGGCGGATACCGATCTGCCGGGCAAGATGGAAGCCGCCCTGTCGGCACTGGATGACCATGACCTGGTCTATGTGCATATCAAGGCGCCGGATTTGTTTGCCCATGATCATCAGCCCAGGCAGAAGCGAGATTACCTGCAGGACATTGACCGGGCCATGGCCTCGCTGAAAAAGGCGGGCGTAATGATTGCCCTGGCTGCCGATCACAGCACCGATTGTAATTCAGGTTCGCACACAGCCGATCCGGTTCCGGCCCTGCTGTATTCGCCGTTCGAACAGAATGCCAGCCCGGAGCCGGTCAACTTTGGGGAAACCGCCTGCGCTACAGGCAATATGCCCCGTCAGACCAGCCACGAACTATTGCTGCGGGTACTGGCTGCGATGGGGTTCGAGCCCACCCATTAGCCATCCCGCAGGCTACAGGTATTCTGCATAGGCACTCATGTACTTGGTCGCATCGTCGGGTGAAATGACGACGGCCAATCCGCTGTTGGACGCGCCGGTCAATTGAGCGGCATGCAGCAAGGCGCCAGTGGTGGGCCCAACCATGATGCCCTCGGTGCGGGCCAGCCGGATGCCGGCCTCGAACGCGTCCTTGTCTTCGACGGCGATGATTTCGTCAATCAGCGAGTAATCCAGGATGCTGGGCTTATGTTCTTCCGGCAGGTTGGAGATCTTTTTGATGCCGGAGAGCTTATGTCCCCGTGCCGCCGGCTCGACGCCGATGATCTGCACGCCCGGATTGCGTTCTTTCAGGTAACGGGCCACACCGGTGATGGTGCCACAAGTGCCGAAAGCCGCAAAAAAGTAGTCAATTTTTCCCTCGGTCTGATTCCAGATTTCCGGGCCGGTTGTGCGGTAGTGGGCTTCTACGTTCAATTCGTTTTCATACTGGTTGGGGCTGACGTATTTGCCGTTGAAGGCAGCGCTCTCGACCAGGCTCTTGACCACGCCGCGGGCACCTTCAGTTGGGAACAACGGGCATAATTCGTCTTCGACCTCGAGCAGTTCGGCCCCCAAAAAACGAAGTATGGCTTTCTTTTCTTCCGGAGTGCCGTCGGGCAGGGCCAGCTCGATGGGTGTGCCCTGGGCGTTGGCCAGGGCTGCCAGCGCGATGCCGGTGTTGCCGGCAGTGGGCTCGGTCAGCACCTGCCCATCCCCGACCGGCGTACCCTTCAACAGGTAAAGTGCCGTTCTATCCTTGATGGAGCCAAAAGGGTTATTGCGTTCAAGTTTCACATAAATTTCGAAGCCGGGTGAGGGCGTGGACCGCTCGCTTAGCCGGATCATGGGAGTCGGGTTGTCTGGGTCGGCGATCAGGTCTGCTACGTTGTTGTAAACGCGCAATGATCGCTTGTCGGTGGTGGCCGGCACATCGGGTACCGGTCGTAATGCAGCAGGTTTTGAATTCATTGTGTATCTCTCCAGTTCTGAACAAGGACCGGGACATACGAGAAAAACTTCCGCCCCGGCTTGCCGTTGCGGTTTGTCTTCTAAGGGATTTGGTGCTTAGTACGTGGAATAGACGCCGCATGGCTGGCATTTGCGCATACAAGCGCAACAGCAACACATACACATGCGGTGAATTTGATGGGTCATGTTGCGGAGACTAGCCTGTGTCAATTGCGGCTGTCAATCATTGCTGTATTCTCAGCGTATTGGATGACAGGGACACAGCCATGCAAAAAACCGCTATAGAAACCAACCATATTCTGGAAGGTGTCCGCTACGAGATTCGCGGAGAACTGGCACATCGTGCGATGGAACTGGAACGCCAGGGCTATGAGATCATTTCACTGAATATCGGCAATCCCGGCCTGTTCGGCTACCGGACACCGGAAACGATGCGTCTTGCGATGATTGAAAACCTCGGACAGAGTGAGGCCTATTGCCACCAGAAGGGTATCTTTCCGGCCCGCGAAGCGGTGGTTATGCAGCAACAGGACCGTGGCGTGCTGGACCTGACGGCAGAGGACGTATTCATTGGCAACGGGGTCAGCGAGTGTATCGACTTCGTTTTGCGCGCATTGCTCAACCAGGGCGATGAAATCCTTGTTCCCAGTCCCGACTATCCTTTGTGGAGTGCGGCGGTGGCACTGAACCAGGGCACGCCGGTTTATTACAATTGCCGCCCGGAAAATGATTTCCAGCCCGACCCGGAGGAAATCCGCAGCCTGATCACGCCCAAAACGCGCGGGATCGTGCTGATTAACCCGAACAATCCAACCGGCGCCGTTTACTCCCGCGAAATGCTGGAGGAGATCGTTGGCATAGCCGAGGAACACCAGATCATCGTGTTCGCCGACGAGATCTACGATCAGATGTTGTACGGCGATGCAGTGCATGTGCCAATGGCGACCCTGGTGCACGATACGCTGTGCGCGACCTTTAATGGCCTGTCGAAAATCTACCGGGCCTGTGGCTACCGTGTCGGCTGGGTGGCTTTCAGCGGCGAGCGGGAAAACGCAAAAGAGTACATGCATGCAGTCGAGCTGTTGGCTTCTCTGCGCCTGTGTGCCAACGTGCCCGGGCAGTGGGCGGTCCAGACCGCACTGGGCGGCTACCAGAGTATCCGCAAACTAACCGAGCCGGGGGGGCGGCTGTTCCAGTCCCGCCAGGCCATCATCGACGGGGTGAACAGCAGTCAGTACCTCGAGCTATGTGTGCCCAATGGCGCCATGTATGCTTTTCCACGGGTCAACTGTGAGCTGATTCCGGATTTTCAGGATCAGCGTTTTGCACTCGAGTTACTGGAAAAGAAACATGTCCTGATCGCACCGGGGAGCAGTTTCAACGTGCCGTACCGGGATCATTTCCGGATTACGACGCTGCCGGACGAACGCAAGATGGCGGTGGTGTTCGAACGCATTGAAGCGGTCCTGGATTCGATGGCCCAGTAATGTTTACAGCGTGTCGCCGGGCAGACTGAGCTCGCTCTTATCCAGCCCCGGCGGCGCCAATTGCCTGGCTTGTTCCAGGCTTTCCTGTGCGAGGTCGGTTTTACCGGACAGGAACTGTGACTGCGCCAGGTTGAAGTAAAAACGATATTCGTTATTTTCGATTCGCAGTGCCCTGTTCAGCAGTGCAATGGCGTCGTCATAACGCTGCTCTTCAACCGCGACTTCGGCCATGTAGTTCAGGTAGTAGGGGTTTTTGCGGCGGTGCCTTTCCACTTGCGCCTGTATTGCCTCAGCCTTCTCAAGATCACCATCTTCGTCATAGATTGAATACAGATTATTCAGTGCGACCGACTGCCGTGGCTCCAGCTTCAGAGACGTCTGGTAGGCTAAAATTGCTTCTTCAGTTTGCTCGTTGCGTCGCAACACGACGCCCAGGTTAGACCAGATATAGTGCAGGCCGGCATCGACTGAGATGGCTTTCCTGAAATAAGCGTAAGCCAGCGCCCGGTTGTCTTCCACCAGCGCATCCGCTCCCAGGTTGTTGTAATACTGTGCCAGTGCTTCCTGGTCACCCAGGCGCCTGACCTGCTCTACGGCCTGTTGCTTGCGTCGGCTGACATCCACCGTGAATTCGTTGCTTCTGTCCCGCACCACGGCGTTGACGTGCATGCTGAACAACATGGTTTCGTTGGCTGTGCTCCAGACGGGTGGGATTTTCACTTCCTGGAACCAGGCCTTGAGGCCGGCTTCGCGCGCCATGGCTACAAACATGCTGGAAAAAGTGAGGCAGTTGCCCCTGCCGGCTCTGAAGCCCTCATCAGCGGGCAGGGTGACACGGGGGTCATATTCAAAATTCAACAGGTATGGGTCGAGTGCAGCGTAGGCCAGCGACCAGGCTCTCCTGTCCTGTGAACTTCGCTTCCCAACGTTCCTCGTTGCAAATTCCCGGAGCTCTGGAGAGGTCTGTAAGAGGTTGACATCCGGTATTTCGATCAATGGCTGGCCAGCCAGGGGCGGTACTTCCGGGGTCTTAACGGGCGCGCTCGAACAAGCTGTTATCAAAGTGGCCAGCAGAAGCATACCGCCAGGCCGAAACCCGCTCATTGACCAACTTCTCGCTGCCATTCCGGACATTTGCTTCCCGTTATGGTGGACTCTTTCATGATAGCGCATCATGGCCCTTTTTTAACAGCTGTTCGCGGGTGGCTATCTCTCCCTTTTTGAGCGAAACTATTCGATTGGATAAGTCAGCAGATCGCCAACATAAAGAACCTCCGGAGCGGAAAAAATGAAACCTGTTGAGAAACCGGCTAACCCCAACTTTTCTTCCGGGCCCTGCAGTAAGCGGCCCGGCTACGATGTCAGCGCCTTGTCGCTGGAATCTTTAGGCCGGTCACACCGGTCTGCACTTGGTAAATCCGTTCTGGGCCGGGCCTGTGCCGATACGGCCGAGTTGCTGGGCTTGCCGGAAGGTTACCGCGTTGGCGTGGTCCCGGCCTCGGATACCGGGGCTATGGAAATGGCCATGTGGTCGCTGTTGGGTGCCCGGCCGGTTGACGTATTTGCGTGGGAGTCTTTTGGCAAAGGTTGGCTGGTCGATATCACGCGGCAGTTGCAGCTGGATGAAGTGCGTACATTCACCGCGGATTACGGAGAGTTGCCTGACCTGGAGCAAGCGGATCCTGCTCACGACATCGTCTTCACCTGGAATGGCACCACGTCGGGCGTGAAAGTGCCCGATGGAGACTGGATCAGCGATGCACGGGATGGCCTCACCATCTGTGATGCCACCTCTGCTGTTTTTGCAATGAATCTGCCCTGGGAAAAACTCGATGTTGTGACCTATAGCTGGCAAAAAGTGCTGGGCGGGGAGGGTGCCCATGGCATGCTGATCCTCAGTCCGCGAGCAGTCGAGCGACTCGAGTCCTATACGCCGCCATGGCCATTGCCGAAAATTTTTCGCCTGACCAAGGAAGGAAAGCTGATTGAGGGCATCTTCAAGGGATCAACGATCAACACGCCTTCCATGCTTTGCGTGGCGGACTACCTGGATGCACTGGACTGGGTGCGTGAAATCGGCGGCGCTGCTGCAGCGATACAGCGATCAGAAAACAACCTCGCAGTGATAGAGGAATTCGTGGCGGCCCGCCATTGGATTCATTTCCTTGCAGGTGATGCCGCGCAGCGTTCCAACACAAGCGTCTGCCTGACCGTAGACCTGGAACCGGAGCGGGTGAAAGCCATGGTGGCCCTGCTCGATGTAGAAGGTGCCGCGCATGACATCGGCGCCTATCGTGATGCGCCGGCGGGACTGAGAATCTGGTGCGGAGCAACCGTCGATGAAAAGGATGTAGCGGCATTAATGCCCTGGCTCGAGTGGGCTTTCAAAAAAGTTAGTGGAGAATAGAATCCCGATGTACAAAATTAGAACCTATAACCAGATTTCTGACGTCGGCCTGAGCCGTTTCACGATGGATAACTACGAGATCGGAGCCGCGGTTGAAGAGCCTGATGCGTTTATTCTGCGCAGCCAGAAACTGCATGACGAGCCAATGCCTGCAAGCGTGCTGGCGGTGGCCAGGGCCGGGGCCGGGGTAAACAACATACCGATTGACGACTACACCCAAAAAGGGGTCGTGGTTTTTAACACCCCCGGAGCGAACGCCAACGCGGTGAAGGAACTGGTTACGGCCTCACTGTTGTTGAGTTCGCGCGGCATACTTGACGGGATGAACCGGGTGCAGGAGATGACCGACATCACGGATCCTGAAGTGATGGCAAAACAACTGGAAAAAGAGAAAAAACAATTCGCCGGCAGTGAAATCGCGGGCAGAACCCTGGGCGTAGTAGGGCTCGGCGCAATCGGTTCAATGGTGGCCAACGCAGCGCTCGAGATGGGCATGCACGTGGCCGGATTTGACCCCGCGCTTTCGGTCGAGGCAGCCTGGCGCCTGTCCAGCCGGGTAGAAAAGGTCGATAGCCTGGAAGCGTTATTGAAGCTGTCTGATTTTGTCACGTTGCACGTTCCGGCTATCAAGCAGACCCGACACCTGATCAACGCTGCGGCGCTGTTGCGCTTCAAGCCGGGTGCAAAATTGCTTAACTTCGCCCGTGACCAGATCGTCGATGTGGATGCAGTAGTCGCGGCGCTGGATGAAGGCCGCCTGGGCGGCTACATCACCGATTTTCCTGTTCCCGCGCTAATCGGGCGAAAGGACGCCATGCTGTTTCCGCATATTGGTGCGAGTACCCGCGAGGCGGAAGAGAACTGCTCGGTGATGGCGGCAGAACAACTGATGGATTACCTGGAGAACGGTAATATCATCAACTCGGTCAACTTTCCCCAGACCCGGATGGTGCGTACGGGTGGTTATCGGATCACCTTCGCGAACGAAAATGTTCCACGTGTACTCGGTACCGTGCTGTCCGTTCTGGCCGATCATGACATCAACGTAATGGATATGGTGAACAAGAGTCTGCGCGACATCGCTTACAACATCATCGATGTTGAGACTGAGCCGACCGAACAGATCGTCAGGGCGATTGAAGGTGCCGAGGGCGTCATGCGCGTCCGGGTGCTATAGACGGATGGCTGATATCCGAGAGATAGAAATACCTGAAAAAGACCTCCCGCTGCGGGCTGACGTCAGTCTGTTGGGCTCGCTGGTAGGAGATGTGCTGGTCGATCAGCACGGTCAGGAACTGCTGGACCGTGTGGAAGCGGTGCGCAAGGCGTCGATTCAGCAACGTGAGGGTTCAGACGGCGCCGAACAGCTGGATGCCGCACTATCTGACCTGAAGCCTGAACAGGTCATGCTGGTCATTCATGCATTTGCTGCCTACCTCAGGGCGGTTAACCTGGCCGAAAAAGTCCATCGGATCCGCCGCCGCAGGGCGTATCAAAGGGCTGGAGCTGCGGCCCAGCGAGGTAGCCTCGAAGCGGTTATTGGGGAGCTGAAGAAAGCCGGTGTGGACGCCGCTGCGTTATCAGAAGCGGTCAGCCAGCTCAGAATTCAGCCGGTTTTTACCGCACATCCGACCGAGGCGACCCGGCGAACCATCCAGGAAAAAGAGTACGACATCGTGCTGCGCCTGGTAGAGCGACTGAACCCGGAGCTAACGCCTCGCGAGGAAGCTCTGGCGCTTCAGCGGATCCGCGCGGCGCTTACATCATCCTGGCAAACACGGCTGGTTCCTCATTCTCGCCCTACCGTTGCCGATGAGCTGGATAACATTCTGTTCTACATCACTGACATTCTCTACCGCGTGGTGCCGGTCTTTTACGAATCGGTGGAGCAGGCCTTCGAAGCCAACTTCGAGCAATACCCGGCTGATTTTCTGAAAGACATCATCCTGCGGTTTGGGTCGTGGGTGGGTGGCGATATGGATGGTAATCCGAACGTCACCTCGGTCACGATTCTGGAGACCCTGGCCAGGCAACGTGCCGTCGTCATCAAGCGATACCTCCCTGATATACGCAAACTATCCCGTTATCTGAGCCAGTCTACGTCCGAGATAGGCGTATCTCCTGCCGTGTTGCGGCAACTGGAGCGCTACCGGGAGATGATGCCCGGTGTGAACAGGAGTATTCCCGAGAGGCACCGTGATATGCCTTATCGGTGCCTGCTGAAGCTTGTATCCCATCGGCTGGAGCACACCTGGAGCGAACAGGAGCATGCTTACGCAGCCGTTGATGACTATGCTTCTGACATCCGCTTGATTTGTGACAGCCTGCGGGAGAACCATGGTGAGCATGCGGGTTTGTTCGGCGTAGAACGGTTGCTGCGACGGATAGAAACTTTTGGTTTTCACCTGGTCACGCTGGACGTCAGGCAGGATGCCTTGCTGCATCGCCGTGTTATGGGTGAGTTGCTGGGTTGCGAGGACTGGCTGGCCAGGAAACCGGAAAATCGTGCCAAAGTGCTGACGCACCTGCTGGAAAGCGGTGGTTTACCTGGTGTGTCTGCCGGGCACCCGCTAAGTGACGAAACGCGGGGAACCCTGGATGTGTTTCGGGCCATTTCCAGCGCCCGGCAAATGTATGGCAGCTCGGCCATCGGCTTATTTATCATCAGCATGACCCAGGGGGCGGACGATGTGCTCACAGCCCTTGCGCTTGCCGAGATTTCCAATCCACATACGGGGTCGTCGTCACAGCTGGACGTGGCTCCACTGCTGGAAACGGTGGATGACCTGCAGGCAGGACCAGAGATTATTGAAACCCTGTTATCACTGGACTTTTATCGCAAGCACCTCGATGGGCATCGCTGCAGGCAGGCCGTGATGATCGGATACTCAGACAGCAGCAAGGACAGCGGTATCGTCGCCTCACGCTGGTCACTTTACGCGGCACAAAAACGCCTGGTTGACGTTGGTGATGAACGCAATACAGATATTGTTTTTTTCCATGGTCGTGGCGGCACCGTGAGCCGGGGCGGGGGAAACCTGGTCAATGGAATCCTTGGAGCACCGCCGGGAACGGTTAAGGGGTTCCTTCGCGTGACCGAGCAGGGTGAGGTGATCAACCAGAAATTTGGTGTACGGTTCCTTGCCTTGCGCAACCTCGAGCTTGAGGCCGGCGCCACGCTGACGCACAGCATGGGCTTTGCTTCCCAGGGCCTGAATGATGAGGAGAGCGAGATACTGTCCCATATGTCCGTTGTTTCCCGGGAAAAATTCCGTGCAATGGTTTATCAGGATAAGGATTTCCCCGCGTATTTCCGCGCCACGACCCCGATTGATGTTATTGAGCAACTCAATATTGGATCGCGGCCGGCGTCACGCCGCTCAGGGGCGGGTATCGAGAACCTCAGGGCCATTCCCTGGGTTTTTTCCTGGGCCCAGGTAAGGGTGGGTTTTCCCGGTGTTTACGGTTTCGGAACCGCGTTGGATAGCGCCATTGAGAAGTTTGGAATTGAAGCCATCCGGGATTTGCTCGGCAGACAGGTTTTTTTCCAGGGCATGATCAACGATGTAGAAATGGTTCTTGGGAAGTCCGAGCTGGGGATCGGCCAGCGTTACGCCGGTCTCGCCGATGCCGGCCAGCAGCGGTTTTTCGAGTCCATCAGTAGCGAGTTTGAGCTCGCGGAGCAGCGTATCCTTGAACTCAAGCAATTGGAGCGGCTGCTGGATGATCAGACGGTTCTGCAACGGAATATTCGCCTGAGAAACCCCTATGTCGACCCTTTACACTTGCTGCAGATTGATTTATTGCAACGATGGCGCGACGGCGAGTGCAAAGACGATGGTTTGCTGGAGGCGCTCAAAGCCACCGTTAAAGGGATTGCGCTGGGCATCCAGAACACCGGATAACAACGTTGTATTTCCTTCTTCGCATAAATGCGGGATAATAACTGACCGACCGTACGGTCAGTCTAAAATTCAGGAAGGATACAAATGCAGCTCGAAGCATCAACAAGCCACTTGTCCGGGCAATCAGCCGGCGAGGTGGCGATACTGGAGGCCGCCGTGCGATTGTTTTCGGCAAGTAGCTACGATGCCGTTTCCATGCGTGGAGTGGCCGAAGCCGCAGGCGTCAGCAAAGCCAATATTTACCATCATTTTTCATCCAAGGAATCGCTTTACCAGGCCATCCTTCAGTCCAGTGCGGCTGAACTGTCCGGACTGGTTGACCAGTTAGCCGAGAGTCCCGGGTCTTTCGCTGATCGACTGGCAAATTTTGCCCACGCCCACCTGGGGCACCTGGAAAATAATGCGCTGACCTCGAGAGTGATTATTCGCGAAGCATTTTCCGGAAATGACGAACGCAGCAAGATGCTGACCGACCAGGTGTTTGGCGGCATATTCCAGCGCATTATTTCTACGTTCATGGCAGGGCAGAAGGCCGGAGAATTGCGGCCTGATCTCGATCCTGCCTTATGCGCAACCCTGCTTATCGGCGCAGACGTATTTTTCTTCCAGGCAAGCAGTTTACTGCAGCATGTACCCCAGGCGGGCTTTGTAAACCGGCCGCTGCAGTTCAGTAATGAAATGGTCGATGTGATGCTGAACGGCATGCTCGTGCCGTCGGGAGTTACAACATGAATCTGATCAAATTTCTGGCGGCCTGCCTGCTGTCTGCAGCGGCACTTTCGGGTTGTAACGAGGCGACACTTGAGGATGGCTCTGAAAACGGCGCCGGCGTCCAGCGAAACCCGGTTGCAGTCACGTTGGCCCAAAGCCAGGCCCGGGACGTAAGGGTCGAGCTGTTCTCAGTCGGCCGGATCAT
>Ga0316189_10006461_pt1 | contig 11155 bp, 8 predicted proteins | sample LowCovwburrow_MG_FD_204930 | JGI IMG/M metagenome (GOLD analysis project Ga0316189, IMG submission 204930) | Coastal sediment microbial communities from Maine, United States - Lowes Cove worm burrow | ecosystem: Environmental > Aquatic > Marine > Coastal > Sediment | place: USA: Maine... | reverse complement strand
CAAGCAGCCGGAGTACGAAACCGTCTGGGCCCACGGCGGCAACTGCGGCATCGACGATCTGGATGCCATCGCCATGCTCGATCGCCTCGATGACGACTTCGGGGTGGACACCATCGAAATGGGCGCCACCATCGGCGTGGCCATGGAGGCCGGCGTCGCCAAATTCGGCGATGCACAGGCCGCCATCAACCTGGTGAAGGAAGTCGGCAAAGGCACGCCCCTGGGACGCATCCTGGGCAGCGGGGCCGAGGTCACCGGCAAGGTCTTCGGCGTCGAGCGGATACCGACGGTCAAGGGCCAGGCGATGCCGGCTTACGACCCGCGCGGCATCCAGGGCATCGGCGTCACGTATGCCACCAGCACCATGGGCGCCGATCACACCGCCGGCTACGCGGTTACCGCCAACATCCTCGGGGTGGGCGGCAAGGTCGATCCACTGACCCCCGAAGGCCAGGTCGAACTGTCGCGCAACCTGCAGATCGCCACGGCGGCGGTGGATTCCACCGGCATGTGCCTGTTCATCGCCTTTGCGGTGCTCGATCAACCAGAGACTTTCCAGGCCTTGATCGACATGATCAATGCCTTTTACGGTATGGAACTGACGGCGGACGGGGTGGCCGAACTGGGCAAGTCGGTACTCAAGACTGAAAGAGACTTCAACGAACGGGCCGGTTTTACCTCCAAACAGGATCGGCTGCCGGAATATTTCATTAAGGAAGAACTGCCGCCCCACAACGTCACCTTCAAGGTCAAAGACGAGGAATTGGACCAGTTGTATAACTGGTAGTCCGACGGCTCGACATCAACCGAATGGGGAACACCGTTTGCGGTTTCCCCATTTTTTTCATTTTACGATCTCTGCAGGACCGGTATCGAGAGGCAGCCGGGCGCCGGACACAACCTTACGCCTGGAGATTCGAGACCGCAACACTCAGCGTAAGCGGCCGCCCTGCAGCAAATAAATTGGGGAATCCTAACGATAATGGGAAACGACGGCCACACCGCATTGCGGTTTCAGGTTGAACCGGCTATCATACCATCTTGCTTCACACCCTTGTTCTCGCGGGGGGTGCGGGTCAGCGCTTGCCTGGAGTGCAGTTTGAAGGAACTGATGTGCCGGCAGATCGGATTGGCGGAAGACTATCTGGAGAACAGAGTTCAAACCGTATTTCTCAACGGACATCCCGTCGATGACGTCAACCGGACAACAGTTGGGGAAGGCGCAACCGTTGCGCTGTCAGCCGCGATGCCCGGTCTGGTCGGTGCCGTATTGAGGAAAGGCGGCGTTTTAGCCACCCTCCGCAAAAACATTACCTACCGAAACGACGCCTCGGCCCGTGAAACCTGTGAGGGCAGAGTAATTGTAAAGCTCTTCAACATGACCACCCGTGAGGTCGGACCGTTACTGTTGGCGCGCGGCATTTGGATGGAAGGCGCCGAGTTGAGGGAAGTACTCGACCGGTGTGAAGATCTGCTCAGAAAAGGATGCCGGCGGGCGATGTTAGGCAACAATCCAATCGGCCTTGACGATTTGAGGTCACGTATAAAAGACAAAGACACCCTGTTTCTTCAAGTCACCACTGAGGACCCCAGCAAAAAATAATTCCACATCTTGCTTGTCTTTTGGTTCTTCTACTGCGTCTCATCCACCGACACGTATCTCGATATGCGCCGCTGAATGCGCCTTGTAGACGAACCCAAATCCGGCGCAATCTTGTGGAATTATTTTTTACCGTGACCCTGATTAACTCAAACCGTTTATCACCTCAGCTGTGACCTTTCCGGCGGGCACCGGATCTTCGGGTCATTCGATCAAAATGTGACCTCATTTTTGAGTAATCCCTTAACCGCCGCCTACCGGTGGGAAGACCCCCAATCGGCTGCCGTCTTTCAAATTCGATTCACGGCTGGCATGAATCCCATCGACAAAGATCAGCTTGACCAGGCCAGTCGGAATGTTCAATTGCTGCAATACGTCTTCCACAGTAGCACCGTCGGCAACATCCAAAACGCAGCTGCCCTTTTCAAGTTGATTGGGCAAGTAACGAGCCAAGGTGGCGTATAGGTTGGCTTCAATCTTCATCTTATCTATTCTTCCCTTCGTATGAAAACATCAGTTGGGAACTCATATAGGTTTGATAATAGGGCTGAAGGATTCCTTTTTCAAGTCTACCTCGAGCGATAGGCTTAGCCGGTCAATTTTCGCTACCCCATCAAAACAGGAGCGCTTGCCTTTTTAACGACAGCGGTTTATCAGGGAAGAACCTGACATCTTGCTCGTTCTGCATGTGCTGCTGGAAAGGAACAATTTATGGATTCAGCCACAACCGCACAACTGGAAAAATTGGTTCGCGATATATCGGGGCAAATTTCCGACCCCGCCCATCGCAGTGTTTGGGTTTTAGAAGATGGCCCGGCCCGGAAACTTTCCGAGCGCTGCGCCCGCAGCATGCGCGATGTCTACCTCGCAGCGCTCAACCAAAGCATCTGGCCGCATCGCTACGTCCGCAACCGCGACATCCTCGCACTGGAAGATCAGTTGAAACTGGCAAATTCCAGAGTGGCCGTTATCGGTGCCGGCGGGCTGGGGGGGACGGTTATCCTGCTGTTGGCCCGCATCGGGGTCGGTTTTCTGACAGTGGTTGACGGAGACGTTTTCGATGAAACCAATTTGAACCGTCAGGCCCTGTCCGACACCGCGAATATCGGCGTGCCCAAAGCAGAAGAGGCTGCCAAAAAGGTCCGGGAAATAAATCCGGCGGTCGAGGTGAGCATGTTCCGAAAAAAAATCAATGCCGCCAATGCCGATTCTATTTTGGCAGAGATGCACGTGGTGGCCGATGCGTTGGACAACATCCCCGATCGAATGACGATCGGCAGCACCGCACAGAAACTCGGGATTCCTCTCGTACACGGTGCCTTGGCCGGCTTCGACGGGCAGGTCATGACCATTTTCCCTGAAGATCCCGGTTTGGAGCGAATTTACGGAGAAACGCAAACGCCAAGAAACGATCCCGGACGTCCGGAAGCCATTCTAGGTGTACCGGCACCAACTCCATCTATCGTCGCTACCATTCAGGCGATGGAAGTCATCAAAATCCTGCTCGACCGTGGGCAGCTCATCCGCAACCGGATGCTGCACATCGATCTCGAAGGGAGTCGGTTTGACAGCTTCAGTTTTTAACGCTATATGTTCATTCCTGCGGCAAGGACCGTCTTCATTGGCGACAACCCTTCTTTTGTTCCAGGAAAGGCCTTCTCGCATTAACACCTCGACCCGCCTAACAGAAAAACCGAATGCCGGGCATTATCTCACTGTTCTGGCCGCAGACCAGCCATATTCGACGCTGCCGCCGGAGCAAAAAAAGGGCAGCCCCTCTTTTCGGAGGGAGTGCCCCTTATTTTCCCGGATAATGGGAAGTTAAATCACGGTGACATTCACGGCAGCCGGACCTTTTTGCCCTTGCTCTATGTCAAAGCTAACACGGTCGCCTTCACTGAGGGATTTAAAGCCGGTGGCGTTAATGGCTGAATGATGAACGAACACATCCGGCCCGTCTTCCTGCTCAATAAACCCGAACCCTTTTTGGTCGCTGAACCACTTTACAGTTCCATTGATCATGGTGATATCCTCCTTTCATTAAAAATTTCAACGTCTCAAACTGGAGGATATCTCTCTTTGTAACGGATTGTTCCTTCAGAACGAAACTGTCCCGCGAACCTGATGCGGTACTTCATTGATTGCTTCGAAGATAATCAATTATTCGTCGAATTGCAAGACCATTATCATTTTTTTTGCCCGGCCATCCCGATCGCCACCGGGAAGACGGCTGACGGAATCGACGAAGCTATTCGCAGAGTTCGAACAGGGCCGCCGCCCCCATGCCGCCGCCGATGCACATCGACTCGATACCGTATTTGGCACCCCTGGCTTTCATGTTGGCCAGCAGGGTGGCGCACAGCTTGGCACCGGTACACCCCAGAGGGTGGCCGAGGGCAATGGCACCGCCGTTGACATTCACTTTTTCCATGTCCAGGCCGAGTTCGCGGATACAGTATAGCGCCTGGGAAGCGAAGGCTTCGTTGATTTCAAAAAGGCCGACGTCGGCAATATCCATTCCGGCCATATCGAGCAGTTTCGGTATGGCGTAACGCGGTCCGACTCCCATTTCCTCCGGCTTGCACCCGACTGTTGTGTAGCACTTCAGTTTGGCAAGCGGCTGAACCCCGAACTCCTTGACCTTCTCTTCGCTCATGATGATCGCCGCCGCAGCACCGTCAGTGGTTTGGGATGAATTGCCGGCCGTCACCGTGCCGCCGGCCGCAAAAACAGGCTGCAGTGCCGCCAATCCTTCGAGGGTCGTGTTATCCCGGATGCCGTCGTCGAAGGCCTGGACAAACGATTCTTTTTCGTAAGTACCGTCCTGCTGCCGAACGAATTTTGTGGCCGGCGTCGGCACCAGTTCGGTAAAAAGGGTGTTCTTCCTGGCGTCGGCGGCTCTGGTCTGCGACTGAAACGCAAAGGCGTCCTGGTCCTCGCGAGAGATTTTGTAGCGTCGGGCAACATTCTCGGCCGTGATGCCCATCGACACGTAAAGTCCGGCATGTTCACGGGTATACTCGGGATGCGGCCGGGGCATGAACCCGCCCATGGGGATATAGGTCATCGACTCCACACCGCCGCCGACGACGACATCCGCCCAGCCCGCCATTACTTTCAGGGCCGCGGCGGTGATCGCTTCCAGGCCTGAAGCGCAGAACCGGTTCACAGTTGCGCCGGTCACCTCGGACGGAAAACCGGCAATCTGACTCACAAGCCGGCCGATGTTCAATCCCTGCTCGGCCTCGGGAAAACAACACCCTACCATGATATCCTCGACGTCCTTTTTCTGAAGATTGGGCGTGCACTCAACCGCAGTCGACAGAATAAAGGAAAGCAAATCCTCCGGCCGGGTGTCGCTGAAAGCGCCTTTGCCGCGTTTGCAGCCCGGCGTTCGGATGGAAGTGACGATATAGGCATCTCTCATGTCCTTACCCCCTTTTTTAACAATACTGATGGTATGATCTCAACAAAAACGATAGCCCTAACGGCCTCCGCGGTGCATGAAAATGATGCGCCGAAATTCAACGGTCCCGCTCCCTCAACCGATTGGCGGGTGAATTTTGCAATCAATTACGCAGCGGCTTGCCCGTATTGAGCATGTGTTCGATCCGGGAAACTGTATTTTCCTGCCGCAGCAGTTCCATGAATGTCCGGCGCTCGAGTGTCAAAATCACCTCTTCGTCCAGTTCGCTGTTGGTGCGAACCTCGCCGCCGCTGATGACAAAAGCGATCCGCTTGGCCAGCAGTGCGTCATAATCGGTGATAAAACCGCCTTTATGCATATTGTAGATTTCGGCTGCAATCATGCCCTGAGCCGACTCGCCGATAACTCTGAGCTTCGGCTTGACGGGCGGCGCATATCCCTCATCCACCATTTTCAAGACTTCTTTTTTGGCCTCGCCGACAAGGTAGTCGCGGTTAAAGACGATCCGGTCCCGCGCACCGAGAAAGCCAGTGGCCCGGGCATCGGCGGCCGAGGTGGAGACCTTGGCCATGGCGATGGTCATAAAAACGGGAATGAAGAAGCGCCCCAGATCCACATCCGTAACCGAGGCGGGAATCGTCTGAATGGTCCGCCGCCAAAGATTCAGGCATCCCCCGCCGGCGGGCAGCAGTCCGACACCGATTTCGACCAAGCCCATATAGAGTTCGGCGTGGCCGACGATCCGGTCAACCGCCAGGCAGACTTCGCAGCCCCCTCCGAGGGTCAATCCGTAAGGAGCGGCCACGACCGGAAACGGCGCATACCTTGCCCGCTGCAACACCTTTTGCAGATCGTGCACCATCTTCTCGATATCGGCATATCGCTTCTCTTTGACGGCCCCGAGGATACCCTTCAGGTCGGCGCCGGCAGAAAAAGCGCCGGGCATTCCGCCGGCCTGGTTCCCAATGACCAACCCGGCCCCGTTGGCATCGACATGGTCGAGCGCTTGCGCCATGAAATCCAGGATTTCCGCATTCAGTGCATTCATTTTGGTGTGGAACTCGAGGCAGGCCACGCCATCACCCAGATCGACCAATGAAGCGGATGGCGTGCCGCTGATCACTTTGCCGGCGCCCTTGAGAGCCTTGAGGAAGATGATGTTGGGACTGACGTCGAGTTCCCGGTAGCCTTCGGCGGCAAAATCGTAATAAGAGACCTTCCCGTTGTCGGTCCTGTAAAACGTGCTGCGGCCGGCTGCGATCATCGCTTGAATTTTTTTAGGCACCTCGAACCCGTCGCGCGCCATTTTCTCGACCGACTCTTTTAGCCCGATCGCGTCCCAGGTTTCAAAGGGACCGAGCCCGAAGTTAAAGCCCCATCGCATGGCGTTGTCGATATCGACGATCGTGTCGGATATCTCTGGAATGCGGTTGGCGGCATAAATCAGGTTATTCGCCAAGGCTTTCCAAGTGAATCGGGCCAGTTTATCGTCACCGTAAACCACGGCCCGCATTCTTTCCGGCAGGGTCCGGGCATGCCGGACTTTCTCCAGGCAGGGATAGGTCGGCGTTTCATATTCGCCGTAGGTCAATGTGTCCGGATCGATGACTTTACGAATCTTCTGCCACTCGGGCGTCAGTTCGGTTTTGTAGAAGCCGCTCTGGCTTTTTTTGCCCAGCAGATTTTTTTCGATCATGCTCTGGACGAACCCGGGCATCTCGTAACTGTCCCGACCTTCGTCGTCCGGCACCATTTCGTAGGTGTTGCGAGCGACGTGGGCAAGCACGTCGAGTCCCACCAGATCAGCGGTTTTGAACATGGCGGTCTTAGGCCGTCCCATGACCGGACCGAAGACGGCATCGACGGCCGGAATCGTCAAACCCTCTTCCCGCATCAACTGCATGGCCTTGACAATTCCCTGGACCCCGATGCGGTTGCCGATAAAATTGGGCGTGTCCTTGGCCCATACGATCCCCTTGCCGAGAATCTTTTCACCGTATTCAGCAACAAATGTGAGAAGTTCCGGCAGCGTGTCCTCTCCGGGAATAATTTCCAGCAGCCGCATGTAGCGTACCGGATTGAAAAAATGGGTCCCCAGGAAGTGCTGCCGAAACTCCGGGCTCAGTCCCTTGGACATGGCTTTGAGCGGAATTCCGGAGGTATTGGTGGTGACGATCGTGCCCGGGCGGCGGACTGTCTCGATCTTTTGCAGGAGGTTTTGTTTGACCTTCAGGTTTTCCACCACGACTTCAATGACCCAGTCACACTCGGCGAGCCTTTCAAAGTCGTCTTCGAGGTTACCGATGTCGATGCGCTCGGCGTCTTTGGGATGCATGAGCAACGCCGGACTGGCTTTGAGCACATTATCCAGCCCCTGCTTGACGATTCGATTGCGCGCCTTTGGGTCACGTTTCTGTTCATCCTTCAAGTCCGGAGGCACGATGTCCAGCATCACCGTCCGCACGCCGGCACTGGCAAGCATGGCGGCGATACCGCCACCCATGACGCCGGACCCGATCACCGCAGCCTTTCTGATCTTTTTCATGATGATTGTCCTCCTGTTGATTAAAATGAATGAATATTCATTCACTTAACAAATCCAGGTCGACTCTGTCAAGAAAAAACCCGGGAATGGTTTAATGTGTCAAAATACTATAATTACTTTAGAAAAAGGCCATATAGACACGGGTGTCTTTATATCTTGGCCGATTCACGCGCGATGCAACGCCGGGTATAATTATGAATATTTATTCAAAAGGCAGATCATCTGTTGGACGATCTGCCATGACCGATGGCGCCGGCACCGGTCATAATCGTCGATGGAAACGATGTTGAGGTTGCTGCAGGCAACCACATCGGTGAAATCAGCCCCGAAGTTGACCAAAACGGGCGGACGGTGTTAAAATAATACTCTAAAACCAAAAACATTCTGTCGGCTGTTTCAGCGGAGTTGAATTTGTGGCTGGAGAAAACGCCAGGGACAGTGTGACGCGGGAAGGAGGCGGCGGATGAATGCAAGAATCAAAAAGTATGTTTTCAGCGGCATTTTATTGTTCATTGGCTATTTTTTGGCGAGTCAACACATTGTGATCAAAAACAAAGAGTTCAAATTATTAAAAAAGTCAGAGTTGACGTACGAATACACCTTTTACAACGTCACCGACAGAGATCCCGAAGACATCATCAAGATCGATATGTTGCGGGAAGACGGCATTGGAGATGTTCTGGTTGATTTCGGGCTCTTGAGCGAAGAGGACAAATACAAGCTCGAAACTTATTACAGCAACCTGGAAGAGTAACCCCCTTTTTTTCTTTTCTTCGCGCTTCAAGAGTTTATATACCGTGTCGTATATGACCCCTCCAACAATACATTAACCCGCATTTTCACCCTTTCCTATATTTTTCTTGTTATCATAAAACCGCAAGGCAGACCCGCGCGCGCCATCCGGTTGGTCAATGCCGTAAATTCTTAAGAGGTTATGTTCTTGCCGCCTGTATTTGGATGTCATTCACGGCCTGCGATGGCCGTGCTTATGGACAGCCGGAGACCGTCGGTTGCAAGAGAAATAGCGCCGTCTTGGTCAGTCCGCAACAGGCGGGTTTTTGCCTGACGATAGCGCTTCAAAACGGCGGGATGGGGAAAGTGATAGCGGTTCTGCCACCCTGCCGAAACGATACCGATCTGGGGTTGAACGGCGTCGATGAAACCAGGGGTGCTCGACGAGTCGCTGCCGTGATGTGGGACGAAGAGAACGGTGCTTTTCAAGTGGTCACCTTCTCGGGTCACAAGCTCTTTTTCGGCCTTGGCCGTGATGTCGCCGCAGAGAAGAAGTGAAATTGTACCGCTGGTAAACCGGGCGACCAGGGAATTGTTATTGAGATCCCGCCATGGTTCCGTTTGGCGACGCTCGAGAAACCCGGGCGGCGGATTGAGTATCTCGATTTTAACCCCCGCGACTTCCACCTGCCGATCGAGTTGCCGAAACGCGGGATGAGCGATGTTTTTATCCCTTATGGTTTTCATCAACTGCCGATACCCCGATGTATTCCCGGGCTCTCCGTTGGACCAGATATGGTGCACGTTGAAGTTCTCGGCAATGTAAATCAATCCGTTCAGATGATCGCTGTTGGGATGTGTCAGGATGAGGGTCTCGACGGTTTTGATTTTCTTGTGCCACAAAAATGGGGCGATGATCCGGGCACCGACGTCGAACGCGGCATTGTCCGAATACCCGCCGCCGTCTACCAGCATACAGTATCCTCCAGGCAGTTCGAACAGCGTCGCACTGCCCTGCCCGACATCAAGGAAAGTAGCCCGCAAGTCCTGCCGTCCCAGTCGTTGATAAGCCCAGTAACCGATGTCGGCGACAATCGCAGACAGAACCAATGCCAGGGCCACCCAAATCGGTTGAATTCGCTTTAATCCTCCACCGAACGGCATCCTCCCGACGGTGCCATCGGAATCCAACCGGAATTCGGTATTGTCGACTGCCGAGGCCTCGTCCTGTCTTCGGCGGCTGATAAGAACCACCACTGCGAAGACTAAAAGGTAATAACAGGCGATTTCAAGCAGAGAGGGGGTAACGGTTCGAACAGCCGCAAAGGGCAACTGCGACATCAGGCTCACCAGTTTGAGTGTCTGGGCGAGAACGGCCGCAGCCAGATTCATTATCGTCGCAGCGGCATTCGAACTGAGCGGCAACAAGAAAGCCGCCAGCAGTCCCGACGGCACCACGCCGAACCCGATTATCGGAACGAAGAGGCAGTTGGAGAGAATACCGATCAGCGAGACCTGGTTGAAATAGAACATCGTCAGCGGTAGGGTTCCCAATGTCGCCCATACCGACACGAGAACAAAGAGGGTAAACCTTCTTAAGACCCGCGAAGTCACCGGAACAGATAGCGGCAGCGGTGTTAGCGGGACCCGTGCCATGCCGTAGATGATGGCAAACACGGCCGTAAAGGACAGTTGAAAGGAAGCGGAAATAAAAACCGGCGGATAGACCACGAGAATTGACATCGCCGCAACGGCCAGCGTGTTCAGAAGATCCTGGTCCCTGCCATACAGAAAGGTCAGCAGGAAAAACCCGACCATGGCCAACGCTCTTTGTGTGGAGGGAGACATGCCGGCCAGCAATGCATATGCCAACACGGGGAAAAATGTCCCGAGTGCCGCCCATTTGCGGGTTCCGGCATTCCAGAGGAACCAGGGGATCCGTGACAGAATGCGGGAGAGCAGGAAAAAAACCGTTGAGGCGACGATGCCGATATGCAGACCGGATATGGCCAGAAGGTGCCCGATGCCCACCCGTTGAAAGAAGACGGTGGTTTCCGGCGACAGGCGACTCCTATCCCCGAGAATCAACGCGGCCAAGACACCCCGATGCTCGCCGGCGGGGGTCGTGTCAATAAGCTCGAGAATGCGCTCCCGCATCCGATCGATCCAATGCCCGATCCCGCTTCGTGGGCGTTCGCTCAAAATGGTCACAGATTCAAGGGGACTGTAGGCCGTAGCCCAGACCTCTTGGAACGCCAGGTAACGTTTATAATCGAAGCCACCGGGGTTATTGAAGTTATGTGGTTCGCGAATCCGGCTCTCGAACGAGATAAGGTCGCCGCGGAAAAAGCCACAGTTGGTTCCGATGGCGGTTACCCGTATCCTCCCCGTGACCGGCCGGGAGACGCCGGCGGCTTCTATCCGTTCAACCGTCATCAGGAATTTCAAGCGGTTGCTGCGGGGCACCGGCCGCGAATCGACGGTTCCGGTGATGTGCCATTTTTGTTGGCCGGTAAAATGGATGATGTGGTGCGACGGAAAGCGTGGCGCCATCCAAGGCTGCACCGAGAGGTAGCCGAGGAAAATGAAAATCAACAGAGGCGATAGACTTTCGTTTCTGCGGCGAAGCAGGCAAAAGACGGTGAACCCGAAGGCTGCTGCAAGACCGACCAGAACCGCGGGCTCGAACCCCGCCAAAAAGAGTCCCCCGACAATGCCGATCATAAAGGAAAGAGCCAGCGGGATGAGCGGTCGTGCATATACATTCAGGACCATCACTATGCCGGCAGCCGCCTGACGGCGGCCCCGAGGGCGGCAAACTTTTTTTCGATGGCCTGGTAGCCGCGATCCA
>Ga0316189_10006459_pt1 | contig 11156 bp, 11 predicted proteins | sample LowCovwburrow_MG_FD_204930 | JGI IMG/M metagenome (GOLD analysis project Ga0316189, IMG submission 204930) | Coastal sediment microbial communities from Maine, United States - Lowes Cove worm burrow | ecosystem: Environmental > Aquatic > Marine > Coastal > Sediment | place: USA: Maine... | reverse complement strand
ATGCGTGCGGGGTTGTTCGATCGTGCCGAGAATCTGTTTCGCGAGCTCAAGGATACCAAGCTGCATATGCGAGCCGCGCTCGATCACCTGCTGGTGATCTACGAAAAAGAGCGCGATTGGGAGGCATGCCTGGGCGTGGTCGACCAACTCGAGGCGCTCGCCGGTGGAAAGATGGAACTGCAGAAATCGCATTATCACTGCGAACTCGCCCTGGCCGCCAAAGATGAGGGACGGTCCTCCGATGCCGCCGGACAGCTCAAGAAGGCACTGAGCGTCTACCGTGGCTGTGTGCGTGCAAACCATCTGCAGGCGCGGTTTGCCGCCGACCAGGGCGATTACCGGGCAGCAGTGCGGATTCTGCGCCAGACTGCTGATCGGGATCTCGAATACCTGCCGGAGGTGCTGCCTGAGATCGTCTCCAGCTATCACCAGCTTGGTGATCTGGACGGTCTGCGCGGTTTTCTCAAGGCCACGGCCGAGACACAACCCGTGAGTGATGTGGTGTCGTCGCTGGCGGATCTCATCAAGGAGCAGGAAGGCGAACAGGCTGCATCCGCCTATCTGGCAGAACAACTTGCCAAGGCCCCGAGTCTGAGCCTGTTGTTACGCAGCATCGAATTGAATGCCAATCTGCCGAACAACCAGTCGCTGCAGTTTCTCGACAGCCTGCGCCCCCATATCCAACACCTGCTCGACGCCAAGCCCCGTTATCAATGTGCCCACTGTGGCTTTGAGGCAAAGACCCTTCACTGGCAGTGCCCCAGCTGCCGGCGCTGGAGCACCATCAAACGCAAGGCAGGCAATGGCGCCGTGGCCTGAACCCTGGAAATACCATGAATCCGAAAGACCCGAGAGTCATCGTTGCACTTGATTTCCCCGCCACCGGACCCGCATTAGACCTGCTGGCGCGTATCGATCCGGCTCAATGCCGGGTCAAGATCGGCAAAGAGATGTTTACACGTGCCGGCCCGGCCTTCGTCGAGCAGGTCGCGGCCGCGGGCTTTGAGGTATTTCTCGATCTCAAGTACCACGATATTCCGAATACTGTGGCGTCAGCCTGCGCGGCGGCTGCGGACATGGGTGTATGGATGATGAATGTGCATGCCTCAGGCGGGCGCCGGATGATGGCGGCGGCAGCCGAGCGCCTGGCAGGGATGGGCGCCGACAGGCCGCTGTTGATCGGGGTGACCATTCTGACCAGTCTGGCCCAGGAGGACATCAGCGAAGTGGGCTATCCCGGCACGCCTGCGGAGAATGTATTGCGCCTGGCCGCGCTGGCGGAACAGAGTGGTTTGGACGGTGTGGTCTGCTCTCCGCTCGAGGTTTCCCCCCTGCGGGCTGAGCGCGGCGAGTCATTCAGGCTGGTAACCCCCGGCGTGAGGCCGGCGGGTGCCGCCGTTGACGATCAGAAGAGGATCATGACGCCGGGTGACGCGATTCGAGCCGGTGCCAGCTATCTGGTGGTCGGCCGACCGATTACCGCTGCCAGCGACCCACTGGCCAGCCTCGAGGCCATCAACGCCGAGGTGGCTGAGGCCCTGTCATAGGATCTTGAATATCCGGGGTCAACGAGCGCTTTCGGTGCTTACGCTGCTGCAGATTCACTTTTTTAGCGCTGCATAAATAGAACCATGGCGCGCGGGGTTGTCAGGTTTGGTATTTTTACACCCTGATTATAAGGTTATCGGAATATTGTCAGTCAGTTGTTAACTGAAATAGCAGCCTGACGTGCAGATTCCGGAAGAAATCAATCGTCTCGGGCGTGCTGGTGCAGACGCCCGTACTGACCCGAGGAGACTCCCGCATGATCAAGCCTGTCGGTTCCGACACCCTGAATCCGCTTTACGTTTACGACCCGGAGCAACACCACGCACTGAACCATGAGGCCGAGAGTCTGCCATCCGTGGTGATCAGTTCGCAGGCCGCCGGCAATGCGGTGATGATGGGTGCCGGTTATTTCAACCCCCTGAAGGGCTTCATGAATGTCGCCGACGCGATGGGCGCAGCGGAAAAAATGACCCTCAGCGACGGTTCTTTCTTCCCGGTACCGGTGATGTGCCTGCTGGAGAACACCGACGCAATCGGTGATGCCAAGCGCATTGCGCTGCGTGACCCGAACATGGAGGGTACTCCGGTGCTGGCGGTCATGGACATCGAGGCCATCGAGACGGTTTCCGAGGAGCAGATGGCGGTGATGACCGACAAGGTCTACCGTACGGCCGATCCGGAGCACCCAGGCGTTGCCGCATTCAATTCGCAAGGCCGTGTTGCGGTCTCGGGTCCGATCCAGGTATTGAACTTCTCCTATTTCATCAGTGACTTCCCGGATACCTTCCGTACCGCCGTGGAGATCCGCAACGAGATCGCCGAGCGTGGCTGGAAGAAGGTGGTTGCCTTCCAGACCCGCAACCCCATGCACCTGGCACACGAGGAACTGTGCCACATGGCGATGGATCGTCTCGGCTGTGATGGCCTGGTGATCCACATGCTGCTGGGCAAGCTGAAGCCGGGCGACATCCCTGCACCGGTCCGTGACGCCGCCATCCGCAAAATGGTCGAGCTGTACTTCCCGCCGAACAGCGCCATGGTCACCGGATACGGTTTCGACATGCTCTACGCGGGCCCGCGCGAGGCCGTGTTGCATGCCTACTTCCGGCAGAACATGGGTGCGAGCCATTTCATCATCGGTCGGGACCACGCCGGCGTGGGCGATTACTACGGCGCTTTCGATGCGCAGACCATCTTCGACGACGAGGTGCCGGCGGGTGCGCTCGATATCGAGATCTTCAAGGCCGATCACACCGCCTGGTCGAAGAAACTCGATAAGGTGGTCATGATGCGCGAGGCGCCCGATCACACCAAGGAAGACTTCATCCTGTTGTCGGGTACCAAGGTGCGCGAGATGCTGGGTAAGGGTGAGGCGCCGCCGAAGGAGTTCTCACGGCCTGAAGTCGCCCAGATCCTGATCAACTATTATCAGTCGCTGAACTGAGACGCCCAGGCCACTGAGGCATAATGAAGCCCGCTCTTTCGAGCGGGCTTTTTTTTGGGATCGAGATGACGCTCAAGATTGAATTGCTCAGCAATGAGACCGTATTGGACGGTTTTTTCAAGATGAACCGCTACCGCCTGCGCCACTCCAGCTTCCACGGAGGTTGGTGCAACGAGATGGTACGCGAGCGAATCGAACGACTGGCGGCAGTTTCGGTGCTGCTTTACGACCCGGCGCTGGACCGCCTGGTCCTGGTCGAACAGTTCAGGGTCGGGCTCATGGGGACCGTCGACCCGCCCTGGAGTCTCGAGACCGTTTCGGGCTTCTGTGACCGCGAACATGAGTTGCCTGAACAGGTGGCGCGCCGTGAGGTGGTCGAGGAGACAGGTTGTACGCTGAAGGCACTCACCCATATCGGCGAGTTCTTCGTCAGCCCGGGTATGTCGGTGGAACGCATCAATCTGTATTGCGGCTGGGTGGATGCCGCTGACGCCGGCGGTGTCTACGGTCTCGAACACGAGGGCGAGGAGATGCGCGTCGTGACCCTTTCCCGGGACGAGGCCCGCGCCGAACTTTTCGGGCGCCTCAACTCGACCAGCGTGATCATGGCGCTGCAGTGGCTGGAAGCCAATCGCGCGCGCCTGTTGGAGGAGTGGGGCTGGTCCTGAAAGGTAGCCGCCAGTCGGTGTTCAGTCCACCGGTAGCACGCGCAATTCCAGCTCCATGTCCTGCGTGCGGCGGGTCTGTACATTGAGCCCGATCTGGTTGCGGTTGTCACCCATATCCCCGCCTACCGAACCCAGGGTCATCCATTGCCCGAGATTTCCGCGCAACATGCTAGAGGCCTCCTGGATATTGAAGCGGTCACTGCCTGACAGACGATCGTTGTGCTGGTAGACCTCGACGGTCACCTGGTCGCCATGGACACGGGGCAGGGCGTAGAAACCACTGGTCGCATCACGGTACTGAACCTCGTAGCCCTGCGAGATCCCCCATGGGCTGACATATTGCTGGCCCTGATAGACGGGCACCGACTGACCGGCGCGGATCAGGGCGGGGCGACCGTCGAGCGCCTGGACACGTTGCAGGCTGTCACCGCGACCGCGTGTCTGAATGCTCTGATAGCGCAGCTGCGCGTCTGCATCGTTGCCACGCGGTGTCACCCGGCCGATCTGCACGTCATCGGTACTGACCCCGTAACCGAGGCTGCGGCTTGATTGCGAAAGCCGGCCGGCCTGGCGGACCTCGATGATCAAACGTCGTGCCGGACGGTCTATCTCCATGACCATGGCGCGCACGGCGGCAATCTCGTCTGGCGTACCTTTCACGATCAGCTTGTCGTGAAAGGCGGAAACACTGCCATCCTGTCCGAGCATGGGTCTTACGGCATCCACCATGGACGCCGCCGGTCGGCTCATAATCTGGATGGTCACCACCTCGCTGTTCGAGGCCTGCGGCATGCCGGAGAGGGTCAGGAGCAAAACGGTGATCAGGTATCGCATGGGTGGTTCCTGCTGGTTTCGATTTGAGTTTAGCGCTCATCCGGACCGAGTTTCAGGGTCATGCGCCGGTGATCGATCCCGGCGTCCTTGAATATGCCACCTTCGGGCTTGAATCCGAGCCGCCGGTAAAAGGATTCCGCTTCGCATTGTGCATTCAGGAAGAGGTCGCTGATCCCCCGCTCGGCTGCAAGCCCGATCAAGTCACGCAGCATGGCAGTGCCGATTCCCTTTTTGCGCCACCCGGGGAGGACCGCCATGCGGCCTATATGGCCGTCAGACAGGATGCGTGCCGTGGCAACCGGTGTGCCGCCGGGTGGCGTGGCAATCAGGTGCAGGGCCTGTCGGTCGTCTTCATCATGCTCGAGTTCAGCCGGCACGCCCTGCTCATCAACAAATACCGCGAAGCGGATTCTGAGCAGATCCGCCTGTCGACTGGCCCAGTCGGCCGGCTCGATGAGCACCTTCAATCGGGGAGCTCCTGATCTTCGAGGATGCCTTCATTGATCAAGCGCAGCAGGAGTTCGCCGACAGCCGGTGCCGCTGGCTGCAGTTCGGCGATCTCCCCGCCACCGAACTGGCGTCGTTCGGCAATCTGTTTGACCGCGTGTCGCGCACTTGCGGGCTGCAAAAGGCTTTCCCCCTGGTAGAAAAGGACCACCTCGTCTTCGGAAAGGCTCGCCCACGCGAGTCTGGCAAAGGGATGGCGGCTGAGACCACCGCCGCGCGCAAGCGAGTCTGTGAGATCGTCCATGCACCATTGGTGTTCCGGCGGCAGTATCTGAAACTGTGCCTTGGGTTCGGTCAGGTAGCGTCCCAGCCACAGCTGGAAATCGCGGGATCGGGTGGTGGGCAGAGCACCAAGCAGCTGTTCGGCTTGGTTGTAAACGCCCGAGGTCAGCTCGGCCAGGCTGTCACTGCTAAGGTTTCGCGGGTCCGACAGGCGCTGGTCGTCGCTCAGTGCGACCAGGTGCTGAAACCAGTCGGAGGCAAGCTCGAGCTGGCTGGGGGCACGAAAACCGAGCGAATAGGTCATGCAGTCGCCCTCGGCGGTACCCCAGTGCGCGACGCCGGGTGGGAGATAGAGCACATCGCCGGGTTCGAGCACCCATTCGTCGCTGGCCTCGAAACACGAGAGAATGCGCTGTTCGAGACCGGGGATCATGTCGTCGTCTGTATATAAGCTGTCACTGATGCGCCAGCGCCGACGGCCCTGCGCCTGCATCAGAAAGACATCGTACGCATCAGTGTGTGGACCAACACCGCCCTGATCCGCGGCATAGCTGACCATGATGTCGTCGATGCGCCAGTTCGGAACGAAATGAAAACTGTCCAGCAGCCGCGCCACATCAGGGAGATACTTGTCCACATCCTGGACCAGCAGGGTCCAGCGGCTGTCGGGAAGCTGTGTAAATTCGTCCTCGCGGAACGGACCGTGGCGGAGTGTCCAGGATCCATCCGCCTGCTCGATGATCAGACGGGATTCGAATTCCGGCTCGCAGGCCAGGCCCGCAAGTTCTTCCGGGGCCAGGCTGAAACTGTCGACCGGCAGGGCCGCGCGCATCAGCAGCGGCCGTTTCTGCCAGTAATCGCGCAGGAAGGTCTCTTGATCGATATCCGCCGGAAGCGTCAGGGTGGGTCTTGCACTGCTCATGATAAAAACCGCCCGTTCAGCCGGCATTGACCGGCAGCGGCGCCGCTTGTGGCATGCCACGCCCCACCAGCACGGCCGAGGCCAGTACCAGCAGTGTACCGAAGACCATTGGCCAGCCCAGCACCTCGTTCCAGAAAAACCAGCCGAGAACAGCCCCGAAAACCACCGAGAAAAAGGCAAACGGACCGAGACGCGCGGCAGGCGCACAGGCCATGCCACGTGTCAGCAGCATCTGCCCGGCGGTCGCGAACACGCCCAGAACCAGAAGCCAAACCGATTGTTCCTGTGTGGGCGTGTCCCATAACCAGATCAGGGGCACCAGTGAGACAGTGGTACCGATCGCGGAGAAATAGAACACGGTGCGCGCGGCGGGTTCGGAGGCGGACAGCCTGCGCACGGTGACCTTAGCGACCGCGGCGAGTGCCCCGCCGAGCAGGGCTATCATCGCAACTGGTGCCATGGTCCCGAAATCCGGCAGCAGAATCATGATGACGCCCGAAAGGCCTACCGCCAGTGCCGCCAATACATGCCAGGTGAAGCGTTCACCGAGCCAGATGAGCGCTACAAGAGGAATGAACAGCGGGGCACTCAGTTTCAGCAGCATGGCATTGGCCAAAGGCATGTGTGCGATCGCGTAGAAAAAACAATACATGGCGCCAAGACCTGCGGTGCCGCGCAGCAGGTGCAGATGCGGGACCCGGGTGCGTAGGTTCCGGTGGCCGGTGTGGGCCGCAAGGGTCGACAGCAGTGCCAGGCCCACGAGATTGCGCGCAAATACCACCATGCCGTTATTCAGATCGGCGGAGACCTGGCGGATGCTCGCGCCCATGAAGGCAAACATCAGTTCCGCCGCCACGATCAGCAGTGCGCCGGTGATGAGTCGGTGTTGATACAAGAACTTGAGATCCGGGCAAAAACATTCGTAGTTTAACAATCGTTTATGTATGGGGGTGCTGAAATTATCCCAATCATGACAATACTGTGAGAAATCGATGGAATTTTGGCATTTTGACTTGAAGTTCAGCCAATAGCTGGTTTAATGCGGCTGTTAGAGTCAGTAATCAATTGTTCGTACTGGAAACAGGCGCTCGCTGATTCTCGAATTAACAATTTTTCGTGAAAATAATTTTTTCGATATGTTGGGGAGGAATTCCATGTTTTTAAGTAACAACAAGGTTGCTGCGGTTCTGGCACCTTTTGGTTTGGTCATCGGTCTTTCGGCCGGTGCAGTTCAGGCGGCTGATGGCCCCTTTGTGACCAGTAAGGGCGGTGGTGTGAAGACCGGCTACGGCGAGTGCTGGCGCGGTGTTGGCGGCACGCCGGACTATCCGGATTGTGTTGAAGACAGCGATGGCGACGGGGTACCGGATCACCGCGACCGTTGCCCGAATACCCCGAAGGGTTGCGCTGTTGACGCGGACGGTTGCCCGCTGGATAGCGACGGCGACGGTGTAATCGATTGCTTGGATAAGTGCCCGGGTACCCCGGCAGGTGCCAAGGTCGACGCAGATGGTTGCGAGATCATGGCTGACCTGACGATCCAGACCACCACCGATCACTTTGATTTTGACAGCGCGGAGCTGAAGCCGGCGATGATGGCCGAGCTCGATTCCGCTGCTGCCCAGATGAAGGCATCGAAGGGCAATGAGGTTCTGGAAGTTGTGGGTCACACCGACAGCACCGGTCCTGCCGATTACAACCAGGGCCTTTCCGAGCGTCGTGCTCAGGCTGCTGCGGATTACCTGACTGAGCAGGGTGTAGACGGCTCGCGCATCACCGTTAAAGGTATGGGTGAGACCGCTCCGGTTGCAGACAATGCAACCCGTGACGGTCGTGCGATGAACCGTCGTGTGGATCTCCGCACGAACTAATCGGGCTTCCCAGAGAAAGAAAAGCCGCACCTTCGGGTGCGGCTTTTTTGTGCCTGCTCGTCAGGCTGCTCCGATGCAGTCTTTTAGGCCCCTTGTGTCGGCTCCTTGTTCTCCCGAGGGGCAGGGTGTGCGTGGGGGCGTCAGATATCCCGTGCCTGCTGGGCCGCATTGCCGATGTAACTGCCCGGTGTCATGGCCTTGAGATCGGTCTTGACGGACTCCGGCAGATCCAGCCCATCGATGAATACCTGCATCCCGGTCTGATCGACCCGTTGGCCTCGGGTCAGGGCCTTCAGCTTTTCATAGGGCTGCTCGATACCGTAGCGCCGCATGACTGTCTGGATGGGCTCAGCCAGTACCTCCCAGTTGCTATCCAGGTCCGCATCGAGTCGGGCGGCATTGACCTCCAGCTTGCCGATTCCGCGCAGGGCCGAATGCCACGCGATCGTGCTGTAGGCGAAGCCTACGCCCATATTCCGCAGGACGGTCGAGTCGGTGAGGTCGCGTTGCCAGCGTGATAGCGGCAGTTTGAGCGCCAGATGATCAAACAGTGCATTCGCGATCCCGAGGTTGCCTTCGGCATTCTCGAAATCGATCGGGTTGACCTTGTGCGGCATGGTCGACGATCCGACCTCGCCCGCAACCGTTTTCTGCTTGAAATAGCCGATCGAGATATAACTCCAGATATCGCGGCAGAAATCGATCAAGATGGTATTGAAGCGCGCGATCGCGTCGAACAGTTCGGCCATGTAGTCGTGTGGTTCGATCTGAATCGTATACGGGTTCCAGGCGATCCCCAGCGATTCGACAAACTGCTTTGCATGCGCCGCCCAGTCGATCTCCGGATAGGCCGAAAGGTGGGCGTTGTAGTTGCCCACTGCACCGTTGATCTTGCCCAGCAGCCCGATCTGCGCGATCTGCTGTCGTTGTCTTTGCAGGCGCGCGACGACGTTGGCCATCTCCTTGCCCAGGGTGGTCGGTGAGGCCGGCTGCCCGTGAGTGCGCGACAGCATGGGCTGCTCGGCATATTCATGGGCCATAGAGCGGACCGCGGCGATCATCCGGTCGGCCAGCGGCAGCAATACATCATCGCGCCCTTCGCGCAGCATCATCGCATGGGACAGATTGTTGATGTCCTCCGAGGTGCAGGCAAAGTGCACAAACTCGCTGACCTTCTCCAACTCGGTATTGCCGGCGATCTTTTCCTTGAGCAGGTACTCGACCGCCTTGACGTCGTGATTGGTGGTGCGTTCGATCTCTTTGACCCGCTGTGCGTCGGCCTCCGAAAATCCGCTGACGATCTGTTCCAGTTGTTCCAGGCTGGCCTGGCTGAAGGCCGGGACCTCGGTGATGGTCGGATGTGCGGCCAGCGACTGCAGCCAGCGAACCTCCACCGTGACCCTTTGACGGATCAGGCCGTACTCGCTGAACACAGGGCGCAGATCGGCTGTCTTGCTGCCATAGCGGCCGTCGATGGGTGAAATCGCCGTCAGGCTGTTGAGGTCCATGGGAAACGGGTCTCCAGGAAAAAAGTCAGATCGCGAATTATACGGACTGGAGCGGGTGGTGCGACCGCTGTGGATGCGACGCACAAAAAAGCCCGGCGTTGGCCGGGCTCGGTGAGCGCGAGACAGCTAGCGGTCAATCGCCGGTTTTCGGTGGGTTCTCGCCGACCGCTGGCTCTTCGCTGGTGTCTTGGATTACCTCGGCACCGGATTCTTTCGCGGTTTCGTACAACTCGACACTCTTTTCTTTAGTGGCCTCGTAGGCCTCCGCGGTCGTCTCCTTGGTGGTCTCGTACGCTTCGGAGGTTGTTTCCTTGGTCGCCTCGTATGCCTCGGATGTCGTTTCCTTGGTCGCCTCGTAGGCGTCTACGCTCTTTTCTTTGGCAGACTCGTACAGATCAGCGGTCTTTTCCTTGGTGGCCTGATACGCCTCGGCGGTGCTTTCCTTGGCCGACTCGTACATCTCCTTGCTCTTGTCCGCGGCCTCGCCTGCAGCCTCTTTGGTCGACTGCCAGGCCGTATCTCCGAGTTTCTTGGTTTCCTCGGTCCAGACCTTGGCCTGCTCTTTCAAGGCGCTCTGCTTCTCGGTGTCTGCAGCGGCCTGTTCGTTGCTGGATTCCGTGCATGCGCCCAACAGCAGGGGCAGGCTCAGCAGGGTGATTTTGTACAGCTTCATTTTGTTTCTCCGGCACTGGGTATGTTATGCGCAGCAGTCAACCACCAGGCAGTTGGCAATTCAAGTCGGCTCAGTCGTCAAAACTGTCGACCAGTTCACGTGCCGTGGCTGCAATGGCGCGCCGGCGCAACAAAAGCTGCCATTTCTTGCCGCCGGCCTGGCGCCACAGAACGGCGGCGCGGATGCCGGCGAGCAGCGCAACCCGGATGCGGGTGGCATTGTCCGGGTTCTGCAGGTGCAGCGGTTCGCCCCGGATCATGATCCGGGGACCCAATCCACTGATGCCGTCTTGATAGATCTTTGCAAGCTGCTCATGTTGCACCGAATCGCCGAACTCGAATTGATCACGCTTGTGTGCGAGTGCGGAAAGCTCATCGTAGAGTCGCTGCATGCCGCCTGCGTTGCGGCGCAGGCGATCGCCAAGGTTCATCAGGGAGATAACATAGCGCGCGATCTCGAGATCGCGCTGTTGTGGGCTCTCGAGCTGGCTGTGCAGGGTGCGTAGGCCATTCCCGATACCCTGCCTGCCGGAAAAAACCGACTCGACCGACTGCGGCTTGAATTCGAAAAGTGACTCCCTGCTGGCCTCAAAGGCAGCGGCGTCACAAACCCCGGTGCGTGCGATATCACGTGCAAGCCGCGCGGCCTGGAAAACTCCGCCCAGGGCCATCACCCGATCTCTATCCGAATATCTGGTCATCTGTCTCAGTCGATGATGCCGCCACCCAGGCAGGTTCTGTCGTCATAGAGGACGACGGACTGACCCGGTGTGAGCGCGCGTTGTGGTTGTTCGAACTTTACCAGCAGACGGTCGTCACCATCGATGGTGGCCGTGCATGGCTGAAGCGCCTGTCTGTGACGGCACCGGGCCATCAGCTGTAGTGTTCCTGACGGCGGGTGATCGCTGACCCAGTGCAGCTGCCGGGCTGTCAGCCGGTTGCGAAACAACAAGGGGTTGT
>Ga0316189_10006457_pt1 | contig 11157 bp, 6 predicted proteins | sample LowCovwburrow_MG_FD_204930 | JGI IMG/M metagenome (GOLD analysis project Ga0316189, IMG submission 204930) | Coastal sediment microbial communities from Maine, United States - Lowes Cove worm burrow | ecosystem: Environmental > Aquatic > Marine > Coastal > Sediment | place: USA: Maine... | reverse complement strand
CTCCCCGCCATGATATATTTTTGGCTCTGTAAATTTCTTTTTCAAACCGTGACTGTATGCGGTAGCGTATGCGGTTTGTAAGGTATTAAAAAAATAACCCATTGACAAGAGGTTTAAAAACCTGTTAATCAATGGGTTGTAAATGTAGCGAGAGGGGGGCACGATCCCCCGACCTCCGGGTTATGAATCCGACAATCTAGACTATTGAGCTACCGTGGTGACATGTGTTATTTTTCAGTATGTAAAACTTCAGATGGGGAATCATCTATATCGCTTTGGTAATTTTGGCATTAATTTCGTCGAGTATTTTTTCAGATACACTTTTACCGTAATGTTTTTCGGTTACCTGTACACTTGAATGTCCTAGTCCTGAAGATATTTTACGAATATCTATACCCATGTCCAGGCCTATATTTGTCCACGTATCCCGAAGGGTATAAGTGGTTATCTTTTTGGAAATACCTGCTAATTTCGCAATGCGATTAGCATACTTGTTAAAGGTTTTGACCTTCCCATTATTTACTTTGTGCAATCGTTCAGAGGTTGTTCCTTCGGGAATGATTGGGAAAAGGTAATCATCATCATTTTGCCCATTCAGATAATATCCGATAATCTCTAGAGATTCATCATTTTGTAGAACGCTAAAGTAATCCCCTTCGTAATGCGTCTTTTTACGGAAATACTTGATGCGGTTGTCCTCAAACTGAAAGCGTTTTAAAATGGCCATGTCAAAATGGTTCATGCCCATATTGTTGAACATGAACAACAAATAGTTACGGATGTCCCATATTGGGGTACCAGTTTCAAGTTTTAGCTTTCTGATGGCGTTTATATCTTCCAAATCAAGAGGGGCAGGGGCGTTTTCATGGCTTTGCTTTTTTATGCTAGATAACGGTTTGTGGTCTCTTAAATCTTGATACGTTTTTCCTGCATCATTCATTATCGCCTGTAAACTTCTAAGATGAATGGCAGGAGTGTTTTTTGACTTATACCGATTACTCATGTAAGCTTTGAAATCTCTTAAAAAGCCATAGTCCATAGCTTTGATTTCCATATCCAAATCCTTATAATTATCTAGCGTCTTTAATTTGTCATTTTTGATTTCGTATAATGATTTGATTAAAACAGAATCGTCTTGCCCTTTCAGGTTTTTGCGAAATTTAATCAAAGCTTTCAAAGCATCCTCATAAGAACTCGCAGTAGAAAAACGTTCTTCGAGGCGAAGGCGATTGAGGTATACCGCCCCATGATTAAGTATTGTTCGGGAAGGGGATTTCTTAAAAAATACTTGTTCAATTTCTGATTTCAGTTTTTTTATTTCCCAATTCTTTATTTCGCCCTCATGTTCATCGATCCATAAATCGACATCCGAATAGATTTTACGGGTGCGCTTGGTATGTCTCACGGCATTCAATATTCCGGTAATCGTACCAGTTTCAAAATCGTATTGGTTTTCTTTTAAGTGTAAATTGAATGGAATATCCCGTGTTTTTCTGGCGTGCCCAATACGCAGTACCAAAGGGAATTTTTTATCTTTAGTAGTGTGGTCTGCCCGCTTATCAAAGGTTATCTTAATTGTAGCCATTATTATAAGAGATTTTTAGTGGCGTGCTTTTGGCGTGCTTTTTTTGATTCGAAATGGTTCAATATGATATTAAAGATAAGTAAAAACCCCGTAAAATGGGCATTTCAAGACATAATAAATCATATGAAACCATAAATGAACCGACTGTTAATCAGAGGGTCCTTGGTTCGAGTCCAAGAGGGGGAGCTTAATAAAGACAGGCCATTCAAGAGATTGAGTGGCTTTCTTATTTTAGATGGGTACAACATAGGTACAACAATTTCTTTAGGTTTAAATTTCAAAGAATTATGCTGTTTAATGATTGTCCTGAATTGTCCCATAAAAGGTGAATTATCGAAACTACTAAAAGAGACCACGAATAGGACGCTCTGCGAAAAAGCTTTATGGCCTTTCAAAACAGTACTTTAAAATGGCCGTTTTATAGAAAGAAGAAGTAAAAAAATAACAGCCGACACCAAGTTGTTGAATCGCAACTTTAGGCGCCGACTGCAGTACTATGCTTTTATTCTTTATTTAACTCTTTGCACAGTAAAGGTTGCGACGGCTCGATGTAAGGCCACTTCATTGAATGTTAATTGCTTGGTCTGAGGTTCGCCTAATTTCAAATCGCTCAAGGGAATTTGGAGCGACCTTACGCCTAAGTTATCACTTGAAAATAAATCTTTGTCATTAAGATCGCCCTTGATCTCTATGTAGTCTTCCTCATAATCTGGCCTTTCTACCTCAATAAGCACACTTTGATTAATTGGATGTGAGGCCAGATAAGGAATTTGTAGGTCATTATCACTGGCCCTTGCCCATCTCACTCTACTGCCCACTCTTTGTCCATTCTTCTTAAGCTCACCTTCCACAGAGCCCCAAATCTCTAAATGAAGACCCTCAGAGCCGGCAATGGGAGTTTGGTTCACCAAAAGGTTGTTAATGGTAATTTTGTATTGTGGATACGCCAAATCACAATTTCTTGCCTGGTATTCGGTTGACAAAACCACTTTGGCCGTTGGGAAGCCCGCTTTTACGTAGCTAAGTTTATAGGCTATGGGCGCTCCTGGTGAGTCTTTGGAATAATTACCACCTTCGGCAATAAAATCATAAATTTGAGTTGGGTTGTCCGCAATACCTGCTACCGCTTGGGCCGCACTACTGCCATCGCCTCCAACTATGATGACTTTAACACTGGATTCTTCGAATAGACTTTTATATTCCCCTTCCAGCGATGCCCCACCTTCATTCTTACCTATATTGTAGGCAGCTTCAAAAGCAGCCTTAACCTCAGCAAGGGATGATTGGGATTCTACGGTATACAAAACCATTCTCCCATAGGTTACGGAGGACACATACACTGGGCTTGTTGATCCCAAACTTTCCACGCTAGGTAGGTTTGTGAATAGGTCACTTGGCGATTTTCCCGGAGAATCCAAATCCAATGTAAAGTATTTTTGAACAAACTTCAATACGTATTTGCGCTTTACCGAAGAGGAACTAAAATCAAAGCTTCCTGCAATCTCTTTGGTTCTACTCCTATAATTAGCCCCCACTGCAATGGACAAGTGGTCCTCTGAATACACTTCATATTCATCAGAAATAAGCTGCGCAGCAGTAGATCCGTTTACTTCTCTATTCAAAAGCTCTTGGATACCTTCTCTCACGTTACTAATTAAATTAGGATTTTCTATAGTTACCGAAGGACTGCCGTCAATATTACTAAACGATGTAGATACAGTAATCGGCGCCCTATCTTCATTTATCTTTATATACTCACCTGTGGGTATAGACTCTCCTTTTAACATTGACCCTGGGTAAATAACATCTGTTGTAGGATCCAACATAAAGAGTTCATTATACCCTGGGGCGCCTTTATAGATTCTAACGGAGCATGCATATTCAGATTCGCCTAATCTTGTAGTTTCCTCTGGACTTGTGGGTTCAATAGCGGACTCCTCAGCTTGGTTAAATGCGCTTAGATTGGCAACGGCTGCGTTAAAATCATCTGCATCATTATTGGAAAATTGTGGCGCGCTGGGGTCATCAGGAACTACTTCATCCTTACTACAGCTTTGAAATACAACTAAAGCCATACTACATAGACTTATAAAAAGCCTACTTCTAAATACTAATTGATTTGCTTTCATAATTTCTTGGTTTTAAAGATTCAACACCCCAAACCTAGCCTAGAAAACAAACCTTGCCTAAAAATATATCTAGACAAACCATGGACGAAATTCCATTTTAGCTCTTAAAATAGCCTAGACAGATGAAATAGTGAGATATACAATAAAATTATAATTATTTGATTATCAATATTATAAAAAAAGGATATTGACACATTTCTATTACAGTGGTCTATACAAATCCTAGACAAGTGCTTTTTGGGACAGAAACCTTGATTCTATTGCATTATCTTTATAAATGAGGCATTTTTAACACTTTTACCCTAGTATTTCAACTAAAAACCGAGTGTATTATGAAAAATTGGTTACTAATATTAATGATTCTAGCACAAGGACTAGCCATGCAACCTATTTTTTCTCAGGACAATACCGAATTGGACAGTCTTTTGAATGTAGTACAAAAGCAAACAGATACCACTAGAATAAATACGTTATATCAAATTTTTAGCAATTTGGTAAGACAAGAACCAGATAGGGCCAAACCTTATGTGGACACACTTTTCCTAGAATCCAACTCCTCTGGTTATAAAAAGTTTAAAGCCTTATCATACAAAGCCGAGGGTTTATACCATTATTACAATTCAGATTACACTAAAGCAGAGTTGTCGTATTCAAAATCAATCGCAATTTACAAGGATATCGATGCAATGATTCCCCTAAGCAGAATGTACAACAATATAGGTATCGTTCAAAAATATTTGGGACAGCTCCAAAAATCAAAAGAATCACACCTGAATTCTTTAAGAATAAAGGAGAAACTGAACCTTGGACCATCTGACATTGCGGCTTCATTGGTTAATCTTGGAGTTTTAGAACGGGAATTAGGAAATCGTGAATTATCCAATGACTATTATTTAAGGGCTGAAAAAATATGTGCAGAAAATAATTTGACTAGAGGATTAAATCTGGTTAGAGGTAACTTGGCAGGAAATTTTAAAGATGCAAAAAGGTATACTGATGCGCTAAAGTACTATAACCTGGTTTACGATTATTATAAAGAGAATAATGATTACAGGGGAATAGCCAGAATAACGAATTCAATTGGGGCATTATACTTTTCTATGGATAGTATACAAAAAGCCAAATCCTTTTATTTAGAAGCCCATGAATTGAACAAACAACATGATATTCAACAAATGCTTGGCTTGACTTCTAGAAACTTAGGGAAGGTTGCCATGAAAGAAAAGGAATATAAAAAGGCGTTGAACTACTTTTTAGATGCTAATATTATTTCTCAAAAAACGGGTACCAATACCCGCAATGTTGGTGATTATCTAAACATTGCAGAAGCTTATGCTGCTATGGGTGATTATAAAAGTGCGTATAAAAACAGGGAAATTCATTTTAATAAATATGATTCTGTGTTTAGCGAGCAAAAAATCAATCAAATAAATGAGTTGGAAATTCAGTACCAAACTGAAAAAAAAGAAGCTGCTTTAGCATTGCAAGATGCGGAGATAAAAACCCTAAGCGAAAAAGCCAAGAACGATAAACTTAAAAAAGGGCTGTATGCAGGCGGTATGGTCTCTGCCTTGGCACTATCTGGTTTGTTATTTTTTGGTTTTCGCCAGCGTATGAAAAAAAACCGTATAGCCCGTGAAAAACAAGAAGCAATCTATAAACAAGAAATAGAACATAAAAAGAAGGAATTGGCTAGCCAGACACTCCATTTGGTTCAGAAAAGCAAATTTATAGCTGAACTAAAGGATAATCTTGAGAAGGTAAAAAATTCGCCAGAAAAATTCAAAGTTGAGTTCAAAAGAATCGTGATGCTCCTAAAAAAACAGAGTGCAGCAGATAAAGACTGGGAAGTTTTCAAATCTTACTTTTCGGAGGTGCACGAAAATTTTGAAGATCAACTAAAAGCCCTGTGCAATAAAGTTACAGATAAAGAGCTGCGCTTGGCTTCTTATGTAAAGATGGGACTGAACAATAATGAAATTGCCGATATTCTGAATGTTCTCCCGTCAAGTATTCATACCTCCAAATACCGCTTAAAACAAAAATTGAACATTGATAAAGATTTGGATTTTGATAGTTTTATAAAAAGCCTTTAAAAACAAATAGAGGAATCAAGTTTAGTTCTCAAATTTGAACGCCAATTGTTTTCTAAAATAGAAAATGACACAAATAGAATAATTATAGATTTCTTATTTAAAGATTTTTTTTCTAGAGTTTAGTTTGTCCAATAAAACGAACGTTTTAAGGCACTAAGGATTTCTTTAGATGGCCATCGCCCGTATTCAAATTCTCCCTTTTTCATGAAAGTATGACTAAAGATCGGTTTCTATATTATTGACGCCTAACCAATTTTCAAATAATCAAAAGCTCATAACTGTTTGATTATTGGTAATTTCCTTATCCGTTGTCCGCTGGCTGCGAAAATGGCATTTGCCAAAGCTGGTGCTGCTGGTGGTAAGGGGGGCTCACCAAGACCTCTTGGGAGTAAATCATTTTTAACGAACTCAATATGCATATCGGGTACTTCATCAATTCGCATCCATCGGTAGTCATGAAAATTGGATTGTACCGTAGCCCCATCCTTGACCGTTATCTCCCCATAAAGTGCAGCACAGAGTCCTTCAAGGATCCCGCCTTCAACTTGTGCCTCTGCCCCTGAACGATTGACCACTATCCCGCAATCGACCACAGCGTCTACCCTTAAAATCGTTACTTTCTTATTTTCATCAATGCGCACGGTGACTACCTCAGCAACATAAGATCCGGAATGCTTACTGGCAGCAAAACCTCTCCCTTCTCCTGCCGGTAAAGGGGTGTCCCAATTACTATTTCGTCTCACCTTTTCAATAACGTTGATCAAGCGCCCTAAATCATACTCATAATCGTCTACCACGGGAACTATTCTTGCAGGACCTAGGAATTTCAGAAAATAGTCTATGGGATCCATATGATTCAGGATTGCCAATTCATCCAAAAAACTATGTACTGCAAATGCTGAAGCAGAATGGCCTACTGCCCGCCACTGGCCCAAGGGTACATCGCTTAAAACGTGTCCGTATTCAAATTGAAGGTTGGGTATAAACCCGGCCGGGAACTCATACGCATCAATCTCCGTTCCCGCGGGGTTTCCCTCCCTACCAAGTGAGGTTTTACGGGAGGCATTGGCTAAAATGTGCTGCCAACCGGTTACCATGCCCTCATTGTCTAAGGAGGCCGCCATTTTGTGCACACTCGCGGGTCTATACCAATCATGCTTAATATCTTCTTCCCTTGTCCATGTTAGCTTTACGGGTTTCCCTATTTTCTTTGACAGTACAGCAGCATCCATCGCATAGTCCACATAATACCTCCTACCAAATGCTCCACCAATTCGCGGTAAGTGAATTTTAATCTGTTCTGGTTTTAATCCAAAAAGTTTAATCAATCCCTCTTGGAGTGCCTCAGGATTTTGGGTAGGGGCCCAAACCTCGCAAAGCTCAGCTTTAAAATCGACGGTACAATTCATGGGCTCCATGGTCAGGTGAGCCAGAAAGGGAAGTTCATAAACAGCCTCAAATGTAGAGGCCGCATTTCTTTTTGCTGAATCTATATTGCCATCTTTTCTTTCTATGGTGGTGTTTGTCAATTGTGAATGAAAACGCTTGAATATCCCAGCTGTATTTTCCTTTCTTGAACCCGCATTGTCCCAAACCACCTCTAGTTTTTCTGCGCCTTTAAAAGCAGCCCAGGTAGAATTGGCAATCACGGCAATCCCGTTCACAAAGTTGGGGCTATTTGGTCCTATAAGCCTTCCGCCATAGGCTTTATTATCAAGTTCAACGACATCGATAACCCCATTTACGGACTTTGTCTGGCTATCATCCCAACTGACTACACCTCCTTCAAATACCGGGTTTTTTAAGACCGTGGCATGGACCATTTCGGGTAACTTTAAATCAATGCTATATTTTGTTGCCCCGCTCAGCATTTGATCCAAATCTACTTGGGGAATGCTTTTTCCCACGATTTCAAAAGCCTCAATAGCCTTGAATTCGACGGTTTCGGGTAAGGCTATCTCCAAAGCTTCCACAATGAGTTCTTCAAAAGGAATGGCATCCCCGGATTTTGTATGCAGCACCTTACTCCTGCGTGTGGTAAGTTCGGCAACAGGGTAATTCATCTTTTTTGAAGCCGCTTCAATGAGTGCATATCTAACCTTGGCACCAGCAGTCCGCATTAAATCCCAGTTCAATATGATGGCATAACTGCCCCCAGCCCACTGTTCTTCGTAAATTGTATCATAATCCCCCTGTACCACCATAACTTTTTTCCAGTCGGCCCCGAGCTCTTCTGCCAAAATCATGGGAAGGGCGGTTTTGATGCCCTGTCCTATCTCGGGATTTTTTGCAATGAGGGTAATCCAACCGTCGGTATCAATTTTTATGAGTGGGGAAAACCCATAAACCGTCGCCGGTAATTTTTCAGGCCCACAAGATTGAAGGGATACCCCGACCACCAGGGCACCGCTAGCCGAAGCGGTAAGTTTAATAAAAGTCCTTCTGTCCAATGTGCTTTTCATATTCCTATTCGTTTAATTTCCAAACCCTCTAGTATCTCGTACACAAAATTTGCCTCTAAATCAATCCCTGATTGTTTTCTGCCCGAAGGCCATTCCACCTCAACCGAGTTAATTTTAGTTGAAGCAGCAATACCAAAGTGGATTTCAGGCGAATTTTCACTGCCGTACCCCGTTTCCCTAGAGAAATATCTGGTCTGCACCGTTCCGTCATCAAGTGTTAGCGTTATCCAACTGCCTATTCCGTAGCTGTTGGATTCATTTCCCTTCAATTGAAACTTGATCCAATTGTTGAATTGGTTTTGATTAATATAGCAATCATTGGCCTCTGCTTCGCCGCCCCAATTGCACACGTACAGGTCTAGATCCCCGTCATTGTCAAAATCCCCAGCGGTGGTCCCAGCGGATATATGGCCTTCAATTGCCGGAAGGGTATTATAAACCCATTTAAACGAGTGATCCGGTGTTCCCAAAAAGAAAAAATTCTGAATCTCTGGATATCCCTCGGTGCCATTGGCAATGTACAGATCTATAAAGCCATCATTGTTGAAGTCGCCCCAGGTCTGGCCTTTAGATGGGCGATGTACTTCATAGACAATTTCACTGCCGGTCGACTTCTTGAAAAATCCTGTTCCCGTATTTTCATACAGTGCGTTAACATCTGCAACTGATACATTGGTTATATAGATATCAAGGTCTTTGTCATAATCATAATTAACAAAGGAAACCCCATAAGAGGCATTCAGCTCTTCAACAAGAACGCCTTCTTTCTGTTCTTCAAATTGTCCATCTTCGGTATTCAAATAAAGGTAGTTTCTGTGTTTTTCCTTGAATTTTCCATTCTCCTTTATCACAAAATTTGCCACGTAAAGATCAGGCTTCCCATCTCCATCGAGATCGCCCCAGGCACAGGATCTGCCATCTCCCTTATTGCCTATCCACGGTCCAATATCAGAGCGAACAAACATACCATGGCCATTATTTATATAGAGATTATCATCTTCGCCATCCCTATTAACCACAAAAACGTCCAAATCGCCATCCAGATCATAGTCGCACCAGCATGCACCAGGGGAATTGGTTTTGTCTTCTACCAAATCGCCTGCATTCCCCAATGAAAATTTTCCTGTGCCATCGTTTAAATACAATAGATTGGGTACTCCAAACTGGGTCGTGAAAAAGAGGTCCAAATCACTGTCATTATCAATATCCACTGTATGTACTGACTCGCTCCACGCGTTCAGGTCATTATTTGCAATTGCCAATTTCCGAAACCCATTTTCATGATTAAAATAAATTGTATTTCCCAATAGTTTAGTGGAGTCGACCTGGTTCGCCACAACGATATCGAGCAAGCCATTGCCATCAAGATCAGCAACAGAAACACCTCTCGATCCCTGATGATCATTGCCCAGATCAAGACGATCAAATCGGAGCTCCTGAGCTATGGATTTAATTATTGGACATACCAATAAAAGTAGCAGTAATAGGCGCATTATTTCTCTGATTTACTTGCTGCCAGTTGTATGGCCTTTCGTATTCGGCTATACGTTCCGCAACGACATATAACAGCTGCCATCGCTTCATTCACATCGTTATCTGTAGGGCTATTGTTTTTAGAAAGCAATGCGACAGCGGCCATAATTTGACCGGTCTGACAGTAACCGCACTGCGCTACGTCCAATTCTTTCCAGGCCTGCTGTACTCGGTGATCATTCTTTTCTGACAATCCTTCAATAGTGGTGATATTTCCATCCAAGGCTGCGGCTATTGGTAAGGTGCACGACCTAACCGGATTGCCCTTATAATGTACTACACAAGTACCACATGTTCCTATTCCACAGCCAAATTTGGTACCGGTCAAATCCAAGATGTCTCTAAGAACCCATAACAAAGGTGTATCGGGATCAGCAGAAATGACCTTTTTGTCATTATTGATGTTCAAGGTATAGGAAGGCATAGCTATTTTATTGATTATGATTTGTTTGAGACTAATTGATGAACAAACACGGGGCCATTGAAAATATACCCTGAATTAATATACTAAACTTAGTCAAAAAACGGGACGAAAATAACTCTTTGCAGTGAACGGGCAAGGTTTTGATAGTGAATGGACTTAGTATGTCCTGTTCTTAAAAAAAAGTGTGATTTCTTTGATGAATCTTTTACTGACCCTGCGTCGGGTACCATCCTTCATGATGACCTCTAGACCCTTGTCATTGCCCCTTCCAAGTTCAGAAACATAGTTCACGTTGATAATAGTAGATCTGTGAATTTTCTTGAACGTATCTGGAGGGAGGACTTCTTGGAATGACTTCAAGGGTTTTCGCATTATAAAAACACCTTCAGTGGTATATAGCTTAGTGTAATAGTTTTCGGCAGCCAACAACAAAATTTGTGCTGGTTCACAAAAGTATTTGTTTCCTCCCCGGGTCAGTTCAAATAATAAAGGTGGTGTCAATTCTTCATTTTCAACCACTTTTAGCTTGTCAATGATGAACCAGATGAGTCCAACATCTATTAGTGTCCAGAAAATAAAGAAATAGCGGTATACTCCATATCTAGAACCAGGTAAATCTAGATAGGGACTAAAGTTTGAACTTAGAAAAAAAAACCATCCAAAATGCAAACCCACCAAGATGATACAGTAACCGAATAGCATTAAACCGCTATATTTAGATTTATTGGTTTTTTTTATAATGCGGTCCAATACCCAAAAACCAATGACCCATGGAGTCCAGATGGCAATCTGCCATAGCAAAACATGATAAAGGCTAACCTGATCTCTAGCGGCCCCCTCCCTCCAATAGATCAGTAGGCCTAATAGTATTCCTATGGTAATCGTTAAGGCCACAAAATTTTTGATTTTCATCCTATAAGAGGTATCC
>Ga0316189_10006456_pt1 | contig 11157 bp, 11 predicted proteins | sample LowCovwburrow_MG_FD_204930 | JGI IMG/M metagenome (GOLD analysis project Ga0316189, IMG submission 204930) | Coastal sediment microbial communities from Maine, United States - Lowes Cove worm burrow | ecosystem: Environmental > Aquatic > Marine > Coastal > Sediment | place: USA: Maine... | reverse complement strand
CGAGATGAGGTTGTCGGGGTCATAGTCCGGGTCGCCAGGAAGATTCTTGACTTCGACGTTTGTGCAGATAGAACTGCATACCTCGAGGGCTTCAGCCAGAGTCGGTATCGATTTGTCCAACTCGGCGACCTCCACATCAGCCAGCATCCGACCATCAGCCAAATGAGCATCATGGAACACCACCAACACCTCATCGGCAGTGCGCCGAACGTCGAGTTCCACAGCATCCGCGCCCACTTCTATTGCCGCCCTAAATGCGGCGAGAGAGTTCTCGGGGTGAGTGAGCGAAGCTCCTCGATGGGCCATGACATCCATCACACGACTCCTTTGCCAACGGATACCTAAACGTTACGGTAGAGCACTCCACTTAACATTACGCTGAGGTTACAAAACAGCCCATCCAACAAAAGATGGCCGCCTAAACTCTTTACGAACTTCTAAACATTCGTCTAATGTATGGAACGGAAGGTCGCTACGCCGGGCAGGAGTGTCGATTTACTACACCACCACCCGCGTTTGACTCCACCAGGCCCCAAAACTGCGTGATCAAGCTTGTGTCGCCACCCAGCGTCCACCAGCCACCCACTGCATTGTTGGGGTTGTCTTACAACTAACAACCGGGAGGACCGAGTGGCAGTACTGAATTCGTGGGAGATGGCCCCACCAGAGTTCGCCGAATTCGAACAAATCGCCCAGCGAGTTGCACAAGGCCAGTTTGAACATGATCCTCGGTTCACCTGGCGTCAAACCGCCTCGTGTCGAGATACCAGCCCCGAACTTTTCTTCCCCATTGGCACAACCGGCCCGGCCGTCGACCAGATCGCAGCCGCTAAGACTGTTTGTTTTACTTGCCCCTCACGTGTTCCTTGTCTTGAGTACGCCCTCAGCACCAACCAGGACTCAGGAGTTTGGGGTGGAACGTCTGAAGAAGATCGCCGCCACCTCCGTCGCACCTACATCCGGGTAAGGCACTAGATTTATCCAACCAGGGATTCCCGGTGGTAACCACTACTACCCTATCAATCCCCGTTGTTGTCTAACTGCACCGTCAGTTGAGCAACTGTACCCTTCTGCGGGACCGAAGCAGGGCGGATCGTAAGCTCCCCCTGCAGGTCTTGCTGTACCAAGGTCTTGATGATGGTCAGACCAAGCCCGGGCGCAGAATCAATATCGAAATCCGGCGATATTCCTACCCCGTCATCATGAACACCCACCATCATCTCAGTGGGCGAATGCATCATCTCCACGGTCACGGTTCCCGTGCTGCCTTGGTCGACCGGGAACCCGTGTTCCACGGCGTTGAGAACCAGTTCGTTCACCACCACCGCAAGCGAACTCGCTTTCGCGGTCGGCAAGATCGGTCCGGTCCCCACCAGGTGGAACCGAACCCGGCTGCCTGCAGTGTCACGGGCCATGTCAAGGATCGGTTTCATCACGTCTCCGAAAACGACATCGTCGCGACCATCTCGAGCCAAGAGGTCATGGACAGCGGCGATGGCCGCGATCCTTCGCTCAGCTTCTTTCAGAGCCACCCGCGCTTCTTCCACCTTCACCCGACGAGCCTGGATACGCAATAACGATGAAACCGTCTGAAGATTGTTTTTCACCCGGTGATGGATCTCGCGGATCGTGGCGTCTTTGGACACCAACAATCGTTCCCGACTGCGAATGTCGGAAACATCACGCAACAGCACCAATGCCCCGTCCACCTCATCATTGGTGATAAGGGGTGTGATCTGGGCGCTAATCGTCACCGAACGGCCCCGCTCTACCTCAGCTACCACCGGCACCTTCAACACCAGCAATGATCGGCTCGTTTCGGGTTTGAATCCCAAGTCGGTGATACCCCGGCCGATGATACTGCCGTGAAACCCGAGCCGGTGGAAGGCCGACACCGCGTTGGGACTGGCATAAGCCACGTGGGTCCGGCTGTTGAGGACCATCACCCCGTCACCCACCCGGGGCACGTCTTCACCCGATTCATCGTCGAAGCGAAACGGGAACACCCCGTCGGCCACCATTTCCGCCAAACGCTCGAACACGTTCAGGTAGGCCACCTCAAGGTTGCCCAACGTCCGATGGGTGGAGGCAAACGTCTCTCGCACAATCACGGCGATAACGTTTCCTTCAAATCGCACGGGAATCGCCATCCGCCGCACCGTGCCAACTTCGGCGTCTGGCCGTTCACCCACCTGGTCTTCGTATTCGATCTGGCCGGTCTCGAGAGAAACCCGGGCGATCGGCTGCTCGTCAAGCGGGACAAACTTGCCCACCCAATCGTCGACATAACGGGTGGGAGCCGTACTCGGCCGCACTTGGGCCAGACACAATAACTGACCGTCCGGGGCCTTGGCCGCTGGGGCGAACAGGCGCAGGTCGGCGAACGCCAGGTCGGCCAGCGGGCCCCATGACCCGACAAGCCGTCGGACATGTTCACTTTCAACGCTGGACAACCCGGTATTGCGCCGGACCATATCGGCGAGTACCGCCACCTTCTACCTCCCCCGCAGGGACAAGTCGTTATGCACCAAAACCGATGCGGCGCGCAGCGCTAGCCGCACCGATCTCGACGAAACTGATCTTGGCTGACGGCACCGCGATTTCTTTACCTTTGCGGTCGGCCACCCAAAATACACCATCTTCTTGCCCTAAAGCACTGGCAACATCGGCCTTGAGTTGGTCTCGATCAGTGTCTTCACTGACTTCGAGTTCGATGACTTGTGAGCTTTGGGCGATACCGATACGAAGATCCATAGCAGCAACATACCGCCGGTTTCGGGATCAAAGAACTTTTAGTTCTGAGCGGTATCGCTTCTTCGGGGCAAGATCCTCATCTACCCGTCGAGCCAGTTCGGCAAACATGGCACCGGCCTCAGTTTCGGGCCGAGCGGCGATGGGGTTGCCCATGTCGCCTCCCTCGCGAAGATCGGGCACCAGCGGCACCTGAGCGAGCAGGGGCACATCGAGTTCATCAGCCAACAGGGCACCACCGCCCTGGCCAAAGAGTTCGTAGCGTTTCCCGTCATCGCCGGTGAACCAGCTCATGTTTTCCACCACGCCGGCCACCGTGATCCGCACCTTGCGAGCCATATACGCGGCCCGTTGGGCCACCTTCTGAGCCGCCGGCTGGGGGGTGGTGACCACCAGCAACTCAGCCCGAGGTAGGAACTGGGCCAGCGACAACGCTATGTCACCGGTGCCCGGAGGCAGATCCACAATCAGATAGTCGGGCTCATCCCAAAAGACGTCAGTGAGGAACTGCTCCAGCGCCTTGTGCAACATGGGGCCGCGCCAGATCACGGGCTGGTTTTCTTCCACGAAGAACCCCATTGAAATGGCGCTCACGCCATGAGCCCGTGGGGGCACGATCATCTCGTCGATGATGGTGGGGTCTTGGGTCACACCCAACATGCGCGGAATTGAGAATCCCCACACATCGGCGTCGACAACCGCCACTCCTCGCTTGACCTCGGGCCGAGCGGCCAAAGCCACCGCCAGGTTGGTGGTAACTGAACTCTTGCCCACACCACCCTTGCCGGAGGCCACCAGAATCACCCGGGTGCGGTTGTCAGGGTCGGCGAAGGGCACAGCCCGCCCTTCGGCATGGCCGTGAGCCGGCTGGGAACCAGCGCTATCTCCGGGGCTGCCGTGCAGTTGTTCACGCAGGGCCGCCCGCTGCTCATCGCTCATCACGCCCAGGTTCACCACCACCGAATCGACCCCAGCAAGGGTCTGCACGGCTTCGGTGACGCGACGCTCGATCTCGGCTTTCAGCGGGCACCCGGCCACGGTGAGATCAATTCCCACGTGCACCACGGTGCCATCGATCGTCACGTCGCGGACCATACCGAGATCCACGATGCTGCGATTGATTTCAGGGTCTTGCACCGGGCGCAAAACCTCAATTATTTGTTGTTCAGTGAGTTCCACGTATTTCTCCTACGGGGATAGGGAGAATCTATAAGGTAGACTATCGGTGTGGCGCAACGAGCCCTCACCCCTACTGAATTCGCGAACCTGGTAAATGCCATCACATCGGCGTTTGGCGACCCGACGCGTCGTGCCATCTATCTACTAGCACACGAACACCCTGAGGGACTGACGGCCAACAATGTAGCCGAAGCCACCGGCCTGCATTCCAACGTGGCCCGCCACCACCTCGACAAACTGGTGGGCGGCGGTTACCTCGAAGTCACTCGACGAGCCACTGGCGGGGCCGGACGCCCGTCGAAATTTTATCAAGCACCGGCCGAAGGTCTGGTGGTGGAGTTCGATGTCGGCCACGATGACGTGCTTATCACCATGCTCGGCAAGGCCCTCTCTCGCCTCGGCCCTGAGGCCGCGGCCGAATTAGCCGAAGAGGTCGGCGTGCAATTCGGGCGACAGATGGCCGAATCGATGGGCCCATCGGACGCCACCCAACACTCGTTCCGGTCGGCCTTGCACGTGGTGGCCGATGCCCTTTCGGCCCACGGTTTCGCCGCCCACGCGGAACCCCACGAAGACGGGCTTCGTATTGTGTCGAGCCATTGCCCGTTTGGTGATGTAGCCATCGAACACCCAGTGATTTGTGCCGTCGACCGGGGCATGGTGCAAGGACTATTAGGGTCGCTCTACGGCGAAACCGAAGTTGCCTTGTCGGCCTCTCTGGCCGCCGGCGACGACGAATGTATAGCGGCCGTGATCGCGGGCAACGAGAACCCTACCCCTGCCTAACGGGCCCTAAATTGGGGTGTGGTGGTAGTAGTCGAGATACCACTCAACGATCGGGGCCAGGTCATGATGGCCCAGGTCGCGAGCCGCGTACAGCAGCGCAGTCAGCTCGCCGTGGGCGTCTCCGGATCCGAGGTAGGTGAGAGCCAAAATAGCGGCGAAGAACTCGTGGCGGGGCCATTCTTCGGCCCTCAGCGATGCTCCCGGAGTCGCTGACTCGAGCACCTTCAGGACACTGGCCGAGCCCGTTGCCTGATCCACCCGTAACGCCAACCACATGGCGCTGCGCAACAGGCGTTGACAATTGGGAGCGGCAGGCGGGCTGATCGCGGCCACTTCCACCAACGCATTGACCAGTTCAAACAACACCGGGTGGGTGTCGAGTTGCCGGATCAGATGGTCGACGGGGGCCACCGCCTGTTCGAGCGGCATGTTCGGCAACGCGGGCACTTCGGTTTCCACCAGCATTTCGAGCAGGAGATCAACCAGGTCGTGACAATTGAACTTGTGAGCCATCGATTGGCTCACAAACAGCACGCCCGCCCCATAGGGGTCGGAGCTTTCCACTCCATGCCTCATGACTTCTACCGTAGAGCCCCAAACGGTCGTTGCCTAGGCAGCCCACCACGTCAAGACCAAAGAACTGCCATTTGGGTGAAGTTACCTAGCAGCCGCGAGGCGACCAAACCTAAACCGTGACCGGGAAAGGCTCGAATTCCAATGGACCACGCCCCTCGATCCGAGGCAAGACGTGCCGGGCGAACAGATCACACTCAGCCTGGTGCGGATAACCCGACAGGATGAAGGCCTCTACCCCCACGTCGCGCAACTCATTGATTTTGGCCAGCACCTGGTCTGGGTCGCCGACGATGGCCGCCCCCGCACCAGAACGGGCCCGGCCCACCCCAGTCCATAGGTGGCGTTCGACGTAGCCGTCGTTGTCGGCGCTTTCGCGGAGGGCGGCTTGTCGAGCCACCCCCGCCGAAGCCGAATCGAGGGAGCGTTGCCGGATCTCTTTGCCGGTTTCGACGTCAAGGCGAGACAGCAGCCGACTGGCTGCCGCCCGGGCTTCGGCTTCGGTTTCGCGTACAACCACATGAGACCGCCACCCGTATCGCAGCCCACGCCCGAAACCTTCGGCGCGGGTGTTCATATCGGCCATCACTTCCACCACCTTCTCGGTGGTATCAGGCCACATCAGAAAAACGTCGGCCGCGGCGGCAGCACAATCTCGCGCCGCGGTTGACAACCCTCCGAAATAGAACAACGGACTGCGGCCGGTGACGGTCCGCATCCGAGGGGGATCAATCGACAAGTTCACATAGTCGCCGTGGTAGTCGACACTTTCGCCGTTTAACAGCGAACGCAGCACATGCATGATCTCGGTTGACCGCCGATAGCGGGGCTCCGACTCCATGGTTTCCCCAGGTACGTCACTGGAAATAATGTTGATCGTGAGGCGGCCGTCGACCATATGGTCGAGACTGGCGATCTGGCGGGCCAACTGGGGCACCACAACCTCGCCACAACGAATCGCCAGCAACATCCGAATGCGCCGCAGCAACGGAGCCATACCGGCGGCAAAGGTGGTGTTGTCAATTCCCAATTGATATCCCGAAGGCAACAACACATTGTCGAAACCATGCTTTTCGGCCGTCAAAACAATATTGCGGCAGTGCTCAAACGAACTCTGGAGGGCTTCATCGGGCACACCAAGAAATTCATAATCGTCGTCGCATAAGGCGCTAAACCAACTGACTTCAACCATCAGAGAACCTCCTTGAGTTCTACGGGCCGTCCCTCTTCAATCGACCGGTGAGCGGCCACACCAGCTGCCACCGACCAAAGCCCTTCTTCCAGCCCAATAACGGGCGGGCGTCCCTGTTCGATCGAGGTCAGCAATTCGAGGTGTTCCAGGTAACTGGCCCCATGGTGCAGGCCCTCGACGGCAATATGGTCGGTAGAGACCACTTCGGTTTCGACCTGGCCGATGCGGTGAACCCCGCGGGTGCCACGGCGGATCACGCCTTCGGGAATCAGAGCCTCGACCTTGCCCTTGTCGCCAATAACCGAAACCTCTTCTTGGTTGTGGGTTGCTTCGGCAAACATGCACAAATCGAGAGAAGCTCGGGCCCCCGACGGATAATCGAGAATCACAAACGCATTGTCGAGAATGTCGGGGCGCTCCCCGTTGTATTCCTCGTTGAGATGGTTGACGTCTTGGGCCCCCGACGCCATCACCCGATAGGGACGTTCTTCCAGAATCAGGTTCATCAGATCGAAGAAATGGCAGCACTTTTCTACCAGGGTTCCACCAGTGTTACGGCTGAAACGGTTCCAGTCTCCGACCTTGGGGAGGAACGGGAAGCGGTGCTCGCGCATAGCCACCATCTTGGCGGTGCCCACGGATCCGTTTCGTACCTCTTCCACCAGCCGGGCCACGGGCGGCATATACCGATATTCGAGCGCCACCATGATCTGCTGGGTTGCCCCCTTGGCTTGCTCAATTACCCGTTGGCAATCGTCGACCGTGGTGCACAACGGTTTCTCCACCAGCAGGTGTTTCCCCGAATCAATCATGTCACCGAGAATGTCGATGTGGGTGTAGTTGGGTGACGCCAACACCACCACGTCGACATCGTCACGGTCGAGGAGATCCTGGTAGTCGGCGTACCCATCAGCTTCGGGGGCGAGCGCCAATGCTTCGGTAACCGACTGGGGTACCGGGTCGGCTACGGCCACCACCTCGGCGTTGGGTATACCGGTCACGTTTACGATATGTTCTTGACCCATCATGCCGGTGCCGATGACGCCGTAGCGATAGGTGCCTTGAAGAGAAGTTGGGATCATAGTCAACCGGCAGCCTATCGGGCCCGAGCCTTCACCGATCCCATACCCCGGCGCAAGAAAATGAGCCCAGCAATAGCAATTGCTGCTCCCGCCACCAGGGTCACAACCTGGATGATCATGTGCTCGTTGCTACGGATGCGCTGATCAATAACCCCGGTTGCCCCGGCCTCATGGGCGTTGGCTAATTCGTCGACCGGGTTGCCACCATCTTCGGATACCAGAACCGACAACACCATGGTTGAGGCCGACAACTGAGAGTCGGCGACCTCCTCGTTAACACCGCCAACCACAGCCACATGGGCGAAGCGGGCAGTCTGGGCGCCACATCGCCGGTCGCCCCCTTCGTCCGCCCCCGCTTTGAGGCCCGCCACCAGCGCATCAGCCAGCGAACCACCGTCGGAACGAGCCGTTTCAAACGCCACCAACGACTCGTCCACCACGGTGTCGCTGGCCATCAGGTTGCCTTGGACTGATACCAGTATCCCCTGGGCGTCACCAGTATCGGCAAGGGTGTCATCGCCGGTGAAGGCCACCACCGGATCCTGATCGGGGGCCGCTACCAGCGACACGATGGCGTGTTGGCGTTGGCTGGCGAGTTCATCAAACCCGGGGCTGGTGATGTCGGCCAGGATCGCGGCCGGGTCGAGCCCACCGGCGTGGAGTTGACGGATGCGCCCGGTGGCTTCCAAGTTGAGTTGAGCCTGGGTGACCGCGGCCAGTTCACCGGGTTCTAACACCAGCAACATCAACGGGTCGGCAGGGTCGCTGAGTACGGCGGGGTCGATGCACGAGGCAATCGCCGCCCCCACCTCACCAGTGGTTTCGTCGGCCGCCACCAGCGACCAGGTGGCCCCGGCAGGAGCCGCGCTGAACCCGGCCACCGCCATGGTGACCACTACCAATGTTGTGAGACGCGACGCCCAAGCTCGCATGGTTGTTCCTGACTTCGTGGTTCGTTATTGCTTCATAGGTGACACTCATGGTTGCATAACAAGGTGCCTTCCGAACTTCCCCCCATTCAACCCCCAGATTCAGAGCTCTTCTCCCTCAACGGGAAAGTTGTCATCTTGACTGGCGCCAGTTCCGGCCTCGGCCATCGTTTCGCTCGGCGTCTTTCGGCCGCTGGGGCCCGGGTGGCGTTGGCGGCCCGCCGAGCGGACCGGCTCGAAACCCTCACCGCCGAACTACCCAACACCTTGGCTGTCCCCACCGATATCACCCAACCCGGGGCACCCGAACAACTGGTGGCCGAAACCCTCAACCAGTGGGGGCGCATTGATGTGGTGGTCAACAACGCCGGCATCTCCCGGGTGCTCAGTGCCCTCGACGACGATGTCGACGATTTTCGGGCCGAACTCGAAATCAATCTGGTGGCCCCCTACGAACTCGCACGCCACGCTGCCCGCCATATGGTGGACGCAGGTGGCGGGTCGATCATCAATATCGGGTCGATATTGGGCGAAGGTGGCGGCGGCCGACTCAAGGTGCCCGGTTACGCGGCGGCCAAAGGTGGATTACACAACCTCACCCGTGAGCTTGCTTCCCAGTTCGCTCGCCGCAAGGTGCGGGTCAATACCATCGCCCCTGGGTGGTTCTCCACGGAAATGAACGAGGAGATGTTTGAAGGCGACGCCGGTATGGCCTACATCGTCAACAACACCCCCATGGGCCGACCGGGGGTGGAGGGTGAACTCGATGGGGCCTTGCTTTTCTTGGCCTCCGATGCTTCCACGTATGTCACCGGTCAGGTCCTTTCCGTGGACGGTGGGTGGACGGCAATCTAACCTAGGCGGCGGACTAGGGCCTTATGGCCCTAGTCGACCGGCGTTCCATTGCTATACTCGCGAGGCAATGCGGCTTTATCTGGTACGACACGCGCACGCCAGCACCCGGGGGCCGGGGCTCGCCGACAAGTACCGTCCACTATCGGAACGGGGGGAAGCGCAAGCTCTGGCGATTCGCGCCTACCTGCGTTCCAAACCAATCACCCGGGTCCTGTCGTCATCGGCCACTCGCTGCGCACAAACGGTCCAACCGCTGGCCACCGCCATCGGCCTCGAAGTCGAAGAATATGAAGAACTGTGGGAGGAGACCCTCCCCGTCGAGTCGTTGGCATTACTCAACGAGTTCTCCGATCAGGTGGTGGTGGCGTGCTCTCATGGCAACATCATCCCTGAGGTGCTCGGTCTGCTCCGAGAAAGTGGGATAAAGATCCGAGGACGAGGGTGCGAAAAGGCTTCAATTTGGGAGTTGGAGCACAACGGCACCAAATGGACTCATGCCAACTATGTGGCGGCAACCGCCATCTCGCCCCCGACACCAGCCTCATAACGTTCAAGCTGGTTGAACGCCGCTTCGATTTGGGCGGTGGTCATGGCCACATCAGGATGGTCAGGCATGTCGGCAAGGCAATAGTTGAGATACTCAAGGCCCGCGACCACGGTGGCCACCTGGTCTGGCGGGAGGCCCGCTGCGACCAGGTCACGGCCCTTGTCGCCAAATGTGGACTGGGGTGTCCAACCACAACCGTGAGCTGCTCCAAGCCGCTCAAACCGGGCGTTGGGCGCGTCGACCAAAAGCCGAACGGCGCCGACGGCCGCCGAACGACGCCAGCCCCGGAGCCGGCGCAGACCCACCATAATCACAACGGCGGCGGCCCCCATCGCCCCACCTAACGCAAGTTTGGTCCCAAGGGGAAGGCCAGCTAACCATCGCCACCAGGGGGCGCTGGCGTCGGCTGACGGATCTATCGCGGGCTCAAGTTCTGGGCTGTCACCCGCCAGTGGCACCCCGGCGGTAGGGTCGAAACCCTGCCACCCCACCCCGGGAAACCAGATCTCGGCCCACGCATGAGCATCGTCTCGCCCCGACTCCCAGACGTTGAGTTCTTGATTGAAACTTGAAGGCACCCAACCCACCGCAACCCGGGCGGGGATACCCAGCGAACGGGCCATTATCACCATGGCGGTGCCGATTTGTTGACAAAAGCCCTTGCGGCTCGTGAACAGCAGGTGGGCCACGGCGTCTTCGCCCTCGGGTAGGGGGGCGAGATCAAGCGTGTACTCCACATTCTCGTCAAACCAGTTTTCGAGGGCTTTCACCTTGTCGTAGGTGGTGGTGGCGTCGGCCGTGATCTCGGCCGCTAGCTGGGCGACATCAGGGTGAATGTCAGACGGGGAAGCAAAACGTTCGTGTTGACGTTGGGCCTGGGCCTGGATCTGGGCCAGCAACTCAGGTTCGATGGCGGGGTCGACGGCCAGGTTCGCCAATTCGGCGGCCTGGAGGTCGCGTTCGCTCACCACCGGCACTGAACTGCTCACGATCCATGAGTCGTTGGCCCGCAACGGTCGGGCCAACTCAACCGTGAGATCTTCGTGCACGGTCATTTCCACTCCCGTCAATCCCTGCCCCGGCATCACCACCTCCTCCAGATTCGGGGCGGCTAACAACACATTGAGGCCAGAGGCGGTAGTGGAAAACTCCTGCACCAGGGTTGCGACCTCCAACTCAGGGTGGAGGATCGTGTGATCAAAGGGCGCAATGTCGGGCCTTACCCCCGCTGCGAGCGCTACCTCCCACTTCTCTCCCCCAGGA
>Ga0316189_10006454_pt1 | contig 11160 bp, 13 predicted proteins | sample LowCovwburrow_MG_FD_204930 | JGI IMG/M metagenome (GOLD analysis project Ga0316189, IMG submission 204930) | Coastal sediment microbial communities from Maine, United States - Lowes Cove worm burrow | ecosystem: Environmental > Aquatic > Marine > Coastal > Sediment | place: USA: Maine... | reverse complement strand
ATCCCGCACCGTGATAGATTGTGTGTAATCCAACTGTCTTCGGGCAATGGTGACGCACATTTGATCCAGATTGCCCAAGATCAGACAAAAGCACCAAACTTGTGCAAAATGCTGACAAATCCCGATCAGTTGAAGCTGTTTCATTTTGGGCGGTTTGATATAGCCGTGATGGAAAATCGATTCGGCACGCGCACCGCACCCGTTTACTGTACTAAAATTGCGTCAAAGCTGGTACGCACATATACAGATCGTCACGGGCTTAAAAATCTTCTGCAAGAACTGTTACGCATCGATGTTTCCAAACAACAGCAAAGCTCTGACTGGGGCGCAGATGTATTAACAAAAGAACAAATCGCCTATGCCGCATCCGATGTTTTATATTTGCACAAGCTAAAGGAAGAGTTGGATATACGACTCAAACGTGAAGGGCGCACAGAATTAGCCAATGCGTGTTTTGAATTTTTGCCATACCGTGCCAAGTTAGATTTGGTTGGCTGGCCTGACACGGATATTTTCGCGCATTAAGCATTCGATAACATTGCACGAATATCCATGAATAGATGTCATCACTATTGACGCAAGACGGGCTGAAGCCCATGTAGCAAGCATGACGCATACAACAAAAGATACATATTCGCAGTTTGTGCGATTTGCAAAAATAGGCTTTCCACTTTTAGCTGTGGTGCTTTTTGTTGGCATATTTGTTTTCACAAAAACAAACCCGATCAGGGGCGGCCTTATTATCTCCGGTCCCGAGCTGGCTGAGCTGGCTGTCGGACAAAAAATCACCAATCCGCATTATTCCGGTGTTACAAAATCCGGGGATGCATTCTCTATTTCCGCAGCATCAGCCTTACCCAATGCGCCAGCTCCCGATCTGGTTGATCTGGTTGCGCCAAAAACCACAATTGGGTTTGCGGATGGGTTAGAGGTGAATACGTCTTCGGATTTTGGCCAACTTGATTTAAGCTCACAACAGGCAACGCTAACCGGAACTGTTTTATTGGAAACGTCAAATGATTACCAAGCGCGCGCAAATAAAGTTGTGATGAATTTCTACACTGGAAACGCTTACTCCCCTAATCCTGTTGAAGCAGCCGGACCAATAGGTAATATTACTGCCGGCAAGATGAATCTAACACAAAACCTTCATCAGAAAATACCACAAAACGGAATAATTCTTAGCTTTGGCAATGGCGTAAAGTTAGTATACTATCCCACAAAGATAAATCAGTAAGGCGGTAAAAGGTGCATAAGTTCCTATTTTCTATTCTAACACTTTGCGCTTTGACATTACCCGCATTGTCTCAAAGCACAACCAACCCCACCGGGCCAAATGCTGCACTTCCCGTAGAGGCGACAGCAGAAAATCTTCAAGTTAATACAGAAGAAAATTCGGCCGTGTTTTCCGGAAATGCGAAAGTTATTCAGGGCGCGTTGGATCTACAAGCAGATCAGATCACTGTTCTGTTTGAGGAAGGCGCACAAAATATTAGGCTGGTAAAGGCCGCAGGAAAAGTCAGGTTCACGAACGGACAGGAAACCGCAGAGGCACGTAATGCGCAGTTTGACGTTACTTCTCAGATTATAACATTTACCGGCAATGTCATTTTGCGCCAAACGCAAACCATATTGACCGGAAATAAACTTACTTACAATATCACAACAAGCCGTAGTAAAATGTCTGGCGATGTGAAAACCATTTTTGTTCCGAAATAGCCGATGAATACCATAGAGCCACCGAATAAAAGTGATGATGTGTCTGGTCTGGTTGTTCAGAACATCAAAAAATCTTTTAAACAGCGCCTTGTTTTAGAAGACGTAAGTCTTGAGTTGGGTCGGGGTGAGGTTGTCGCTTTGCTAGGCCCAAATGGTGCGGGGAAAACCACCTGTTTTTACTCCATCGTAGGGCTAATTCGCCCGGATGCGGGAACCGTTTTAGTGAACGGTCGCGATATTACCCAATTACCCATGTACAGACGAGCGCAAATGGGTATCGGGTATCTTCCGCAAGAAGCCAGTATTTTTCGCGGTATGAACGTCGAAAACAACATATTATCAATTCTGGAAATTTGGGAACCGAACAAAGCCGAACAGAAAATCAAGCTGGAAGAATTGCTGGAAGAATTTTCCATTACATACATCCGAAAATCGCCCGCACTTGCCTTATCGGGGGGTGAGCGCAGACGTGTTGAGATTGCACGCTGTTTGGCCAGCAATCCAAAGTTTGTTCTGCTTGATGAACCTTTTGCAGGTGTTGATCCGATCGCCGTTGGTGACATTCGTGATCTGGTAGCAAAGCTGAAAGGCCGCGATATTGGCGTTCTTATAACCGACCACAATGTGCGCGAAACATTGGAAATTGTGGATCGCGCCTATATCCTACATGGCGGCAAAGTTTTAATGAGCGGTACGCCCGAAGAAGTTATTTCCGACCCAAATGTCCGAAACGTCTATCTGGGAAGCACTTTCAAAATATAAATACACTGTGATATTGTATTTATGGTGGGATTGTATTGCGCGACTCACAAAGCCGTTCTAGGCTGTAAGAATGAACCCTTCCAAAGCCAAATTTTAGTCTGCAGGTAAAACCAAGCAGATGTTGGCGTGTGGGAATGTTCAAGCAGTGTAAAATAAAGGAGAGTTTATGCGCTATCAAATCAGTGGAAAACAAATCGATATCGGCGAATCATTAACAAGCCATGTAAAAGATGGATTCGGCGAAATAATCGCCAAATTTGCACAAAGGCCGACCGAAGCACATGTAACTTTTTCGAAAGATGCCCATGAGTTCAAGTGCGAATCAACTATACATTTATCCACTGGACTGACTGTTGCTGCTGAGGGCCGAAGCACAGAAATATATGATTCTTTTGAAAAATGCGCCGCAAAAATCGAAAAACAACTTAGACGATACAAGCGTCGTTTGAAAGATCATCATAAAGATCGCGTAACACCGGTTGAAGTTATGGGGGCTTCAGCGTATATCCTCGCCAGCGAGAGTACAGAAAACACAAGTGAACCAGAATCACTACAACCTGTTATAGTCGCCGAGATGGAAACAAAAATTCAATCGCTTTCGGTTGGTGAGGCTGTAATGCAGATGGAGCTGACCGATGCTCCCGTTTTGGTTTTCCGAAGTGAAGGTCACAAACGCTTAAACGTAGTGTATAAAAGGAAAGACGGAAACATAGGCTGGATCGATCCATCCAATTTGGAATAGGTCAACAGTATAGGTTTTTGGCGGTAACATATGGTACTTACGGAAATATTAGCACCGGAAGCGGTGCATTACGCACAAAGCGAAACCAGCAAAAAGCGCCTGCTTCAGAAAATATCCGAGCAGGCAGCTAACGTTTACGGATTGGACAGCGCGGTTGTCTTTTCCGCACTGAATGCGCGGGAACTTTTAGGAACAACAGGTGTTGGCCGTGGGGTCGCTATACCGCATGCTCGGTTTGAAGATCTGGATCGTGTTATTGGCTTGTTCACCCGTTTGGAAAAACCGCTTGATTATGGCTCCATGGATCAACAACCAGTTGATTTGATTTTCACATTGTTGGCGCCGCAAAAAGAAGGCGCGGAACATTTGAAAGCCCTTGCTTTAGTATCCAGAACACTGCGGGACGAAGATGTTTGTGCCAAATTGCGGTCAAATCAAAACGAGCAAATTATTTTTTCTATTTTGATCGAAAGCTACGAATCGCAAGCCGCGTAACTCTTTAAGCATTAATTTACCGGGGCCGTGAGTCTGGGCAATTACATCCACATCACAATAATTTCCTGATTTGGATTAGCCAACAAGATAAGCGTTAAAACAATTTCCCATTACAGCAAAAGCTATTGAACAGATTAAAGCGTGTTCTTATGCTGGTGTGAAAGAAAAAGCACTAAATCTACTCTTTGTCATTGCTTGACAACATAAGGTCTATCAACTGCGTTTTCAGTACGTTTAGGTATTTTTCTTTTCTTTTTTTCTGGCTTGTAGGACAATAATACATTATTTTTCTCCAGCTTTCGAACCAATGTATCAAGCTTTGCAGTATCGGACAGCGGCGGCAATGCCATCGGTTTGGCCCTGGCTTCAGGTTCTAGGATTTGCACGCCCGCCTGCAGAACCAAACCCGGAGCAGTTAGCGCTTCTTCTAATGAAAATACGGTGCAGTTAGCGTATTTATTTCTTTCCAACGCCTTTAAAAATTTATTTTCTCTGGCCTGTAAGACCTGCGCACGCATCAGTTTGCCTTTAAATTCAGATGAATTATTTGCAATCGAAAGCAGCCACGCCTCTTTAACAATAACGAAATGAGCGCGCCTGTCTTTAACGATGCTTGGTATAATATTCTGCGCATCGGTCATATCAAACAAGAATGCGGTGCGTTTATCGGATTTTTGACTCCACAGAAAATTAGATAAAAATCCTTTTGGGTGCGTATTTCGCAATCTGACATTTGCCGATAAATTACCTCTAACCAATGCGGCTTTCTTGCGAAATGTAAAATGCCGGCGGCTAAATATATTCCCATGAACATTTAATTCTTTTGTTGTATGAGCCCAATCCGGGAAGCCCTGAAATAGAAAGCCAAGCCCGATAAATACACCAAAATCAACATTAGATATGCCCGATTTTTTGGCTGAATCATGGGGAAAACGGCCTTGTAAAAACCGCCCTTCTCCACCTATGTTTCTGATTTCGTTGGCATCGAGGAATATTTTAGTAAATTCTTGCTCGTTTGACTTCGATAAAGGAAAATTCTTACGGTTTACCGTTAATAGATTACGGTAAAGCTTATGCGCACCCGGCCAAGCTTTACGTATAAAAAACGCTCCGGTTTTCGGCAATTCCGCCAAGTGATCATCATAAAACAAGAATGGTTTTCCCTGCGAGTCAAATGTCGCAAAAGTTAAAGACTGCGGTTTAATATGACTAGAATGTTCTCGTGCTAGCGATTGAAAATAGGATTCATCAGAAATCCACGTTTTTGAGAAAAATCGATCATTTTGCTGCCTTTGTGGATCTGTAACTATTTTTAGAAGTGTCTCTTTTGTTAAACACCACCACTGAGAGCCTACATGCGGGGCGATGTGCTTGGGAATAGTGCGGTTAATTTTCAGCAACCTTTGCACATCAACCAGCCGATCAAATGCAAACCTGTGTTTACGCCACGATAGTGGAAAATACAGCGTGAATCGTTCCTGATCCAAGCCACCCTTCACCCACTTTTCACCCCCAACAGGAAAAGATTCTATAAAATCCGTCCCTTTGTGCCGCTCAAGAAATGCCATAAGCTGTTTTATAGGGCGTGCAGGCAAACATGATCCGCTGGCCAAAAAAACATTTGTCACATCTGGATGGTTTTTTAACAAAACCTCTGCCGCATTTAATGTTGCCTGAACAATAGAGAATTGCCCCCAACCACATTTTTCCCTTTTCGAAAAAACCACATTATCAATATGATTCAATGATGCTTTAAGTTCACTGACTTCTTCAGGTGACGCATTTTGATCAATGTGCAAACTGACCGGACAATTGCTTTTAGCAAGAAACCTGGCTAGCTGTCCCGTTCTATGCAAATCCTGATGCGCTAATATTATAAACCCTAATTTCATGCTTAGGCCCAACCTCCACGTGACATCAAGCCAAGGCTTTCAAGTTGCTTCCAGTCTTTATAGCGTGTCGAAAATCGCGTCCACATTTCCTCTGACATTTCCGCATATTCTTTGTATTCTCGGCTGGCCGCATAGTGTTCTTTGCGATCCAACTCTTCCTTTGCTTTGTTAGGAAGCGTATTTAGAAATTTTGTGTGCATCAGGCACCCACAAGCTTTTTGACCACCCCATTCATCATAGACAAGGTTCAAGCCGGCTGGCAAAATATTATGTGTTGAGCTAACAAACACGTTTCGCTTTGCCCATTTAACAAGAGGGATCTTATTCAAGGCAGGCGCCATCTCTGGCTTGTCTTTAAAGAAGACACGTTGGCGCACTCCGCCTTGAATCCAAAGGTTTTGATATTTTTCGTTCCGTTCAGCGAAATAATTTCCGGTATCAAAAAAGGGTGTCGCGCGCATTGGGTTTTTTCCCTCATCACAAAACGCTTCTTCAACTTTCCCGCGAGGATACATATCAATTAAAATCGTTCCGAACGATTTAACGGAAGAAGAGTCCAACCAGCCTGTCAGTGCTTGCAATGGGCGCGCATCACAATGCGGGTAAACAAAAAATTCATCCACGTCGACAACAAGAATCCAATGCCCATTGGCATACTTTGATTGCAGCCCATTTAACCAATCCATACCAAAGTTTGCCCGCTTATAGCTATTCTTTGTCGTCCAAAGCGATACGTCCGGCTCGGCGACCAGCAGTTCGCGGCCACCATCTTCTGATCCATTATCAACAAAGTAGAAATGCTGAACCCCTATGCGTCGGTAATATTCCAGAAAAAATTTTAATCGGGGTTTTTCGTTCCGAAATGTTGTGAAAAGGAATATATCGTCTGGTTTTGTCGTGGCGCTGCGATCAACAACACATTCAAGCTCTCGCCTTTTTCTTAAAGATCGAACACGTCTGCGTTTGCGCTCTAAGCGCAATTTATATTTGGACCACACACCCATTAATAACTCATCAATTTATACACTTCTTCATTCCCTCAAAACATGGCAAAAATATGTTCATTTTCACAGAACATGGCAAAAATATGTTTCGGCAGATATTTTTACCACCTGTGGTGTTCTCTTGCCTGCTGTTGAAAGTTGCGCATATTTTTAAAACTTCAAGTACTTTTGAATTCCGGATACCACTGACCGCCTACCATCAAACCGATCTCTTCAAGTTGTTTCCAGCCAATAAAACGAATAGCGTCTTTGTGCCATAAATCTGGATCCGCAATAATTTGATCATAGTACGCATTATAACGACCCGTATGCGTAAAATGTTCACGGCGCTGTTTTTCCTCGCATGACTTTTTCAACACAGGCGCAAGAAACTTGCTATGAAGCAGGGCGCCTGTAGGCAGATTACGACGCGCATCAAACCCAGAGTTTAAGCGGTTTGGTAGCGCAATGTGTGTCGAGCTGACATAAACATATGATCGGCGCCACTTTATAAGTGGGGTTTTGTGCAGATGGGGAGCAAAATCGGGTTTATCCATGAAAAACATACGTTTCCGCGCCCCGCCGCGAATCGATATATTTTGGAATTTCCGCTGCCTTTCCCAAGTGTAATTGTGGCCGTCAAACCACTTAAGGCATTCATGTGGGTCGGATCCTGGAACATAGTCCATCTTACTAATTGGCCCTTTGGGATACAAATCCAGCATCAATGCGGCCATCGCCGAAATGCCTTGACCATCCAGCCATTTGGTTAACTCGGTCAAATCGCGCCGTTCCCAGTCTGGATAAATAAACAGCTCGTCGGCATCTACGGTCAGGCACCAATGTCCATGCGCATGCTTTCTTTGCAACCACGTAAGCCAATCAACACCAAAACGGGATTGCTTGTAACTGTCGGGTGTAACCCATAGGGAAACGTCTGGCTGTTCGCGCAAATATTCAAGACTGCCGTCATCACTGGCGTTATCGACGAATAAAAAGTGATCAATACCCAATTTGCGATAGTGTTGCAGAAAATAAGGCAGACGTATAATTTCATTTCGTATTGTTGATGCCACAAGGATTGTGCCGGGTTTTATTTGCTTGGTTCTGTTAACGACGGGCGCAAGCTGGTGGCGGCTTTGAAAAGCGCGGAACAACAGCTTACGACGCTTCCAGCGCAATTTATATGCCAGCCAAATTTCCTTGCTGATCCCCATTTCTAACTCAATTTATTATTTGGCTTATTGTGCGGCACGGCGCGATTCTACGGTTTCAACCATAAACTCCATAAGCTCATCCCGCAATTCGGGGCGCGATAAAGCGAATGCAATCGTTGCCTGCAAGAAACCGGACTTGGATCCGCAATCATACCGCTGGCCATCAAATCTGAACCCAAAAACATCGTTTCCGTTTTCAATTTCCATTGCAATGGCATCTGTCAGTTGTATTTCACCGCCTGCACCTTTTTTCAAGGTATCAACATTTTTCAAAACATTCGGTGTTAAAATATAACGCCCGATAACAGCCAAGTTTGAAGGTGCGTCCTTCGGTTCCGGCTTTTCAACCATTCCTTTGACTTTCATTAAAGAGCCCATGTTTTCTTCAATATCCAGCAAACCATATGCAGAAGCCATGCTGGGCGGTACCTCCATAGCGGCAACCATACAACCACCCGTATTTTCATAGGCTTCAACCATTTGCTTCAGACATGGTTTTTCAGCGGCAATCACATCATCGGGCAGAATAACGGCAAAGGGTTCATTCGCAATCAGACGGCGCGCACACCAAACAGCATGTCCCAACCCCAAAGCTTCACGCTGGCGAATATAAACAATTTCACCACTGTCCATTGTCGAACGCTTCAATTCTTCCAGTAGTTCTTTTTTATTTTTCTTCCGCAAGGCTTGTTCTAATTGAGGAGCGCCATCAAAATAATCTTCCAAAGCACCTTTGCCGCGCGAGGTCACGAATATAAATTCCTTAATACCTGCGTCACGCGCTTCATCAATTGCATATTGAATCAACGGTCGATCAACCAAAGAAAGGATTTCTTTTGGGATTGATTTGGTAGCAGGAAGAAACCGCGTTCCCAAACCCGCTACCGGAAAGATCGCTTTTGTGATATTTTTTCTCATTACTACTACCCTTTTCACTGCATTAACTGTCTAAACCGACATAAATATATTTAAAACATAGGTTTCTTATTTACTAAATTGGATAATTTTATGGCCGATGCAAGCTTTTGAAAGTAAAATTCGGTAATTTTTTGATTTTACGCGGGTATTTCATCTAATCTACCTCTTCTTTTCTGCGACCGGTCCTGTCGCAAACTGAAAATAATGTTTGGTAAACACCCCCAACAAAACTTATTTGAAATTTATATCATGCATGTTGCAAATCAATCCCGGGGGCAAAGGCAATAAAAAATGGGTTTTCAAAGATGTTTTTCCCATAAGATAGCGTTTCATGATCATCAAACCGTACCACCTTGCCGCCAGCCCCTTGCAAAATCGCCTGACCTGCGGCTGTATCCCATTCCATTGTACGCCCAAGGCGGGGGTAAATATCTGCCTCACCTGTCGCCACAAGACAAAATTTCAGGGAAGAGCCGGCACTGCGCATATCCGCCACTTTGTACTTGTTGATATAATCATCCGTCGCCTGATCGCGATGTGATTTAGAGGCTACAACAATCAAATTGTCCTGATCTGGCATACTTACGTTTATTGCCTTGCGCATACCGATAATATCATCTCGGTACGGGCCCATTTCCTCAAACGATTTTCCCTGATCATCAGTTATGAACAACCGTTCCTTTGCGGGCGCGTAAACCACACCCATGATCGGCACGCCCTTTTCAACGTACGCGATATTCACTGTAAAATCACCGCGCCTATGAATGAACTCTTTGGTCCCGTCCAGCGGGTCGACGATCAAAAACGTGTCCGCCGTGTTTTTATGCGTATCGCTTTGCTCTTCTGTAACGATAACCATATCTGGAAAGGCTTTTGACAGCCCGTCAAAGATAATTTTATCTGCCGTTTCATCAGCAATGGTTACGGGGCTTTCATCGGATTTGGCTTTAACTTCAAAATCATCCAACCCGTAAATTTCCATAATGGCACTGCCGGCTTCAAGTGCCAAACGGCGCATTTCAATGCATAATAAGGACTTATCTATTTCAGACATTTTGTAAACTTTCATAGATTGTTAGCATTTCTTGCTTCATAACAATATTCATCTTAATATCCATTTTATAAAAAACGGCAATACGAAGGGCGGCAAACCTTTGATGGCAAACTAAAGGCAGGATCAACACGAGTATGGCAAATTTATTGATCGTCACATTAAGGTTCCTCTCTTTATTGTATTATACGATCGTATACAATATCCGGAAATCTGACGGAAACGCCTTGCGTGGTTTATTTAAGGAAATCATGCAAATGATTATTATGCTTAGTGTGTTTTACTTTATGATCACGGTGCTGGGATTACGGGGCGCTGCAGTTCGTGGCAGTTTTGTTTTATTTCTGATGTCAGGAATATTTCTGTTTATGACACACATTAAGGCGGTTGGGAATGTTGCAGGCTCGGGCGGCGCAGCAAATCCGATGCTTAAGCACGCACCTGTTTCCACTTTACTTCTCATTGTGTCCGCAGCGCTTTCAACGCTTTATATTCAGATACTCTCTATGGCCGTTATATTGCTTATTGCACATGTTTTGATTGAGCCCGTTATCTTTTATAACTTTAAAGGATTTATGTTTTGTTTTTTCATTGCTTGGTCGTCTGGCGTCGCCATAGGAATATTTTTCTTATCGCTTACACCCTTTCTTCCAACGACGATGGGGATTATTACCACGATTTATCAACGCGCCAACATGATTTTTAGTGGCAAAATGTTTCTGGCAAGCACATTGCCTGGCTACATATTACCGATGTTCATTTGGAATCCATTATTTCATTCGATTGATCAGGCACGCGGTTATACTTTCGTAAATTATAGTGCACACGTAACTAATTTAACTTATCCCATTATTTTGACATTCGCATTCCTTGTCATGGGCATGATGTTTGAACATTGGGCGCGTAAATACGTGTCTGAAAGCTGGTCCAAGCGCCAGTAATTAATCAACGACACGCAATGTTAGGTTTATTCTTCCGCCGGACTTTATTAACTGCGAACTACCAAACCTAATGCGATCTATTCCATGATATGCAAGACGGCTCGCGCCATCCATCACCAAAACATCCCCTGAAGACAACCACATTGATTCCGTTGGGTCAGATTTACTCACGCCGCCCATCCGAAAAAGCGCATCATCCCCTAAAGAAATCGACAAAACCGGATGTTTAAAACTTTTCTCATCTTTATCCTGATGCAATCCCATTTTAGCGGCTTTGGTATATAAATTTACTAAACAGCATTCCGGGTCAGGGCTTTTCGGACACAAATCATGCCAAATCGTCCGAACCGACTCGGGGATTTTGGGCCAATTCATCCCGTTAGGGTGTTTTGAGACATACCGATAACCATTGCTGTCAGAATACCATCCATATTTCCCTG
>Ga0316189_10006453_pt1 | contig 11161 bp, 12 predicted proteins | sample LowCovwburrow_MG_FD_204930 | JGI IMG/M metagenome (GOLD analysis project Ga0316189, IMG submission 204930) | Coastal sediment microbial communities from Maine, United States - Lowes Cove worm burrow | ecosystem: Environmental > Aquatic > Marine > Coastal > Sediment | place: USA: Maine... | reverse complement strand
TTCGGGTGTTGCTGTTGTCAACGCCAAGGCATGCAGTTCGCCGCCCATTTTTCCCTTCAGGGCAGCATAGACCATCTGGTGCTGCTGGACGCGGTTTTTGCCTTCAAAGGCGCTGGAAATTATTTTGGCGGCATAGTGGTCGCCGTCGCCGGCCAGATCCTGAATTTCGATTTTGGCATCGGGCAGGGCTTCCAGGATCATTGCCTCAAGTTCGGATTGTTCGATTGCCATTTGTGTTGTTTCTTTCTTAGTTTACGTTCAAGCGCCACCGGGTCTGCGCGCCGCAGTGGCGCTAGTCGTCTCTGGCTCTCGTGCCAGCTCCTCCGGAGTTACCTCATTAGGACAGACACGCTATTATTTACGCTTCGGCCATGTAATTGGGCAGCCAGTCTTCGTGGGCTGACTTTAACTTATCTAGCGATATAGTGACATGGCCTTCGATATTCAATGCTGTCGGGCTCACGGTGCCGATTCTGATGGCTGCAACGCCGGCTGTTTCCGCATTGCGGAGAAGCTGGGAGGTTTTTTCCGGCTTGCAGGTGATGACATAACGGGCCTGATCTTCGGCAAACAGGCTGATATGAGCTTCAACATCTTTTGGAATCTGGATTTTTGCCCCCATATTCGAGGCGAGCGCCATGTCGGTCAGCGCCATGATGAGGCCGCCGTCTGAAATGTCGTGTGTGGCGGTGATTTCACCCGATGTAATCAACTCGCGGACAAAGTCGCCGTGTTTTTTCTCACAGGCCAGATCAACCGGCGGCGGCGGGCCATCTTCGCGGCCCAGGGTATCGCGCATATAGGCACTCTGACCCATATGAGTGCCGTGGCCGCCAATGAGGATAATGGCATGGCCAGGGGCCTTGAAGGCAAGACTGGACATGGTGGAAATATCCGGCAACAGGCCAACGCCGCCAATGGTCGGGGTGGGCAAGATGCCTTTGCCGTTGGTTTCATTGTAAAGCGAGACATTGCCGGAAACGACGGGGAAATCAAGCGCCCGGCAGGCTTCGCCAATGCCCTTGATGGCATGAACGAAGGTGCCCATGATTTCAGGGCGCTCGGGGTTGCCGAAATTGAGGTTGTCGGTAATGGCCAGCGGTGTCGCACCAACAGCCGTCAGGTTGCGCCAGCATTCGGCCACGGCCTGTTTGCCGCCTTCAAACGGGTCGGCCTCGACATAGCGCGGGGTGACATCGGCACAGGCTGCTATGGCCTTTTTGGTGCCGGTAATGCGCACAACGGCGGCATCACCACCGGGTATCTGGGCGGTGTTTGACTGGATTAAATGGTCATATTGCTCCCACACCCAGCGTTTTGAGCAATTATCGGGCGAGCCGACAACCTGCAGCACCGCTTTTTCCAGGGATTTGGGGGCCGGGATGTCGGCCAGCGGGGCCGGGGTTTCAGGGGCTGTCCAGGGCCGGTCATATTCCGGGGCCTCATCGCCCAGTTCCTTGATCGGCAGGTTGGCAACTTCATCGCCGTCATGCCAGATGGAAAAGCGCAGATCGTCTGTCGTTTCACCAACAATGGCAAAGTCCAGGCCCCATTTGATGAAGATTTCTTCAGCCTGCTTTTCCTTGTCCGGGTCAAGCACCATAAGCATACGCTCCTGGCTTTCAGACAGCATCATTTCATAGGCGGTCATGGCCTCTTCGCGGCAGGGCACCTTGTTAAGCTCAAGTTTGATGCCAAGACCACCCGAAGCACCCATTTCAACGGCTGAACAGGTCAGACCGGCAGCGCCCATATCCTGAATGGCAATGACAGCGCCGGTTTTCATCAGTTCCAGACAGGCCTCAAGCAGGCATTTTTCTGTAAACGGGTCGCCGACCTGAACGGTGGGGCGTTTTTCATCGGCGTCATCGGCAAATTCAGCCGAGGCCATGGAAGCGCCATGAATGCCATCGCGGCCGGTTTTGGCCCCGAGATAAACCACCGGGCGGCCAACACCCTTGGCGGGTGATAAAAAGATTTTATCGGCATCAGCCAGACCAATAGCCATGGCATTGACCAGATTGTTGCCTTCATAACGTTTGTGGAAATTAACCGAGCCGCCAACTGTGGGCACACCAAAGCAATTGCCGTAGCCGCCAACGCCTGCAACAACACCAGAAACCAGATGGCGGTTTTTTTCATAGTCAGGGGCGCCAAAAAACAAGGCGTTGAGCGCTGCGATAGGCCGGGCACCCATGGTAAAGACATCGCGCAAAATACCACCAACACCGGTTGCCGCGCCCTGATAGGGCTCGATGAAGGACGGGTGATTGTGGCTTTCCATTTTGAAAATTATGGCCTGATTGTCGCCGATATCAACCGCACCGGCATTTTCACCCGGGCCAATGAGCACACAGTCTGATTCGGTCGGCAAGGTTTTGAGCCATAATTTGGAAGATTTATACGAGCAATGCTCATTCCACATGGCCGAGAAGATGCCCAGTTCGGTAAAGCTCGGCTCACGGCCGATAAGGTCGAGAATGCGTTGGTATTCGTCAGGCTTTAAACCATGGTCAGCGACCATTTCATCGGTAATTTTAATGTCGTTGGGGATCATGCTGCAATGCTCTCAAACAGGGGGCGGCAGTCGGTTTTGCCGTGCAGGGGTTCGATCATGTTTTCAGGGTGGGGCATCATGCCGATGACATTGCCCTTGGCGTTGCAGATGCCGGCGATATCGTTGAGCGAGCCGTTAGGGTTGCTGCCAGCGGCATAGCGGAAAACAATCTGGCCATCGTCCTCAAGGCGTTTGAGGGTTTCAGGGTCAACAAAATAGTTGCCGTCATGGTGGGCAACAGGGCAATCGATTTCGTCGCCCCTGGTCATTTGTGAAGTGAAAAAGGTTGAGTCATTTTCAACTGTTAGGCGAACCTGCTTGCAAACGAATTTAAGATTGGCATTGCGCATCAAGGCACCGCGCAACATGCCGGTTTCGACCAGAATCTGAAAACCGTTGCAGACGCCCAAAACCTTGCCGCCCTTGTTGGCGTGCTCGATGATGGCTTTCATGATCGGCGAGCGGGCGGCAATGGCGCCGCAACGCAGGTAATCACCATAGGAAAAGCCGCCGGGAATAACCACAAGGTCGGTTTCGGGCAGACTGGTTTCGGTATGCCAGACAGTGTGGGTTTTGGCACCGGTGACATTCTCAAGCGCCATGATCATGTCTGATTCACGATTGAGGCCGGGGAACTGGATGATGCTGGTTTTCATGGCCCTAGTCCGCAATCTCGATGTCGTAATTCTCAATCACTGTATTGGCCAGTAGTTTCTCGCACATATCCTTGACCTTGCTTAGTGCCTCGCCTTTGGAGGGCGCTTCGATATCCAGCTCAAAATATTTGCCCTGGCGGACATTGTCGTAGCCTTCAAAGCCCAGCGATCCAAGCGAGCCCATGATGGCTTTGCCTTGCGGGTCGAGAACGCCGTTTTTCAGGGTTACCTTGATCATTGCTTTCATTTTCTTGCTCACTTTGTTCGCGGTTTGCGCTCAAGCGGCGCGCAGCCTGAGCGCCTCAATGGCGCTAGTCGTTCGCGTACACGTATGTGTCCGCTCCTCCAATCACATTGGCACCGTGCCGAGGCAATGGCGCTAGTCCTTGCGGTGCTCGTCCAATCACATGAGCATCGCTATTTTGTTCGTTAGTCGCTTTTCACCAAAACCGGTTTGGAGGGTTTTGGTTTGCCGTTTTCTTCTTTTAGCAGGCCAAGACGTCTGGCGACTTCTGAATAGCCTTCGACCAGGTCACCGAGGTCGCGGCGGAAAATGTCCTTGTCAAATTTCTGGTTGGTTTCCATATCCCAGAGGCGGCAACTATCGGGTGATATTTCGTCAGCCAGAATAACACGAACCATGTCGCCATCATATTGACGACCAAACTCGATCTTGAAGTCTACCAGTCGTATACCGATGGCTGAAAACAGGCCGCACATAAAGTCGTTAATGCGGGTGGTCATGGCGATGATATCATCCAGCTCTGAGGGCGATGCCCAGCCAAAGGCGGTGATGTGTTCTTCTGAAATCAGCGGATCGCCCAGTGCATCGTCCTTATAACAGAACTCGATGATCGAGCGCGGCAAAGGTTCACCCTCGGTCAGTCCGAGCAGTTTGCAAATGCCACCTGCGGCTACATTGCGGACAATGACCTCCAGCGGGATAATCTCAACCTTGTGAATCAGTTGCTCGCGCATGTTGAGACGCTTGATGAAGTGGGTCGGCAGGCCGAGGTCGTTGAGGCGTGTAAAGATCAGCTCGGAAATGCGGTTGTTGAGAACGCCCTTGCCATCAATGACCGCCATTTTTTCAGCGTTATAGGCTGTGGCATCATCTTTATAGTGGACGATCAAGGTATCGGGCTCCGGGCCTTCATAGAGAATCTTGGCTTTGCCTTCATATAGGCGCTTGCGACGGGATTTCATGGTGGACAGCTTTCGAATCGGGTTTGCGGGCTGTATTATGGGCCACTCAATAGCCCAAAAAACGAGGCGCGACAATCAATCAACGGCGGAATTCCACAAACCATTTGCCGCATTATACGATTTGACCTGTTGCAAGTGTTGAAGTTATGGCAAATCAGCGCTATCTCATGAGTTGAATGTTTCATTTTTTGATTAAGTAAAGGGAGGCGAGAAGCCTATGTCTGAACTGGATAAGCGCCGGGTGAGTTTCGAGAGCAAGTTTGCCCGTGATGCAGAATTGAAATTCAAAGCAGAAGCTCGACGCAATAAAATGCTCGGCCTGTGGGCGGCTGACCTGATGGGCCTATCTGGTGATGAAGCTAATAGCTATGCCAAGGAGGTGATCAGATCCGATTTTGAAGAAGCCGGTGATGATGATGTATTCCGCAAGTTGCGCGCTGACCTTGATGATAAAGGTGTTGAGCAGTCTGATCACCAGATTCGCCGCACCATGGACGAATTTCTAGCCAAGGCGATCGAGGAACTGGAAAATGAAGGCTGATGGCGGTATCACCTGCCAGTTTGTCGATTAAACAGCGATTGGGTCAACCTGATCCCTTGTTATGCTCGTGGTTGATGATGCCAGGCAGTTTTCAGGCTGGCATTTATGCCAGTTCAGGACTGAGCAATGGCGTGGGTTCTGTGCTGGTTGACATGCAGCACGGCATGGTTGGCTATCGTGACATGGTTGCCATGGTGCAGGCGGTCAATGCTGCCGGGTCTTTTGCGCTGGTGCGGCCACCGCTTGATGGCTTTGATATGGTTTCGCGGGCCCTTGATGTCGGGGCGGCTGGTATTGTCTGTCCGATGATCAACAATGCCGATGATGCGCGGCGTCTGGTTGAGGCGGCCAAGTTTCCCCCCACAGGCGGGCGAAGCTGGGGTGCCTATCTGGGGCAATCGCAAATGGGGCTGTCCAAGGAAGAATATCTGGCCAGTGCCAATGATCTGAGTGTCGTGTTTGCCATGATCGAGACCAGACAGGCAGTGGACAATCTGGATGAAATTTGCAGTGTTGAAGGGCTTGATGGCGTGTTTGTCGGGCCCAATGACCTTTGTATTTCACTGACCAATGGCCAGTCGGGTGATGTTAACCACAAGGATGTGCAGACTGTTTTACCGGAAATTGTTGCAGCAGCCGAGCGGAACGGGATTTTTGCCGGCATTTATACCAGCAGTGTTGTGGATATTAAAAAATATGCCGGGATGGGCTATCGTCTGATGAGTGCCGTAAACGATGTTGCTTTTGTCAATCAGGGCATGGCGGACAGGGGAGGTCAGCTTGGTGAATAAAAAAATCGACCAGGGGCGTTCCATGGTGCTGGATCGGATGGTCGACATGGCGCTTGCTGCCGGACCGCTGGCGCGTGTCACCGACAAATATTTCTCCAATACCAGCACCATTGTTGCCGGCAAAAAAGAGATTGATGTTACGTATGCAGTGTTCTTGCGCCGTCGGTCAATTGCGGCCCTTGAACCGGCTATCCGGCTAATCAAGGCACTGGTGCCTGAAGCTGAAATCACCCGTTACTTTGAAGAAGGTGACAAGGTTCCGGCCGAGGTCAAGATGCTGGAAATTTCCGGGCCGATGTCAAAACTGTCTGAAGTAGAGACGGTGATGCTGCAAAAGGTCGGTTTCCCTTGCATTTCCGCCCGTAATGCTCACGCCATGTGTCTAGCGGTACCAAAGGCGAGCTTTCTTGATATGCATGCCCGCCATGCAACCGGGCCGGAAATGAATATGCTGGCGTCTTATGGAGCGGCTGTGGGCTCTGATGCGGCACGGGTTGATGATAGTTCTGTTAAAGGATTTGTCGGTTCATCACAGGACCTTACCGCACCATTGTATGGGGCGAAAAACGGTTCGGGAACCATGCCGCATGCCCTGATCGGTTATACGGGCGGTGATGTGGTTGAAGCAACAAAGCTGTTCGTTGAAGAATTGCCTGATTCTCCAACCGTTATTTCACTGGTTGATTATGAAGGCCATGAAACGAGCGATGCGCTCAAATGCGCTGACTGGTTTTTCAATAAGGCCAAATTGCAGGATCAGGGAAAAAACTTCGGGGTTCGCCTTGATACGCATGGCGGGCGGTTTGCCGAAGGGCTGGACTTCGAGAAATCCATTGACATTGTCGGTGATTTTCTGGGCGTTGACGGTGAATATAATATCGTTGAGCTGATCCTTGGTCAGGGGGCGGTGCATCTTGATGCAGGCAACCTGCTGGTTGACCGGGTGCGACGGATTTTATTCGGGGCCGGTGTCTCGGCGGCATCGATTATTCACATGCGTCAGGTGTTTGATGAGAACGGCTTTAACGATGCCAGAATTGTTGCCTCTTCCGGGTTTAATACCCAGAAGTGCCATGTGATCGGTGCGGCAGGTGTGCCGGTTGATATGATTGGAACGGGCAGCTTTTTGCCGGCAACATTGACTGAAACTTTTGCAACAGCGGATATCACCACTTATGGCGGAGCCCGGCGAGTCAAGCTGGGGCGCGAGTTCCTGCTTGAGTAAGCATTTGAAAGCGCTCACCTTATTGTTATTGGGTCGTATTGTACCCGCCACGAAGTGATGCTACTTTTTCCGTTGCGGTGTTTTATTGGAAATGGGCATTTATATGTTGGTTTGGCGTAAAATTATCACCATGTGTGTAGCGGTTTTTGTGGTCGCGGCGGGTGTTTCATTTAACAGTTCGGTAGCTTCAGCCCGGGTTGAGGCCAATATCGATCTGTCATCGCAGAGAATGACGGTCAAAGTGAATGGCTGGCATTATGCCAGTTGGAAAGTCTCGACAGCGCGGCGCGGCTATCGCACGCCGGTGGGGAGCTGGCGGCCCAAATGGCTGGCACGCATGCACTATTCCAGTAAATACAACAATTCACCGATGCCGCATTCGATCTTTTTTCTTGGTGGTTATGCCATTCATGGCACCAACTACATTCGCAATTTAGGGCGTCCAGCTTCGCATGGCTGCATCCGTTTGCATCCGAATAATGCGGCCAAGCTGTTCAGTCTGGTGAGAAAACACGGCAAGCGCAATACGCGCATACGGATTCAGTATTGAAAACAGTTATTTGCGGGTGAAAACCCAGTCTTTGCCGGTTGATAATGCTGGTTGATAGCAATAGCCATCTGCCTTGAAATCTTTCATTGGCTCTGGTGTTTCAAGACGGTTTTGAATGATGTAGCGGGCCATGGCGCCGCGGGCCTTCTTGGCAAAAAAGCTGATTATTTTCAACATGCCGTCACGTTCTTCCTTGAAAATGATGTTGATGACATCTGCTTTCAGGGCTTTGCGATCGATAACCTTGAAGTACTCGTTCGAGGCAAGGTTGATGACTGTTTTTGATTTGTGATCTGATAATTGCACATCGATAGCATTGGCAATGTCGGCACCCCAGAAATCATAGAGATCTTCACCCTTGGGATTGACCAGCTTGCGGCCCATTTCAAGCCGGTAGGGCTGAATGGCATCAAGCGGGCGGAGAAGGCCGTAAAGACCGGATAAAATGCGAAAATTATTTTGGGCAAAGCTTAGATCCTGCTGATCTAGAGTTGCTGCATCAAGACCGGTATAGGTGTCACCGGCAAAGGCAAGGGCGGCCGGTCTGGTTGCCTCGCTTGCAGGTGTTGGAGAATAACGCTGGAATCGGTCGTAGTTCAGATCAGCCAGTTTTTCGCTGAGCTGCATCAGGCGCCGCAAGTCGGCACGGGTGAGCTTTTTGGCGACAATGGCCAGTTCATCAGCCTGTTTATGAAAGACAGGCTGGGAGGGCTCAATGTCAACCATCGGGCGGCTGAAGTCGAGTTTCTTGGCTGGGGATACAACAGCAAGCATTTATGGGTCTTTCTGCTTTGTTTATCAGGCCAGATCTGAAACCAGAGAGGCGCGGACAGCATCGTCAATCTGTTTGACCTCGTGGGTATAATTCTGGTGATCAACACCCATCGAGATATTGGCGCCCGATTTTGCCGCTGCCACCATTTCTGGACTGAGCTCAAAGCGCATAAAGTGGACGGATGAGGTTTTGTCTTCGGTTTCGCGCTCCATATCCTCATTGGTGATGGGGTGGACTTTATCAAAGCCGTCAATGCACACCCACACCAGTTTATCAATGCCAATCAGTTTGCCGAGCATTTCGGCACGATGTTCCGGATTCGGATATTCAAGCATAAAGGTGGCTTTCCAGTTGCTGCCGGTGGGCAACAGCGGGTTATAGGCATCAAGTTCGTCCTGAATGCCATCGGCTTCAAAAACCTTTTCGATGCGCAACATTTCCTGAATCTGATATTGCAGGGTCAAACGATCTTCAAAATACAGTGTGGCATCGGGGCCAAGGGCGACGCGTCGGTTTTTTTTATGTTCCATGACTTTGGCACGAAACTCTGGCCGGGCTTTGGCATATTCCTCAAGGCTCATCAGGGTTTCATGAGAAAGAGGGGTGTGTGCGAGTTGAGTGTTCATAACTAAATTCCATAGGCTTTGCGAAGGAGGGAGATGGGGTGCTCGGTTTTGCTGTCATTGGCAAGGGCGTGTTCGATATGGTGACCGGCCATGGGGCAGTCCGAGCCGTAATGATCGGCTTCATTCTGTTTAATGGCGCGGGTGACGGGGCGAACAATTTTCATGGCTGCCTCGTGGCGTTCTGATTTGATGGCATAGGTGCCGTCATGGCCCGAACAGCGTTCGATAATCTTTACCTCGGTATCAGGGATTAGGGCCAGAACCTCGCGGGTTTTCTGGCCAAAATTCTGCACCCGCTGGTGACAGGCGGCATGATAGGAAACCTTGTTGAGCGGGGTTTTGAAATCTGTATTAAGATGGCCTTCCTTGTGACGCAGAGCAAGATATTCAAACGGGTCAAAAATGGCGGCCTGAACCTTTTTAACGTCTGCATCTTGAGGGAACATCAGGGGGATTTCCTGACGGAACATCAGGGCGCATGAGGGGACCGGGGCGACGATGTCATAGCCATCATCAACCAGTTTTGCCAGCATCGGGATATTGGCGTTTTTGGCTTTTTCTACCGATTCCAGATCACCCAGTTCGAGTTTGGGCATGCCGCAGCAAACTTCTTTGCTGGCAAGAATGACGGGAATGTCGTTGTGTTCAAAGACCGCCACAAGGTCTTCACCGATCACCGGTTCGTTGTAATTGCCATAGCAGGTGGTAAACAGAGCAACTTTGCCGGTTGTTCGGCCAGCCGGAGTGGCCTGTTGTGGTTTGTTTTTTTGACCTGATAATCTCTTGCGCATTGTTTTGGAGGTATATTCAGGCACCCAGGCTTTTGAATGAATACCGACACTGTTATCAAGTACCTGACGGAAAACTGTCACTTTGTTGGTGGCATTGGCGAGGGAGGAAATGACAGGTCTGGCAATGGTTTTGCCCATGGCATCGGTGCTGGTGAGAACCTTGTCGCGCAATTTGGCACCGTGATTTTTGAACTGGATAGCCTTTGCCTGCAGCATCAGGTGAGGGAAGTCGAGGTTCCATTCATGGGGTGGGATATAAGGGCACTTTGTCATGAAGCACAAATCGCAGAGGTAGCACTCATCGACAACTTTCCAGTAATCGTCTTTTGCTACACCATCGACCTCAAAAGTGTCTGACTCATCGACCAGATCAAACAGGGTCGGGAAGGAATTACACAAGGATACGCAGCGGCGGCAGCCATGACAAAGATCGAATACCCGCTCCATTTCGGCAAGGACTTTTTCCTCGTCATAATAGTCGGGGTTTTTCCAGTCGATAGGATGGCGTGTTGGTGCCTCAAGGCTTCCTTCGCGGGGCGGGCTCATGGGAATGCTCCTGATTTTGAGAAAGGCGTCACTCCTGCAGAAGCAGGAATGACGATATTGTTAGCCGTGTTGTTTAGCCGTCAAGCTCGTTAAGGGCTTTCTGGAAACGGTTGGCGTGCGAACGCTCGGCTTTGGCCAGAGTTTCGAACCAGTCAGCGATTTCATCGTGACCTTCTTCGCGTGCATCTTTTGCCATGCCCGGATACATGTCGGTGTATTCGTGAGTTTCACCGGCAATGGCGGTTTCAAGGTTGGCTGAAGTGGAGCCAAAAGGCATGCCGGTTGCCGGATCACCGCATTCTTCAAGATATTCAAGGTGGCCGTGGGCGTGACCCGTTTCACCTTCGGCGGTTGAACGGAACACGGCGGCAACATCATTATAGCCTTCGACATCGGCTTTAGCTGCAAAATACAGATAACGACGGTTTGCCTGTGACTCACCAGCAAAGGCATCTTTAAGATGCTGCTCAGTTTTACTGCCCTTTAAAGACATAGGTTTTCTCCTGATATGATCATGTGGAAATTCGAATAGCAGATATCACTACTATGACACACAGTTTAGAATGACTCTAAACTAATGTCTAGTTGAAATATTCCCTACGCGGATAACTATACAGCAAAAATACGGCTGCATCTGTTGTTTATTTTTCAGCTACAGCTTTACTGTAATCATCAAATGAGCCGACCCAGAACCAAGCCAGATGACCATCGTTGCTTTCAACGCCGATTGTGCGGTAGGCAACGCCAACGCGGAAAGAGTAAATGGGTTGCGTGGGGTGGATTTTTTTAAACCGCAACATCGGATGTTTGGGATTATCGCGCCATAATTTATAACTTTTTTCGGCTCTTTGACGAATTTCGTCGGGCAGTTTTTCCATTCTCTGCCAGTAACTGCTT
>Ga0316189_10006451_pt1 | contig 11165 bp, 7 predicted proteins | sample LowCovwburrow_MG_FD_204930 | JGI IMG/M metagenome (GOLD analysis project Ga0316189, IMG submission 204930) | Coastal sediment microbial communities from Maine, United States - Lowes Cove worm burrow | ecosystem: Environmental > Aquatic > Marine > Coastal > Sediment | place: USA: Maine... | reverse complement strand
TCTACGACCTCGCGACGAAAGACTGGCGGGTCGGGTCGAACACTCTGCTGGCGTTCGTTGCCGGATTCATGGTGTTGCTCGTCGCCGTGCTTGCCGACCTCATCGTTCAGGTGACCAAACCCCCGTATGAGGTTGACCCCGCAACGGCTGAGGAGTTTGGATAGACGCCATGGGCACCGCTCCCAAAACCACGCCTCGTTCGACAATCCACGTGTTCATTGGGACCAAAGCTCAGTACATCAAGACGGCGCCGCTGCTGAGGTTGATGGATGCCGAGGGTGTCGACTACCGGCTGATCGATTCGGGACAGCACGCAGGGCTGAGCCGCGAGTTGCGCGTGGAACTCGGCATTCGGGAGCCGGATGTTGTACTCGCGAGCGGTGGTGACATCAACTCCATCGGCCAGGCCGTGGTGTGGTCGGGCCGGCTTGGCGGCCGGCTGGTCTCCTCGTCCAGACTGAACGCCGAGGTGTTCGGCGGCCAAGGCGGTATCTGCGTGGTTCACGGCGATACTCCGTCGACCCTGCTGGCAGCACTCATGGCGCGGCGGGCAGGACTCGACGTGGCGCACCTCGAGGCCGGCCTCCGCTCCCATGCCTACACACAACCGTTCCCTGAGGAACTCATCAGGATCGCCACGATGCGTCTGAGTCGATACCTGTTTGCCCCAGATGATGCGGCGCTGGCGAATCTCGAGGACATGGGGCTTTCGGACCGAGCCGTGCCGACGCGGGCCAACAGCAGCGTCGAAGCCATGGCGTATGCGCTGCGCGACACGCCCGTGATTCCGACGGGTCCGGCTGTCGCGACGATGCATCGCGTTGAGAACCTGAAGCGCAAGGAGCGGGTGAGAGGATTCGTCGAACTGCTTCTCGAGATTGTCCGAGATCATCCGGTACTGCTCGTTCTCCACGGTCCGACGAAGCCGACGCTCGAGAAGTCCGGTGCCCTGGATGCGCTGCGCGATGCAGGGGTCAAGACGACCGGGCTCATGGCACACAACGACTTCACGAGGGCGCTCGCGACCGCTCCGCTCGTGGTCACCGATGGAGGAAGCGTTCAGGAGGAATGCGCTCTCCTGGGCGTGCCGACCTTGCTCTGGCGCGGAGCGACCGAACGCCCGGACGGGCTCGGCTCCAACGTCGTGCTCTCCGAGTATCGAGCAGACATCGCCGCCGACTTCCTTGCCGATCCGGACGCACTCCGATGCCCACCGTTGGATCTGGACGCTACTCCGTCGCGAATCGTGCTCGACACACTGCTGTCCGCCTCCCGATGAGAGCCGCGGCCGACCCGGCCGGTGATCGGGGCGTGCGTCGTCGCGGATCTCCTCCGTCGAGGAAGCCATGAACCGCAAGTACGTTGGGGCGATTGTGGCGGTGGTCGCCATCGCCGCCATGGTCGGGTATCTCGCGCTCCAGCGTGATGTTCTCGAAGCGATCCGGGCTATCCCGGTGTGGATGACGATCGTGCTGGTCGCCGTCTCCCTCGGTGCGCTCGTTGTTCAGGCCATGCAGTTCCGGGCGGCAGTGCGGATCCAGGCGATCACGATGCCGATCGGTGAGTCGACCGCGTTGACGGCAGCGAACACGATGGCCAACTACTACCTGCCCGCACGGGGCGGCATGGTGGTCCGCGCCGCCTACATGAAACGGGTCTACGGGTTCCCGCTCGCCCGGTATGGCGCGCTCACCGTCTCGATCACCGGACTGACGATCCTCGTCGCGGCGGCGATCGGTCTCATCGGGGTCATCGCAAGCGCCTCAATCAGCGGCGACATGAACCAGCGGGGCCTTCTGACGTTCGCAGGAGTTGGCATCGCTGTTGTGCTCGGGGTGGGCGCAGCCGTTCTGCTCTCCGGGTATGCAAAAGGTGACGGCCGATTCGCCGAGGTCGTCCGAGGCTTTCGCGCCGGCATGACCATGTGGGCGGAGTCCCGAGCGAACCTCGGGATATTCCTTCTCTGGACGGTCGGGCTGTTCGCAGCGCAGGGCTTCCGGCTGTGGCTCTCGTTTCGCGCCGTCGGTGTACCGGTCGATTTCTCGGGAATGATGGTCATCCAGGCTACGGCGGCCGTTGCGTTCGTCCTCGCCCTGACCCCTGGGAACATCGGTCTCAAGGAGGGCGCCGTCGTGTTCAGCGCCAGCCTGCTCAACATCGATCCCGACCTCGCCCTCCTCGCCTCGCTGATCGACCGCGCCGCAGCGCTCATCGTCACGTTCGGCGTCGGCCTCGCGAGCGTGCGGTATCTGGCGGGACGAACCGCGGGCGGGTTCCCCGATGAGGCGCAGGAAACGTTGTAGCGCGATCGGCCGCGGCTATCTGCACGCCGACACCGCTGAATCATCAAGGATCCAGAGTCCCTGGCCGGGGACCACATCGGCCGCTTGCGCCATCCCGGCGATTCCCGAGCCTTCCGGGTCATCCGTTGAGATGAAGACCGTTCGGGCCGACGCATCGCATGGACCGTCGACGTACACCAGCGGTCGCGGTGCGAGCCGGAACTCGTAGAGGTTCCGTGCATCAGGATCGAGAAACCGCAGGTCGTAGTTGACCGGTTGGTCATCCGGCAGTTCCGAGAGCGCCGTTGGTATCTGGTTGTAGGCATCGAACCAGAACGACACGAACGGATCCCACGATGTCGTCTTGCCAACGAACGTGAACGCGACCGAGGCGACGACGATGAGGACAACGGCTGCGCTCGCCCGGTATCGAGCGAACACGGCCACTGCGAGACCGACTGCCGCGGATACGAGGGAGATTGCGATGATGTTCAACCCTTCGAGGAACACATCAGTCGTGGGGTTGACCAGCGTCTGCAATCCGAGGAGTCCGGGAATCGACAGCTTCTGAACGTTGCCGGTGAACTGCTCCGCTCCGCGCCAGATGACAAGGGCGACTCCTGCGATTGGAACCGCGACCGCGCCAATCACCCACACCTTCCAGGCGACCCTTGCCCGAACCAGCCATGCGCTTCCGGCCAGGATCAGGATTGGAGACACGCCTTCGAGGTAGCGTCCGTAGACCCGGTGATCGACACGGTTCACCTCCGAGAGCAGTCCGGCGGACAGCGCGGCGACGCCGGCGACGGCGATGAGAGCGAAGAGTGCAGTCAGCCGTGCCCCACCGCTCGAGTCGGCGAACGGGTTGAACCGTCCGATCAGCCACACCAGGGCGACGACGCCCACGATGCCGACGCCGAACGAAACCGTTGCCACATACCAGACGTGTCCGAGGCCGGTGGACAGCGTGTCGCCCAGATTCGATGGCGAGAACGACGCGATGATCGACGAAGCCGCGCCTGAGTTCGCGGCCGTTGACCCCGCCGACCACAGTCGATCGGATAGGAAATTGCTCATTGCGAGATCGCCTGCAACCACGGCTCCGGCGGACACGAGCGCGATGATCAGGGGGCGGATGGCCAGGCGCCGCGCCACGCCGGCGATCAACACGACGATCGCAAACGCCGCAGCAACCGCCATTCCCCGGCCATGAATGAACACGAGATATCCGGCGCTTCCACCGGCGGCCAGAGCGAAGAGCGATCGATTCGTTGTGAACAGTGCGAAGGTGAACGCCGCCGCAGAGAGAAACACGAAGGGGAAGAGGGCCTCGGTCCAGATGCGCCCCGGTTGCAGAAGCAGCGCAGGCGTGAGCGACACTGCGGCGGCCACGAGCAGGGCGCGTCGTCGACCCAGCCCGAAGAGGTGACGTCCCAGCCACCATGCCGGGAGCATGATGGCGATGGAGAGGATCACGTTCAGCATTGAGGCGGCCGCCCACACGACGTCAGATCGCTCGGTGATCCAGTAGATCGGGACCAACAGCAGGGAGTATCCCGCCGCGTACTCGAACGAACCGTCGAACAGCGGCTGGGCCCCTCCGGCGAGGAATCGGGCATTCCCGAGGTAGCCGAGGGCGTCGCTGTAGAGCACCGGCCCGCGGTTCCCGATCAATGCGATCACATGGATGACCGTGACGGTCAGGATGATGAGCGCGGTCGTCAGAGCTTCGTGGCGCTGCGATCCGCGAGAATCGGATTCGTCGCGGTCGAAGCCGGGGGTGTTGTCGTGGGGGGAGCTCATGTCATGCCCGTTGCCGCATTCGATGGTGGCGGCGGGTCATCGTACCGCCGCGCGGGTTGGCCTCGTGTTGCATCTGCTCAGAGGCTCGAGAGGAAGCGGTCGAGGGCCGAATCGTTGCCGGCCTCGGCTGCTCGGCGTTCTGCACGAATTCCGAGAACGCTGTCGTCCCGGCCGAGGAGATCAACCCCTTCGGCCACGTGGCGATAGGACGCGGGATCGTTGTCGACGAGCAGGCCTGCGTCTCCGAGGCGGTGGGCAAGGGATCGGACCTTGGGCGAGTAGCCAATGACCACGGCGGGTCGGCCGGCCATGACGGCCGCCACGACCGCGTGGTAGCGCATGCCGACGACAAGCCGGCTCCGAGCCACCTCGTCGAACGCGGTGTCCACCGTGGCGACCCCGGTGGTCACCGGTTGCGTCATGCGTTCGGCGATCAGGCCGTGATATCGGTCGTCGCGTTCCGCCTCGAACGCAAGGAGGTGGATCGGAAGCGATGATCGGCGTGAGAGCTCATCGAGGCCGGCGGCGGCCGCCGCAACACGCTCGTCGCCTTCGAGCGTGCGGAGATCCGAGCGGCGGGCCGGGATGAGACCCCCACTGCCGGAGAAGGGACGCAGGCAGGCAACGATTTGTTCGGCTGCGTCCGCTGTGGGAACGGGAAGCCCGTACGCGAGATCTGCCGTGACGGTGACGTTGCGAAGGCCGACTTCGGACAGGAGGCGGGCGGAGTCGTCATCGCGCACCGTCAGGGGGACGGACCGCAACGCTGAACGAACGAGGATTCGACCGGAGGCGGTATCGAGTGGCCCCGCGCCGAGGCCCAGGCCGAGGATCGGGGTACGTGTCGCCCTGGCTGCGAGTGCCCGGTGCAAGTGTGCGGGCAGGTTCCAGATTGATGTCTCATCCTGCAAGATCCCGCCCGGGCCGACAATCAGGGCATCTGTTGATCTGATCGCTCGGACCGTGCCCGCCACGTCCGACCAGCCGATGGCGTCGACGCCGTGTGCGCGCCGGGTCGCATCGGGCCTGGTGGACATCGTTGTCACAGCGGCGCCGCGCTCCGCGAGTTTGGTCGCAAGGGATCGGAAGATGAGTTCGTCGCCGGCGTTGTCGGCCCCGACCCACCCCGAAACGAGAATCCGACACGGCGCCGTCATACGTCGCTGCCTTGCCGGGTCACTTCGAACACCATCAGGCCGAGCGTTGTCGAAACGTAGCGCTGGTCTCCGGGACCCGTGTCCGGAAGCCAGGGGAGGCGTTCGATGGTGAGTTCCAGGCTGCCGACGTCGACCACGTCCCATCCGGTTGTCGCCAGCGCGCCGGCATCCGGAACCGTCTCCGCATCGGTCACGACGAAGACCCTATCTACGTCAACTTCGGCGAGAAGCTCACCGAGCTGCTCGGTGGTCAATCGCAGGTCCGGTTCTCGCGCTCCCTCGTTTCCGATCACGCGGCGCCCGAACGTCTCTGCCAGCGGGAGAGCGACAAGCCTCGCGGTGTTCAACCAGAACCAACCCTCGGGGAGGTTGTTCGAACCGATGTATATGACGGGTGTGTCGTCGGGGCTGGATGTCATTCGGTCGAGGTCTGCGATCGTCTCGTAGGCGCCGGAGAACATCGAACCGGAAGCGACCGCCAGATTCGGGCGCGATGCCTCGACACCAACAACAACCATGACGGCTACCGCCACGGCGACCGGAGCGAGCTTCCGCCATCGGCTGGTGGCACCGCCGAGACGGCTGACACCGGAAGTGACCCACTCGAGCGGACCCAAGGCGAGGAGGAGGGCGAGGGGGAAGATCTCGCTCAGGTAGTACCGCTGCCAATAGAGGTAGTAGGGGGCAACATCGTTGCTCGGGAGGTCGACGCGGACCGACTGCAGCGCGGTGAAGGCGACGACCGCTGCCGTTGCGATCCAGTAGATGACATGCCGGTCCGGATGATCGGGTGAGAAGCGGAATGCTCCGATCACGATGCCGGCGGTTGTGAGCGCAACCAGCAGCAACCCGAGGATCATGATCTTCCCTCCGGGTGATTCATAGGCGCCGGTTGATGCACGCCGGGCGATGAAGAGAATGAGACCGCCGAGCAGCACGAGGGGGGCCGCGGTCGAGAGGAGGCGAGCGAGAGACTGGTAGCTCGCGATCCAACGAGCGGCGAAGACCAAACCCCACACCGCTGCGCCTGCGCCGGCCGCGAAGATCGTGAAGACGAGCGGGTTCTGGAGGCGGCTCACGTATTCGAGGACCGAATCGGGCAGGAAGAATCCGAGTTGGTGGTCGACGAAGTATGGGGCGCTGAACGTGAGGTCGTAGAAGTAGCCGGCGGAAGAGGCAACGAAGAACGCGCCGATGAATCTCTTGGTTGTCTTCGCTGCCTGCTTGTTGAGCAGGACAAGGGCGGCGATGGCGGCCAGGATCACGACAGGGGCGAGCAGCACGGCATTGGCGCGTGCGATGGCGAGCAGGAATCCGAACGCCCCGGCGGTCAACGCAGCAGCCGGGGATCCCTCGGAGAGTGCTGTGACGAGAACGAGCAGCATCCCGATGAGCAGCACCGCCGAGAGCATCTCGGACACGGGGAACTCCGAGAACCACACGGGGAGGATGTGGAACGCTGCGACGAAGGCGACCGTCACCGTGATCCAGGGCGAGAAACCCATGCGATCCGACGTCGCGGCGACGCCGACGATGAGCAGCAGACCAAGCAGGGGCATGACATCGACGGTGTGGATGCTGCCGAATATGAGGCTTGGGACGGCCAGGGTTGCCGAGAACAGGCTGAGGAACCACTCACCGAACTGACCACCGGCAGCGACGCGATTGGCCCGGTTGACGTACTCGCCGAAGTCGGCGGTCTGGAAGATGAAGTAGATCGGATCGGTTCGGAGGAAGATCGCCGCTCCGAGGACGGCAGCCATCGCACCGCCGGCGATCGTCGCCTTCGGTGGTCGGATGCTGACCGAGTTCCGGAGCGCACCCGCCCAGAGGCCGGCAGCGACGATGCCGAGTGAGGCAATGAACCACGGGAGCGTGAACCGGTCGACGTGCACCAGTCCGACGGCAATTGCGAGCACGATGCCGAGTCCGAGAAACTGGCCCAGAACCAGTGTTGGTGCGATCTGAGCCGGGCGCCTCCGGTCGATGAGGAGCGCCGCCGGAACCCCGGGCACCGCCAGCATCACGGCGAGGACCGCGACGACGCCGAGAGTATTCAGTGTGGACATGCTCAGACCGGTGCTTGCGGATGGGTCAGGTTAGGGACGGGAGGACAATTCGCGCTCGGATCTGCCTACGACCGCTCCGGGGACAATCCGACAGCCTCGAGGAGTCGCAGCGCCGCAGTCTCGAAGTCGCGGTCGTCGACGTAGGCCAAGGCTCCGGCGGAGAGAGTCGAACGCTCCTCCGGGTCGGCGATCAGCGCTCGCATCGCACCAGCGAGTCCTACCGGATCGATGTCGGATGCAACCTTGATCGCAACGTCGCCCGGGAGATCCGCAGCCGGTCCGAGTGCTGTGACGATGGTCGGGAGACCGAACCTCAGACAGTCTCCGACAGCCGCCGAGACCTCGCCGTTGGTCGCCCGGCGAAGCTGTACGGCGATGTCCGCACGTCTCAGCCACCCTTCATATCCCGCGGCATCGATGCGCGACGTCATGATGACGCGGTCGACAAGACCTGCTGCCTCGATCAGGCCGTCGATGACCGGAGCGAGTTCGACTGCAACGTCGCCGACGATCGCGAGTCGGAGTTGCGGATCCTCGGCTGCGAGCAGGCTGAACGCCTCGACGATGAGGTCGGTGGCCTTGATCTCGTGCTGGTAGCCAAACGTGGCAATCCAACGCGCCTCGGACCGGACCTCGCTGGATTCGGTCGGCGGATACCCAAACCCGACGTCGATGATGTCGCCGTCCCGATCGGGACGCTGGAGTCGAGCCAGTTCAGCCGTGAAGGCGCTGGTCGTCAGAACCCGCTCAGCCCGGTCGATCATGGGGCCGAGGAGGTAGAGGCCGGCGTCGGCTGCTTCCTCCCACGTGAGCCACCCGATCTCACCGAGCGGCGGTTCAATACCCTGGTACTCGTCGTGGAGGAACTCGTGGAACCACTCGGGCCCGTCCTCGTAGTGCCGGCCGTACCACTCGAAGAACCCGGCGAATCGCGCTTCGTGGACCAGGACCGAACCGGGGCGCCGGGCCATGAGTTCGTAGGCTTGGGAGTGGTGCGAGCTGTTCCCCATGACGTAGACAACGGCGTCGTACGGCAGGAGAACGTCTCGCTCGAGGAGGCCCGGGCCGGTGATCAAGCGCACGCTGGGTGATCCGGGTGTTGGCTGCGATATGGGATCCTCGGCGACGAGGTCGATGTCGGCCATCGGTGCGATTGCGTGGGCAAGCCGCCACGAGTAGTCGGCGATACCGGACTCGGCGGGCGGCAGGGGAGTGACCATTGCGAGGCGAGGCCGGCGAACGACCGGTACCGCCGGTGGGCGGGCGACGAGCGCGTCGATTGCCGCGATGGTCCGGTCCGCGACCCGGTCCCATCGGAACTGCTCTCCGATGTGGGCGAGCTGCTCGCGGCGTCGCTCGTCGGCTTCCGGGGAGTTGAGCGTGTCGGCAATGCATCGAGCGATGTCGGCCGGGTCGGTGGGATCGAACTGCAATGCCGCGTCCGTGACGAGTTCGACCATGGATGACGAGTTGGATGCGATGGCGAGGGTCCCAGAGAGCACCGCCTCGGCAATCGGGAGACCGAAGCCCTCGTAGATCGAAGGGAAGACGAACAGATCGGCGCTCTGATACAACAGCGAGAGCGTCGAGTCCGGGACGAATCCGGTAAGGAGGACGCCGTCCTCGATTCCAAGCTCACGGGCCTGATTCATGAGCGACTCGCGTTCCGGGGGAAGCACCCGGCACACGATGACGAGCTGATGCTCGTTGCGCACATCAGCAGGGAGCAGCGAGTACGCCTCGAGGAGACCGGGAAGGTTCTTTCGGAAGTCAATCCCGCCGGTGTACATGAGGAAGTCTGGACGCAGGCCATCGACATCGGCGAGCGCATCCGCGAGAGCACGCCGGCGGTCCTTCGGAGGGAAGAAGTGGTCGGAGACTCCGGTTCCGATGTTGACCACTCGTTGCTCCGGAAGGCTGAGGAGCCGTATGCCATCCGTCGCCGTTGCCTCGGATATGCACAGGAGCAGATCCGCCTGGCGGACGAACTCTCGCCGCGCCCAGTGCAGCGAAGTCCAGATGGCGTCGGAGAGATAGTGTTCGGGGAAGAGCATCGGGATGAGGTCGTAGAGTGTCACCACCGTCTCGACCGACGGGTCCCGAGCCCACATCGGCCAGATCTCGTCAAGCGTCAGGTCGAACTCGAACGGCGAGGTTACGTAGTAGGCGTCCGGAGGGGCGCCGTCCACGATGGGAGCCGCGGGACGGTGCGCGCGAACGAGACCGGTGTCGAGGAACGCCTCGATTTCGGCGGGAAGGCCCCGGTTCGGATTCACCAACAGCGAGTGGACGCGGTCGGGATGATGGGCCACGATCGCTTTCACCTGTTCGAGGATGTACCGACCGATTCCGCGGCCTCTCGACGAGTACCCCTGGATCGGCTGAAGATCGATCGCGATGCGCCGCGGGTCAGACATCCGGGTGAGCGGTGATGAGTGCGACCTGCCGAGTGACGGGCGGATCGGCCGTGGGGGCGGGTGCAGGGATCTCGTCGAGAACGATCCACCCTTCTTCAGCCGGCACCGCAACCTCGACCGTGTCGATCACCCAGCCTTCGAGGAGGGCCTCGAGGTCATCCCGGTCGTACATCCGCTGGACCGGTGTGACCTCCGTCTCTCCGAACGGAATCGTCATCACGAGCAGGCCATCGGGTTCGATCCGGTCGAGCAGCATGCGCATTGCCCGATGATCGAGGCGGTCCGTGGCCGCTTCCTCTCCGTACGTTCCGAGTCCGAAGTGCTCGATCGAGGAGAGACACACGACGACGTCGAACGAAGCGTCGGTGTCCCAATCCTCGAGCGGTGTCGCGAACGTCTGGAGATTCGGATGGTGAAGGGGGTACGCCCTGAGATCGATACCAGTAACCGAGTAACCAAGCGATGCGAACTCGAGCGGCACGAGACTCTCCGAACACCCGACGTCGAGCACGGTTGAACCGGCCGCCTTCCTCGACGTGACCGCCGAGAGCACGAACGGAATCTCAACCGACCGTTCGGTGATCGCAGATAGCGAAACGTTCCCGTCGACGTACTCGACGATATCGGGCGGATTGAACCAGAGCCCGGCTTGAGACCGGAAGCCCCGGTGGCTCTCCGCATAGTTGAGCAACGCCGCGGCTCCGATCGTGAGGTCGTCCGCGCTGCCCTGGTTGCGAACCTCCGGAGGGAGGTCGGCGATGATCGGTTGGAGCAGGCCGATGTCGGTCATGAGGAAGTCGAGCTTCCTCTGGGTGTCCTGCAGATAGGCCTGTTGGGCGGCGAGCTCGCTCTCGATCCGGGTGATGCGCGTATTGGTGAGCGTGAGACCGTCGCGGATGGCCTCGTCTCTCACCGATGTTGCGTGGCTGTCCTTCCAGATTGCCTCCGCCACGGCGTCGAGCTTCGCGTACGTCTTCGCATCCGCCGACTCCAGTCTGAAGAATCGGGGATCGAAGAACTTCCGAAACACCGCCGTGAATGGTTCGAGGAGGATTCGTGCGATCTTCTTCAACATGCTGCGCACCTGACCTTCTTGGGGTTGTGACCGGGACAGGTTACCGGCGACATGGTGCGGCGGCACGGCGGAGCGGTTGGCGCAACCATCGGTGCATGTCGATGGGTGGTGACGAACCATTAGGGTTCTCGAATCCGGCCGCCGCCCACAATAGGGGTACATGCTCATGCGGACCACGCGGTCCATCCATCGCTGTGCTTCCGGATCGGGAGCGTTGATCGGCCGTGGCTTGGACAAAGGGTCGTCTCGATGAGCGATCACCTCGATCCGCCGGACGGCCGGTCGGTTGACTGGCTCGTGGCGCTCATCATCGGCAGCGCGCTCGTCCTGCTTGCGACTGTGGTCGCCGGTCTGATCGCTGC
>Ga0316189_10006450_pt1 | contig 11165 bp, 9 predicted proteins | sample LowCovwburrow_MG_FD_204930 | JGI IMG/M metagenome (GOLD analysis project Ga0316189, IMG submission 204930) | Coastal sediment microbial communities from Maine, United States - Lowes Cove worm burrow | ecosystem: Environmental > Aquatic > Marine > Coastal > Sediment | place: USA: Maine... | reverse complement strand
CATCAGCGGCGGTCAGGAAGCGTTCCATAAAGATATCCCGCTCGAACAGGCGTCCCTGCATCAACGCGGTGATAGCCGCATCAATCATGGGCGGGGGGCCGCAGAGGTAGGCCTTGTGCCCGGCGAAGTGCCCGTCAAAGTGATCGATCGCGGCTTCGTGAACATACCCACTGAAACCCCTCCAGTTGTCATCGTCAAGCGGCGCGTCCAGCGCTGGCACATAGGTGAAGTTCTCATGCTCCTGCGCGAGCTGTTCGAAAAGCTCTCGGTTATACAACTCGGAAAGGTTGCGGGCGCCCTGCAGCAAGGTGATCTTTCGCGTATCGCCGTGTTCCAGCAGATCCAGAATCATGGACTGCGGACTGGAAAGGCCAGAGCCCCCGGCAATGAAGATCAGGTCCTCCGGGGCGGATTTGCGGGTAAAAAACTGCCCATAGGGGCCGGACACCCGCAGGGTATCCCCGACCTGGAGTTGCTCGTGGACATAGCCCGTGCCCGCGCCCTCGGGTACGCGACGCACATGCAGTTCGAGAACCGAATCATCCGAGGGCTTGTTGGCGATAGAAAAAGCCCTGGCCCCTTCCACACCCGGCATATTCAGATTGATGTACTGACCCGCCTGGAACTGCATCGGGTGCTCCAGTTCGAAGCGGATGCCCTTGATGGTCGGAGAAAGGTCATCGATCGCTACCACGGTGGCCTCGAAGTCCTCGACGGGGTAGCCCAGGAAATCCGGATCCACATCGATATCCGCCTCGATTACCAGGTCGCTCTCCGGTATGGCGCAACACACGAGAATCTTGCCCTCGTCCCGCTCCATGTCCATCAGCGCAAAGGGTGAAGCGTTACCAATATCCACGTCGCCTTCGAGCAATTGGCACTTGCAGGTAGCGCAGGTGCCGTGGCCGCAGGCAAAGGGCAACCATACGCCCTGGCGCAGGCTGGCATCCAGGATGGTCTGTCCCTCCTCCACTTCCACCACGTCACCGGTGGGCTCAACAGTTACTTGATAGGTCATGTCATTGATTTCCGATTTTCAGCTCAGCTGCCACTGCCCTTGATTCCATTGAGGCCGGGAGTGGCGAAGCGAAGAATAGACTTGTGGTCGATGCCCTGCTCTGCCAGCGTCACATTAGCGTCCGGCGTGAACGACTCAGCATTCAGGTGCCACTCGACCTGATCCCAATCGATCTCGCCGAACTCCGGATGCAGGCTGAACGCGCCCGGGATGAGTTCGTCGAGTACCTTGCTGAACGGCGTCTCCGGCGGCACTGCAAAGGCCACCGGTGCGCAAAACATCAGGTGGTGATCCCAGCCGATGTACAGCACCTGGTTGCCATGGAAGTTTTCCACCCGGTCCAGGCGCTCGCCGACATAGTTTTCTGTAATTGCTGCTACTGCCATGATTGATTCCTCCTTTACGCAGCTGCTCAGCTGGCCTTCTTCAATTTGTCTTCGGCGGGGATCAGGTTATGCCAGGCATTCCAACGCGCCTCGTCCGGCGAGCCTTTAAAATCCAGATTATCCACACCCAGGTTTATCTTGTAGTAATCACCCAGCACGTCCTCCATCTCGGGACCGCCGCAGTTGCCCTGGAAAATCTGATGCACGGGCATCCAGGCTTGTACATACTTCTCCGGCTCGTAATCGAAGATGTCTTTGCATCCATTGGAACAGAAGTTATAGCGCTCGCCGTCATACACTGACTGTCGATAGGACGTCATGGTTGGATTTTCCATGTCCGTGAAACCCATGGGGATCTGGCAGGTCTGGCACAGCATGGGGAGCGTCGGGTTATAGTACCGTTCCCCGGCTTCCTCCATCTCGCGCCACTTTTCAAAACGAGGCCGGTAGTACTGGTCGAACGAATTAGGATATTTCTCCGAGAGCCAGTCCATCTCCTGCTCCGTAGGCATCCAGGTGTGGAAGGCCGCCGCGTGGCCATAGTTATAGAAAATGCTCCAGGCCTGGTGAGACAGGTGTTCCTTCTCGGCAATTGCGTCAGCGGCATAGGGAGGCATCTCGATGCCGTAGCGCGCCAGGTCCTTGAACAGCGAGCTGGCGGCTTCCTCGAAGTAAACCTCGAAAGACTCCTGCCAGGACATCACCTTGTTAGGCAGCATATAGTCCATCATCATGGCCACCAGGGTCAGCACCCGGTAACCGCGCCACAGCCACTTGTTGATCCAGCGCTGTACGATGGGTACGTTATCTTCATGCTGCTCCAGCAGGAACTTGATAACCTCCAGACCCAGGGTCATGTGCCGCGCCTCATCGGACTGGGCCGAGAAACCGAAGGTCACCGTCGCCATGTCGCCGTTATAAGCCGCGCCTGACATGAAGGGTACGAACAGCAGGTTGGTCAGCACGTACTCGAACGAGAAGCCGATCGCGACCATGAACTCGAAGGGGCCGGCACTGCGCGCATCATCGAAGAAGGACTTGGGCACGGACAGGTACCACACCCGGTCGTGCATGTGGGCGAAATCCTGGAAGCCATCGAAATGCTTGTTGTAGTGGCTCATGGCGTGAATCTGGGTCTGTACGTGACGCAGTTCATCCAGGGATTGCATCTGGCAGGCAACGCGCGCACCGGCACCGCCGAACTGGCGTCCGACATGAGCAAAGCCACTGTAGGCCTGGTATTCCAGCGGCGAAACCCCGGTCAGGAACAACTTGATGGCGTTGACGTAACGGGCGTCAGTCACATTCTGCTGGCCGTTGTTCTGGGAGAAGGCATCGAAGATCGCGTACAGTTTCTTCTCCTTCTCGGCCTGGTATTTCCAGTAGGAATCCATGGTCAGGCGGAAAGGATCTTCCCACTTGCTCCAGTCCGTGATCTTGATGCCCTCGAAATCTTCCTGCGGGAAGATTTCCTTGCGGTCCCGGTAGCTGAACTCCCACTCCAGGTCGCGAGTAAGGAGGCGGTACTTGTCTTTCAGGTTCAGTTTTTTATTGCTCATTACAATGGCTCCTCAGTTATTCCAGGTCAGGGACAGCTGGTCGTCGTCTTCGTCGACGTTACCACCCAGGGTGATCAGGTTGACATGCAGGGCTGGTATTTCCCAATCACGTCCCATTTTCTCTTCAACGGTTTCGCGCTTGATAACCATGTGGCCCTCGCACTCGATGCGAATCATTGCAGGCTGGTAGATCACCGTAACGTCAGCGTTATCTTCCTCAATCGCCTCTACAATATAGTGAGACTCTTCGTTATCCTGCAGTGCGATATAAACTTTTGACATTGATCTCTCCCGATTAAAGGCCGGCTTTGGCCAGGCGTTGGTTCAATGCTTCAGTACAGGCGTTAACAGCGTCGTCCCCTACAGCAATTTCAGCCAGCGGCGCCAGATCGGCAACAGCCTTCTCTTGCCACTCTGCCACCCAGCGGCCGATCAACTCCTTGTTGTGATCTGACTCGGCCACGGTGGATTTCAGAGTCGCGTCTACCCAGCGGGAGGTGTCCTTGTGCCATTCCTGCATGAACTCAATCAACATGGCCAGATCGGAACCCCCTTCCTCGGTGATCACCTCGTCAAACTGGCGATACATCAGGTCGTAAACCAGGGTATCCAACACCACGTCCTGGGCGATAAACACTTCGTACCAGTCTTCTACCACCAGGGTGTTCTCGGTATAACGACGCAAGCCCTGCCACGCAGGATCGGTCATCCAGTGTTCCTTGGCCTTCGTCAGCGTCTCAGCGCTATTGCCGTCCAGCAACAGGCCAATGCGCGACAGGTACTGGGCGATGCCCAGGCGATCCATGCCGTTGTAGAGGAAGGCCTGGGTCAGGACCGTGGAAGTCCCATAGGCACTGCACAGCACGTTGTTCATGTTGGCGCCCAGTTCCATATGGCGCAGAGGTATCAGGCAGCGCACGACTTTTTCCTTGACCTCTTCGCTCAACCGTTCGGCCAGTCCGCGCTTGTCGAAGAACGCGTAGTTGTTCTCGGTCACCTCCTGCAACTTGGCCCGGGCCTGAACATAGGTACCGTAGTAATACTGGCGCGGATCGCGAAAGGCGTACCAGTCTTCCATCACTACCGCGGTGCGGCTGGGATCATTAAGCAACTTGTCCGGCTGCCACATGGGACGGTAATGGAAGTTGTTCTCAGGCGCGATATCGTAGCTGGCTTCCTGGTAGCGCGACGCCGGCTTATCACCGAAGCGGCGCCGGGTGTGCTCGAAGGTGTTTCGAATGGGCTCCAGTGTTGCTGTTTTAATTTCTATAGTCATTGGATTACCTGTTACTGGGTTTGATTTCAGGGGGTTGATTTTTCTTCGCCGTAGCGCCATTTCTCCATGTCGGCATCCACCGCTGCAGCCTGCTCCTCGGTCATCATCACCACCTGGTTGTGGCGGCAGAACGCATCAAAGGCCGCTCGGGGGAGGACCAGTTCAACATAAAGGGAGGGATCGCCGATGGCGAAATCGAATTCAATAAACTTGTCGTCCACCACGCGGCGAACACGGACATAGCGGGTCAGTTGCTCGAACTCACGGGCTTTATCATCTGCAGAAGGCGTAGGCACGACTTTCATACACTTTGGTTCCACTTGCCGTTATACATTATTTAATGAAGTACAATGCAGCAAAGGGCGTGCCAGAAGCGGTTTTTGTATATATTTTAGACTGTTATATATTTTGTGGCGGGGAGGCTGTGGATTTTCGTCGAGAAAAATTAATCATATGATGAATATATTTTCCGGGATTTAATCAATTGAGCAAATCATGAAACTGTTTGCCAATAGGCTGCTGTCCCAGGATCAAGCTGAACGCAACTTCTTTATACGGTAATCCAGGGTCGCCCGGGTGAGGCCCAACAGCGCCGCGGCCCTGGTCACATTGCCGCCAGAGCGCTGCATGGCTCCTTCGATCAATGCCCGCTCCAGGCTGCCAAGATCACAACCCTCCTGCAGCAAGCGCTCCGCGGCCTCGGTGACGGCACCGGCAGCCGAGTTATCCTGCCCTGTACCTCCCTGCTGTGCGCCTACATTGGGAAACAGGTGCTGCGCTTCGATCTGCCCGCCCTGGTCCGCCAGAATAATACCGCGTTCGATCATATTGCCCAGCTCACGGATATTGCCCGGCCACTGGTAGTCACGCAGCATCGCCATCGCCCGATCGGTAATGCCCTGCAGCTGTTTGCCATGCAGGCTGGAATACTTGTCGATGAAATGCCGCGCCAGCTCCGGCACATCGTCTATGCGCTCCCGCAGAGGAGGTACCACCACGGAGTACACGTTGAGGCGGTACAGCAGGTCGGCCCGGAAACGGCCATTTTGCACCGCCTCTTCCAGATTCTCGTTGGTGGCCGCCACCAGGCGCACGTCCACCTTGCGGGTACGGGTGTCCCCCACCCGCTCCAACTCACCCTCCTGCAATACCCGCAACAGGGCGGCCTGGGCCTGGGGCGACAATTCCCCCACCTCATCCAGAAACAGGGTGCCGCCATGCGCCCGCTCGAAGCGCCCCGGCCGCGACTGATCGGCACCGGTATAGGCACCCTTCTCCACCCCGAACAACTCCGCCTCAATCAGGTCCTGCGGTATCGCCGCGCAATTTACTGCCACAAAAGGCTTGTCACTCCGGGGGCTGCCCTGGTGCAGGGCCTTGGCGAACATGTCCTTACCCACACCGGTCTCGCCAAGCAGTAACACGGTAACCCGGCTCTCGGCGGCTTTGGCCAGTAGTTCACGCACCTGGAGGAATTTTGCCGAACAGCCGATAAGGTCGCCAAAACTTTGTTCTGAGGTGAGGTTTTCCCTCAGGGAAGTGACCTGGGACTGCAGGGCGAAGAGTTGGTCGGCGATCCGGTCGGGGCGATAGTAACGCTGCAGTTCCTCTGCGTCGTCCCACTCCTCGGCCGGACGCCCCTCGATACGGCATACCTTTTCGCCGCAACCCACACAACCTTGCTCCCTGTAGAGAATCTGGCGCCCCATGAAGCGTGAGGTAAAGCCACTGGCATAACCAATCTGCGTCCAGCATACGGGTTCGTAGCTGACGCCGTATTCCGCCAGGAAGATCTCCGCCTCGAAAGAATTTTCCCAATCGAAAATGCCGTGAAAACTATTGACCTCCTCGTCCAGGTCCAACTTCACCGGGGTGACCTTGACCTGGCCGGTCAGCATATGGGATTGCGGGCCCACCGAGAACACATCGAACAGGGGAGCGTCCGGTCGCAGGCGCTTTGCAGTGTCAGCATCCAGTTGGCCGGCGATGTAGCCCATGCGAATCAACAGGCCCTTGGCCCGGTCCATTCCCAGGGATTCGATCAGTTCCCGACGCAGGCCCTGCAATTCGCTGCTGCGCAGCAGGACCATACGCTCCTCGCCCATCCAGATACGACCCTCGTCCAGCTCAAAACGCAGCAGGTCCTGGATGTCATCCATGGCCGGTAGTTTTGGCAGGTTATGGGGCATGGGATTGCGCCTGTCAGTTTATTGTTTTAGTGGGCACACGTTACACCGAGAAAGGTCAGTTTACAAAGCGGCTACGCTTTGCCTGGGACACTCGCCACTGAAATACCCCCGGACCGGGGGCACTGCCCTCAGATCACTCCCAGCAGTCCCTCTTTCAATTCCCTTTTGAGTATTTTGTTGGTCGCGTTGCGTGGCAACGCCTGCTCACTGAAGAATACCCGGGTCGGCACCTTATAAGACGCCAGATGAGCGCGCGCATATTGCACCAGGCCTTCTTCATCGAGTTGCGCGCCGGGATGCAGATGCACGACGACTGCAACTTCTTCGCCCAGGCGCTCGTGGGGCAGGCCGATAGCGGCCAGTTCCTTGACCGCCTCGTGTTCCAGCAGGGCATTTTCAATCTCGATGGGATAGATATTCTCGCCACCGCGGATGATCATGTCCTTGGCCCGGTCCGCCAGGAACAGGAAGCCCTCGTCGTCCAGGTAGCCTATATCACCGGTTTTCAGCCAGCCGTCACGAAACTCCTCGGCATTGGCCTCAGGCCGGTTCCAGTACTCGCGGATATTGGCGCAGCTGCGCACCCATATCTCCCCTGTTGCGCCATCCGCCAGGGCATTGCCCTCCTCGTCGCAAATACGAATATCCACTATGGGATGGGGAAAGCCGGCACTGCCGGCCTTGGCAAAAAATGCCTGCCCGGTGAGTGACGCGCCCTGGGCATTGGTCTCAGTCATGCCCCAGCCGGTGCCGCTGAAGTTCTGCGGCAATTTTTCCTGCAGCAGGGCTTTGACCCGCGGCGGCGTCGCGGCACCACCGATACCCAGGGAAAACAGGCTGCTGGTGTCGGCCTGGTCAAACTTTGGCGACTCCAGCAGGTCCAGCATCATCGCGGGTGCAGCTGCAATGGTGGTAACCCGCTCCTGCTCGATATACTCCAGGGCACGCTCAACGTCCCACTTGTACATCATCACAATGCGGCGACCACCACGCAGATTGGCTAGGAACTGGGCGTGACAACCGCTCACATGAAACAGGGGCACCGCCAATAGAGAGGTGGGTTCAAAGCCCCGCTCCAGCATCGCCCCGATCAACTCGCCATTAGTCATCGCCGCAGCGATGGCCGCGCATTCCATGTTATACACCGCCTGGCACAGCGCCCGGTGCGTGGAAGCGGCACCCTTGGGTTTGCCACTGGTACCGGAGGTATACATGATCATGGCCAGGTCGTCCCCCGCGATTGCCACCGGCTGGGGTGCCACACCCTGGTAATCGGCGACAAAAGCCTGCAGGCCCAGGGGGTTGTTTTCATCTTCGGGACGGGCAATCAGGGTGTCAATGCCCACCTCCTGGAAACGCTGGGCAACGCCCAGGTAACGCTGCTGGTCACAAATAGCGATTTTCGCCCCCGCATCTTCCACGGTATAAGCGATATCGGCAGGCTTTCCCCAGCTGTTAACCGGCACAATGACGGCCCCGATGCTGGTAACCGCGATAAATGCAGACATCCATTCAGGATAGTTGCGCATTGCCAGGGCAACCCGGTCCCCCGGGGCCACACCCCGGGCCTGCAGGGCCGCGGCGAGCGCATCCGCCTCATCCATCAGGTCATTGAAGCTGCGCCGCTCGCCCTCGTAGATCAGGAACTCACGATCCCCGTGTTGACGTGCCACGGCTAAGGCTTCTACCAGGTTGGCGGGTGCATTGGCGTAATAGTGGCCGGAACTGTCATCACCAGACAACTCATAAGGCGCGCCGGCCGCCGTCAACTGGCCCATCGCGGTGTTGAATTGCTCTGTGATCTCTGACATCTGCCTGCTCCAGTGGGGCTGTCGCCCTGAGTTATTCGTATCGGGATACTTGTACCGGTTGGTCATACTAGCGGGCCGCACAGCGCGCGCCAACGGCGATACTTTGCATTATTTCTTGTTCGAATTTTGCACCAGCGGGCGCACTTTGCCCACCCGCCGCCAGAAAGTACAATGATCGTGGTACAGGAGTTTATTCCAATGGCAGACAGCATTCCCCTGCGCTACGCCCAATCCCTGCTACGGCTGGCCCCGATGTCGGAGGTGACCTGGTGCGCTGTCGCTTCGATTTCTCCAATGACGAGGAAGTCGACCTGCAACTGTCGGAACTGACGGGCTTTTCCGACAGCAGCACCTTCCACCGCGCTTTCAAAAAATGGACCGGGCTGACTCCCCAGGACTACAAGCAACAGCACTGCTGATAATTCTTGCCCCTACACTTTGACATTTCACGCAATGGTGAGAATCCCAGACTGAACTAGACTCACTCCCATACCAATTAAACACGTGGGAGAACAGGCATGGCTTATTTCATCACCGGCGGCACAGGATTCATCGGGCGCAACTTCATCGACAAGCTCAAGGACCGCGAGGGCGACATCTACGTCCTGACCCGCGCCGCATCCATGCATAAGTTCGAGGAACTGCAGCAGCGCATGGGCGAGCACAGCGACAGGCTGATACCCGTACAGGGCGACCTGAAACAAGCCTTACTGGGTGTGGATGAGGCGACCATTGCCGACCTGAAGGGCAAGATCAGGCACTTCTGCCATTTCGCCGCCATCTACGATATCGGCGCTTCTGCCGAAGCGCAGACAGCCACCAACATCGACGGCACACGCAACGCCATCCGCCTGGCCGAGGCTGTGGATGCGGGCTGTTTTGAGCACGTCAGCTCCATCGCTGCCGGCGGCCTGTACCCGGGCACCTTCCGCGAAGATATGTTCGACGAAGCGGAGAACCTGGATCACCCCTACTTCTCCACCAAGCACGACTCCGAGGGCATCGTGCGCAATGAGTGCCAGGTGCCCTGGCGCGTATACCGCCCGGCCATGGTGGTGGGCAACTCCAAAACCGGTGAGATAGACAAGATCGACGGCGCCTATTACTTCTTCAAGAGCCTGCAGAAAATCCGCAACGTGCTGCCCCAGTGGTTCCCGCTGATCGGGATCGAGGGTGGCAAGTTCAACATTGTACCGGTGGATTATGTGGTGGACGCCATGGACCACATCGCTCACCTGGATGACCTGGACGGACGTTGCTTCCACCTGACCGACCCCGAGCACCACAGCATGGGCAACATGATGAACATCTTTGCGGATGCGGGCCATGCACCGCGCTTCAACATGCGCCTGGACACCCGTATGTTTGGCTTTATTCCCAGCTTTGTGCGCACCACCCTGGCCGGACTGCCGCCGATCAAGCGCATTATCAACACCCTGCTGGATGACATGGGCCTGCCGGATTCCGTCACCATGTTCATGAACTACCCTACCCGCTACGACAACCGCGATGCAGAGCGCGCGCTGAAAGGATCCGGCATTTCCTGCCCGGAACTGCGCGACTATGCCCCGGTACTGTGGGATTACTGGGAGCGCAACCTGGATCCGGATCTGTTTGTCGACCACTCGCTGGAAGGCAATGTGGGGGGCAAGGTGGTACTGATCACCGGCGCCTCCTCGGGCATCGGTAAAGTCTCCGCCCTGCGCCTGGCTGAAGCCGGTGGCCACGTGCTGCTGGTAGCGCGCTCCGCCGAGAAGCTGGAAGAAACCGCGGCAGAAATCGCCGAGCTGGGGGGCATGGCCACTATCTACCAGGCGGACGTGTCCGACATGGAAGACTGTGATCGGCTGGTAGCAGCGGTTCTGGAAAACCACGGCTTTATCGACATCCTGATCAACAACGCCGGTCGCTCCATCCGCCGCTCACTGGAACTGTCCTACGACCGTTTCCATGATTTCGAACGCACCATGCAGGTCAACTACTTCGGCGCGGTGCGCCTGACCATGGGCCTGTTGCCTTCCATGAGCCGGGAAAAGAAGGGCCAGGTCATCAATATGTCATCCATCAGCGCCCTGACCCCCAGCCCACGCTTTTCTGCCTACGTGGCCTCCAAGTCGGCACTTGACGCCTGGACCCGCGCCGCAGCCGTGGAGTATTCGGATCGCAACGTACGCTTTACCACGATCAATATGCCGCTGGTGCGCACGCCAATGATTTCTGCTACCAGCATTTACGATTCCATGCCCGTGCTGACGCCAGACGAAGCGGCCGACATGGTGGTAGAAGCGGTAATCAAGAAGCCCAAGCGCATCGCTTCACAAATGGGTATATTCCTGCAGGTCATGACCGCCGTTGCACCGAAATTCTCGGAAGTCCTGATGAACACCGTATTCCGCATGTTCGGCGACTCTGCCGCCGCCCGCGGCGAGACGCAAGAGGGTAAAGTGGAAGCTTCCAACGAGCAGGTGGCCCTGGCCTCACTGATGAAGGGCGTGCACTTCTAATACTCTCCTGACTGGAAAAAAGGGGCCGGCACCAGGCCTGCCCCTTTTTTATGTCTGCGATACAGCAGCCAGCGCATTCGCGAAATAATCCAGATTGTGCTGGTTTATACCCGCGATATTGATGCGGCTGGAATCCACCATGTAAATACTGAATTCCTCGCGCAAGCGCTGCACCTGAGCCACCGACAAGCCCAGGTAGGAAAACATGCCCAGTTGCCCTCGAATATGATCAAAGCTCTCACCCAGCCCCATCTTTGCCAGACGATCCGCCAGCAGGGTACGGCAGCCGTTCATTCGATCGCGCATGGATGTGAGTTCTTCCTGCCACTGACTGCGTAAGGCCCCGTCGTGCAGAATGCTGCTGACAATGGCCGCACCGTGGGCCGGCGGCATGGAATAGGTAGATCGCGCGACATTAAGCA
>Ga0316189_10006449_pt1 | contig 11166 bp, 11 predicted proteins | sample LowCovwburrow_MG_FD_204930 | JGI IMG/M metagenome (GOLD analysis project Ga0316189, IMG submission 204930) | Coastal sediment microbial communities from Maine, United States - Lowes Cove worm burrow | ecosystem: Environmental > Aquatic > Marine > Coastal > Sediment | place: USA: Maine... | reverse complement strand
CTGTCATGTGGCAGCCCACACCCCTGGTTTGCAGATACTCTGCGAGTGCAGCGAATTTTGGAAGATAATATTGGAAGATAAGTGAAAAACCGATAATGAGTGGATCGTGCAAGGTTACACATTTGAGGATTTCGTCAGGCCCCCGGTTGATGTCGATGGTTTCGCAGGTGAATCCGTGTTCCTGCAAAACGCCCGTAAGGTATCCAAGACCGAGGTTTCCCTGATCTTGGAACCCTACGAGCACAACGGATCTTGATTGCTTGCTCATGAAGAGTCAGGCGTTTGTCGATCCAAAAATACGTTTATCTCTTAAGGTAACCAGAGTAAACATCGAGCGCCTGTTCCAGTGCCTCTTCCTTCACCTTCAGAATGGCGTGTTCGGCCCTCAGCTGCACAACGGCCAGCTTTGCCAGGTCACGGAATTCGAACTGTTTGAAAAGATCACTTGGCGGATCGAAAATCCAATCCTTCTTGAATGCAAGTTCATGTGCAAAATGTGTCATAACGCAACTCCTAGTGCAAAACAACATTACACCCCTTGAAGTTTTAATATATACGCCCACTGATCGGGCTTACATGATCCATGTCAGAAATGTAAATATGTTTCTGTGGTATTAGGCAAAAAGTGCTTTACAGGGTGAATCAAATGATAAACAGCAATTCATACCCGGTGTTTCCAGAAGACTGCAGGTCGCAATTGAGCCGGCATTTAAGCAAGGAGATTTTTGAGGAGCTTAGTGGCAGGCAAACCAGTAACGGCTACAGCTTGCAGCAAGCCATCAATTCGGGCATTAAAAACCCGGACAGCAATATCGGAGTTTATGCGGGAGATGCTGAGTCATATACGTTATTTGCTGCCCTGTTTGATCCGATCATTCGCGACTATCATGGTTTCTCACCAACGGACAATCACCAAAGTAATCTGAACCCTGATGACCTCGATGCCCCAAACCCGGATCCTGAAGGTGACTACATAGTCTCAACACGTATCCGTGTTGGCCGGAATGTGGCTGGGTTTCCGTTGGGGCCTGCTATTTCAAGTCAACAGCGAAATTCGGTTGAGCAGCAGGTGCTAAATGCGCTCAACGCGCTGGAAGGCAAACTCTCGGGAACGTATTACCCACTTCCCGGAATGAGTGAGTCAGATCGTAAACAACTGATTGAAGATCACTTTTTATTCAAGGCAGGTGACCGGTTTCTGGAAGCGGCGGGTCTGAATCGTGATTGGCCCCAGGGCCGGGGGATATTCCACAATGATGAAAAGACTTTCCTTGTATGGGTCAATGAAGAGGACCAGCTACGGATTATCTCAATGCAGATGGGTGGTGATATCAAGGCCGTCTTCAGTCGTTTATCCACCGCCATCACTGCCATTGAAAGCAGGGTAAAGTTTTTGTATTCAGAACACCTTGGGTACCTGACGAGTTGTCCTACAAACCTGGGTACAGCCATGCGAGCCAGCGTGCACATTAAATTGCCAAAACTGGCCACAGACAGACCTGCATTTGATGCCATTGCGGAGCGTCACCATTTGCAGATCAGGGGAATCCATGGTGAGCATTCGGACAGTGAAGGCGGTGTTTATGACATCAGTAACCTCAGACGCCTGGGTGTGACCGAAGTCCAATGTGTTCAGGATATGGTCGACGGTGTGGTTGAATTGATCAGCACCGAAAAGTCACTTTAGGCGAATCACGCCTGATATGATGAACGTCCCTTTGTGGACGCGTGATATGCCCGGCAACTCCATCCCTGCCCCATCCATCGAATTGTTCGGCTACCCGAAGTACTGGGCCGAGTGTTTTGGCGTGGCGCCGTTTCTACCCATGAGCCGGGCGGAAATGGATACGCTGGGCTGGGATTCCTGCGACATCATCATCGTCACGGGCGATGCCTACGTGGATCACCCTTCCTTCGGTATGGCCATTGTCGGCCGCCTGTTGGAAGCCCAGGGTTTCCGTGTAGGTATCATCGCGCAACCGGACTGGCATTCGGCCGATGCATTCAAGGCGCTGGGCAAGCCAAACCTGTTCTTTGGGGTAGCGGCCGGCAACATGGATTCCATGATCAATCGCTACACCGCAGAACGCAGGATGCGCTCCGATGATGCCTACACGCCAGGCGGAATGGGCGGAAAACGTCCGGACCGCTGTTCGCTGGTATACGGTCAGCGCTGCAAGGAAGCCTGGCCGGATGTGCCGGTCATCCTTGGGGGCATCGAAGCCTCGTTGCGGCGCATCGCCCACTACGATTACTGGCAGGACAGCGTGCGCCGTTCGATCCTGCTGGACGCCACGGCAGACCTGTTGCTGTACGGTAACGCCGAGAGAGCCCTGGTCGAAGTGGCACACCGGCTGGGCCGCGGCGAAGATATTGCCAGGATCACCGACGTAAGGGGCACGGCGCTGGTGCGCAAAGATACCCCGGAAGGCTGGTGGGAAATCGATTCCACCCGCATAGACCGACCCGGAAAAATCGACAGCGTGGTGAACCCCTATCTCAACGTGCGCGAGATGGACGAGGCCGAGAAACAGCGCCGGGAAGCTGCGGTGTACGAGGTCGCCGACCCGGAAGCGGATAAACTCGTCGTGCAGTTCAAGCCCCACCCGGGTCGTGACCGCGACCGCACAGTTATTCGCCTGCCCTCGTTCGAGAAAGTTCGCAACGATGCCGTGCTCTATGCCCACGCCAACCGGGTATTGCACCTGGAGACCAACCCGGGAAACGCCAGGGCCCTGGTGCAGAAGCACGGGAAGGTCGATCTGTGGTTGAACGCCCCGCCCATCCCCCTGTCCACCCCCGAAATGGATTACGTCTTTGGCATGCCTTTCGCCCGTGTGCCGCACCCGTCCTATGAAGGAGCAAAAATCCCCGCCTACGAGATGATCCGTTTCTCAGTGAATATCATGCGCGGCTGCTTCGGCGGCTGTACGTTCTGTTCGATCACCGAACACGAGGGCCGTATCATCCAGAACCGCTCCGAGGAGTCGATTCTCAACGAAGTGGAGCAAATACGGGACAAGGTCCCCGGCTTTACCGGGGTGATTTCCGACCTGGGCGGACCAACGGCCAATATGTACCGCATCGCCTGCAAGAGCCGCAAGATCGAGGCCGCCTGCCGCCTGCCCAGCTGCGTGTACCCGGGCATCTGTTCCAACCTGAATACCGACCACTCGTCCCTGACCCACCTGTATCGCAAGACGCGCGAACTGGCGGGCGTGAAAAAGGTACTGATCGCCTCCGGCCTGCGCTACGACCTGGCGGTGGAGGACCCCGAATATGTGAAGGAACTGGTCACCCACCACGTTGGCGGCCAACTGAAAATCGCCCCCGAGCACACCGAGGGCGGTCCGCTGTCAAAAATGATGAAACCGGGTATCGGCAGCTATGACAGATTCAAAAAGATGTTCGAAAAATATTCCAAAGAAGCAGGCAAAGAGCAGTACCTGATTCCCTATTTCATCGCCGCTCACCCGGGCACCACCGATGAAGACATGATCAACCTGGCCATCTGGTTAAAGCGCAACGGCTTCACCGCCGACCAGGTACAGGCCTTTTACCCCTCGCCCATGGCCACGGCGACCGCCATGTATCACTCCGGAAAGAACCCACTGCGCAAGGTGACGTATAAATCCGATGAAGTGCTGCCGGTGAAGGATCCGGAACAGCGAAAACTGCACAAGGCCCTGCTCCGCTATCACGATCCGAACAACTGGGAAATGCTCCGCGCAGCGCTCAGGAAAATGGGCAGGTCCGATTTGATCGGCGATGGCGAATCGCAGCTGATTCCCGCTAACCAGCCTGCGGCCGGTGACAGTTACCAGGGGCAACGAAGAAAAAATACCGAACAGGCGCACCAGCGACGCACCGGTAAGAAAATCCTGACCCAGCACACGGGTTTACCCCCGCGTGATGATGGCGGCAAGCCGGCCAGGGCCGGAAAGAAGCCGCGGAAAAGGCGAACGTAGAGACAGCAGCGCCGCTACGGGCGGTTCTTCGTCCTGCCCGAAGAGTCATGACCATCGGATTGCGCTTCAATCCCGGATTTCTCCTCGGTGGAAAGACGGCGGAACTCGGCTACCGTGAACCCCATTCCGATGACCATAAGACCGAAAACCACAATCCCGAAAAGCAGCAGATTCATGTCACTCATTTGTTTCGCGCCTCCAGGCTCATCAACTTGAAATAGATTCCGATGCCCAATACCGAAGGAACCCAGATCGCCGTGAAAATACCCTCCATTCTCTGGCCGTTGAACCAAAGGTAGCCGGATACAAAAAACGAGATCATTACCGCCAGCAAGAAAAATAAGTCAGATTTCTTAAACATTGTTTGAGCCTCTGTATGTCTTTAAGTTAATTACTCGTCACCGTAACCAATGGCGGCCATCAAACACCCGGCAATAGCTACTCCGGAGACGATGCGAATGTTATTCCAGGCAATCGTCTCCAGTTCCAGTGGAAACCAGCCCAGCAATCCGAAGGTCAGGTACAACGAGCCCGCCACTAACAGCGTGATACCTGCTCGAATTACCCAGTTTCTCAGTGGCCCTCTAACGGGTTGCTTGTCCATATTCAAGTTCATCATTTGATACACCAACCAGAGGCCGGTTCCAGGCTGTTCACTTAACATCGGCCATCGAATGCGTGGTGGCGGCGGTGAATTTAAAATGGTCTAGTTCAACCAATGTACATGTATTGTATAGTTATATCAATAGTTAAATCGTTTTAACTGTAATTTAACCGTTTTTTGTATAATATACGTACAGTTTTTAACTACGTACACGAAATCTCCTGTAAACTCGGATGTTAAACACGCCTCTGATTCAAAAGCCTGCTTCGGAATGCGTTGGTGGGGTGTGATGTCTTTTTCAGTCGCCAGCCACGGAGAGTTGAAAAAATGCTTTGGGTAAAGACCTTTCACATTCTGTTTGTCATGTCATGGATGGCGGGAATCTTCTACCTGCCCAGAATCTTCGTTCATTTTGTCGAGGGACAGGCGGCCGGCGAACAGGTTGACCGGCTGGCCATCATGGCGCGAAAGCTCTATGGCTTCATGACGGTCATGATGGTATTCGCACTGGTCAGCGGAGTGGTCCTTTGGCTGGTGTATGGCTTTGCCGGCGGCTGGCTACATGTGAAGCTGTTGTTCGTGGGATTGTTGGTGGTGTATCACTTTTGGGCGCGAGCCAGAATGGAGGAGATGCAGGCGGGACGCCTGGATCATGGTGGTATCTATTATCGATGGGCCAACGAAATACCGCTTGTATTGACCATCGTGATCCTCGTGATGGTGGTTGTGAAACCCCTGTGAGCAATCGTCAGGCCGAATAGGATGCTACCGTCAGAATGATATCGAATTTTGGAGAATGCTATGAGTAGCCGAACCAGGTTGGAATTTCCAGGCACGGATGGAGTAATGCTGGCGGGATTACTGGAGACACCCGAATCCAGCCCTCATTCTTTTGCGTTGTTTGCGCATTGTTTTACCTGTGGCAAGGATGTGGTGTCGGCGTCACGGATTTCCCGCGCACTGGTCGCGCGGGGCTATGCGGTGTTGCGTTTTGACTTCACCGGCCTGGGCAGCAGTGACGGTGATTTTGCCAATTCCAATTTCTCATCGAATGTGAATGACCTGGTGAAGGCGGCTGACTTTCTGCGTGAAAACTATCGTGCGCCCTCACTATTGATCGGTCATAGCCTCGGTGGCGCAGCGGTGTTGGCCGCGGCCCATGCCATGGAGGAGGTGAAAGGTGTGGTGACCATTGGTGCGCCGGCAGACCCGAAAAACGTCGTGAAGCAGTTTGGCTGCAAAACTGATGAGATCACCCGCCAGGGTGTGGCCGAGGTTCAATTGGCGGGCAGGCCTTTTACCATTAAAAAGCAGTTTCTGGAGGACCTTTCTGATCAATACCAGGCAGATAAAATTGCCAATTTGAAAAAGGCCTTGCTGGTGTTTCATTCGCCGATGGATGAAACCGTGTCAGTTCACGAGGCCGAGAAAATCTATCGCAACGCCAAACATCCCAAGAGTTTCATCAGCCTGGATGATGCAGACCACCTGCTTACCCGGGCCAGCGATGCGGAGTATGTTGCCGCTGCTATAGCGGCCTGGGCCGCGCGTTACATATCCGAGCCCGAAAATGTAGAGAAAAAAACCAGTGCGGTGCGTGCAGGACATGTGATGGTCGCCGAGAAAAACAAGCAATTTACCCGCACCGTGATCACCGATTCCCACGTGTGGCTGGCCGACGAACCGACTGCTGTGGGAGGCGGCGATCTGGGGCCGGATCCCTACGAGCATTTGCTTGCAGCACTGGGCACCTGTACCTCGATGACGATTCGTATGTACGCCAACCACAAGAAGCTGCCGCTGGATGACGTCACAGTAACGCTTAGCCACGACCGGCAGTACATTGATGATTGTATGGGCTGTGACGATTCGCCCAGGAAGATCGAGGTGATTAACAGAAACGTCACCCTGGTGGGCGACCTGAGCGAAGAGACCAGGCAGCGCCTGTTGCAAATTGCCGACCGCTGCCCGGTACACCGGACCCTGCATAGCGACCTGAATATACAAACACAACATGTGGACCAATAAAGGCACACAACGGCCACCTTTCGCCGAGGAACCCGCCCAGTGGCAGGAGTCGGTGTGGGACTATCCGCGCCCTCCCAGGTTAATGGCCGATGGTCGCCTGGTCGAAGTACACAGCGGTGATCAGCTTATCGCCCGGTCGGATCATAACTATCGTATTTGCGAGACAGCCAGCCCTCCCACATTCTATCTACCACCGGACCAAATTGAATGGAGCCTGCTCGAGCACATCGAGGGCGGCTCTTACTGTGAATGGAAAGGCCAGGCCAGGTACTGGAGTTTAAAATCTGATCCATCCCTGCCAGTTGCCTGGAGCTACCCGAAACCCAGGGCCTTATTTGTCCGGATCGCAAACTTTGTTTCATTTTATCCGGGCCGCATGACATGCACCGTTGATGGACAACAGGTGCGCGCACAACCCGGCGGTTTTTATGGCGGCTGGATTACAGACGAGATTGTCGGTCCGTTCAAAGGCGATCCGGGCACCGGGCATTGGTAGCATCGATCGGATGAGTACACTGCGCCTAATTCTGGGAGATCAGCTGAGCACATCGATCGCGACACTGTCGGATATCGATAAGCAGGCCGACCGGGTGTTGATGGTTGAGGTTAGCGAGGAGGCTACCTATGTGCGCCACCACCAACAGAAACTGGTCCTGGTGCTCTCGGCGATGCGACATTTCGCCGCTGCACTGAAAAAAGACGGTGTTCAGGTCGACTATGTCCGCATGGACAGCAACGCTAATACCGGCTCATTCAGTGGCGAAGTCGAACGGGCAATGCAACGCCGCCACTATGATCGACTGGTGGTGACAGAGCCGGGGGAATGGCGGGTCCGCGAGATGATGCAGACCTGGCAAAAAAAGTTCGACATACCGGTTGAGATTCGGGACGACGACCGCTTTTTATGCTCACTTGCAGAGTTCGCCAAATGGGCAAAAGACCGCAAAAGCCTGCGGATGGAATATTTTTACCGCACCATGCGACGTAAAACCGGCTGGTTAATGGAGGGTGACAAGCCCGTAGGCGGCGAATGGAATTATGACAAGCAAAACCGTAAGTCACTACCCAGGGATATGACCTACCCCGCTCGGCTACGGTTCGAAGCCGATGAGACTACGCGGGATGTCATGCAACTGGTAAAAACGCGCTTTGATCATCATTTTGGAGACCTGGAATCATTTGGCTGGGCCACCAGGCGGGTTGATGCGCAGCGCGCACTGGAACATTTCATCACCGAATGCCTGCCGGGCTTTGGCGATTACCAGGATGCCATGAAAAGCGGCGAGGATTTCCTGTTTCATGCCCTTGTCTCCCCCTACCTGAATATCGGCTTACTGGACCCACGCGAGGTTTGCGAAGCGGCCCTGCAGGCCTTCGAAGATAAGAAAGCTCCACTGGCTGCGGTCGAAGGCTTTGTAAGACAGGTCGTCGGCTGGCGCGAATTCATACGCGGGTTCTACTGGCTTCATATGCCGGGATACGAACGCAGCAATTTCCTGGAGGCAAAACGGCCGCTACCGGATTTTTTCTGGACCGCCGAAACCGACATGAACTGCCTGCGCCAGACCATTGAGACCACCCGCCGCCACGCTTATGCACATCATATCCAGCGCCTGATGATCACCGGTAATTTTGCCCTGTTGACCTTCCTGGATCCGGCCGAGGTGGAGGCATGGTATTTGCTGGTGTATGTGGATGCGTTCGAATGGGTTGAGCTGCCCAATACGCATGGTATGGCGCTGTTTGCCGATGGTGGCGTACTGGCATCCAAGCCCTACTCAGCTTCGGGCGCCTATATTAATCGTATGTCGGACTATTGCCCGGACTGCCGATTCAATCCAGGCAAGAAACTCGGTGAAGGGGCATGCCCGTTCAATTACCTATACTGGAATTTCCTGATCAGCAAAGAGAAACAGCTCAGATCCAACCCGAGAATGGGCCTGGCTTACCGAAATCTTTCCAACAAGCCCGAAGCCGAGATTGATGCGATTGTGCAACAATCCGGGCAATTCCTCGAAGACCTGTACCCGGGCGACGGGTAGCGATAAACACATCCAGCATTCTTGACATTTCATGAACTCTGTAATCATGAAACTGAAAAAATTGAGACCCAAATTGACGAGGCCATACTTGAAGAGCTTCGTTCCTATGCAAAGAGTTCGGGGAGGAGTATCTCCGCCGTGGTCACAGAAGCAGTGTGCAGGAGGGGGCCGGATACATTTATTCCGTCTTCTCGAACCCGTCACTCAAAATCACCTGATCGACCGTCTTAAACGATGCGCTTGATGATTGCTCTGAAACTCCACACAAGTTGCTGGCTGTAATCCGCCAAAAATAGTCTGTTGAAACATTCAGCTGGCTTCCCAAAGTGATGCCGGTACCCGAAACACTGGCGGAGAAGTCGATACTGCCAAAACCAGGATCATCGTCAATCTCAACCAGATATGACGATGCCTGTTCGACACTGGTCCAGCTCAGACTGGGTTTCAGTGCTACATCGGTGGCTTTATCAGCGGGAGAAACCGTTGAGGGCGCTAAAGGAACAGAGCTGAAAACTTCCAGCTGCACATCCAGAAGCCGATTAATATCTCCGCTTGAACCCTTGATTTCGAAATCATAATCACCGGCGACGACGGTCTCATCTATAGAGCCATATACCCCCGTGTAGCCCGGCGGGCTCAGGGGATTGTTGTCAAAATACACATCAAATCCGGCTGGCAGGTTAGCCGTACTAAAAGATACATCATCTGAAAACCCATACTGGGTGAAAACATCTACAGACATTTCGGGAATGTCACCAGGCGCACAGACAGACTGCGACAAACCATCGCCCTCTATCGTGAATGTTGCCAGATCAGTTGGCTGACATCCTGCTGCAGGTTCTGAGCCAGAAACAGAGCCATCCCAAACGCCAATAAACTGCGTTTCGCCATCTTCAGTATCATTGCTGAAGCAAAAATACTCACCGTCGTAGGGACCGTTCCAGATAAACTGGATTCCATCATGAATAGTCAGGTCAATGTAAGTCGAACTGATCCACTGCCCATATACGGTGGCCAGTGTAATTCCATTAGGAAAAAAGTAGAAAGCGAATTGGTATCCCTGGGTTTCACCTTCAAACCTGTCACCATTCAGATACGTGTAGCGGATGGCCCTGACCGGGAATGGTCTGATATTCGTACCTATTTTTTCCGCCAGGCCAGCTTCATCAGGGCCAAATAGCGCACTGTTCAGGTACTCATCATCTCCCATGCCATCCTCATACTGTGCGACGGTCTGGCAGTAGCTATCAACAAGGTAGGCATCTTGCGGCACAAATGGATCGGCTTTAAACTCGAAGCCCTCCCAACCCACATTACTATTTGAAGCGTGTGTTCCGGGGCAATCTGCACTACCAATTGCAAACCCACCCTCCGTCCAGGCACCGAAATCAACGCGCAAGCTGCGCCGTGCTGCGTGTGTGTCAATTGACACCACTAACAGCACCAACACGACCAACAGCACTTTCAGAATTTTGTAAAACCGTCGCAAATGCCCCCTCCAATGGATTACTTTTTGTAAACAGCCTATTAAACCTAGCAGACAGATGACAAAATTTCAGAAATCAACACAATTATGAACCAGGCGTAATCCCCACGTGAAACGTAGAGAGTGCTTTACTCTTCCTGCCCTCGAATTTTTACGCTTTCAATACCTGGAGAATGAGTGGCTTGTGTCGGGCTATAAATTTCTCAAGGGCTGCTCGTGCCCGTGCAAGGTGATCTTCGGTCATGGGCAAAGACAGGAAAAAGTCCCCGCGTTTGCAAATCAACACGCCTTCCATCAGCAACTCCATGTGCAGCAACGGACGTAATGACTGACATCCCGGGCTGATGTCGGTCGTTTTTTTCGTGGGCTTTCTGGAAAAGTGGATCGCTATAATGGAGCCCATACCGTTGGCATACATCGGAACATCGCTGGCTGCGAACATCTCGTTGAGCGAAAGACGGAATGCTTCAGACCAATCGAAAAACTCCGCGGCGCGCTCAGGTGTGTAGATTTGACTCAGGGCGGCACAACCGGCAGCCATGGAGCAGATGTTGTTATTGAAGGTGCCGGCATGATTCCAGCTACCCGGAATTTTCGGGTTGTAGTGCGCCATGAATTCAGCTTTTCCACCAAACGCACCGGTTGGAAGCCCGCCACCGATAAATTTACCCAGGCTGGTGAGATCCGGATCGATTCCCAACATTCCCTGCGTGCCATGCGGGCCGATCCTGGCGGTTTTCACTTCGTCAAATATCAGCAGGGCGCCGACTTCCGTTGTCAATTTCCGCAGCATTTCAAGAAACTGCTGGTTACCGGGAATATTACCGCCCGCGCCCAGGATGGGTTCGACAATCACCGCGGCCAGTTCAGCGCCGTGCTGGCGAATCAGTTCGGATGTACCTTCGATGTCGTTGAAATCAGAGAGTACGAAGTCGAAGGGAGCATTGAGAATTGAACCCCCGTCCGGGAAATTGATTACGCCTCCATGGTAGGAGCCGTTGAACGCCAGAAATTTGGTTCGTCCCGTGATGACGCGGG
>Ga0316189_10006445_pt1 | contig 11172 bp, 11 predicted proteins | sample LowCovwburrow_MG_FD_204930 | JGI IMG/M metagenome (GOLD analysis project Ga0316189, IMG submission 204930) | Coastal sediment microbial communities from Maine, United States - Lowes Cove worm burrow | ecosystem: Environmental > Aquatic > Marine > Coastal > Sediment | place: USA: Maine... | reverse complement strand
TATCAGTCACTTAAATAAATGAGGTCATTTTTCGTTTGCCTTGAACTGAGAAAAAGGTGTTATATTGAGGGGCACCAAAATACATAGCAGGACCTCGACATGTCCCTGTTACGACCCAACAAGAAAATTATTTTTATCTCCATTGCCGTTCTTTTGATTCTCTCGACAGCCGGCGCCTACCTGCTCCCGAAACTCACCCTGATCATTCCAATCAAGGTCGATTATTCGCGCGTTGGCGCTCCCAGGGTTTACCTTTTGCCGGTCGAACGGCTTATTCGGGTCTCTGAGGATAAACGGGTCGGCGGCGTTCGCCACACCGGTGCCTGGTTCTCATTTGCGACTCCATTCGACATAGAGAAAAACTATGATTCCGAACACGCTCAAGCCTTTTTGTTCGGCAATCGCAAGTCATTTGTCGTCTCCCCGCAGCTGGAAACCGAAAGGATCGTAAAGAAGTTGCTGGCAGGGGGGTCCGCTGAAGCCCGCAAGATGAAACACCTGCTGGGAGAGGAAAATATCGCATCCGAGTATGCCGCTTTGTACCTGTGTCTGACAACAACACCGGAGCCGGTCAGGCTGTCTTCCTCAATACAGGAACTGTCGCGAACCACTCTCATGCTGATTCTCAAAAAGGCCTTCAGTGGACTCGGCGACGTGATCTACCGGTTCAGCCTCGGAGAAACAAAAGGGTTTCAGTTCGGCAATCCGGCCACGGCATCAGACGTCTATGTTTATTTGTTCAACCCTTCCGACCATATGTTCCGCATGAAATTTACGTCGATGACACAGGGGGAGATCGACTTTTTCCTTACCTCGATCGATTTTTTTGCACCGCCGAACCGCACGCGACCCGGTTGACCAAGCGCTGCCACACGCTGGGAAAGCCGATAGCGCATCACAGGAGTGCATATGCAATATTTGTTTCGTCAAAGATTGAAGGACAAGAGGCCATGCATCGGCACGATTGTCGGCATCCCTTCCCCTGAAACTGCAGAGGTTCTGTCGCTTGTAGGATTTGATTGGATGGATGTCAAATCGGTCGACCCTAAAGGCAGTTTACTTTTTAACGTAAGGGAGATGAGATGGAACTTTTAAACGGCAAGGTTGCCCTGGTTACCGGTGCCAGCAAGGGCATAGGGCGGGCAACGGCGCTTCGGCTGGCACGCGAGGGTGTCGCCCTGGTTGCCGGTGCCACCGGTTTGGAACGATTGGAGACACTGAGGAAGGAAGCCGAAAGCCTTGGAGCAGCAATTCTCGTGCAGGTATGCGACGTCACCCGCCTTTCGGATTGCGAAGAGTTGGTCAAGTCTGCCGTGAAACGGTTCGGGGGGGTCGATATTTTGATCAACAATGCCGGCATTGGGTACTCGGGACGTGTGGTTGACTCCAACCCCAATGATGCGGAATGGATGGTGCGGGTCAATGTCCTTGGCGTCTATTATATGGCCCGTTCGGTTCTGCCGGTCATGATAGGCCGGAAAAAAGGCGACATCGTGAACATCGCCTCAGTCGCCGGTTTGAAATATTCACCCAATTTTGCTCTTTACTCGGCTACCAAGTTTGCCGTGCGGGCCTTTTCGGAAGGGTTGCGCAATGAGGTGCAGGCGCACAATATACGCGTGGCCACCGTGAACCCCGGTATGGTCGCTACCCATTTTTTCGATGCGTTCTCCGCGGGGGGTGTTGTCCTGCCGACAGATAAGGGCGATCTGCTAAAACCGGAGGACATCGCCGACGCCATTCACTTCGCCCTGACGCGGCCGCGTTCCGTGGCCCTCAATGAGATAACGATACGGCCTTACTGGCAGGAGCGATGATGCGATAGCGATGGTTGAGAAGATGGCGGCTGCCGGTTTTAGAATCAAGCTATATGACCGATATTTTATATCAACCTAAACTGATCGGTTCCAGGTTCAGGGTTCAAGGTTCAAGGGTTATAAGATTCTGATTTCCGTATTTTTACTCCATTGTTTGGATTGGCCGCTTTAACCTATTGGGTGAAACATGGAAATTGACTCACTTGACGCGAAATACGATTATTAGAGACCGGTTATGGCACTTTTAACTGGGAACCGTGAACGTTGGATCGCTTAACCCAGGATCAAATTACATTGCCTAGCAAACACCTGAGATAAGATTCCTTGAGGGGGCCATCGGGGATTTCCTGCAAGCGCCGGTAGCAATTAGGACACAAAAAAAGGGGGCCGTCCATTTTGCGGATGTCACAACTGATGATCTCGTCCTCGCAGGCGTCACAGTGGCAAAAAATTTTCTGAATCTCGGAGCTTTCCATAGAGCGGCACCAGCCGTCGAGTTGAACACCGATGCCAAAAGCAGGTTGCGGGGTCGTCGGCAGGGGAGTGCACCTCTTGACCGTTGCACTGCAGAGCTTGAAATCCGGCGGGCAGCTCAACGCTTCCGAACTCTTCTCGATAAGGACTCGGCAGGCATTGCCGTCCTCTATCGCGTTGCCGCCGACGAAATACAAACCGTCGATGCTGCTGTTGTGTATGGTGGCAGGGTAAAACTGCTCCTTGCGGTCAAGACCGTACATCACCGGCATTTCACAGGCGGTGCGGGGCCATCTTCTCCGGTCGGTCAGGTTCATCTTTTCATGCTCTTGTTGTGAAGGCCGTCATGCTGACGCTTGGCCCTCGTCGGGATTGGCGGCAGATGGCCCGCGGGTGCTCTGGCTGGTTTCAGCCGTCATCAAAATGTTTTCCATATTGCTGAATTGGGAATCGACCAGCCGCTTGAATTCGGAACGGCCTTTCTTTAATATCACATGCCATTGTTTCAGGGAAGGATTTGTTTGCGGGAAAACACCGAATTTTCGGATCCAACCATCATTGAATTCGGTTGTCTGGTCCTGCAGGAGGGCCATTGTGTCAAAAGTCCCGTCGAATAAGGTTTTATGGAGTGAGATAATCAGTCCGGTGGTTTTCGTCGGTTGCATTGATCGAAAATCCTCCTTTAGGTCGACAATATTATTCCTAAAATGATTTTTTGTCCTGATGTCATCTTCATGGGATTTTTTCTGCACGCATTCGACTGACTGCAAACAGCAATCTATCTGCCCCATGCCGTTTTTAGGTCTTTGTTCCTCTAACGGTCGGCCATTTCCATTATTGTTTTGCAATTTGTGTTACATATGGATGACTTTATCGAACATGTCCATAGGTGAATGGCTTCAATTTCTTGGGGGGAAATCCCTAATAAGGGAGTTTTTCCTGGAAGTACCGTCGATGATGGCGTTTGAGGATGAAGGGATAAAGGAAGAATTCTTACCACGAGCGTGCGTCAAGGCACGTGCAGCATGCCTTCAGAATCTACTCACGGCTAATTGCGATCAGGTCGATGTCGGTTCGCGTTCGATAATTCCCGTCAGGCACCCGATCGCGCCGGCGGCCTTGGCCAGTTCATCGACCCCGACCGTATGGCAGGTGATCCCGAGGTCTTCATAAAATGCCTGGGTGTTGGGGTTTCCAGCCGGCATGAGGATCTTTCGCGGGCCGATGGTGACAAAATTCAATGCGAGCCCCCGAATCGCTTCGGCCTCATCCGGAATGAAATGAACGGCGTAGCCATGGTCGTGCAAAGCCTCCACCGCGGCATGGGCCAAAAGGCGCGGCCAGGCGAGTGCCAGGTTGCGATCGACCAACCGCAGCATTCCCATTAAGTGCATAGTGACGCATGGCAAGTCGACCTGTATGACCCGAACATTCATCTCCAGCAGCAACGCGGTCACCTGGGACGCACCTTCGGCGTTGGTGCGGAGCCCCCTGCCCAGCAGAACAGTTGAGGGATCGATCCAGGCGGCATCGGCGCCTTCGAAGGTTCCGCGACCTCGAACGGACTTCAGGATCGGCACACCCAGTTCCGCCAGTCGCCGGGCGACCCAGCGCTCTTCTCCCGCCCGGACCGTGGACGCCGGTCGGGCCAATACGGCGCCCTCCGGCGTCATGAACATCAAATCGGAAACAAAGATCTGGTTCGGTAAACCGGCCTCTCCAGGCTCGACATAAAAGACCTTTACGTCGGCTTTGCTGTAAGCCTGAGCGAGCGTCTCGTGCTGGCAACGGGCTTTTTCCACATCCAGTCGGGCGAGCATCTGGATTGTGTCCGGGTTTTGCGTGGTTTGAAGTTCCGGACCCGGCCGGTGAAGGAGGACCGCTCTCAGTGTGGCCCATTCGTTTGACTGACCGAAGCGGCCCCAGATGCGACCGGCTTCTTCTTGCAATGAACTTTTTCGCGGCGACCAACCGCGGCCGCCGTAGGCCGACATGTTGTGAAGGAGATCTGAATTCAACGACCCACCTCGATCTTGTGTATGGATTACAGCCGGTGATTCACCCAACGGACTGCCAGCCGAACCATTAGGTTATATAGGCGGAATATACAAGCCCTAATGTCGCCTGAGCGATTGCGTCCTGATCGGGAAATGTCACCGATTGATCAATTCTGTTCGATCTCCTCGCGTCCGGTGGCGAACGACGACTCATTTTGTTCGGCCGGGCGGGCACATCCACCCAGTATGAGGCAAAAATTGACTTTTCCGGCCGATACAGTACAATTAGAGAGTTTCCGTCCCTAAAGGAACCTTTTCCGCAATGTCGGATTCAATTACGCCCAAGGAGTGAATAAAGATTTGATATCATTAAGCTTACAAAAAATGCCCAACTCTGCTCGCTCAGCGGCGGTTGATTTAACGGCGGACGTGTCGAGATTGAGACCGCGAGTCACCTTAATCACTGAATGAACAGGAGGGAAAAATGAGACTATCGGCCATCGCAGCGATTGCGGTCATCGGTTTTGTTCTCGTCGGATTCAGCGGGTGCACCCCCCGTACCCAAGTTGCGTTGAAATACCAGCCGACGCTCATCAAGCAATTTCCCTGTCTCAAAAGTGTTTCAATTGTTACCTTTAAGGACAATCGCAATAAAACCACAATCGGTGAAACGCAAAAGGGCGAGCCGATTCATGCGATCGACTCCGTCTCCGAATGGATTTCGAGGGCACTCTACGATGAACTCAGGCGCGCAGGCTGTCGGGTCGAATATCACGACGCAGCCTATGCATTCGATACCGATGTTACGCTGACAGGTGAAATCAAAGCCCTCAAAAATAATTCAGATGACATACACCGAATACGATTCCGACATGCGCTTGAACATTATCCTCGAGAAGCAGGGCCAACGGGAATTCAGCAAGGAGTATTACAGCACCTTCACAAAGAAGACACTCCCATCTTCCGGTGTGTCCGAGGAGGTTCTCACCGAACTGCTGCAGGGAATGATTCAGGAAATCGTACCGGACCTGCGCAGCCGTCTCGAGTGAAAAGAACTAAGTTTCTTGTCCTTTTGACGATAAAAATAAAACCTGTCAATTGAAAGGACGATGCGGCGTGGCCATTCAGCAAAAGCGCGGTCCGGCACCAATCATTGGTGTCATGCAGCAGAAGGTTTTCGGACTACCTGTCGATCTTGCAGTCATTTTCAGCAACTATAAGAATGCCTACAAGAAGAGAATTGAAAAACGTCAACGTTGGTTCATGGTGAGACTATCGTTCTTGAAGCCTTTTCTCGAATTAGACGAAAAGATCCTGCAGGTCACGACCGGGCATTCGCCCACAACCATTTTCGAGAAAATGGGCGTCGGTTGGGTTTTCGTTTATCTAAAACGATCGCTGCTGGTGTTTACCGACCGCCGTATCTTTCATGTTCCGACAACCCCCGCGTATCGTTACCGCAATTCTATCGCCCAGATTCCATACCGCCTCTGCCGTTCGATCAGGATGAAAGGCCGAAACCTGATCCTCGTTTACAAGGCCTCAGGGGCGACCGAAACGTTTTTTAGCATTGCCGGAAGAGAAAAAAAGAAAATCGGGGAAATTCTGAAAGCGGTACCGGTGCCAAATGACGGTGCTGCTGCCGGCCGCCGGACCCATCTTTGCCCGCAATGCGCTGCGCCGCTATCCGCATCCGGTCATACGTGCCGACGGTGCCATTTCAAATTCAAAACCGCAACACTTGCGACCCTGATGGCGGTTCTGTTGCCGGGAGGGGGATATTTTTATATCCGCCAGCCTTTACTTGGTACCATGGCGGCCATTACGGAAATCACCTTGATGGCTGTGATCGGCACCGCATACAGCAACTTGATCTACGGTGATAAACTGTTCTTGTTGGTTGGTGCCGTAGCCCTTTTTATTCTCGAAAAAATAGTTGCCGCCGTCCATGCCGGTGTTTTCATCAAAGAGTTTGTGCCACACAAAAAAAAGTTTAACTTTCAGTCGGGTAGCGGTCAAGCCGCCTAATGAGATCATTCCAGCCGCTTGGTGTTTGGTGCGTTGCGATTGGTGATGCCGTCCGAAACCGAACCCCCGAAAACTCCTTCGAAACCGTCCTACCGGTTCCAGGAAAAAAGCCACGCGCCAATCGCCAGGAAGGTAAGGGTCATCAAAGCCAGAACGGCCAGCTCAGGGCCCACGTCGATCAGACCGGCGCCATCGTTCATGATCTTTCTGACGGCCTTCAGCAGGTGTGTCAGGGGAAAAATATTTGCAAAGCCTTTGACCCAGTGGGGCGCCCCTTCTATCGAGAACCAGACCTCGGATAGAAACATCATCGGCCAGGCGATGAAGTTCAATAATCCGGTCGCAAATTCCTCGCTGGTTCCCCGCGATGCGATGACCAACCCCAGAGCGGTCAAGCTGAGACTGCCGACGAAAAAAACGACCGCCAGATCCACATACGAGCCTTCAACGTGAAATGAAAAGATCAAATCGCAACCGATCCAAACCACTGCAAGGGTGAACATCAACAGAAAGATCCGCGAGAGCATCTGGGCGCTCAGATATTCGAAGGCCGTCAGCGGTGTGGCCTTCAAGCGCTTCAGAACGCCGTTCTTGCGGTAGCGCACGACCACGTATCCCACCCCCCATAATGCGCTGAACATCATGTTCATGGTCAGAATTCCCGGAAAAAACCAGTCGACATAACGGATCTGCCGTCCGCTGATCTCATTCTTCCGGGCCGGCAGACTCAGATCCGGCGGCAGCAGGCTGCTGCGGAAGATCTTTTCCACGATGTAGCCCTTGGGGGATGTATTGTTAAGCCAGTACGGGTAGGGCGGCGGACCGGCCTTTATTAAAAAATCGATTCCATAGTGTTTGAGCTTGTCGAAGGCCTCGCCGGCGGTTTTGAAACCAACGAACTGGATGTATTGTGTCCGACGAAACTGTTCTGGAATTTCCAGGGATGCGGGTACCACGTTTTCGGTTTCAACGGGAAAGACGCCGACCTTGTATTCGGCATAGCGATCACCGCCGAAAATCAGGCCGAATCCGCCAATGATCAGGAACGGGAACAGGAAGTTCCAGCCGAAGGCGGCCCGGTCACGTAAAAATTCACGATTCCTGGCCAAAAACAGCGTCCAGAGTCTTTTGAACTGCATCGTTATTCTCTCAGCTGACGTCCGGTCAGTGTGAGGAAGACATCTTCGAGGTTTGGCGACCGCACTGCCATGTCCTTCAGGTTGACATTCTTGGCGACGAGTTCCGCCACAAAGCCGTTGAGGTCATCGGTCATCATCTCGATTCTGTCCTGAACAACCTGGAAGGGAATGGAAAGCGGCGGCAGCGACGGATTGAAACTCGTCATCGGCAGTTCTACGGTGACACCGCCGCAGTGGCGTTTGATCAGCTCCGCGGGAGACCCCCGGGCGATGATGCGGCCGTAATCCATGATGGCAATCTCGTCACACAGGGCCTGTGCTTCTTCCATGTTGTGGGTGGTCAGAACAATGGTTCGGCCGCCGGCCTTGATGTTCTGAACGATCTCCCAGAGATTACGGCGCGCCTGGGGATCGAGGCCGGTGGACGGTTCATCGAGGAAAACCAGTTCGGGTTTGTTCACCAGTGCCAGGGCCAGCATAAACCGCTGCCGCTGCCCGCCCGATATGCGGTCGTTGTATTGGTTCAGAAAGTCCTGCAGGTGACACATGACGATCAGTTCCTGCAGATCGGCTTTTTTCGTATAAAGGTTTTGAAAAGTGGCCAGGGTTTCATGGACCGTCAGAAACGACAGCAGAGCGGTTTGCTGAAACAAAATCCCCACCTCTGCCCGAAACGTATCGGTCCGCGGCCGGCCCTTGTAGAGGATTTCGCCTTCCGTCGGTGCGATGATGTCCTCGATGACCTCTATGGTCGTCGTTTTGCCGGCGCCGTTCGGACCCAATAGGCCAAAACAGGTTCCCTGCGGAATGGCAAAGGAAACTCCTCTGACGGCCTCCGTACGGCCGTACTTCTTGACCAGGTTTTTAACTTCGAGAAGAGCCATCGATTATCACTTGCAGGCTGTTACCTCAGCTCAGGACGGTCTAAATTTTTGACATTATAAACATTCCAGCGTGGTTATCAATCGGAATTTGGCTTGACAACAGTGACCACCGGGGTTAATTTCCGCTCGTTTCGCCGGCCCCCGTTGGCAGGGGCGCTGATCGCTGCGAACCGGCGAGGAATGATATTCATAGCGAGACTGTTTCGCGTGCACATGCAGTTATTTGGAGGTAGGATGCCGGTTATTCTGTCGATCGTGGGTAAATCCGGAAGCGGGAAAACGACGTTGATCGAAAAATTGGTCCCGGAGTTAAAGCGCCGGGGCATGCGGATCGGCACGATCAAGCATTCGGCTCACAACATCGAGATGGACAAACCGGGAAAGGACAGCTGGCGGCACAAGCAGGCCGGGGCCGATACCGTTATGGTGGTGGCACCCCAAACCATTGCCATGGTCAAGAGCATGCCCTCACCGAACCTGGATGGACTCGAAAAATATTTCGACGACGTCGACCTGGTCCTGACCGAGGGATTTAAATCCGGTCCCATGCCGAAAATCGAGGTGTTTCGTCAGGCAGCGCACTCGGAACCCCTGTGCCGGGGCGATGACCAGTTGATTGCCTTCGTGACGGACACGGCGATCGATTTGGGAGTTCACGCCTTTGGATTAAACGACGTCGCTCAGCTGGCCGACCTGATCGAAGAGCGCTACCGTGCTGCACGTCAATCCGCCGAGCACCGAAACCCTCCGCTGCCCACCGACATTTCCAGATGAGCATTTGCTGTATTTTTTTACCGGCTGAAATTCGCGGTCCAAATCCTTTCCTCCGAAATAATTCTTCCATAGCGTTCTGATTTGTAAACTAAACACTCATGGCCCTGGGCTGCCACGGTGCATAAAAATGACGCGCCGGAGCCCGGATGAACGGTTGCGAAAAGCGGCTGACTGTCTGAGTCGCTTATGGGGTCTTAGACCGGACCCTATGCCGGTGCCGTTTGGAAGGCACGACCTTCAAGTTGCATCCGGACTCATTATTTGAAGACGGGATTGGTCCGGGCTTAGAGCCCGTTGGCGGCGAGTTTCAGCCGTCATTCGAAACCGTTCATCCGGGTGGAGGTGCCCACCTTATTTTTGAGCTACAGCAGTTATGTCAGTTGAGTCGGTTAGGTCGGTTTAGGATCTCATCGATTTTACCGACTAAACGCTCATGGCCCTTCGAGCCGCCACGGTGCATGAAAATTCTATTTTCGTACTAAATTCCTCCCGACCTCCATTCGTCCAAGGGAAGCGAGTTTCCCCACTTTCAAAAAGGCGGTCGGGGGATTTCTAAAAGAAGTTTGTCTGCTGGACATATGTCACATGGAGAGTGGACCAAAAAAAAGGGGCTCGATGTCGAGCCCCTTTTTGGTATTCAGTTTGAGTGCCGGTTAGGCGACTTCCAGCTTCTGGCGGTCGGCCATATCCATCAGCACCCGCTCGCGGGCCTTGTCGATGCCCAAGGCCTTGCGCTTCTTGTCGATGTGCTCGATCATCATGCGGGCCAGTTCATAGGGATCGGGCGAGAATCCCCATTTGCCGAGCCCTTGTTTTTCCAGGCCATCGAAGAGCAGCTTGTAGAATTTGGTATCTTCCACGATCGGGAAGGTGACGCCGAACACGGTGTAGACACCCGAGGCCACGAAGTAATGGCCGATGCTGATGGCCTTCTCGCTCATCCACTCCGGTGCGGCCCCGGCCACCGGCAGGTCGGCGATGCTGTCGCCCAGGCCGCCTTCATTGACCATTTCGGCGCAGGCGATCAGGATCCGGCTGTTGTCGACGCAGGAGCCGATGCCGAGCACCGGCGGCATGCCGACGGTCTCGCAGACCTCGCGTAGCCCCGGCCCGGCCATGACTGCCGCTTCGGGCGTGGTCAGGCCGGCCTTGGCCAGTGCGATCTGGGAACAACCGGTCTGTACGACCAGGACGTCGTTTTTGATCAGTTCCTTGACCAGTTCGACGTGGACCCAGTCCTGCTTGACCCGCGGGTTGGTACAGCCGACCACGCCGGCCACGCCGCGGATGCGGCCGTTGATGATGTTGTCGTTGAGCGGGCGGTAGGAAGCCCGGAATGTGCCGCCGAGCATGTACTTGATGTATTCGTGGGAAAACCCGTGGACGCCGATGTTGCGGATCTGCGGGATTTCCACCTTGGCCTTGCGGTTCTTGAAGCGGCTGATGGCCTTGATGACCACCTCGTCGGTGCAGTCCTTGGGGGTGTGCTCGTGGAATTCGATGTGGGTAGCGCCCTCGATGTGGCAGCGCGGGTTGGTGGTGATCAGGGGCGTGCCATAGCACTCGGCCACCTTGGCCAGGCCCTGCTTGATGCACTGGACATCGACGCACATGACGTCGACTGCGCCGGTTACCAGAACCGCTTCGGTCGACATGAAGTTGCCGGCGTGGGGGATGCCGTGACGCACCAGGACTTCGGCGCCGGAGCAGCACATGCCGGCCAGATTGATGCCCTTGGCACCGGCCTTCTTGGCTTCTTCGATCAGGCTCTGTTCGTTGCACGACTCGATCATCGATTCGAACAGGTTGGGCTCGTGGCCGTGGACGATGACGTTGACGTAGTCCTCCTTGAGCACGCCCATGTTGACCTCGATGCTGATGGGCGACGGCGTGCCGAAAAGGATGTCGGAAATCTCGGTCGCCACCATGGAGCCGCCCCATCCGTCGGCCAGGGCCGTGCGGCTGCACTGTTTGGCGATGTTTTCGTAATGCTGGTCGACGCCCATGTGGGTGCGGTGCATGATCTCCATGATCTCGCGCATCGAACCGCGGGGGACGA
>Ga0316189_10006444_pt1 | contig 11173 bp, 12 predicted proteins | sample LowCovwburrow_MG_FD_204930 | JGI IMG/M metagenome (GOLD analysis project Ga0316189, IMG submission 204930) | Coastal sediment microbial communities from Maine, United States - Lowes Cove worm burrow | ecosystem: Environmental > Aquatic > Marine > Coastal > Sediment | place: USA: Maine... | reverse complement strand
ATACGTCCAGTCTTTCTCGCCGCCATGCTTGCGATAGAACGCCAGTATGAGTGATGTTGGCAGGCATTCACTCGTAATGGAATATGCCCATGTGTGCGCTACCGTTCTTCATTAGCGTATCAAGATTAAGTGTGACTTGGCCACTTCAAGTAATCGTTAAATAAGCAATAATGCTGCTATTACTGCATAAATAACTGATATAGTTAAGCCAAACCCGACAATGCTTGTTGCACTCGCAATATGATGTGTTGGGATTTAACTAACATTTGACAGGTCTCACTATGAACGATCAGGTAATCTGGCTGGACAAACTGGGCATGAATGATGTTGACCGCGTCGGTGGCAAAAATGCATCGCTCGGGGAAATGATCAGCAATCTCTCGGCACTGGGTGTATGCGTGCCTGGAGGCTTTGCAACCACGGCAAAAGCTTATCGTCGTTTTTTGCGCCACGGAGGTCTGTCTGAAAGGATCAATGCAAAACTTGCAGATCTCGATATCACTGATGTTGTTGCATTGGCGGAAGCCGGCGCTGAAATCCGCGCCTGGGTGATTGATACCCCTTTTCCGGATGAACTGCTTAACGCCATAACCGAGTCCTGGAAAGCCATGGAAGCCGAGGGCGGTAATGATATCGCCGTTGCGGTGCGCTCTTCCGCCACCGCAGAAGACCTTCCGGATGCCTCTTTTGCAGGCCAGCAGGAGACTTTTCTCAATGTGCGCGGTCTGGAGAATGTCGTGGTCGCGATCAAGCATGTATTTGCTTCTTTATATAACGACCGCGCCATCGCATACCGCGTGCACCAGAATTTTGACCATGAAAAGGTGGCGCTGTCTGCAGGTATACAGCGCATGGTACGCAGCGACATCGGTGCCAGTGGTGTGCTGTTCACACTGGATACCGAATCCGGTTACCGGGACGCTGTGTTTATTACCGGCGCCTACGGCCTTGGCGAAACCGTGGTGCAGGGCGCGGTCAATCCGGATGAGTTCTATGTATACAAGCCGGGGCTGGCTGAAAACCGACCGGCAATTATGAAGCGTGGACTCGGCAGCAAGCTGATCAAGATGACCTACACCGACAGCATGGATCATGGTCGTACGGTACAAACGATAGAAGTTTCTAACGAGGAACAGCAGAAATTCTGTATCAGCGATGAGCAGGTCGAGGAACTGGCGCGACAGGCGGTGACCATTGAAGAGCATTACGGCCGGCCCATGGATATTGAATGGGCGCTCGATGGCGTTGATGGCAAGCTGTATATCGTGCAGGCGCGACCGGAGACCGTTGAAAGCCGCACCAGTGATACTGTTATGGAGCGTTATGCGCTGAAAACAAAAGGCAAGTCGCTGGCTCAAGGAAGCGCCATTGGCCAGCGTATCGGTACAGGTGCTGTACGCCTGATCAAGGATCCCTCTGAAATGTCACGCGTGCAGCAGGGCGATGTGCTGGTGACCGACATGACGGACCCTGACTGGGAGCCGATCATGAAGCGTGCATCGGCCATCGTGACCAACCGCGGTGGGCGCACCTGTCATGCAGCCATTATTGCGCGTGAAATGGGTATACCGGCGATCGTGGGTTGCGGCGATGCCACCGAGCTGCTCAAGGATGGCGAAGACGTCACTGTATCCTGTGCAGAAGGTGAAACCGGCAATATCTACCAGGGTATTCTCGAGTTCGACATTATACGAACCGATACCGGCAAGATGATGCCGCTGCCAACCAAAATCATGATGAATGTCGGCAATCCCGGTCGCGCATTTGCTTTTGCAAGGATCCCGAATGCGGGCGTTGGGCTGGCGCGGCTTGAATTCGTCATCAACAACACGATTGGTGTTCATCCCAAGGCGCTGATGCAATTCGACCAGCAGCCCGATGAAATAAAGACAATCATCAAGCAGCGCATGGCAGGCTATCCCGATCCGGTTGGCTTTTATGTGGAAAAACTGGTTGAGGGCATTGCCATGCTCGGCGCTGCGTTTATGCCCAACCCTGTGATCGTGCGCCTGTCGGATTTCAAGTCAAATGAATATGCCAACCTGGTCGGTGGCTCGCAATACGAGCCGGAAGAAGAAAACCCGATGATCGGTTTGCGTGGTACATCACGTTATCTGTCGGATGATTTTCGCGATTGCTTTGAACTCGAATGCCGTGCGTTGGTAAAAGCACGCAACGACATGGGTCTGACCAATATCGAAATCATGGTGCCATTCTGCCGAACACTGGAAGAAGCAGAACAGGTCATCCAGTTACTGGCAGCGAATGGCCTCAGGCGTGGTGACAATGGCTTGCGTATTATCATGATGTGCGAGATTCCATCGAACGCAGTACTTGCAAAAGAATTCCTCGAGTACTTCGATGGCTACTCAATAGGTTCAAATGATATGACACAGCTGACACTCGGTCTGGATCGTGATTCCGAACTGGTCGCCCACCTTTTTGACGAGCGTAACCCGGCGGTGAAGAAACTGTTGTCGATGGCAATCGATGCCTGTCATGAGCAGGGTAAATATATCGGTATCTGCGGACAGGGGCCATCTGATTATCCGGATTTCGCGGCCTGGCTGTTTGAGCAGAAAATCAGCAGTATCTCGCTTAACCCGGATACCGTGGTTGATACATGGCAGCATCTTTCGGGAAAATAGTTACTTGAAAGAAGAGCAGCAAAAACGCCCGGTTTTCTTTATTTCTGATCGCACAGGCATTACATCGGAAACGCTCGGCCATGCACTGCTGACGCAATTCGGTTCTGTAGCGTTCGAATACTTCTCGCTGCCGTTCATCACCTCGGAAGACAAGGCCAGGAAAGCCGTTGGTGAGATCAGCGAAGCAGGTGAGAGAAGCGGGCAGCGTCCAATCGTCTTCAGCACCATGGTAAAAGAAGATTACAAGCCAATCATTGCAGAGTGCGATGCTCATCTGATAGATTTTTTCGATGCTTTCATCAAGCCGCTGGAACAGGAGCTGGGTATACATTCGACGCATACCTCAGGCCTGTCACATGGTATCAGTGATGAAGCTGTTTATATGCAGCGCATCGAGGCAGTCAATTATGCGTTGCATAATGATGACGGCATTACGACAAAGCATTTCAACAGTGCGGAAATAATACTCATAGGTGCTTCACGCAGTGGTAAAACGCCAACCTGTCTCTACCTGGGGTTACAGTACGGAATACGAGCAGCCAATTACCCGTTGACCGATATTGATGTTGGTCACCAAAAGCTTCCGGCAGTACTGGAGGCTTATCGCGAAAAACTGTTTGGATTGATCATCAGCCCGGACCGGTTACGCAGCATACGCGAATTGCGGCGCCCGGGCAGCGAGTATGCCTCACTGGCGCAATGCCAGAAAGAGTTACGGGAGATAAAAGCACTGTATGACCAGCAAGGCATTAATTATGTCGATACCAGCCATGTATCTGTTGAAGAAATTGCGGCCTCAATTCTGCAACAGCAAAAGTTGGAGCGCAGACTTTTACTATAAGCGGGAATATATAGATAACTCATTTAGATGGTTATCCCGGTCCGGGTCAGGGACAGATGGGATAGCCTCGATGGCCGCAATATGTTCATCGGCTAGAGCATGCTCCCGGGCGCCTCTGATTACATGCTCCTTGTACCAGTGGTAAGGGCTCAATGATGCATCGATATGTGTGGCATAGTACGTGCTCGCTCTAATCGATTCACCATGTGGAAGAATAATTGACACATGCTTTTCATCATAGCCGTTACCCAGGCCTTCGTATCGATCGAGCGTGTGTTTTTCACAGGCCAGTAATTCAAACAGCACGCCATGCACGATATCGCCCGGATTGTTTGTCAGTTCAATGTCGCATTTGGCTGAACCATCGACGCTCTTTTTATGAAACCGTAATGAATGTCGGTATAAACGCGCAGTAGATACCACAGTTGCCGATTCGACCCTGTGTTTCATGCGCGGCGTCGACATGTTCGAGCCGTATGAGAAATACAGTAGTTTATCCACCTGTATTCTCTTAGAAATGCGACTTTGCTTTCTCCATAGCATCCTTAACGTCAGCCCAGGCTTCTTCGGCACCTGCTTTTACATCCTCCCAGGCCTCTTCGCTGGCATCCTTGATTTCGGAGAGCTTCAGCTTTGCGATGTCGCGTTTAAGTTTGAGCGAGCGTATCTGATCATCGAGTTCAGATTTCAGGTCTGCCTTTGCTTTTTGCGCGCGGTCTTCGAGTTCGTCGATATCCGCATCCCATTCATCGAGTTTAACCTTGAATTTATCTATATATTCATGTCTGCTAGTCATAAGTGTATCTCCTTGTTGTATGTATATGAAAATAATCGGGTGTTGTTATATCCAGCGTCTGACATCCGCCTTATATTGCTTCCATTTGCTGCCGAAGCGCTCATCAAGCATTTTTTCTTCAGTAACTATGAAAGCCCTGTCCATGCTAATCGCGAATATGGGGATTATTATAAAGGGGCTGAGTGCTCCGAGCAAAAATGCCACGCCAGTCAGAATCATTACCATGCCGAGGTACATCGGGTTTCTACTGTATCTGAATGCGCCTGATGTGACCAGTGTTTTAGACACCTCGAAGGGCTTTACGGTAGTGCCGGTTTTTTTAAAAGCCTTGTCAGCGACGATATTGAGAGCCATTCCCAACGCCAGCGGTAGTATGCCTGCAGCGTTCCAGGGATAAGGGATCAGCTGGTAAACAGGTAAAAAGAATTGCAGCAACACCATGCTTGCAAGGGAAGTAAACAAGTACATTGGCGGCAGAGTTCGTCCGTTGCTCATCGGCTGATATCGTTAATGATTTTGACCTGGCTGTTCATACCAGCTGGAAAAATATAAATATAGCGAGTTTTCATCATAATGCTAGATGATATAAAACACGGGTATGGCATAAAGCAGGGAGCCTGAGAGAAACAGCGAAAGAAATGCCCATGAAGCCCAGTGATGTAGCTTATAAAATATTATTTGCTGAAAGGCCCTTGCCAGCCAGAACAGAGCCATGAGCAGCAACAGACTGTGACCCAGCGATGAAGTTAATAACTCGGCTGTATGAACAAGTGATATATAACTGAAAATGATAAAGGAGAATGTAAGGCTGATATTCAGCACTTGCATCGTCGCCCTGTTCAAAAAAGAGATCCGCTTCAGATCCTGCTCCCAGTCAAATATTCGCCAGAACAGCAGGTGAAACACAATGAGTCCAATAGTATAGAAACCTCCGGCGATGATGAGTGTTTCCATAAAGCAGGCTCGTTAAATCAGCAGCGACACACCCATCAGGATGCTGCATATGATCAGGCCGATACTCCATGTCACCATCCACAGCTGCCTGCCTCTATGGCCGAGATAAGTCAGGATGATTCCGATCAGGATGGATAACGCGGCGGTAAACAACAGCATATTGTCGCTGGCGTTTACCGTTAACTGTTCTGCGGGAATGTTATCCGGGTATCTCATGTTGTTTGATTAAGAAGTTAAGTATTGGTTATTTTTGCATAACGTATGGCAGGCGCTGTATAGGTTAGTTATCGTCATTCATGCTGGAAATCAAGCTGATCCCCTCAGCTATATTACGAAAATTTATCTTTTCGATACAGCACCGGTGTGAGTTGGAGGCATGTATACGCACAAGTCTGATGAAGTCATCCAGTGCAATACACTTGCCGGTGGCTGGGGGGGTTCGAATGTCGTCCTGCAAATGATCAAGGCTGAAAATATCTCCACTGCTGTCAATGAGGCGGTCACCGCACTTATGATTGTACAGATGTGATTCAGCATCCCGTATCCATTCCTCTTTAGAGCCAACATATGTAAGCTCGTCGTCGCCATCATAGTTTATGACTGCAGGCCAGTTGATCATGTGTAATCTACTTGAGCCATAGCGATTGTTTGTTTGAGAGCAGCAATATCCCGGCTTGCATGCTCAGGTTTTGCTATATCTTCCTTAGCAGCCATAATTCAGCGTCAGCCTGAGATGAAAACTCGGCCAGCAAATAACCATTGTTAAATGCGCTGTCATCGATTATTGTATTTGGATTGAAATCAGGTTTGTGAAGTACAGCAACCCTGGCATCAGATAATCCAGGATTATTTGCCAGATGTTTTCCAAAAGCCTGCTGTTCATCAAAAGATAAATCCATTAACAATCCACGAACGTCCACAAGTATTTTTAGTGGTTTTAAATGACTATGATTGCTGCATACCTGTTCAACAGCCTGCATTCTCATGTCAAGGCTTACTTTTCCGGAATAGACGACATTCACTATTTCTAGTGGTTTATTAAGATCGATTGTGTATGCCATGTTTTTTGGAATATGACGTTTTAATTAACAGTGCGTAGTTATGATTAGGTCAAACCTGTTCAGCACATTGTTTTACATAAAGCTGATTAAATCAATAGGGGACAGACTGCGGTTTCCGGAACTGGCGCATGAAAACTGTGGTCTGCCCCCTATTGTTCCCGCAAAGGTGGACTGTTACAGCCTGGTGACAATGCTCAGCGGTGGCAACACAAGCTTGCGCAGTGGACCACCTTGCCAGGCTATTCGTGTTTTACAAATATCAGATTGTCTGTATTAAACCCAAGTTCCCTCGATGATTTCACAAAACGGGCAATCAGCTCATCGCTTACACTTGGTGTTCTCGACAGCAGCCACAGATAGGATTTGTTATAACCCGCGACAAATGCATATTGATACTCTTCTTTATCAAGCTCGAACACCACGTACGAGCCGTAAAACGGACCAAAAAAGGAAACTTTTAAATGCCCCTCGGTTTCACTGTTTACAAAGAAGGCTTTACCTTCAATATCCTGCCATTTGTTATCTGCAGTATCAAAGCCGCGGTTAATGACTTTTACACCGCCATCATCGCGTAAAGAGTATTCAGCAGTTACTTTATCGAGCCCACGTTCGAAGGAATGATCGAGCCGGGCGATCTCGTACCATTTACCCAGGTACCTGTTGACATCAAAACCGTCAACCGGAGCGACATCTTCCGGCAAGCCGGTGCAGGCGCCAAGCATGAGTAAAATTGGCAACAGCATAATCGTTCGCATATGGTTTATCCCGGGTTGTATATGTAAGGACTGGATTAAGAGTATGGCATGTTTATTCAGATGAGATCCCGCCATAAGCAATACCTGTCAGGTGCGCCATCTCCCGGCGCCAGGTGGTCAGGTCATCAATACTGAATTGATTCAGGTGGTCATGGCCGCAGGCGCGCGCCATCACCTGCATCAATTCGGTCGCGGCACGAAAGAAATTGTTCAACTGCTGTGCGCCCGTTTCGATGTTCAGGCGTTGGCGCAGGTGCGGCTTTTGCGTGGCGATACCGACCGGGCAGTTGTTGGTGTGGCAGGCGCGCATGCCCAGGCAGCCGATCGCCTGAATCGCTGCATTGGATACGGCGATGGCATCAGCACCCAGCGCCATGGCCTTGATAAAATCTGCCGGCAGGCGCAAGCCACCGGTAATCACCAGGCTGACATCTGTACGGCCACTCTGGTCAAGATAGCGGCGGGCCCGGGCCAGTGCCGGAATCGTCGGTACCGAAATATTATCTCTGAACAGCAACGGCGCCGCCCCGGTACCTCCGCCGCGCCCGTCCAGGATGATATAGTCCACACCGATTTGCAGAGCAGCTTCGATATCACGTTCAATATGCTGGGCAGAAAGCTTGACGCCGATGGGGATGCCGCCGGTCGCTTCGCGTACCTGTTCAGCAAAGCGGCGATAGTCATCCACATGTTCCCAGTCAGGAAAGCGTGAGGGTGATATCGCTGCTTCACCTTCAGCCAGGCCGCGCACTTCAGCGATGGCGCCTTTGACTTTTTCACCCGGCAGGTGACCGCCCGTGCCGGTCTTGGCGCCCTGGCCGCATTTGAAATGAAACGCCTGGCATTGCTGTACCTTATCCATTGAATAGCCAAAACGCGCAGAGGCCAGTTCGTAAAAATAACGGGAATTGTCAGCCTGCTCATCCGGCAGCATGCCGCCTTCACCGGAACAGATGCCGGTACCCGCAAGCTCGGCACCCATCGCCAGCGCGACCTTGGCTTCCTGCGAGAGCGCGCCGAAACTCATGTCCGAGACGAACAGCGGCCGATCCAGTCGCAACGGTTTACTGGCATTGGGGCCGATAATCACTTCCGTGCCGACAGTGGCATCATCGAGCAGAGGGACTTTATGCAGTTGCGCGGTGAGGATCTGTATGTCTTCCCACTTTGGCAACTGGTCACGCGGCACGCCCATGGCGCTGATGCGCCCATGATGGCCGACCCTGGACAAGCCATGCTCGGCGAGATGCTGAATGTAGCCGGTATGAGGTTCCTCGTCGGCGCCATGTATATCCTTGTACAGGCCCTGGTAGGCATCACGATCATAAGGTTGCGGGTTATCGACAGCCCAGGTTTTGATTTCATCTTCATCAACCCAGACCTTGCCATCCTGCAGCCATGACGAAAAACGGTGTAATCGTTCGTCCGGGTTATACGAGCTGACACCGGTCTTGTAGCTATAATCCCAGTTGTGAAGTCCGCAGATCAGGTTGTCACCTTTAATGCAGCCGTCAGAAAGCAGTGCGCCGCGGTGCAGACAGCGGCCATACAGCACCGAAACTTCATCCCTGTCCGGCCAGCGAATCATGACCAGATCTACATCGGCGACCAGCGCGTATGCCGGTGCCAGCGCTTCGAGTGCATCCCAGTTCGAGATAGCTACTTTATTCATGATCCTGGTTCCCCCTGGTAATTAAATGCCTCTGTCGCCGGACATTATTACGTATCCGCCTTGTCGATGACAGCATGCGAAGCCTGTTGCCACTCCCTGTCGGCCTGGCCAGAGAGGTGATTCTCGTCTGATTGCATGATTTCACGTAGTCGTTCGCGTGCATCGGCGGATATGCGTATGCGCTCATCGAAGTCCTCGTGATAGTGCTGATAAATTTCACGCAGTGTTTCTTCGTCGTGGGCACGAAAGCGGTGGGCAGCCTGTTTCGCGCGCCATGCGGTAAAACCGAGTTGCTTCAATGTCTCTTCGCCCAGTCGTAACGCGCCTTCAAAGGTTTCGCGTTCATGCGCGCAAACGCCTTGCTCCAGCAATTCGAACACGTGGGCGAGGTCCCATGAGCGCGAGATCACCTTCAGGTGGGGAAAGTTCTCGCGCACCAGTTCGGCGAGTCTTGAAATGCCTTCGCGGCCATCGATGGCAATGACAAGGATCCTGGCACTGTCGGCACCAGCCGCGCGCAACAGGTCCAGGCGGCAGGCATCACCATAGAAAACCTTGAAGCGGAACCGTCGCAGGGTCTCGATATGATCGGGGTCGTGCTCGAGCACGGTGGCATCGATGCCGTTCGCATGCAGCAGGCGGCCAACGATCTGGCCGAAACGGCCGAAGCCGGCGATAATCACCGGGTGTCCCTGGTCTTCCATTTCATCCATTGGAGGCGCCGGTGTGTGATCCAGGCGCGGTGCGATGAACTTGTCGTTAAGTACCATCAACAGCGGCGTGGTGAGCATTGACAGTGCCACAGTGACGATCAGGGTATCTGTAATCGATGTGGGAAAGACTGCGAATGTTTGTGCAACGCCAAACAGCACGAAGGCAAACTCGCCACCCTGCGATAAAACCAGAGCGAACATCGGCAACTGGCTAGCGGGCAGGCCGTAGAAGCGACCCAGTGCATAGAGAATGATACTTTTGACCGCGACCAGGCCGAGCGCTAGCCCCGCAATCAGCAATGGATCGCGCAGCAGTATGCCGAAATCTATCGACATGCCAACGGCGATGAAAAACAATCCCAGCAGCAGTCCCTTGAAAGGTTCGATGTCGGACTCCAGCGCGTGGCGGTATTCCGATTCGGCCAGCAGCACCCCTGCCAGGAATGCACCGAGCGCCATCGACATACCGACCGCCTGCATCAGTAATGCGGTGGCGATCACCAGCAGCAGAGAAAACGCCGTGAACACCTCGCGCAACTCCGTGGCGGCGACCAGGCGCAATACAGGGCGCAGCGCAAAACGGCCGCCAACGATGATCAGTACAATAACGCCAACCGCCTGCAGCAGGGCAAGCCAGTCAAACTGGTTGCCGGTTTCATCTGCCGCGCTGACGCCCAGCAGGGGGATCACGGCCAGCATGGGAATGACCGCCATATCCTGAAACAACAGGATCGAGAAGCCACTGTGTCCTGCAGGTGTGGGCAGCAGGTTTCGCTCGGTAAGCAGTTGCAATGCCATCGCGGTGGACGATAATGACAGCCCCATCGCTGCGACCACGGCAACCGAGCCATCCAGGCCAAACGCAATGCCGATACCGCTTAATAACACTGCGGTGATCGTGACCTGGGCCGCGCCAAGTCCGAATATCGGTTTACGCATCGCCCACAGCCGGCGCGGATTGAGTTCCAGACCGATGGCAAATAACAGCAGAACAACGCCGAATTCGGCAAAGTGGAGTATATCCTCGGCTTCACGAATCAGCGCCAGTCCCCAGGGGCCTATGGCCACACCGGCCAGCAGGTAACCAAGCACCGCGCCAAAGCCCATGCGCTTGGAAACAGGGACGGCAAGCACCGCAGCCAGCAGGTATATGAAGGCATTGAATAACAGGCTGTGATCGTCCACGTTATCTCCTGGCTAGTTAGAAGGTCGCCGGTAGTTCTCGAGCAAATGACGATAGCGCTTTGCGTGCGCGGCGACATCTTCGTCAGGCAGGCTGTGTCCGCCATGTAAAACCAGTGGCGGCATAAATCGCATACCGCAAAAACGCGCGGTTTGTTCGACGGGTCTGATCAGTTCTTCGAACGGGTAGTGGTGTATTCCACCGGGCCCATACTCCTCGGCCGGTGCCCCGGTACTGACTGCCAGCAGGAAATCTTTGCCCTGTAGCGCAGTGCCGCCCGGTCCGTATGCAAAGCCCTGCAGCAGAACAGTATCCTGGAAGTGTTTGATGATAGCAGGTGCTGCGTACCAGTAAATCGGGTGTTGAAATACGATTAAGTCAGCATTGCGCAACACGGCCTGTTCGGTAGTTGTGTCGATGAAGAAATCAGGATACAGCTCGTAAAGGTCTCTGAAGTCGACATTTGCCAGATCGATCACGGCATCCCGCATTGCACGGTTGATCACCGAGTTCTCGATCGCAAGGTGTGCGCAGTAGACAACGATGCCGG
>Ga0316189_10006443_pt1 | contig 11173 bp, 10 predicted proteins | sample LowCovwburrow_MG_FD_204930 | JGI IMG/M metagenome (GOLD analysis project Ga0316189, IMG submission 204930) | Coastal sediment microbial communities from Maine, United States - Lowes Cove worm burrow | ecosystem: Environmental > Aquatic > Marine > Coastal > Sediment | place: USA: Maine... | reverse complement strand
TATCCTGATCTGAGATCATCATATCGAAAGAATCAATGCGTCGCCCATTGACATAAGCGCCGCCTTGTTCAATCAGCCTTCTTGCGGCACCTCCGGAAGAAGCAAGCCCTGCAACCTGGAATAACTTGAAAGCGGGGATCCCTGCTTTTAATTTTTCGGCCTCCAAGTATGACTGCGGCACACCCACATCATCTAATTCCGATTCGCTCCTGGGAATTGAGCTTGACGGCAAGATATGCCCGGCAATGTTTCTGCTGCCAAACATGCTGATAGCCGCCTTGTTCGCCTTGAGCGCCTCTTCCCTGCCATGGGCCAGCAAGGTTGTCTCGAAGGCCAGAACGGCTTTGGCGGCGTTAAGATCGGCACCATGAAGTTGTTCAGTTTTCCCGATTTCATCCAGTGGTAAAAACGTGAAGAGCAACAAAAATCTCATGACATCCCTGTCATCGGTATTAATCCAGTACTGATAATATTCGTATGGAGATGTTCTTGCAGCATCCAACCAAACTGCCCCTTTGGCGGTTTTTCCCATTTTCTCACCACTGCTCGTTGAGATCAGGGGAAAAGTTATCCCAAAAGCGGTCTTTTGGTTCATCCTGCGGATCAGTTCAATCCCTGATACAATATTGCCCCACTGGTCGCTTCCACCCATCTGGAGCCTGCAATCGTGACGGTTGCATAGTTCCAGGAAGTCATAGGCCTGTAAGACCATGTAGTTGAATTCAATGAAGCTCAAGCCGTCTTCGGAATCCAATCGCATTTTGCAGCTTTCCGCTTTGATCATGCGGTTAACTGAAAAATGACGGCCGATGTCCCTTAAAAAAGATATATACCCCAGCTTTGTCAGCCAATCGGCGTTGTTGAGCATCAAAGCCTTGCCGTCGCTGAAATCAAGATAGCGGGAAAGCTGTTTTTTAAGACCCGAAGCATTTTCCTCTATAATTTCTGCCGTCAGCATTTTCCTCATTTCGGTTTTACCACTGGGATCTCCTATTAGACCGGTTCCACCGCCAATCAAGGCAATGGGCCGATGCCCATGTCGTTGCATATGTGCCAGGGACATAATCGGAACCAGGCTTCCGATATGCAAGCTGGATGCGGTAGGATCAAAACCGATGTAACAGGTGACATTGCCTTGATCGATATATTCATCCAACTCCCGATCATGGGTTGTCTGCTCAATAAATCCACGCTGTTTTAAGACATCAATCACGTTTGGCATTGAAATATTACCTCGGTCTAGGGATTATGTTAGCTGAGTTTTTACAGGTTTATAGAATCGCTTATCTGGCAAAGTTTGGATAGGTTTCAGGTGTCCGGGCGAAAGAGATTTCAAAAGAATTCTATCAATTTTATCTAAAAAAATAGAGCGCAGCGATTCCACCCTTCGTCATTCGATATTCGCTTTTATAGCTTCTTTTTCGATTAGACCGGCCGTCTTTTTGACCCAAGGCTGGGCTGACACCTGAAACTTACTTATTGGCATACTCCACTGCCCGAGTCTCCCGTATCACCGTAACTTTTATCTGGCCGGGAAACGTCAATGATTCTTCTATCTTCTTCACAACGTCCCGGCTAAGCAGGATGGATTCTTCATCGGATATCTGGTTGCTTTCAACAATCACCCGCAACTCCCGACCGGCCTGAATAGCATAGGTATTGGCAACACCTTTGAAAGAATTCGCTATATTTTCGAGATCTTCCAAACGCTTTATATAATTTTCGAGCAACTCCTTTCGCGCACCGGGTCTTGCACCGGAGAGCCCGTCGGAAGCCTGGACCAGCAATGCGTAAACAGAGCTTGGTGGCACATCTTCATGATGGGCGGCTACGGCATGAACGATTTGGGGGGATTCGCCAAATTTTTTTGCGAGCCGGGAGCCGATGAGAGCATGGGGCCCTTCGACCTCATGATCAACCGCCTTTCCGATATCATGCAACAGCCCCATTCGTCTTGCCAGTTTAACATTTAATCCCAGTTCCGAAGCCATTATGCCAGACAAGAAGCCCACTTCAACGGAATGCTGCAAGACATTTTGGGCATAACTGGTGCGAAACTTTAATTTTCCAACACATTTAATTAATTCATTGTGAATACCGTGGACTCCCAGATCAAAAGCAGCTTGTTCGCCGGCATCTTTTATCGCTGTATCGACCTCTTTGCCTACTTTTTTGACAATGTCCTCTATGCGCGCCGGGTGAATCCTGCCGTCTGATATTAATCGCATCAACGAAATACGTGCCACCTCACGACGAACCGGATTAAATCCCGAAAGAATGACTGCTTCGGGCGTATCATCGATAATTAGATCAATACCTGTGGCGGCTTCAAGTGCTCGGATATTTCGTCCTTCGCGTCCGATAATTCTGCCCTTCATCTCATCACTGGGTAATTGAACCACCGACACAGTTCTTTCTGCCACAAAATCACCTGCATATCGCTGTATCGCAGTGGCAAGGATCTTCTTGGCTTTTTTATCCGCCTGTTCGTTTGTTTCATTCTCTATCCGCTTTATGAGCTTGGCGCCTTCATAGCGGGCTTCATTTTCCATTGCCCGTATCAGAAGTTCCTTGGCTTGGCCAACCGTTAAGCCGGATATCTTTTCGAGCTGCTGCTTTTGCTCCTCAAGCAGTTCATCATACTCCAGTTCCTTGCGTTCAAGCTTCCCTTCTCTTTTTTTCAAATGCTTTTCTTTGCGAACAAATTCGCGATCCCGACGTTCCAACAGTTCGGTTTTTTTATCGATATTTTCTTCTTTGTGCATCAACCGGGTTTCTCTTTTTTTCAGTTCCGCCCGGGTCTCGCTGGTTTCTGCATCAAATTCATTTTTTAATTTGAAATGCCTGTCTTTTACCTCCAAATCGGCTTCCTTTAATAGGGTTGCCGCCTTTTTTTCAGATTCTTTAATGCATCGATCAGCTTCTGCTTCACTCTCCCTTATTTTTCGGGATGCAATTCTGCCCTGTATCAAGTAGGCGATCAGCAAACCGGCAAAAAAGCAGAAAATGCCGATGAATACAACATATTCATTCATTATGTCTCTCCCCGGTTATCAAAGGTATAAAATAACAGCCTTGATCACCAATTGGCTTATCTAGTCAATAACGCGTTAATCGGGGGATAAGGTATCTATGGGCTAACTTTGAGGGTAGCACAGCCGAGTGGACTCAGCCATCCGATGATATCCGGGAAAAGGAGAACCCCCACCACAATGCCGTGTTGTCAGGTCTTTGAACCTGGGGTTCAAAGTGGGCACCGTTTGGCTTCTTTAGGCTTTTCTGAACGAACAGAACATGCACACCGAAACCAGGGAAGGTTCCCGTTGTAATTGCTGTTGGGTCAAAGAATGTCTTCCAATCACGAGCATGGCAGGGGCAACAATATTTTCTGTAATGCAAAGAATAACCTACACCTATAATATTTTTCCCGGAAAGACCGTTAAAATCGTCGGATCGCTTAAGTCGGCAAAGGTCAAAGGAAAAGCGTTGGTTATCAACAGATCATTTAAGTCCGTTTTCGATAACAAAACACACATCGCAATTCACTGCGTACTATCATTTAATATACCAATCAGATTTGTCGTCCTTTGGGCAACATCATGCAACAATTTAGAATGATTCCTTTTCAATTCCATATGTTCATTGGCGATATTCAAGGCAGCTAAAATTAATATTTTTTGTCTCGAAATATTTGATAATGGATCATTTTGCTGACTTTCTACACGAGCCACTGCCTCTGCCAAAAGATCAGCAACCTCCTTCGCTTTGGTAACATCCGAATCCGCTTTAAACGTATGCGGTTGCCCAAAGAGCTCTATGGTTACAATCTGTTCCAACAGCTATTGAATTTTACCTTTCCTAACCTGTACCTTGCCGGCCCCGAATACTAAGAATCTGAAATATCATCGAGTCTGGCCAGCAAACCGTCGATTTTTGATCGGATCAAGGTCTTTTCCTCAGCGTAATTTTTTTCCGCCTCAACCTTACCTTGAATCTCCTCCTCTAACCTTATTAATTTACTCTTAAGTTCTGAATTGGCTGCCACTTGGGCATTACAATTTTCAATTAATCTTTCAACTTTTTGTTCTATCTCCCCAAACTGCTTTAATACAAAATCATTGTCCACTTTGGTTACCTCATTATAATTTTAGTTCAATATAATCTGTAATATATCTAAAAGTCAAGAAATATTCCGCATCCGCTTTTTCATGATCTTGTCCACCGCTTCCAGATCCTGACAGCTGTTGATACCCAAAATTTGGTGATAATCGGCAGCGACCATGACCCCCGTTTTCTTGTTTTCTTTATACCCGATGGCCATGATATCAGTCAGGTATAATTCTTTCTGAACATTGTTTGACTGAATTTTTGGAAGCGCATCCTGCAAAAACGCTTTGTTGATACAGTAAATACCGGTATTAATCAGTCCGATTTTTCTTTGCTCGTCCGTAGCATCTTTTTCTTCAATTATTCCAGATAATTCATAATTATCATCCAGCAGAACCCGACCATATCCATAAGGATTTTTCAATTCCACGGCCAAGAGAGAAATATCACGATAACACGCCAAATGGTCCTCGACAAGACCCGATATGGTTTCAGGTAAAATAAGCGGCACGTCACCGTATAGGATAACAACTTCATCGCAATGATCGGGGATAAGGGGCATAGCGCACATTACCGCATGCGCCGTCCCGAGTTGCTGCTCCTGATAGGCAACATAAATTTGAGCTGTTTCAGATATGATTTCACGTACTTTTTGCGCCTGATGGCCAATCACCACGATGACGTCGTCACCGGCCGCTTTTCGAGCAGCCTCGACCACGTAGAGAATCATGGGTCTCTCAGCAACCTCATGAAGCACCTTGGCCTTATCTGATTTCATGCGGGTTCCCAGTCCGGCGGCGAGAATAACAACAGCAATATTTTTTCTCATCGATTTTACCTGTTTTTATTTCGATAACCTTATTTGGTAATTATTCATCCGTTTCCGTAAACCGCTTCCCAGGAAAAGCGCCTCCCGATTATCAAAACCCCTAATCCCAATCTTCAATGACCCAATTATGACGAAACAAATCATAAGCCGCCGGCATCAATCAGGCTTGCACCCATCAAGCATGCCCTCGCGGTAACGGTAGAACCTTTTAAAGTCTCACAAGCCGGTGTCTTATGAATTGAGTTAACGGTAGATTTAAAAAGGGCAAACCAACTATTTGGTTTACCCTTTTCTATACATTCTCCCCTATTAGTGTAAACGTGGAAAATAAGTTTTACGGAAAAAAAACCAGATATTATCAACGGAGTCCGGCGATATTTATCCGTACCAGCGCCCGATCCAGGGCCGCCTTGGCCCGGACGGCATCAATATCTTCCTTGGTGCGGGCTTCTGCAAGCCGTTTTTCAGCCCTTTCCTGGGATGCTTTGGCGCGATCCAGGTCGATATCTTCTCTTTTTTCCGCCGATTCCGCCAAAATCGTCACCTTATTTGGCAGCGCTTCGGCAAATCCGCCGTTGACAAAGACATAGCGCTCAGTTCCCTGTGCGTCGGTATAACGGACAATCCCGGTTTTTAATGTGGTTAGAAAAGGCGTATGCCCAGTGAGTACACCGAATTCACCAAGTGACCCCGGCGCCATAATGATCTTTACCTCTTCGTCGACAACCGCCTTGTCGGGTGTAACAATTTCCAATTTAACATTTCCAGCCATGCTTACACCTATTATTTAGTCTGCTTCAGCCATCGTCTTGGCTCTTTCCACCACCTCATCAATGCCCCCGACCATATAAAATGCTTGCTCAGGCAGATCGTCGTGTTTACCCTCGACGATCTCCTTGAAACCTTTGATCGTGTCTTCTATCTTTACATAAGATCCGGGCGTATTGGTAAAAACTTCGGCAACGTGAAAGGGTTGTGACAAAAACCGCTGAATCTTTCTCGCACGGCTTACGGTAATTTTGTCTGCGTCATCCAATTCATCAATTCCCAGAATAGCGATAATATCCTGGAGTTCCGTATATTTTTGAAGGGTCTTTTGCACCTGGCGTGAGACTTGATAATGTTCATCACCAATATAGGCGGCATCCAGAATTCTGGATGTCGAATCAAGGGGGTCTACCGACGGGTAGATACCGAGTTCAACCAGCTTACGGGAAAGGACCACTGTACCGTCCAGATGTGCAAATGTCGTTGCCGGGGCAGGGTCTGTCAGGTCGTCAGCAGGGACATAGACACATTGAACGGCCGTAATCGATCCCTTGTCCGTTGAGGTAATCCGCTCCTGAAGCTCGCCAAGGTCCACAGCCAGGGTCGGCTGATACCCCACCGCAGACGGCATACGTCCCAGCAAGGCTGAAACCTCGGAACCTGCCTGAGTAAAACGGAAAATATTATCGATAAAAATAAGGACATCCTGACCTTCTTCATCCCTGTAATACTCAGCGGCTGTCAGGGCGGAAAGTGCTACCCGAGCCCTTGCACCGGGAGGTTCCGTCATTTGCCCGTAAATCAATGCTGCCTTGGGAAGTACGCCCGCATCCTTCATCTCGTGATACAGATCGTTTCCCTCACGGGTCCGTTCTCCAACGCCGGCGAATACCGAGATACCGCCGTGCTGCATGGCAATGTTGTGAACCATTTCCATCATAATAACGGTTTTACCAACGCCGGCCCCGCCGAAGAGGCCCATTTTCCCGCCTCGTGGAAACGGAACCAGCAAATCGATAACCTTAATTCCGGTTTCAAGAACCCGCACCGTCGTATCCTGCTCGGTAAATGACGGCGCTTCGCGGTGGATCGGCATCATCTTTTCCTGGCTGACGGGACCGAGCCCGTCAACCGGTCTTCCCACAACATTGAGAACACGCCCCAGGCCCGCCGCACCAACCGGCATCATGATCGGCTTGCCGGTATCCTTTACCTCTTGTCCTCTCATCAGACCGTCGGTCACATCCATGGCAATGGTTCTGACCACATTGTCCCCAAGATGCTGGGCGACTTCAACAACCAGGTTGCCCTCTTCATCACTAATAGCAGGGTTGCTGATCGTCAGCGCCGTATAGATGAAAGGCAGATTCCCCTGTTCGAATTCCACATCCACCACAGGGCCCAAGACCTGAATAATTTTACCAATGTTTTCTCCCATCGAAAAACCTCCAAATTGGTTATTTTTTATTCGTTATTTGTTATTCGTATAGGAATTACCGCATCATCCGGGAATAGACCCGATTAACAAATAACAATTAACTACGAACTATTAACTATCCCTTTAGCGCTTCGGCACCGCCGACGATGTCCATCAGTTCTGCGGTAATGGATGCTTGTCTGGCCTTGTTATATGCCAGCGTCAAATTCTCGATCAAATCATTACATGCATTGGTTGCATTGTTCATGGCGGCCATCCGGGCGGCATGTTCGCTGGTGGAAGTTTCCAGCAGCGAACTGTGCAGCGTTACATTGACACTTTTCGGCAGCAACTCCCCTAAAAGACTGTCGGCTGAGGGTTCGCAAATGTGTTCGGCCAGGTACTCTTCACTTTCCTTTTCATCTTCCGCAGTTTCAATCGGTGGTATCGGCAGCAGCTGTTTTAGGGTGGGGACCTGTCTGCCCATGCTCAAAAATTCGGAATAGACGACATAGACTTCGTCATAGTCTCCGTTCAGGTACCCTTCCACTAATTTGCGTCCTGCATTGGCAGCCACATTGAAACCAAAACTGGTTCCGACGACACCGATATGTTCGTCTACTCTCGGTATTTTCTGTTTGCGACACCAGTCTCGGCCTTTTTTCCCAAAATTGGTAAAGGATATCTCAATACCATGACCGGATTTATCCGTAATGAAGGAATTAGCCCTTTCAGTCAGGTTGACATTGAAACCGCCACACAATCCCCGGTCCGATGTACACAAGACCACATGAAGTTTCTTTACTTCCTCACGGGGTAACAGCAAAGGGCTGGCTTCCTCGCCGGACTTCTGAGCCAGACTCCCCAATACCTCGGTAAATTTTACGGCATAGGGGCGAAAATTCTCCATATTAGTCTGGGCGCCCCGCAATCTTGAGGTCGCCACCATATTCATGGCCTTGGTGATCTGCTTTGTCTTCTTAACTGCCGCAATTTTGTTCTGGACATCTTTTAGACTTGCCATATGTACCTTCTCGCGTGTTGCGTGTTTCGGGTTGCGAGTGGGCCTCTCAGAATTTTACGCGTAACACGCAACTCGTAACCCGTACCGCGCTCTATTTGATCGTATCCTTAAACTCTTGGCCGTAAGCCTCCATGGCTTCGGCCATCACCTTGTCCAGATCGTCTGAAATTTCTTCTTTTTCCTTCAGTTCAGAAAAAATTTGCGGATACCTGTCTTCGACGAATGCGTAAAGCCCTGCCTCGTATTTTTCCAGGACGCCAACCGGATACTCATCGAGATGTCCCTTTGTACCGGCGTATAGGATCGTGACTTGTTTCTCCATGGACAGCGGCTGAAATTGCGGTTGTTTGAGGATTTCAACCAGCCTTGCCCCGCGGGTCAACTGCCTCTGGGTGGCCGCATCCAGATCGCTGCCAAAGGCCGCGAATGCTTCCAGTTCGCGAAACTGCGCCAGATCCAGGCGCAAGGTGCCGGCCACCTGTTTCATGGCTTTCACCTGGGCCGCACCGCCGACCCGCGAAACCGACAGTCCAACATTGATCGAAGGCCTGACACCGGCGAAAAACAAAGAGGGCTCCAGATAAATCTGGCCGTCTGTAATGGAAATAACATTGGTCGGGATAAAGGCGGAGACATCACCGGCCTGGGTTTCGATGATGGGGAGCGCTGTCAGGGACCCTGCCCCAAGCTCGTCATTCATCTTTGCCGCCCGTTCAAGCAGACGGGAATGGTTATAGAAAATATCACCGGGGTAGGCTTCTCGCCCGGGGGGGCGTCTCAGCAGAAGTGAGACCTGCCGATAGGCGGCTGCCTGTTTTGAAAGATCGTCATAGATTATCAGCGCATGCTGGCCCTTATTACGGAAGTACTCTCCCATGGCGCAGCCGGCATAGGGCGCAAGAAACTGCAGGGTGGCCGGATCACTGGCACAAGCGGCTACGATGGTTGTATATTCCATGGCCCCGTGCTTTTCCAGCACGGCATGGACCTGGGCCACCGTCGATTTTTTCTGCCCGCAGGCCACATAGATACAGTAAATGTCCGTATCTTTCTGGGCCAAAATGGCATCAACGGCAACGGCGGTTTTACCGATCTGCCGATCACCGATGATCAGTTCGCGCTGTCCGCGTCCCACCGGCGTCATGGCATCAATGGCCTTGAGACCCGTATAACAGGGCTCATGAACACCCTTGCGCTGGATAACACCCGGGGCAACCATTTCAACCCGGCTGAACTCCTTGGCGTCTATGGGGCCCTTTCCGTCCAAAGGTTCGCCGACGGTGGAGACGACCCGGCCGAGAACTGCTTCACCCACCGGAACTTCAGCAATTCTGCCGGTTCGTTTGACCATATCGCCTTCCTTGATATGGATATCCTCACCCATGACGGCAACACCCACGTTGTCCTCTTCAAGGTTCAGTACGAGCCCCAGGATGCCGCCGGGAAATTCCACAAGCTCATTTGCCATGGCTTTTTCCAGACCATACATCCGGGCAATGCCGTCTCCGACAGACAAAACGACCCCGGTTTCACTCAACTCGACTTTCTTGTCATAATCCGTAATCTGCTCTTTAATAATTTGACTGATTTCTTCTGCTCTTAGTTCCATTACACACCTTCACCCTTTTTTAATGATTCTCTCATATTGAGTAATTGTGTTTTGATACTCCCATCCAGAACAAGATCACCGATTCGAGTGACAATCCCTCCAATGAGACTCGGATCCTGTTCAACTTCCAGAACAATATCTTGAGCTGTCTTTTCTGACAGGGTTTTACGAATTTTTTCAACGGTTTCAGATGACAGTTCGGTGGCCGAAACCAGATGGGCCCGGCCGATGCCTTTTAACTCATCGGCGAGTTTCTGATAAAAGTCATTGATACCGCTCAAATGAATGAAGCGCCCCTTTTCAAACAAGAGGATTAAAAAGGATTTCATGATTGCGGAAATAGCAACCTTTTCAATAATGGTCTCCAAAACCTTTTTGCGCCCGGCAGCATTGTAAAGGGGATTGTTGATGGCCTGTTCGAGCATTGTTTCTTTCTCAATCAATTCACTAAACTCTGCAAGCTCTTCACGATAAGTTTCGGTTTGACCGTCTTCTTTTCCGATCAGTAATAGTGCTTTGGCGTAACGCCGTGCAATCGCCAAATTTTTCATCCTGCCTCCACCTTCCTCAGATATTCATCCACCAATCTGTCCTGATCTTCGCCCGAAATTTTTCCTTTTAAAATTTCCTCGGCCTTGGACAGCGATGTTTCGAAAATTTCTTCCTGCAGTTTTAATTTTGCCTGTTTGAATTCATGCTCGATATTTCGGCGAGCCTGGCTCTGGAGTTTATCAGCAGCCGATTGAGCCTCCTTTAAAATTCTCGCTTTGGCTTCATTTCCCTGCTTGATATAATCCTCAACAATCTTATCTGACTCTTTTTCCAGTTGGGATAGTTTTTCACTATATTCAGCCAGCTGTTTTTCAGCTTCGGCTTTGCGTGCTTCCAAGTCTTCCAATTGGTCTTTAATGCCCTTGATCCGGGCACCGAGTGCCTGGGACAGCGGTTTGCGTAAAAGAAAAACAAGCGCTATCGCTAAAACCGTGAAATTCATCACTCGAAACCAATCGGTTGAGGTCCACCCCTTTGCCCCGGAATCTTCACCGGATGCACTCAGGGCGGTAGGAACAGAAAAACTGAAAAACAACAACAAAATCAACAAAATTACCGCTGAGCTTTTCTTAAAATGATGCAGGCCGCCAAAACCGGATATCTTCATTAAACAGCCCTCCCCAGAATTTTTTGACTGATTTGGTTGGCGAAATCACCGATTTGTGCTTGCAAGCTTTCTCTGGCAACCTCGGCGTCTTTTTTAATTTGGTTGCGGATTTCGGTTAACTCCGCCTGGGCTTTGCGATTGATATCATCGAGAATCGATTTTTCCTCATCCGCCGCTTGCTGCAACAAGGCATCTTTCTCCTTAAAGCCTTTGGTTCGGGCTTCCTTTATGCCCGCCGCAAAAGCGTCATCTTTTTCTCT
>Ga0316189_10006442_pt1 | contig 11174 bp, 11 predicted proteins | sample LowCovwburrow_MG_FD_204930 | JGI IMG/M metagenome (GOLD analysis project Ga0316189, IMG submission 204930) | Coastal sediment microbial communities from Maine, United States - Lowes Cove worm burrow | ecosystem: Environmental > Aquatic > Marine > Coastal > Sediment | place: USA: Maine... | reverse complement strand
CCGGGTCGGTCTGCGCGGTGCCAATGCCGCGGATGGTCATGCGTGCATTGAACGGGCTTTGGTTGACGTTAATATTCAGGGCCGGGGTCATGATGGCCAAGTCACCGGCGTTATTGATGCCCGCTTCCTGGATCGTTTCTGCGCTGAAGGCGTTCACGGCAACCGGAATGTCCTGCAGGCTCTCGGCGCGCTTGGTAGCGGTGACGATCACCTCTTCCAGCGCGCCGGTCTGGGCGAGAGCTAATGTGCCATAGCTGGCCAGGGCCAGGGAGGTTGCGAGCGGCTTTATATCGAACATTTTGATGATCCTCTTAATTTATTGTCTTGTAATGTCACTAATCTATTTTGTTCCCGCGTTCGTCATCGCTGGTCCAGAATGGCCATGATGTTCTGGGCGGTCTCATGGCTGGAGTTCTGGTTCTGTCCGGTGACAAAACGCTTCTCGTCATCTACCACCGTGCTGGTAGCGAAGAAATCCATGAATCTCTCCTGCTTGGAATAGATGCCGCCTGCCTTGCGCAACTCCGTTTCCGGGTGCAAGGGGGTTACCTCTATGCCCAGTTCCTTAATCTGCTTATCGCTGACACCGGTAATCTTGCGCCCGGCGATCAGCAGCTTGCCATCGCGATCCCGCGCCCGAATAAAGCCCAGGGCACCGTGGCACACAGAGCCGAACACGGTTTCTTTCTCTCCGTAATAGGCCTCACTGACCTTCTGCCCCAAGACATCGGAATAACCGAGATCGTAGGCGGCACCCCAGCCGCCGGCAATCCACACCACGTCGTAGCGGGTAAAGTCCAGGTCATCGATTTTCAGGGAATTTTTCGCCTTGGCCTGAGCCACGGGATCCTGCAGGAAGCGCTCGTCTTCGGGTGACCTGATAACCCGGTTCAAGGTCTGGGGATCTATGGGTATCTCCCCGCCGTTGATACTGGAAATGTCCACTTCCATCCCTGCATCCAGGAACTGGTAGTAGGCGATGGTGAATTCCGAGGCCATGACACCAGTGGGATCGCCGCCGGTTTCCCCCGGCGCATTAAGCACACCGTGACTGGTAGTAATCAACAGGGCCCGCTTGCCAGGCAAGCTGTAGTCCCGGGCATCTTCGTAAACGGGATGTATGCCCAGGCTGTGGGCGATGGTGGGCAGGGCCAGGACCAACAGCCCTACCAGGGACAGAATCGCACCGGCGCCGATCAAAATCTTCTTCAACATGTACACCAACTCCTAAACTTGTATTTCCAGCTTGATAGTTTCTCCAAACATAGCGCCATGAACTCGCAATTATTTGGTAGCAAACTGGCCCAGGCGGCTTTCGATCTCCTCCTTCAACTTCTCGGCACCACCTCTATCTGAAAGAGAGTCCGAGCCAGCGCATTCTCCACTGCCTTTCTGGCCAGCCCCCACTCCGGTTGATCCAGAAGCGGTTTCGCCAGATTGAGGTAGAGGCCGCTATTACGACTCCTACGCGCCAGATCCCCGATCAGTTTATCCGGCATCACAGCTCATTGTTTTGACAGTATTTATGCCATTATGATGATCGATAATCCATTCAATGTCAACTCCGCGCGCTGGCCCGGCTGGCAGTCCAGCTGACTTAGGGGACAGATCACGTTTTTATGACTTAGAAATCGTAGTCTGACCCCAAAAATTTGACCCCAAAAATTTTTGTGCGCCATCATTCACTGTCAGCCGAATGACAGACGATAGCTACCTGCACCGGCACTCTGTGGGCGACCGCCACCTCTGGCGAGGGGCAAACGGTGTATATCTTTATGACGCAGTAATAGTTCAGAAGTACAGGGTTAAGCGCTGCAAGCGCTAATGCGGAAGCAGTGGACAACATCGTACTATGAACATTTTGTGTTGCGGTGCGCTCATTGCCCGAGGGCTAAAGCAATCTAGGTAAAGTGTCCCGGGAATTGGGGCACCGGAACTCTAAACATCCGCAGCCCGGATCAGTCTTGCAAACCAAGCCTGGCATCGATTTGACGGCGTACCTTCTCATCGGGGTGATCTCTCCCGGCTTCTTGAAGTATCGTCTGGCTCCGTTGGCTGCTGATCCCGATCAAGGCCGCGATTGCGGCATAGTTCAGGCGCTGGCTGTCACTTTCGAGCAGGGTGCCCACCGCGGCTTCCGAGCCGCGATATACCGGGTGCCCAAGTGATCGGGCGGCGGTCTCCGCCACCGGTTCACTGGGACTGTCGAGCAAGGCCTGCAAAGCTGGTGCAAAGTAGTTGTTCTCGAACCCCCTGGTAGACCTGATTACGGAGACGAGTTCCTGCCCGGAATTTTGTGCAAACAGAGCGTCCCAGGCCTCCGGCCCCACGAGCTGCTGGCTGGCCATCGTCCTCAGTATCGCGAGGCGGAGGTTGATCGGTCTACCATCCTCTCTCGTAATCGCTATCAGGTCTTTTATGTTGCGATCATCAAAGCGCAGTCCGGCACCTGTATTTTGCCAGTCGATCAAAGCCGATTCGACCAGCGCGGGCGAGGCAGAGTCCAACATCCTAAGCAGGATGGATTCCTTAGTTTGCGAGATATCTGACGGCGCTCTTCCACTCAGAGATTCTGAGTAAGTACCCAGTAGCCATTGATAGTCGGCCAGCTCCGGTGTCGCCACGATGTGCTCCGTATTGCGCACCTGTTGCGATATGTAATCCAACTTGCCCTGAGCCACATATCGCGACAGCGGATGCTGCCCACCGGGCTTTTCTAGGAACAGAACGGCAATGTCTCCCGCCTGGTAGTGCGCTGGACCATGAGCATCGAGAAAAAAGTCGACTTGCGGTGCAGGCTCTCCCTTAAACTGTTCGACCACTGTTGCCGTCACTACTTCAAGCAATTCCTGCTGTCCTTCTTCGCCGAGATTGCGGTCGGCGACCGCTTCGATTCGTGCAAGGACGACGATTTCTGATTCCAGGAAGAGCTGGGCCAGCGACATACGCACGGCATCGACGTGCGCCAGGCCAGGGAGGGTTAGCGCAAACCATGCCAGCGATGCGCAAAGCGATAGCGGCCGTGCGCGCAGCGACATCTTCACTCAGGGTTTGCTTTTATCTACTTCCTGTGTCGCCCGCATTACGGCGTCAGAAATGACCGGATCCAGCTCTATGCCCACGTTGTTTTGGAAGACAGTGCTGCAATCGGGATCGATCGGGCAAAGCTGCGGTACCTCGGCAATAATGAAAGGCGCGCAGATATTGCAGCTCGGATCGAATTTCTCCGGCTGTACCTGATAGCCGATTTCATCGTTGCCGAGGCCGATCACCAGTTTGTCCCTGACACTGCCGAATGACTCGCGGTATTGTGCGGCGATCTGCGGGTCGATCTCTGTGGGCACCACGATTAATCCGGCATCGCCTATGCGCACAACGCCCGCCTCTGTCTGGATATCCTCACCAAGGGCCTGGGGAATGGTGTTGAACGGGGGAGGGAATGGAAAGCCGATGCTGGGGTCGGGCTGACCATCGGTATACAGCGTCCGGCCATCGCCGAGCACGCCGATAGCGAAGAACAACCGAAAGAAAATGTTGTCTAGCCGCACCGGGACCGGGTTCTGGTGTGAGTAGGCGACAACCGGTGCCGGGTGGCCGGGTTTTTTGTTAAGCGAAGAGATCGCCCGCTCGGCCAACTGCTCGCCGTGGACCCGCGCAAATTCGAAGGACCGTTTGACCACTGGGTTGATACCATCCTCTGAGACGTCGATACGGTCCGGGCCCTGCAGAACGCCTAGTGCACCGCTTATCCAGATGGCGGTGCCACCATACTCCTGTTCCAGGCGCTCGCGCACATAGTGGGGAAAGTCTGAAGTCAACACTGTATTGTCATCCCACAGTGCCTCGGGATGGCTTGCGAAATTGACAATCGTGGCAATTGGCGCTTTAGACTTGCCCCGCTCGGTAAATTGCAACACCACCAGGTTGGGGTCCACTATCCTGCCATCTGTCGCCGGTGAAACGAGGTGGTCACCATCGAGCACCTTCTGGTCTGCCACCCCATAGCCATCGTCATCGACGCGTATGCCCAGGCTCAGACCGTCTGTTTGAATGGTCGAGGATTTCACCCTGGCCCTGGTCATCGCACGGCTCGCCTGGGTAATGCAGTCGACGACGGCATCGTTGACAAAATCGAGGTACATCGGATCTACCCCGCTGGTGAAGGAGTCCGGGCCCCATATGCCCAGTGTGTCCGGGCCCTCGTGCGAATGAGAGCTGTGCACGATGAGGTAGTCGATGTTGTCACCCACCATCTCGCGAATGATCTCGACCTGGTTTTTGAAATAGCCGATGAGGTCCAGCGAGACCAACGCAATGCGACCGCCGCGACCGTCGATCACCACGCCACGAGCCCACAGGCGGTCGTTGTAGTCGGTCGCCTGCCGATCGTTACCGAAGCCTGCCATGTAGATCGGGTCACTGTGATTTACGGGCCGGGCCTCGCCGAAGCGGTCCTCGTAAGCCTGGGACAGCTCGGGACTTATTGGAGTTATGTCCCGCTTGCAAGCCCCAACAGACAGATCGCCCTTGTCCGCCTGTACCTGCCCTGCAGCAAGCGCCAGACCAATGAGAAGAGCGATATTCCTAAAACCCCTCGCAGCTGCATGAAATGTTGCGAAAACCATCGTGAACTCCGCGTAATTATCTCAAAAGTTATTTAAAGCTAGTTCACGGCTTCTCGAAGTGCAAGTAGGGTAACAGCAGCAAGTGTCGGTGAGTTCCGTGGACTCCGGCCCGGGCTTCCATTTGTGATTCTCGTTGCTTCGTCGCTCGAGTTCCCGGGGCAGATTATTTAACTGCCGATTTCGGCCCATGTTTGCGTTTGTGTGATCTGTGTCGCGGTAGTGCTTCCATGCGTTTGTGAGCCAGGATTCCCCAACGCGTAGAGACCTCCCCTCGTTCGCCCGTTGCGGTGCTGGGTAACATTGTACGGCAATGTGTTAATAGCAAACCTGGGCATCATTGGGTACTAACAAGTTAAATCGAGGATATCGGTAGAATCGAGCGATGAATACCTACAAACGCCACCGATTCCCTCCCGACATCATTTCCTATGCCGTTTGGCTCTACTATAGTTTCAATCTCAGCCATAGGGATATTGAAGATCTGCTTGCCGAGCGAGGCATCAGCGTTACTCGCGAGTCAATTCGCCACTGGTGCATCAATTTCGGGGCTATTTATACACGTCGGTTTAAACGCAAGAACCGAGGCTATGGTGACACCTTCTTCATTGACGAGGTCTTCGTGAAGATCAATGGCAAGCAGCATTAACTGTGGCGAGCCGTCGATCAGGACGGTGAGGTGGTCGATGTATTTATTCAGGCCAAGAGGGATGGTGCAGCCGCGAAACGCTTCTTCAAGCGCTTGTTGAAAAGTCATGGCGGAGAACCTAGGAAGGTCGTGACTGATAAACTTCGGATCTCTGGAGTCGCGCATCGAGAGCTCATCCCTGAAACAATCCATGTCACAGAGCGTTATGCCAACAACCGAGCCGAGCAATCTCACGAGGCTACCAGAGTCAGGGAGCGGGGAATGTGGCGATTCAAATCAATGGGTCAGGCTCAGCGGTTTCAGGCTGCCCATGCGGCTGTCTCCATTTTGTTTGATCTTGGCAGGCATCTGGTCGGAGCGAAACATTATCGAAATCTCAAGGTGAGTGCGCTCGCAGAATGGAGCAAGGCGGTTGCCTAAGAATCAGAGGTCAGATTAGGGCATGCTCATAAACTTAAGTTGCCGATACCATCAATGCAGCTTAAGCGGGCTACGAGGAAGATGAGTCGCGCTGGCCGGATCTGGCGGTTCTCGTCTAGCGGGTAAGGGCGCATCCGCATGTGGCGGCTGTGCTGGAGAAGGAGAAACATGCCCTGGATCTTGGAAGCAAATGACAATGCGCGATATCAAGTTACCAATTAGTCGGGCGGCGGCAAAGAAACAGCCGGGGATTTGGATTCCCGGCAGAGTTTGTCCGGAAATGATTCCAAGGTGTTCAGCCCGCAAGCGTAAAGTGGTTCGTTGTGAAATGGTGTTGGTGCCGCCCATCGCGTTAATAGGACACTCAAACTATGAAAATTATGCACCGGCTAGATGCCTCGTATCCTGATTTCTCAGCTCGAACAGTTCACTCTGTGAGAATTGTCCGACGTGCTTTCTTCCTCTGCGCCTTGCTGTTAATGCCACAGGCTTTCAGTGCTGATATTTCCGGGATCTGGAAGCATGCCAAAGAGCCCGGCTGGATTGAGATTTGACTGGAGGTGGGTGCTGGCACCGTGGTTCGCAATGACAAGTTTCCAGATCGGGTGGGGCGCGAGATACTGAAAGGCCTGGAGGCCGACAAATCTGAACAGGGTTTGTGGCGTGGCCTGATCTACATCGAAAAGCTGGCCGAGTACTGACCAGTATCGTGATGCAGTTGATACTGCTGCTGGCAACTCTCTTCGCGGATGCATTCGATTTTCTAATCAGTATAACCGGTGTCATGGTTTTGCCTTCCTACCTGGCCAGTGCCGCTTTTCTGTGGCTTATCAGCCGTGATGGGGGCAATAAAGGTGGCTTTTCTCTCCTGACTGGTCTCGCGGCTACGTTTTATGCGCTTTGGTTGTTGTATGCTGCAGGCCCGGCTTATCTGATGATGTCCACGGTGTTATTTAGTCTGGGCATCATTATGTACGGGGTGTCACTTTGGAAGCATGATCGAAAACCTTTTGAGGGGCGCGAAAAATTCTTTGCGTTGGGTATGGTACTGTTCGCAATTATCTCGCTTGTTCTTTTTGCCACGGGAAAGCTCGCGCTTTCCTGAAGCGTGCCTGCTCCCAAGTATTGGACTGTTGAATTGCAATGAATATTGAGCAAATTTCCTGAGTTATTTGCGTTTCAGATTGACCCACCTGAAAGGCTGAAAGGCCATAATTAAGCAAATAGTAACGACCTGTTGTGAGTAGATTTCCTCACTGATCCTGTTGACTGAACTGGAGAAATTCACGAAATACCCACCTAATGGCCTGAAAATATGTTCGCGGCGGTGATCGCCCAATTCATATTCGTCCATTCCTGAACGAGCACCGCAAAAGTCTCTGCCACAATTCCGCGGGCAGATGATTTGCGGAATTGGGCGTTGAAAGGGGGAGCAGGGGGTATAGACCCAACATCTTGTTTACCGGGCAGAACCCGGGCTCATCATGGCAGGTCGCGGCATGATTGCTGCGGCTTTTGGACAACTAATCCAGGCACCGACGACCTGGCTTCGATCGGTTCAGGGAGTTGCAGGTCAGCAGCCTTTGAATATTGCCTCACGCCTCTCAACAAAAGACTGAATACCCTCGGCGGCATCTTCACTCTGCATTACCGGCACCAAATCGGTAAACATTTGCTCAATGGCTTCACTTTCAGAATGATGAACAGCGAAATGCACGGCTTTCATCACGCCCTCCACAGCTAGCGGTGCCGCCCTGGCGATGCTCTCTGCGACCTTCATAGCGACGTCATATTGTTGTCCAGAAGGAACGACCTCCTGCACCAGGCCCAGGCGATAAGCTTCTGCGGCTGACCAGCGTTCGCCGGTGAGCAGATAGCGCTGGGCGTTGGCCCATCCCATCTGTTGTGGCAATCGCAGAGTCGCGCCACCGCAGGGATACAAACCCCGCTGTACTTCCAGCATCGCAAATTGGGTATCATCAGCCGCAATACGTACTTCCATGTTGAGCATCATCTCTACGCCCCAGGTAAAACAATACCCCTGCACTGCCTGCACCACCGGTTTGCGACGGCGCGGCCCTGTAAGGCCGAAAATGTCGACACCACCCTCCTGGAACGGGAAGCCCTGCCCAGACCCGAAATGTGAGGCCCATTCATCCAGCTCGACCCCTGCGGTGAAGTGCTTGCCCTCGGCATGCAGTACCGCTACCCGTAGCTGGGGGTTACTATCGAGTTCTGCCAATGCCCGGCATAGGTCGTGGTACATCTCCAGGCTGAGTGCATTGAATTTTTCAGACCTTCGAATTTGAATATCCAGGATATGGCCCTGAACCGACGTCTCGACATGGCTCATGTTGCTGGTCTCCTACAGGTTGTCGTCCATCGTGTTGACGGGCGTTTTGGTAATTTCAAAGGCGTACTATAGAGCGTGGGCCGGCATTCATAAATAGCTGACTGCGAAGATGTCTATTTACAGGCCAAGCGCGTTTACTGAGAGGAGCAGGGCGGTTGAGTGATGTTGAGGTTCAGATTTTGCGGTTCTGGAAGAGTTAACTTGTCATATATGAACCATCCAGGCTCGCTCCGACCTGGTCGCTTCTCTATAATGGGCGGGCTCAGCCGCTTCTCAGCTCGGTGGGGGCGGCATCTGTTTCAAGTTGCTGCAAAGCGGGGCGCTATCGCTTCAGGCTGCATCGTCAACCTGTGAGGTGTGCCAACGCAAGGATGCTAGTGAACGTTTGCCTGCGTTGCGTGTGACATCCCGGAAACGCGAGGTCATAAAAGGTCAGTTCTATGGACATCCCGTCAATTCTTCTCGCTGGCATCGTCTTTCTGGCGGCCACTGCCGTCTGCGTAATCCTGTTCGAGCGACTCGGCTTTGGCGCGATCCTGGGCTTTATCGTCGCCGGTATCATCATCGGGCCCCACACGCCAGGTCCCGTTCCGGTCCAGGCGGTGGAAGAACTGCAGAGCATCGCGGAACTCGGTGTGGTTCTGTTCATGTTCACAGTGGGTCTGGAAATGCGCCCGGAGAAAGTCTGGGCCATGCGTCGCCTGATCTTCGGCTTGGGATCGGCGCAAATGCTGCTTACCGCGGGGCTGTTGGCAGCCTACCTGATCTTCTTCGCCCAGATGTCCTGGGAAACGGCGACTATCGTCGGCTTTGCCCTGGGAATGTCATCAACCGCTATTGTCATGGCGACGCTGGGGGAGCGGGGAGAATTGTCCACCGAGCATGGGCGAACAATCTTTTCCGTGCTGATGGCACAGGACCTCTGGATCGTTCCGGTGATGGCGCTGGTACCTATCCTGGCCCACACTACCGGGCAGGCAGAGGCGATACCCCTGTGGGAGAAAATCGCACTGGTGGTAGGCGTCATCGCGGCAATCTTCGTCGTCGGACGCTACCTGTTGCCGGCCATACTGCGCTACTGTGCTAACCAGCGGCAATTGGACGCCTTCGCGGTCGTCCTGTTTCTAGCGGTCATAGCCGCCGCCTGGGCGGTGGACCGTGTAGGTATATCCATGACGCTCGGGACCTTTTTGCTGGGTATGTTGCTCTCGGCCTCAGACTTCAGGTATCAGATCGAAGCGACCGTCGCCCCGTTCAAGGCGACTCTAATGGGTCTGTTTTTCATCGCCGTGGGCATGTCCATCGACGTGAGCGCGCTGCTGTACGACGAGGAGGCTCTGCTTGCCCACGTTCCCGCGGTGCTGGCGATCAAGGCCGTCGTGTTGATCGGGCTTGTCCTCGCCTTCGGCATCAGCCGTTCGGCCGCCGTTCGGACCGGGTTCTATCTGTCCCAGGTTGGCGAATTCGCTTTTGTCCTGCTGGGGGCAGCGGCCGTCGCCGGCCTGTTGAGCGCTGAGACGCACACACTGACGATGCTGATAGTGGCCGTGAGCATGGTTCTGACCCCGCTGATGGTGAAGGCCGGTGACCGACTTGCCGGTCGCTTTCGCGCCATACCCGAGGGCGAGGGGACGAACCTGGCCGCCGATCTTGATAGGCATGTGGTCATTCTAGGTTACGATGAGGTAGGCCACCTCCTGGACCTGCTGTTGGAAAAGGCAAACATCCCCCACATCGCCTTCGACCGGGATTTCGATAATGTACGCAGGGGTAAACGACGGGGCCGAAATGTGCACTTCGGCGACATTACCGGGCCAATGACGCAGGAGGCCGCAGGCCTCGGCAGAGCCAGTGCTGTCTACGTGACCCCGCAGGACACGGTGCATGCGAAGGCCCTGGCCCTTACGCTGCATAGTCTCTACCCGCAGTTGAAGGTTTATGTTCGGGTGCGCACACTCGTAGACCAGGCAGAGATGGTCGCCAGAGGTCTCAAGCACGCCGGTACGGGTTACATCGAAAGCACCCTGGCTCGTGGCAGCACGCTTCTAAAGGATCTGGGTGTGTCGGAAGACGACGCCAACGAACTGATAAAAGATTTCCAGCAAAACGACTATGCGTTGATTCGAGCCTCTTACGCCGAAGTTGAGAAAAAGCAGCGACGCTGATCAGCTGGCACACAAGCCAGCGTAGCGGCGGCATCGAGAGCGAGACGGCAAAGAGTCGAATCGATACCGGGCATGTGCCAGCAGTGTTGGTCTCAATGCGGAATGCGGGCCTCTGTGATTAATCGAATTTCCAGCTCTGTGCCACCTGTCCTTCGCCGAAAATTGGCGTAGCTGAAGTATAGGGCGTATTCACGGCCTATCGAAAGTAGACACCCTCGCTGATTCCCTCGACTTGGCTTGCTGATCTGTCGAAGTTCCCGCCTGATGACCCTGAAACGCTGTTCACGGCGTCGAGCATGCCATACACGTTCATTCCTGAATGGAAGCACGTAACGGCTCATGCCATGCGGTTTTCACTGGCTTCCCTGGCGCTCCCATTCCATTGACACTCGGCTTCGGTGCCAGGGTTGCTAATCGTGCAATGAAATCCGCTACCCGTTCAACTGGCGCGAGGTTGATCTCAATCAGAACCTCGATGGTTATCCTGTGCGCCTGCTCCATACCAAACCCGGGCGGGATGAAATCTACCAGCTGCATAAGGAAGCGGCGCTAAGGGCCCGCCGTTACATCTACATCGAAAATGCCTACTTTATCGATGATGCGTTGCTGTGCTCCCTGATAGTTGCGCGGCGCCGGGGCGTCGACTTGCGGGTTATTATTACACTGGAAACCGATCGCGGTCTGATTAGCAGAAATATCATCCTGGCGGCCAACACCATGCTGGCCCAGAGGACAAGGGTATATATTTACCCAGGTTTTTCACATACGAAAGCGGCAATCTTTGACGGCTGGGCGTCCATGGGCTCGGCCAATCTTGACCGCTTGAGCCTGCACATCAACAGAGAAATCAATATAGCGACCTCGGAGCCATCGGCGTTACAGGCGTTGACCGAGAGCCTGTCTGAACCGGATTTCGCCAGGTCAACTGAATTGACCGAACCCCTCCCGCAACACTGGACCGATCA
>Ga0316189_10006441_pt1 | contig 11174 bp, 7 predicted proteins | sample LowCovwburrow_MG_FD_204930 | JGI IMG/M metagenome (GOLD analysis project Ga0316189, IMG submission 204930) | Coastal sediment microbial communities from Maine, United States - Lowes Cove worm burrow | ecosystem: Environmental > Aquatic > Marine > Coastal > Sediment | place: USA: Maine... | reverse complement strand
CAGCACCGGCTCCCTCGCTGCGCTTGGCCACCTTGTCCAGTTCGTCAATAAATACGATACCGTTTTGCTCAGCCGCGGTTACCGCCTTCTGTTTGAGCTCGTCCTCGTTGACCATCTTCGCAGCCTCCTCGTCGCACAGGGCGGATAAGGCGGCTTTTATTGGCAACTTGCGTGTTTTCTGTTGTTGCCGTGACATATTCGAGAACATGCTCTGCAACTGGTTGGTCATTTCCTCCATCCCCGGGGGCGCCATGATCTCCATGGCAGCAGCATTGGTACTGATATCAACTTCGATCTCCTTGTCGTCCAGCTCCCCTTCCCGCAATTTCTTGCGCAATAGCTGACGAGTACCAGCGCCGGACTCGGTGTCCGCATTGCGGGCCGGTGGTAACAGGATGTCCAGGATTCTCTCCTCGGCCATTTCCTCGGCGCGCAAGCGTACGCGACTCATTTCCTGCTCCCGCAGCAACTTGATGGACACATCCACCAGGTCGCGTACGATGGAGTCTACATCGCGCCCGACGTAGCCTACCTCGGTAAATTTGGTGGCCTCCACCTTCACGAAGGGCGCGTTGGCCAGCTTCGCCAGTCGTCTTGCGATTTCCGTTTTGCCCACCCCGGTAGGTCCGATCATCAGGATATTCTTGGGGGTAATTTCAACGCGCAGCTCCTCCGGCAGCTGCATTCGCCGCCAGCGATTACGCAGGGCTATTGCCACGGCGCGCTTGGCCTCATCCTGGCCGATGATGTGTTTGTCGAGTTCGTGAACGATCTCGCGAGGGGTCATATCGGACATAGGCCTAGAAATCCAGTTGTTCGATGGTGCGGTTATGGTTGGTGTAAATACAGATGTCACCGGCTATTGCGAGGCCTTTCTCTACGATGTCGCGAGCTCCCAGATCGGTGTTATCCAGCAGAGCCTTGGCCGCAGACTGCGCGAAGGGGCCACCGGAGCCAATCGCTATCAGGTTGTCCTCCGGTTCGATCACATCACCGTTACCGGTGATAACCAGCGAGGTGCTCTTGTCTGCAACGGCCAGCAGCGCTTCCAGGCGACGCAGGGCGCGCTCGGTACGCCAGGCCTTGGCCAGCTCAACAGCGGCTCGAACCAGGTGACCCTGGTGTTTGTCCAGTTGGGCTTCGAACAGCTCAAACAGGGTGAAGGCGTCGGCGGTGCCGCCAGCGAAGCCAGCCAACACCTGGTTTTTGTGTAAGCGGCGCACTTTGCGCGCATTGCCCTTCATGATCGTATTGCCCATGGAGACCTGCCCGTCCCCGCCAATCACCACGCTATTTCCCCTGCGCACGGAAAGGATGGTTGTACCTCTGAATTGTTCCAATATGGGTTACCTCGTAGCGCGTTACCGGGGGGTAGTCTGATGGATATGGGGAAGGGGCCGCGGAATTTCAAGGCTCCGCGGTGATAAATCAGGTTGTCCCTCGTTTCAGCAATAGTGTGTCGATGTCCTGGGCAGCGGTGAGGCTGCGGGCCCGGGTCATCGCAGAGTGTGAGTTGAAGGGGCCCAGGTAGACGCGGAACCAGCGGCCGTTATCGCTGTTGGTTTCTTCAATTCTGGGTTCCAGCCCCAGCAGTAACAGTTCTGCCCGGCGCCGGTCGGCGTCTTCCCGCTGCCGGAAGGAGCCAGCCTGCAAAAGATAGGTCACCTGCGCGGCCCCGGGAGGGGGTTTGGTGACCTCTGCCGGCTCGACCGGGCCGTCGATGGTCTGCTCGGGCAGCATGGTATAGAAATCGAAACGTGGCTTGGGCGGCTCCGCAGGTACTGCCGTTGTTGGGGCCGCTTGCGGCGTGTCGCCGGGCCTGGTGGCGGGTGGCAGGGTACCCAGATACAGCAGAAAGCTGAGAAATACGCCGCTCAGCAGACCAGCAAGATAGGCGCGCCAGCGACTGCCTGGCTGCGTTTGGGCTGCGTTTCGGGAAGACTGGCGCTGCGCGGTCTTTTTCTTGCCCGGCGCCCGGCTCCCGGTCTTTCGCGTTTTGGCAAAATCCCGCGCCATGTCTTACATCACCTCCGGGGCGGACAGGCCCAACAGGTCCAGCCCATTGGCCACAACCTGTCGCACGGCCTCGCTAAGGGCCACGCGAGCATTGCGCAGGGAGGGCTCTTCCACCAATACCTTGTGGGCGTTGTAACAGGTATGAAAGTCCCCCGCCAGCTCCCGCAGGTAGGTGGCCACGGTATGTGGCTCGGTGTTGGCGGCGGCGCTGGCCACGATCTCCGGATAGCGGTCCAGCTGGCGCAGCAGGGCTTTCTCGTGGTCTTCGGTCAGTTGATCCAGGTGGGCGAGGCCTGCCTGGACAGTCCATTCCCAGCCGTGCTCGGCGAGCTTGCGCATCACACTGCAGGCTCGTGCGTGGGCATACTGGATATAGTAGACCGGGTTATCGTTACTCTGGGACAGGGCGAGGTTGATGTCGAAGGTGAGCTGGGAGCTGGGAGCCCTGGCCGCGAGAAAGTAGCGGGTGGCATCGCAACCAACTTCGTCGATAAGCTCGCGCAGGGTGACGTAGCTGCCCGCGCGCTTGGACAGCTTAACTTCTTCTTTGTCACGCATCACGGTGACCATCTGGTGCAGGACATAGTCCGGCCAGCCCTCGGGTATGCCGGATTCCAGTGCCTGCAGCCCAGCCCTGACACGGGTAACCGTGCTGTGGTGATCCGCACCCTGCTCATTGATTACGCGCACAAATCCGCGTTGCCACTTGTTGAGATGGTAGGCGACGTCCGGCAGGAAGTAGGTATAGCCACCCTCGCTCTTGCGCATCACGCGATCCTTGTCATCGCCGAAGTCGGTGGTGCGCAACCACAGCGCCCCATCCTTTTCATAGGTGTGACCGCCTTCGATCAGACACTGTACGGTGGCTTCAACCTCACCGTTTTCATAGAGCGACGATTCGAGAAAATAGTTGTCAAAGTGCACGGCGAAGGCCTGCAGGTCGAGGTCCTGTTCACGCCGCAGGTAGGCCACGGCAAAGCGGCGTATACCGTCGAGGTCGTCGGGGTCCGCCGCGGCACTTACGTGCTGGTCGCTTGCATCGATGCGATCGCCGCGCAGGTAAGCCCTGGCCACGTCCTCTATATAGCCACCGCGATAACCGTCTTGCGGCCAGCCCGGGTCGTCAGGGCCACGCCCCTGGCAGCGCGCCTGTACCGACAGCGCCAGGTTGGTGATCTGCTGGCCCGCGTCGTTGTAATAAAACTCCCGGGTAACATCCCAACCGGTAGCTTGCAGCAGGCGGCAGATGCAGTCTCCAACTGCCGCACCGCGGCCATGCCCGACGTGCAATGGGCCCGTGGGATTGGCGGATACGTACTCCACCTGGACTTTGCGGCCCTCCCCTGTATTGGCGCGTCCGAATGCCTCACCCTGCTCCAGGATTTGCTGCACCACTGCCTGGCTGCTTGCCCCGGAGAGGAAAAAATTGATAAACCCGGGCCCGGCTATCTCCGTGCGAGAGACGAAGCTTGCGCTGGGCAGGGCTTCACAAATCATGGCTGCCAGTTCCCTGGGGTTTTTGCCGGCCGCTTTGGCCAGACCCAGGGCGACATTGCTGGCGAGGTCACCGTGACTGGGGTCGCGGGTGCGATCGATATTTACCCGTGCCGGCAGTTCTGCACCTAATTTGCCCTGCTGTGCCAATGTGTCCAGCGCCTGGAGTATGAGCTGGCTGAGTTGTTCCTTCATTACGAGAGGGATTACCTGAATTAATTCAATAGGTTATTGGAGCTTCGATAGGCTGTCTGAAGCCCTGAGTTCCGCTGGCTGGCTATTATCCTTGTAAGTCCCTGCCATGGCTAGCATCGGCTAGTACAAGTCCTGTGGGTCTATATCGATCGTCCATTTCAGGTCGCGCCGGGCTTTGTTCACCTCCGCCAGTGATACCAGCACGCTGGCGGCGGCCTGGGCTGCCCTGCGATCAACAGCCAGAACTATCAGCTGGCAGCGGAATTTGCCTGCCCGGCGCTGCATGGGTGAGGGCAGTGGGCCTATCAGCTGGGTCCCGTTCGGGAGTGCGTTGCCAGCCTGGTCGCGAAGCTGTTGCAGGAATTGCTCGCCACGGGCCGAATCATCGCAATCACTGCGCAGCACGACCAGCTGCCCCACCGGTGGCATGCCGGCAGCCTCGCGACCAGCGAGCATAATTCTGGCCTGGTCGCCATAATTCATGGTGAGCATGGCCTGCAGCGCGGGGTGATCCGGGTAGTGGGTTTGCAGCAGTACTTCACCAGGCATATCCGCGCGACCGGCGCGGCCTGCAACCTGGGTCAGTAGCTGCGCCATGCGCTCTTCACCGCGAAAATCGGCACTGAACAGCATTGCATCGACATCGATAACAGCCACCAGGCTGACCGCTGGGAAATGGTGGCCCTTGGTCAGCATCTGGGTCCCCAGCAGTATTCCCGGTCCCCCCCTGTTTATCTCGGTGATCAGTTCCCGCATGGCGTGTCTGGCCTGCATGGAATCACTGTCAACGCGGAAAACAGGCCATTGGCCAAATCTTTCGCGCAGAAAATCCTCAGTTTGCTCGGTACCCAGTCCCGAGGTCATCAGGCTGCCGCTGTGGCATTCCGGGCACTGGCGCGGCAGGGCCTGGGAGGCACCGCAGTGGTGGCAGCGTAACCTGGAAGTACGCCGGTGTACTGTCAGCCTGGCATCACAGGCCCGGCACTCCGCCACCCAGCCGCAATCGTGGCACTGCAGGGTGGGGGCGTAGCCGCGGCGGTTGAGGAACAGCAATACCTGCTGTTTCGCCGCCAATTTATCGTCGATGGCCTGTAGCAGTGGCGCTGACAGCCCCGCCTGCAGTTGCTGCCGGCGGATATCAATCGTGGAGATCTTTGGTAGCAGGCTTATTCCTGCTCGCTGTGTCAGGCGGTGCAGGGCATAGCGGCCCGTCGTTACGTTGTGCAGGCTCTCCAGTGACGGTGTAGCGCTGCCCAGCAGCACCGGGCAGCCTTCCAGTTGTCCGCGTTTTACCGCCACATCCCGCGCGGAGTAGCGAAAACCGTCCTGCTGTTTGTAGGAGCTGTCGTGCTCTTCATCAACAATAATCAAGCCGGGCGCCCGCAGCGGCGTGAATATGGCGGAGCGCGTGCCGATAACAATGTGGGCGCTGCCATCCCGGGCTGCCTCCCAGGAGCGGTAGCGTTCTGCATCCCCTAGACCCGAATGCAGCGTGACAATCCTGGCCTGGAAGCGCTGCCTGAAACGGTCCAGCGTCTGGGGTGTCAGGCCTATCTCGGGAATCAGCACCAGAGCCTGCCTGCCCCGTTTCAGGCAATCGGCTATAAGTTGCAGGTACACCTCGGTCTTACCGCTGCCGGTGACACCTTCCAGCAGATGGCAGGTGAACCCCTGGTGAGCCTGCAGCAGGGCTTTTACAGCCGCGGCCTGCTCGGGGTTGAGCGTCAGGCCTGCCTGGCTGATTGCCGCTGTGGGCAACTGCTGCAGCAGGCACTTTTCGGCCAGGCCTTTTGCCAGTAGCTGACGCAACACTGCCGGCTTGATCCCATTGTCCGCAAATTGGCTGCTGGCGACAGATTTGGAGGCCTGCATCATCGCCAGGGCCTCGGCCTGCCTGGGGGATCTGGCCAGCGCCCCCGGGGGCAGTCCAAGCCCGCGGGGGGTCAGTCGCCAGCCCGATACGCCTGCGGGCCGGTGTTCCTTTCCCTCTCGCAAAGAGCGTGGGAAAGCGGCACTGAATACCTCTCCGGGGGGGTGGTGGTAGTAGCGCGATGCCCAGTCGCAAAGCGCAATAACGGTTGCTGAAATAAGGGGTTCCGGGTCGAGTATGGCCAGCGCGTGCTTCAAATTTGCAGCGGGCAGCTCACTGTCCTCGCTCACGGCTACCAGGTAGCCGGTAACCCGGCGCGGGCCGAAGGGCACGATCAGGCGCTGGCCAGGCTGCAGGCTCTTTACCTCCGCACTATTGGTACCTTGCGGGGGCAAGTAGTCAAAAAGGCGGCGTAACGGGGACGGAATGGCGAGGCGAAGTACTGACATTGCGCCCCTTTGCGGGCTGATCCGGGTGAAAAAAACGTAGTGTAGCAAAACGGGCGCGGGAATATCGCCGGGTGTCGCGTTCGGGATGGGGCTTTAGCTCCACTTGAGAGGCCTTGTGCAGCTCTTGCTTATGTTCCCAGCTCTGGTAAGATGCGCGCCTATTTTTTGGTGCGGTGCCCGGCAGGGATCGGGTGGCGGCGCCATGTAACGAGGAGTAAAACCATGAAAGCAGACATTCACCCCAAGTATGAAGCCATCACTGCGACCTGCAGCTGTGGCAACAAGGTATTAACCCGCTCTACCCTGTGTGAAGACCTCAATATTGATGTTTGCTCCGAGTGCCACCCGTTTTTCACTGGCAAGCAGAAAGTGATGGATACCGGCGGCCGCGTGGATCGCTTTAACAAGCGTTTTGGTAGTCGCGGCAGCAAGCGATAGCTTATTGGGCGCTCAGCGCCAAATAAATATACTCGGCAAAAGCCGGATCCCAGTCGATCCGGCTTTTTTTTTGCGCCGATAAAACACGGTCATTTATCGCCTTGTTACCAGCCGCCCTTTTCTATATCCTTTCGGCCCTTTTTCCCACAAGTGAAACCCATGTCAAAGGACTTTAAACAGGCCGCGCTGGATTATCACTCTGACCCTATTGCCGGCAAAATCAGTGTGGAACTTACCAAGCCAGCGGAAACCCAGCTGGACCTGGCCCTGGCATACAGCCCCGGGGTCGCCGAACCCTGCCGCGCGATAGCCGATGACAGAGAAAATGCCTATCGCTATACCGGCAAGGGCAACCTGGTAGCTGTCATCACCAATGGCACGGCGGTTCTCGGTCTGGGTAATCTCGGTTCGCTTGCCAGCAAGCCTGTCATGGAGGGCAAGGCGCTGTTGTTCAAGCGATTTGCCGGGATCAACTCGGTGGATATTGAAGTCGACACCGAGGATCCTGGTGAGTTTATTGACACGGTTGCCCGCATAGCCGAAACCTTTGGCGGAATTAACCTGGAAGATATCAAGGCACCTGAGTGCTTCGAGATAGAGGCGTCTCTGGTGGAGAAGTGCGCTATCCCGGTATTCCACGACGACCAGCACGGTACCGCGATTGTTACTGCTGCGGGGCTGTTGAATGCCCTGGAAGTACAGGGCAAGACGCTTGAGGGTGCGATTATTACCTGTCTGGGGGCGGGAGCGGCGGCAATCGCCTGCATGCGACTGCTGGTAAACCTGGGGGCCAAGCGTGAAAACATTTATATGCTGGACCGGCGAGGTGTGATTTATGCCGGGCGAGAAGGCGTTAATGCCTATAAACAGGAATTCGCCAACCAGACCAACAAGCGTAGTCTCTCAGACGCTATCAAGGGCGCCGATGTGTTTATCGGCCTGTCCGGTGCGAACTTGCTCAGTAAGGAAATGTTGCTGTCGATGGCGGAGCGCCCCGTGGTATTCGCCTGCTCCAACCCGGATCCTGAAATAGAGCCCGAATTAGCCCTTGCCACGCGCAACGATTTGATTATTGCCACCGGCCGGTCAGACTATCCCAACCAGGTGAACAACGTGTTGGGCTTTCCCTTCATTTTTCGCGGTGCGCTGGACGTGCGGGCGTCCTGTATTAATGAAGAAATGAAAATAGCCGCCGTACACGCCCTGTGTGAGTTGACCAGGCTGGATGTGCCCGCAGAAGTGCTGGCTGCCTGTGAAATAGACGCGCTGGAGTTTGGTGCCGAATATATTATTCCCAAGCCGATGGACCCCCGCCTGCTGAGCCTGGTTGCACCTGCGGTGGCCCGGGCTGCGGTGGCCAGCGGCGTGGCGCGTATCCCCTACCCCGATAACTATTCTCCCGGCGCGTAATTGCGCCGGTGGCCTGGCCACCCCTAGAAAATATCTCTCACCAGTTCACCGGTCCCCTCACTGCCAGTGTTCTCACCCGCAGCGTTGCTCATGTTGCCGGGAACGTTTTCTTCCGGAAAGTACTCGAAAATTGCGTTTTTCTGACCGGGGTTGGCCAGCAATCCGGTGTCCGGATCAATCCTGACACTGACGATGCCGGGTGGCACGGGGCGTTTTAGCTCCGGGCTGTCGCGCAGGGCCTCTCGCATGAACTCAATCCAGATAGGAAGCGCGGCTGTGCCACCAAACTCCCTGCGACCCAGGGGGGTGTAATTGTCAAAACCCACCCAGGTCGAAGTCACCACATCGGCGTTGTAGCCCGAGAACCAGGCGTCCATCGGGCCGTTGGTGGTTCCTGTTTTTCCGGCTATATCGCTGCGTTTTAGAACCAGGGCACGGCGTCCGGTACCCTTGGTAATCACATCCTTAAGAATGCTGTCGATCACGAAGTTCGCTCTTGCCTCCATGATGCGCGGTGCGGGTGGTAATGCCGGCTCTTCAGTGTCGCCCCCGGCCAGAATCTGCTCCATACTGAGTTCTTCGGGCAGCTCCGCCTCGCCTGGCTGCTCACACTCACGGCAAACGGTTAACGGTCTGGCCCTGTAAATTTCTTCGCCATCCAGGTCCTCGATGCGATCTATAAGGTAGGGCTCGATACGATAGCCGCCGTTGGCTAGCACCGCGTAGGCCGAGGCAACATCGATCACAGTCATCACATGTGTGCCCAGCGCCAGTGACAGGTCACGTGGAAAGCTGGAGGTGTCGAAGCCGAAGCGACTTATATAATCCAGTAACTTTTCGACACCCAACTGCTGCAGCAGGCGGATCGACACCAGGTTGCGCGATTTGGTGAGGGCCCAGCGCAATCGGGTAGGGCCGTAGAACTTACCCTCATCATTTTCCGGTCGCCACATGCCTTCATCGAGGGAAACATCTTCTACGACGACGGGTGCGTCATTAATAATGCTGGCAGCGGTAAAACCGGATTCCAGTGCGGTGCTATATAGGAAGGGCTTGAAGTTGGAGCCCGGCTGGCGCTTCGCCTGTGTCGCGCGGTTGAACTTGCTGAGCTCAAAGCCCATGCCGCCGACAATACTGATAATGGCTCCGTCGTCCGGGCGCAGTGACACCAATGCAGCCTGGGCTGCGGGAACCTGGCTGAGGGACCACTGCTCTTCTTCATTGAGGGTTACCCTGATCAGATCACCCACGGCCAGGACTTCAGCGGGATTGCCAGGTCTTGGTGCCACCCTGCTTTCGCTGATGTAAGGTGATGCCTGCTTGATGCCGTTCTCCCACAATATGGAATCGCGACTACCGTCGGCGAAAACAATAGCGACCTGCTCCGCACCTACCTCGGTAACCACTGCCGGCAACAGATTGGCGATGACGGCCGTCTGGCCCAGCACGTCCAGCCATGCCTGCAGAGGGTTTTCGCCGCCCTCCCCCTCCCCGGCCGGCAGCTTGCGTTCGGGTCCACGATAGCCGTGGCGATCGTCGTAGGTGAGCAGCCCGCGGATTACCGCCTCGCGCGCCACTTGCTGCAACTCGGTATTGATGGTGGTGTAGACCTGGTAGCCGTCGTTGTAAGCGGCAACACCGTAACGGTCCAACATTTCCTGGCGCACCATCTCGGCGGCATAATGCGCGGTAAAGCTCAGCTGTTCGCCGTGGTGTGTCGCCGTGTTGGGTTGTGCCAATGCAGTGCTGTACTGAGCCTGGCTGATATAGCCCAGATCGAGCATGCGGCCCAGAATCCAGTCGCGACGCTCTTTGCCGGCAACCGGGCCGCTAATCGGATTATTGCGCGAGGGGGCTTTGGGTATCCCGGCCAGCATGGCGTACTGCGCCAGATCCAGTTCCCCGATACTTTTACCGTAATAAACCTGTGAGGCCGCCTCAAATCCGTAGGCGCGGTGTCCCAGGAATACCCGGTTGAAATACAGTTCGAAAATTTCGCGTTTGTCGAGGGCGCGCTCTATCTCGATAGCCAGCAGAATCTCGTTGAATTTGCGCATGAAGGTGCGCTCGAGGCTCAAAAAGTAGTTCCTTGCCACTTGCATAGTGAGGGTGCTGCCTCCGGAGCCTTTTTCTCCGGTCAGCACCAGTTCCGATACCGCTCGCAACAACCCCGCGATATCAACACCCGAGTGGCGGAAGAAGCTGGAGTCCTCCGCCGCCAGCAGGGCCTGTACGAATTGTTCCGGTATGGCATCGAAGGGCAGCGGGCTGCGTTTCTGCTCGCCGAACTGGCCAATCAGGTGGCCCTCACGGGTATAAACGCGCATGGGAGTCTGCAGTTTTACGTCTCTAAGTGTGGCAACATCGGGTAGATTGGGGCTAAGGTATAAATAGATACCGGCAAAGAGCCACAAAGCACCAAAAAGTCCAAATAAAGACAGGCGTATAACAGCGCGTAGGATTTTCATTTATCCCTTTATAAACAGAGGCTTGAATTAAATTTTTACCGGGGCGGGGCCACTTGTTTGGTAATTATATGCTTTTTTTCAGTTTGGATATATTTTCGACTGTGTTATATCTAACAATTAATGTAGCTACACATAAAAATATCCTAAGTTAGTGATACTGATAGGGAAAAAAACTTGCTGGGGCGAATGGGGAAGAAAAAGGCTGCGCCGGTTCTCGGACTGGACGTAAGTTCAACAACGGTCAAGTTGCTTGAACTGAGCTATACAGGGGATCGCTATCGCGTAGAGAGCTACGCGGTGAGTTCTTTGCCGCAAGATGCGGTGATCGAGAAGAACGTCAATGACGTCGAAGGGGTGGCTAATGCCATCCGAAGCGTCGTAGCGCAGTCCAGAACTAAACTCAAAGCGGTCGCTGCGGCGGTAGCGGGTTCGTCGGTCATCACCAAGATGATCGATATGCCCCAGGGCCTGAGCGAGGACGAGATGGAAACCCAGCTCACCCTCGAGGCAGACCAGTATATTCCGTACCCGCTTGAAGAAGTGGCCATCGACTTCGAGGTTCAGGGTGCCTCACCCGAACGCGACAATATGGTTGAGGTGTTGCTTGCAGCCTGCCGCAGGGAAACCATCGATACCCGGGTAGAGGCGATAGAAGGCTCCGAGCTTATTCCCAGGATCATGGACGTGGAAGCCTACGCCATGGAGCGCGCTTTTTCTCTGCTTCAAAGTCAGCTGGATCTGGAGGAAGAGAGTACTGTTGCGGTCGTGGACATCGGCGCGACCATGACCACCCTCAGTGTGCTCAATAACGGCCAGACAATATATACTCGGGAA
>Ga0316189_10006440_pt1 | contig 11175 bp, 10 predicted proteins | sample LowCovwburrow_MG_FD_204930 | JGI IMG/M metagenome (GOLD analysis project Ga0316189, IMG submission 204930) | Coastal sediment microbial communities from Maine, United States - Lowes Cove worm burrow | ecosystem: Environmental > Aquatic > Marine > Coastal > Sediment | place: USA: Maine... | reverse complement strand
TTCTTCACCGTTGGCAGCTTCACCAACAACATCATGCCCGGCCTTGGTGAAAATGTCTTTAAGCATGTTCCGCATAAAAAGGGCGTCATCGACGACCATTACCCTTACTCCCATTGTTTCCTCCAGTATTATAACGTTTCCAAGCTGCTCAGCAGGCTTGGGAGATCCAGCATGTTAATCATTTTTCCGTCATAGTTGTACAACATCCTGATATGCAACCCCTTCTGCTCCTCCCGCTGACAGGGAAGCATCAAATCGGGGTCGAGCGGAACAATCCGATGGATCGCCGTCACTCCGAGGGCGAGCGCTTTCTGTCCGACCGGCAAAACAACGGCCCGTTCTCCGTAGGCATTGTCGCCCAGCTCCATGAAACTGCTCAGGTCGAGAACCGGAACGATATTGCCATGAAAGTTGATCGCCCCGAGAATCCAATCGGGTGCCCGGGGAACAAAATTCAGCTCCGGGGACTCAACGATCTCCTGCAGGTCATCAACTTCCAGACCAAACCATTCATCGGAAAGGCGAAATACGAGGAGAAGTTCCATCAGACAACCGGAAAATCATTCCCGAGATGGAAACGCTTGACATTCTCGGCCAGGGTTTCGGCGTAGGTCGCCAGCTCCTGCGCCGACTGCGCCATCTCGCTCATTGCGGCCGACTGTTCCTCAGTCGCGGCCGAACCTTCCTCGGTTGCGGCGGCATTATCGGAGACAACCTGCGAAATCTCCTCAATCGCATCGACCATCTTGTTCGCACCCTCGATCTGTTTCTGCGAAAGTTCGGCGATGCTTTTTGCCTTGGTCTGGGTGTTGACGGCGGTCTCTATAATTTCCTCGAACGCCTTATTGGTTTCATTGATTGCCTTGCGGCCTTCGTCCATCTCCTGAATGTTGTTACGTAACGAAACCTCAACATTCTGCCCTTCGTCCTGAACCTGACTGATCAGACCGGTAATCTCTTCAGCCGAGTCGGTCGTTGAATCTGCCAATTTACGAATTTCTTCAGCGACAACGGCAAAACCACGGCCATACTCACCCGCCCGTGCGGCTTCAATCGTCGCATTCAGAGCCAGCAGGTTGGTTTTCTGGGCAATACCGTTAATGACTTCAACAATCTTGCCGATCTTCCCGAGCTGCGAACCGAAATTGACAACCTGCTCGCCGCTCCGCTCAACATCCTGAAGAATCTGCATCATCCGCTGCATGGTTTGTTGCGACTTTTCGCCGCCACCCTGAGCGGTCTGGGCGGTGATATCAACAGCATCCGCGACTTTCTTTGAAGAAGATGCAACCAGCTCGGTATTAATTGCCATCTCTTTGATCAAGCGGGATGATTTCTCTACCGTTTCCGCCTGGACCTCGGCTCCACGGCTGATCTGCTCGACCGTATTGGACAGTTCATGGCTCGATGCTGTCATCTCCTGAGATGTCGCCGATAAACCCTGGGCGGAATCACTAACCTTGACCGAAGCGTCTCGAACCCGACCGACCAGCTCTTTCAGGTTTTCGTTGACCAGGTTCAGAGAATCGGCCAGATCTGCGGTCTCGTCCGGAAAAGTCGATTCCTTCAGTTCTATTGTCTGAGAAAGATCACCTTGGCTGATCCGCTCGGCGGCGGCATTCAGTATTTTGATATTGCCGGTGAATGCCTTCGAAAACAGCGATCCGAGAACCAGTCCAACAAGAATGGCCCCACCGGTTGAAACCAGTTGCTGCCAGACTTCGGCAATGCCAAGCATCGGAACAACAAGGTTCAGGATCACGATTGACGCGACAACAAAAATGAACCCCATAATGAATTTGTAAGTGATTTCTACGCGCATTGCTCAGATCCTCCAGTCAGTTCTATATGGCGAACAGTTCCTTGGTAGCGCCAGGCTGTTCACTTTTATACGTGCTCAACACAACGATAAATCCGTTCAACCGGATATTCCGAACGAAAAATGTGCCGGGCGGACCCGACCAGGGTTTCGGCCCGCCCCAGAACCAGAAATCGATCCGGACCGAGCGCTCGGGCAAATCTTTCCAGGATTTTAGACTGCTCCTCCCTGGAAAAATAAATCATCACATTTCGACACAGAACAAGGTCAGCCGACGGATAGTCCATCTCCTTTAATACATCATGCTGCCGAAAGGAAACTTGACTCCGGATCTCTTTGTTCAGCCGGAAGCGGGTACTCTCAATCCGCTCAAAATAACGTTCCCTGACAGCCTCGGGTACTTCAGACAACCGCTGGGCATCATACTCTCCCAGTTGCGCCCGGTCGAGAATCGGCAGACTGATGTCGGTGCCAAGAATTCTGACCTCAATGTCATCCAGTTGCATCTCATGTAGCAGAAGCGCCAGCGAGTACGGTTCTTCTCCACTGGAGCAACCGACACTCCAGAGGGTTAACTCTTTCTGCTCACTCTTCCGGATATTTGCGATCAGCTCCGGCAAAACCTTTTCTTCAAGGACTCTGTAGGTCGACGGATTCCGGAAAAACTGTGATACATGGATCGTCAGAACCGCCAGCAACGCATCGATCTCGTCTTCATCTGAATCGAGCAGTTCGACATAATGGGCCGAGCTACTCAAACCCTTGGCACGTACCCGGCTGGCTATCCGCCGCTTGATACAACGATCCTTGTAACTGCCAAGATCAAAAGCGCGGCGAGACTGCAGAATACTGACGACTTCCCTGAAATCCTCATCGGTAAAGTCGGTGCCGACAAACGGGGCACTTTTCGTCGTGATGTTTTTCCCCCGGTCCGTCATGATACTCCTGCTGTCCTGACCGACGATAAAATCACGAAACCAGCCAGTATTATTACCTATTTCACGTTTTAAAGCAAAAAAACAATCCTTGCTTTGAGATCATCCGTACAACGATACATGATTATGTTGATTCAGGGAAGTGTTTGTAACCGGTTTTGGCTGGCAATTTGTACTCGCCAGAGGGGCCATAAAGGGTTATTTCTGATCTCTTTTTACTGATCGAGCCGATTTTCTGAATCGGTACACCGGTTTCTCCGGAAAGCACTGTAATTGATTCAGCAAATGCCTTCGGTGCTGTAAAGAGCAGTTCGTAGTCTTCGCCGCCGGTCAATGCCAGATCCAACAGCGCAGAATCTCTCTTGAGCTCACGCTCGAATCCGGGAGAAAGCGGAAGATTTTCGAGCTCAATTGCTGCGCCAACATCTGACGCCACAAGTATATGTTCGAGATCACCAAGGAGACCGTCAGATATATCGATCATCGCCGTCGGAATTCCGGCCTTTGCCAGAGCCCGCCCGACCGCGACCCTTGCAATCGGGTCATTGTGGCGCTGCAGTAATGCCTGGTCCGGCACCTCTCCAGATTGCAACTGATTGAGTGCCAGCGCACTGTCACCAACAGTTCCGGTCAGATAAATGCCCTCATTTTCATGCGCGCCATCGCGACCGATCCAACCCGATTCCGGAGCAACCCCTTGTGCCGTCACCGACAGGGTCAGACCGGAAGCAGAGCGGCAGGTGTCACCACCAGCGAGCACGGCTCCATAATCGGCACAGGCCGCAAGGAAACCAGTCAGAAGTTGATCAAGGGATGTCAGTTCAAAACAATCCGGGATGGCGAGAGAAAGGAACAGAAAACGGGGTTCGGCCCCCATCGCCGCAAGGTCGCTGACATTGACCGAGACCGCTTTACGGCCGAGAACCGCAAGTTCCGTCCATTGCTGCTTAAAGTGGATATCCTCTATCAGGAGATCGGTCGTTGTCAGCAGAACCTCGCCGGAAGCAATGGTGGTAACAGCGCAATCATCACCGATACCACGAATCAGGCCCGGAGCTGAACCGCTCCTTTTCTTGAGATAATCAATAATCTGGAATTCGCCGGAGCCGATCAGCTTCATGCCCCATCTTTCAGTGCCGCTTCAAGAACCTGCTCGATCCGATCGGCATAGACAAACTTGACCTTATGGCGCAAATGAGATGGTATCTCCTCGAGATCTTTTTTATTCTTCGCAGGAATAACAATTGTTTTTATACCGGCCTGAACCGCAGCCAGCACTTTCTCCTTCAGTCCACCAATCGGCAGCACCTTGCCGCGCAGGGTGATCTCCCCGGTCATCGCCACGTCCTTATCGACCGGTCGACCGGACAGAGCAGAAACAAGCGCTGTCGCAATGGTAATACCGGCACTCGGCCCATCCTTCGGGATCGCTCCGGCCGGGACATGTACGTGAATATCGGAGTGCTCGTGAAAATCGGCCGCAATACCAAGGTCCTCGGCGTAAGCCCTGGCATAGGATAGTGCCGCCTGGGCACTCTCCTTCATAATGTCGCCAAGGTGTCCGGTCAGGGTGAGAACGCCCTTCCCCTTCATCGAATGAACCTCGACATAGAGCACTTCGCCGCCGGCTTCGGTCCAGGCCAGACCATTCGCCAGACCAATCTCGTTTTCGGTACGCTCCTCTTCCGGCAGAAACCGGGCCGGGCCGAGAAAACGTCCAACCGCCGATACGTTGATGTTCACCGCAGCTTTGTCCCCGTCGGCAAAACGGCGCGCCACCTTGCGACAGAGCGAGCCGATCTCCCGTTCGAGATTTCGCAGTCCCGCTTCCATGGTATAGCCGGTGATAATCTTGCGCAGGGCGTTATCAGAAAAGCTGATATCCTTGACGCTCAAACCGTTTTCATCGATCTGCCGTGGCACCAGATACTGTTTGGCGATCGCCAGCTTTTCTTCCGTCGCATAACCGGCCAGACGGATAATTTCAAGCCGATCGCGTAAAGCCGGCGGGATTGTCTCGAGCACATTCGCCGTCACAATGAACATCACTTTTGAAAGATCGAACGGTTGATTAATATAGTGGTCTGAAAATCCGTGATTCTGCTCCGGGTCGAGCAGTTCGAGCAGTGCCGCAGACGGGTCTCCACGAAAATCACTGCCGACCTTATCAAGTTCATCAAGCATGAAAACCGGGTTATTACTGCCGGCCTGCTTGACGCCCTGGATAATACGGCCCGGCAAGGCGCCGACGTAGGTGCGCCGATGCCCCCGTATTTCAGCTTCATCACGGATGCCACCGAGAGAAATCCGGACGAACTTGCGACCAAGAGCCCGGGCAATCGATTTGCCAAGGCTGGTTTTACCGACCCCAGGCGGACCGACAAAACAGAGAACCGGGCCCTTGAGATTTTTCTTCAATTTACGGACAGCCAGAAACTCGAGAATCCTCTCCTTGATTTTCTCAAGATCGAAGTGATCTTCGTCGAGGACCTTACGTCCTTTTTGCAGGTCGAGATTGTCACGGGTTGAATGATTCCACGGCAGATCAAGCAACCAGTCAAGATAGGTCCGAACTGTGCCGTATTCAGCAGCCTCCGGGTGCATTGATTCAAGCCTCCGGATCTGCTTTTCGACTTCTGTTTCGATATCTTCCGGCAACTTGACTTTGGTCAGGCGCTCACGCAACTCGGCAACGTCCTCGGCTCGCGGATCGCTTTCACCAAGCTCGGCCTGAATCGCCCGGAGCTGTTCTCTTAAAAAGTATTCGCGCTGAGACCGGCCCATCTCTTCTTTGGCCTGACTCTGAATCTGATTCTGGACCGAAGCAAGTTCAAGCTCCCGGGCCAACAGATCCTTGACCCGTTTGAGCCGTTGCACCGGATCACTGACTTCCAGAATCTCCTGGGCCTCTTCAACCCTGAGACCGATATTACTGGCAACCAGGTCAGCCAGCCCCCCCGGTTGCTCAATGTTCTCCAACACATTCATCACATCGAGAGGCAGCGATTTGCCATAACTGGTAATCTGGTTCAACTGCTCACGGACCGTCCGGACCAAAGCCTCGACTTCGATCCCCGGTTCGTCTGAAAAACGTTCGTCGATACTTTCAAGCCGCACCGAAAAATGTGGTTTATCATCAATAAATTCAGTAACTTTTGCTTTCGATACGCCCTGAACCAGAATCTTGATCCGGCCATCGGGGAGCTTTAGCATCCGCATGATCATCGCGACCGTACCGGTCGGATAAATTTCATCACGACCCGGGTCTTCAACTTCAACATCGCGCTGGGCGGCAAGGAAAATCTGTCGATCACCGGCCAGGGCCGCATCAACAGCTGAAATCGATTTCGCCCGACCGACAAAAAGCGGCAGTATCATATAAGGGAAAACAACGATGTCACGGATCGGTAAAAGCGGCAGTGTTTCGGGGACCGCTCCGACGATACTCTCTTCAGGCTGTTCCAAGGTCAGACTCCTATTTAAGCTGAGGATTCAATCAGTTTTATCCTTCACAACCTGTACTGTCAAGCAGAGCCTTGCCATCCATCATCCGGCGCTTTTCTGAATATCAAATTCATAGGTGACGCAACCCGATTCATGGCCCTCGCAATCAAAACTCTTTTCGATAAATGTCGCCCGATTATGTTGATTGATCAGGTAGAGGGTCGAGGCCCGGGTACCATACTCCTGACCCCGGACAAAACGGGCCGAAAGAGCGCGCTCCCATTCCAGGCCGACACCGGTATCAGGCAGATCACAATCGTCAGCCAGCTCACGATCGGCCAGCAAGGTGAAAAGCACCTCAACATCAGTTGAGCCAGAGGCAATCCACTGACTGAAACCAGCCTTGATTCCGACAACCTTTGGCCAGGGCGTATCGAGCCAGTGATTGCTCAGGCCATAAATGCCCGGGGCAATTTTTTTCGAACCACCACCGGTATTGGAAAAATAAAACGCTTCGTCCCGATCGCCCGCAATGAAATTCAAGCCGGCGTAGTGTCCGTTATCAGCTGCCAGAAATGACCGAAAGGCCTCCGAGCTTTCCCGGCCAAGAAGATATCGGCTGACCAGTCCGCCGCGCGAAAACCGGCTGTCGATTCGATGATGCAAATCACGATAATTCGTCACAACCGCCCAGCGGCCTGATCGGGTCACCCCGAACCAGCTCCCGCCCCGCTCCAGGTCACGCCCGGCCAGCATTTCTGGATGATCATCCCAGAACCTGGCCACCTCGGTCGGACGATTAAAAAACTCGTCGCGGTTCTCGGCCAGAACAAGTTTGTACTCCGGGTGACGGTCAATTGCAAGGACAAGCAAACACATAACTTCAGTGTTACAGAAAAGTGCCTGTTTGCAAAGGCGCCAAATAAAAAAGGCAGCCTTTTCAGGCTGCCTTTCAAAAACTTACCGGTCCGGGTCTCAGACCTGTGGACCAGCCTGAGTGAAATCAAAATTGGTATTGCCGCTGGTGTATTTCTTGAAGTTCTCAATAAACATCCCGGCGAGCTTGTTGGCCGTGGCGTCAAAGGCTTCCTTGTCAGCCCAGGCATTGCGTGGATTCAGAATGCTGCTGTCAACTCCCGGCAGCTCCTTCGGCAAGTTGAGTTTGAACCAACGGGTCTGCTCGAACTCGGAATTTTCAATGCTGCCGTCAAGGATGGCGTTAATACAGGCGCGGGTTGCCTTGATGCTCATCCGCTCACCAACACCGTAACCACCACCGGCCCAACCGGTGTTGACCAGGTAAGCGTTAACATCGTGCTTCTCCATCTTTTCGCCGAGCAATTTAGCATAGGCAGTCGGATGAAGCGGCAGGAATGCTTCGCCGAAGCAGGAAGAGAACGTCGCCTGCGGCTCGGTAACACCACGCTCGGTACCGGCAACCTTGGCCGTATAACCGGACAGGAAATAGTACATCGCCTGCTCCTTGGTCAGTTTCGAAACCGGCGGCAGTACGCCGAAAGCATCGCAGGTCAGGAAAATGATATTCTGCGGATGACCAGCCTTGAGAGTCGGCTCGTGATTATCAATATGATCGATCGGGTAGGATACCCGGGTGTTTTCTGTTTTGGCATCGTCGTCGTAATCGATAACGCCATTTTCGTTGGCAACAACATTCTCCAGCAAGGCATCCCGACGGATGGCACTGTAGATTTCCGGCTCGCTATCCTGACTCAGGTTGATGCACTTGGCGTAGCAACCACCCTCAAAGTTAAAGATGCCATCTGCGTCCCAGCCATGCTCATCATCTCCGATCAGCTTGCGGGCAGCATCGGTCGACAGTGTGGTCTTGCCGGTCCCCGAAAGCCCAAAAAAGAGAGCAACGTCACCATCCTTGCCAACATTGGCAGAACAGTGCATCGAAAGGATCCCGTCAATCGGCAGCCAGTAGTTCATCATGGTGAAGATGCCTTTTTTCATTTCACCGCCGTACCAGGTGCCACCGATAATCGCAATATTTTTCTCGATGTTGAAGATAACGAAAACTTCCGAGTTGAGACCGTGCTTCTCCCACTTTTCGTTGGTCAGACCGGCCGCGTTATAAACAGTGAAGTTCGGGGTAAAGCTTGCCAGCTCTTCATCAGTAGGACGAATGAACATGTTTTTGACGAAATGGGACTGCCAGGCATACTCAGTAACAAAACGGGCCTGCTTGCGGGTTCTCTCATTGGCGCCGCAATATCCATCGAGGACGTAGAGATCCTTACCGGAAAGATACTCGATGACGTCATCATAGAGTTCGTCGAAGATCTCGGGAGAAACCGGCTTGTTGATGTTGCCCCAGGCAATATTATCGCTGGAAGGCGACTGCTGAACAAAGTACTTGTCCTTGGGTGATCGACCGGTGAACTTGCCGGTGTCGACCATCATCGTGCCGTTCTCTGAAACCTGACCCTCTTTATTGGCTGTTTCATGATCGAACAGCTCATCATAGGTCAGGTTATGATAAACCTTGCCGATACTTTTAAGTCCAAGTGTCGCCGCATCCAATACTTTTCCTGCTGTCGCTGCTTGCATTTCACCGCCCTTTGAAATGTTTGATTAGCAAAAAAGATTTGTCGGAAATCGTTCCGGCAAATCGCTTTCGTTCTCCAAAATAAACTACGGCAGTCCAACAGGCCATATTTTCTGCCTGATAACTGCCGGAGCCGGATTATATGTTATTTTTAAAAACTGGTTCAAGAGGTAATGCCCTCTTTTTTCTTTTTTTTGGTGCTTAACCGGCGTGTACTTTAACAAATTTAGTCAAAATAAAAAAGAAAAAGTTAGCTTAAAAATTCTTTTTTGGTTGAACTTGCCAAAAGTTTCATCCTGACAAAAAATCGAAGTACATTTCCTTGACTAGTTAATCGAGGCACGTTGTTGCAAATAAGCGACAAGAAACCAGATTTCACGTTCTTTTAAATGCGCACCCCAGGCTGGCATCACCGACCCTTTTGAGAGAAACGGCTCGACTGTTTTACCGTCTTCGATGCGCCAGTACAGGTAGGCTGGGTCGGCTGATCGATACTTCGATTCGTGGAAATCAGGTGCCGGAGGAACAAAGAAGTCGGCACGGGGACCGCGCCCTTCGCTTTCGTGGCCATGGCAATAGGCACACTTTTTCCGAAACGTTTCAGCAGCCCAGTCCAGTCCTTGCTGGCTCTGGCGTATTCCATCCGGGATTGCTCGGCGTGGATAATCAAGTTTCGGTTCGCCGCACCCGGCCAGCAGGAATACCGTCACGATACATAAATAAATGAATCCAGACATGAACGCTCCAAAATATTTTTCAATCACAGTGCCGGCAAAGGAATCGAAAAAGCTCACAGCTTCTTCGAAAACCTTGCTTATTTAATATTTCAGAATCCAATTCATTAAAAAAGGGCCATCCGAAGATGGCCCTTTAGTTTGTGATTAGGCCGCCTTTTCCAGCGCAGCACCCCATTTTTCAAGTTCATCGACAACCGACTGAACCAGCTCGTCCAGTGCCGCCGCGACCGGCGGACTCAATTCCATCGTCATCTCGATCGAAGCGGGCTGCACTCCCCAGAAAACCAGCTCGCGTGGCGAGTAGCCCTGAAGATCGGCAACTGCCAGCAGATCCTGCAGGCCCATCTGGTGAACCGATAGTTTACTGGCAAAAGCCCGGGGGACGGCCTCCCCCTCCAGCCGGAAAATCGAGCCCGGTGCCGCTTTCATCTCGAGCGCATCAATAATCAGCAATTGATCGGCATCTTCGATGAATGGCAGGAGATCGAGGCCGAGGGTGCCACCATCGACAACTTTCACCCCGTCCGGGAACCGATAGTCCTGCTGCAAGCGCTCGACCGCCCTGACTCCGATTGAATCATCACTCATCAAGGCATTACCCAGGCCGAGAACCAGAATATTCATTCAGTCCAGTTCCTCGGGATCAATAAACTTGTATCCACCAAAAATACTCGCCATGGTTCCGTTTTTCTCTTTTACTTCCATCAACCAGGCGCTGTAGACATGGTGAATAGCAAAACCGATCAGCAACCACATTACAACGTGGTGGGTCAGGCGCAGTCCCTGATTGCCAAAAATCGGCAACAACCAACCAACAGCCGTATCCCAGCCACCGCCCGGTGCATACTGCCCGTAAAGAGCGAATCCGGTTACGACCTGCACCAGGAACAGCCCAAAGACTCCGACATAGGCCATGGCAGCCAGAGCGTTATGGCCGACAACTCCTGGCGGCTTTGCCTTAACAAAGGTATAAAACAAAAATGTTCCGGTAATATATTTTCGCCCCTTGCTTGTCACCCAAGGGAAAAAGACCCGCCAACTGGCGAATTCGTTACCCAGAAAAGACCAGATAATTCTGGAAAGAACTGAAAGAGCGAAGACATAAGCGAAAATAAAATGGATAAAGCGCATCCAGCCCATGACATATTGCGATGTCGCAGGAACAGACACAAATGGATCGCCAATATAAAAGCCGGTCACCGACAACACCACAATTGAGATGGCATTGAACCAGTGGGTCAGGCGAATCGGCCATTCCCATACGTAACGAAGTTCATGCATCGTCTCAGCCTCCTTCGGCTAAAGGGCCTTGACCCGGATTATCTCCGAACCGTTTCCGTCCATTACGTGAACCGCGCAGGCCAGACAGGGGTCGAAGGAGTGAATGGTCCGCAGAATCTCAACCGGCTTCTCCGGATCAGCAATCGGGGTTCCGATCAGAGCCGACTCGTACGGCCCTTTGTTACCCATCGCATCTCGCGGCCCAGCATTCCAGGTTGACGGAACAACCGCCTGATAGTTGGCGATCTTCTGGTTTTCGATCCGGATCCAGTGACCAAGAGCACCACGTGGTGCTTCGTGCGTACCGTAGCCCTGGGCTTCTTTCGGCCAGGAGGCCGGGTCCCACATATCCTTGTTGTGAACTTCATAGTCGCCGGTGGCGATGTT
>Ga0316189_10006438_pt1 | contig 11177 bp, 11 predicted proteins | sample LowCovwburrow_MG_FD_204930 | JGI IMG/M metagenome (GOLD analysis project Ga0316189, IMG submission 204930) | Coastal sediment microbial communities from Maine, United States - Lowes Cove worm burrow | ecosystem: Environmental > Aquatic > Marine > Coastal > Sediment | place: USA: Maine... | reverse complement strand
GGAAGAGCGTTTGGGGGAAGATGGTGCGCTCCTTGTGTTTGAACTGGTATTTGAACAGTTCTAACTGGCGCACGTCGATGCCGCGAAAAATAACGCCTGCCTCTGAAATTTTTACCAGACGACCCCAGAACCGTTCGGTGGGTTCGATGAGTGATACATTAATAAAATCTCCGCCTTCCATGACCACGCTCCTCAGAAACATTCTTGGATATTAAACCACGAAATTGGAGAAAAGACCACCGCCATGTCCTCGTAAATTGCCCGACTACCACCATGAATAGTGGATGCCAGGCAGCAGGCGGTAAAACATGCCAATGATCCGTGCAAAAATTTCCGAGAGGCAAGATATGCCCGGTACCCCTCAGCCCCGCAAAAGCCTAACACCTTCAAAACCAGACTTTCCAAAATGGCATGGATCTTGATATATGAGAGGTAGTGAGGTGTGAAGATGAAATCGGAAATGTACACAGCAACACAGGGACTTATCGCAAGACAGCTTCAGTTGGATTCTATTTCCAATAACATAGCGAACGTGGCGACCACCGGATTTCGCGAAACATCTCCATTTTTTCGTAGCTTCAACCGAGCGTTGGACGAGGGCCCACTGAATCCCTTGAACAGCGCCGCCAATAATCAGCCCGTAGCGGCTGGCCTCTACATGCACAGCAGACAGGGCTCTATGAAGGAAACAGAAAATCCGCTGGATCTGGCCATTGATGGCGACGGCTTTTTCAAGGTTCAGACTCCTTTTGGGGACAGATATACCCGCAACGGAAATTTCAAGATACAGAAGCTCAATAACAGCGACACCACCGGCGAACTGGTTACGGCTAATGGATATAAAGTCTTGGACACTAATGGAAGACCCATTCAATTAGATTTACAGTCGAGCAATGCCTACATTAATCGCAAGGGCGTGGTGATTCAAGACGGCGCAAACCGAGGGCAGATTGCGTTGGTCAGCTTTGCAGATAAAACCCAATTAACGGCAGAAGAAGATACGCTCCTCAACAATCAGGACCCCCAGGCTCAGGAAATCCCTGGCCGTGGCGACATTCGCGGGGGTTACCTGGAAATGAGTAACGTAAATATTGCCAGGGAAATGATTCAAATGATTGAAGCGCAACGAGCCTTTGAGCTGAATACCCGCGCTATTAAAACCATAGATACCGGCATGAATCAGACTGTGATTCAAGGATATGCCGCCAGATAAGATTCAGGGGAGTAGGGACATGATCAGATCACTTTGGACTTCGGCATCGGGCATGAACGTTCAGCAAAAGAACCTGGACAACATTGCCAACAACCTTGCAAACGTTAATACGACAGGCTTTAAGACACAGCGCGCCGAATTTCAGGATTTGCTTTATCAAACCATCAACGCGCCTGGCTCGGACACCACCAATGTAACCGAAACGCCAACCGGTCTGCAAATTGGTTTGGGTGCCAAACTGGTGGCCACCAATCGTATTTTCGCTCAGGGAAGTCTGAAACAGACGGGACGAGCTTTGGACATGGCCATTTCCGGCAAGGGCTTTTTCCAGATTACCCTACCCGACGGGTCTACAGCCTACTCTCGCGATGGTAGTTTTACCCTGGACGCAAACGGTATTCTGGTAACTTCTCAGGGCTATAATGTTGAACCCAACATCACCATTCCCCAGGAAGCGCTGGGCGTGAGTGTGGGCACGGACGGTACGGTTTCCGTAGATATCGGAGAAGCGGCACCCCAGGTTGCGGGTCAGATTCAGCTGGCAACCTTCATCAATCCAACGGGCCTGAAAGCATTGGGCGGCAACCTTTATAAGGAAACCAGCGCATCGGGCACCGCAGTTGTGGGTAACCCCGGTGATGTAGGTTTCGGCGAAATTCAGTCCAACTTCCTTGAGATCAGTAATGTGAATGTGGCTGAAGAAATGATTAACATGATTATCGGACAACGGGCATTTGAGGCTACCTCCCGGTCTGTTAAAACCGCTGATCAAATTCTCACTGAAATCAATAACCTGAAACGGTGAGGAGTTACCATGCTTGTACTATTCTTTTTTCTCAGCTTGGATGTGGCCTTGGAACCGACAACCACAACAAACGGAGCCTCTATCTACCTCAGCGATGTGCTGGATTCAGATAGTTTGAAACGAGCCCGTGAGTGGGGAATGGACAATATGAAAATTGCGCCTTCTCCCAACCCGGGTCAGAGTCGTGTTTTGCGACGATCTCACGTTGTTAACGCCATACATAATGTACATCCCTCTGCGGAACTGGCCTGGTCCGGTCCCGGTTCAGTGAAGATTAATCGCCAGGGCGGTCGTTATTCAGAAAATAAATTGGAAGAGGCGGTACGAGATTGGGTGGACGGTCAGACTTCGGATCAAGGCGAGCTTCGTGTTGATCGGATCATGATCCCCCGTGTAAGCGGCATTCCTTCTGGGAACGCGGTTTATGAGGTGAGAGCCCGGGGAACCCAACGTCTGGTGGGCCGTCGCTCCCTGTATGTGGACATTTTGGTGAATAACCGTGTAGTGAAAAGCCTGGCTGTTCAGGTTGAAGTGAGCCTTGAGACCATGGTTGCAAAGGTTCTCAGCGATGTGCCCAGGGGTGCCTTGCTGCGAGAGAGCCACGTGGAATGGGAATACCAGAGATTAACCCGTATCAGCGCCCCATTGATAACCCCCGAGCAGTTTGAAGGTTTAAGAGCCAAAACCCCCCTCAGAGCAGGAATGGTGTTGGACCGTAGAAAGGTTGAAGCCATTCCCCTGGTGGAACGCAATCAAATGGCTTATGTAGTGGCCAGACATGGCGGACTTTCCGTTCGCATGAAAGCACTTGCCATGGATTCCGGCGGATGGGGCGACCGGATTCGCCTGAAAAATGTGGACTCCAACAAGATCTTGACGGGTCTGGTTATGAAAAACGGCGAAGTTAGTTTGGACGTACTGTAGGAGGTTCCCTGATGAGACATGCGGCAATTTTTTCAATCATCCTAATTCTGACAGGCTGTTCCCTTAAAGATTACGGCCTGGTGGACAACCCCTACCCCAAAGTACAGCCCATGATGCCAACATCGCCCGTGCCTATCGTTCATTCCCCCGGCTCTCTTTACAGCAGTCAGCAGAGCATTGCAAATATGGTTTCCGATTCCCGGGCTTACCGTGTGAATGATATTGTGATCATCAATATTTCAGAATCTACCACCGCCACCAATTCAGCAACCACCGACCTGGACAAGACTCATAAAAACGATATCAAGGTGCCCAACCTGTTTGGTTTGGAAAAGACCCATACCCAATTCTTCGGTGCGGGATCCACAGACGGAACCGTACTGGGTTTGGAGACGGGCAAGGAACACGCTGGCAAGGGAAGCACCCAGCGGTCCGGCTTGTTTACCGGCAGTCTGGCGGCCCGTGTGATTCAGGTCATGCCCAACAACTACCTCATTATTCAGGGTTACAAGAATATTCAAGTGAATGGTGAGAATCAGAAGATTGTGCTGTCAGGATTGGTGAACCCGCTCATGATTAGCAAGGACCACAGCGTGAATTCCAATCAGATTTCCGACTTGGAATTGCGCTACGGCGGCCAGGGCGTTGTAAACGCACAGCAGAATCCCGGCCTGTTTTCCCGCATTTTAGACTTCATCTTCCCATTCTAAAAATTAACCACCAGTATCTGAGCACTGGTTTGCACGCGGTTCGCCGCGTGCTTTTTTTGTTTGGGGGCTGGCAAAAAACGTTTTTGTGGGATTGGTAGTATAGAAAAGGGTTTACTGTAATAAACCCATGTGATGAACGACAACTAAAACACACCTCCCGCTGATCACCCATAACCAGAGCCCTTCCGGGAACAGAGAATCCATGTCAAGACCGCCGTCAGACTTCCCGAAGGGATTGGAGCGCAGCGGAAAGCCTGCATGTGGATTCTCTGTGACCTACCATTAAAGATGGGTGATCTGTTGGAGTATTAACCAGGGAGAATCTTGTTGCCGTTGTCCGGTATTTCTAATCGTCGCTCATCACCCAATCTCCACTCGGAAACTGGGCATGTTCACCAAGGGGGCCTCAGAAACCATATTCCACAGATGATATTCTGTAGGCCGCAAGTATTCACTTGCGATTGATCAGAATTTGGGGGTCTTGATATTTCTCCAATAAGACTTCTTCGCCTTCAAGAGTCGGCTCCAATTTTTCCCACGATAATGGCTTATGATTATATTCCGGCTTATTATGTCGATAACCCAGTATTTGACTCAGTAGATGGCTCAAAAAAAGTTTTCAGTAGTCCAGAGTGGACATCTTACCCTCGGGGACCCGAAATTAGAAGGGGATGATTTCGGGATTCTGGCGGGTATAGAGGATATTGTAGAGCCGTTGAACCATATCGGCCTTGCCTCGTCGTTTCCGGGCCAGAATAACCTGGGATTGACCGATTTCTCTTTTTACCTGCTCTACCCATTCCAAGAAAAAAGCCAGATCCTTTTCACGACCTGTAAAAAGGAGGGAGTTTCCGATTTCTTCTTTCAAGGCAATGGTTAACAGCGCCTCTTCGTAAGTCATATCTTCCTCTCCAACTTGCATCATGGCCTGCCATCATAATCATAAGCCTGAGTAACGGAGAGCAGAGACAGTTGTCATCTATGACAAATCCCCTATAAACCGAGATCAGCCTCATTCAAGGCCTGCCGGATAGGGGACGTGGAATTGGAGGAACACTTGCCAAAAAAAGGCCGCCCTCAAGAAATTGAGAGCGGCCTTTATCTTGTTTTCAACACCCCGTTGCTCCTTATGAACAACCGGGTCTTGCTGTTGCTACCACTCGCGAACGTGGGTCCGCTGCTTGATTTCGTCCAGGATCATGTCGGTGAAGGTGGCCATGGCCATGGTCTTCTGTTCTTTGATTTTGTAGCGGCGAACCGTAACGGTTCCCTCTTCTTCTTCCTTCTCTCCCACGATGAGAATGATGGGAACCCGGCTCATGGTGTTTTTGCGAACCTTCTTGTTAAAGGTCTCGTTGGAACGATCCACTTCAGCACGCACCATGTGACCGCGGAGACCCGCCTCCAGTTTGTTGGCGTAATCTTCAAACTTCTCGGTGATTGGCACAATTCTCACCTGAACAGGGGCCAGCCAGGTGGGGAAGGCACCCGCGTAATGCTCCAACAAGAAGGCAATAAAACGCTCGTGAGTGCTTAGCGGAGCACGGTGAATGGCAAAGGGCGTGTGCTCCTCGCCGTCTGGACCGATGTATTTGAGGCCGAACCGCTCGGGCACAGCAAAGTCCAATTGGTTGGTGGAAACGGTAAATTCCCGCTCCGCCACCGTCTTGAACTGGATGTCCACCTTGGGACCGTAAAATGCAGCGTCGCCCTTGCGAACCACGTAATCGTGGCCAAACTCGACCATGGCTTCTTGGATGAGCTTTTCGGAATATTCCCAGGCTTCAGGATCGTCCACATACTTGTCTTTGGCGTCGTTCTCATCTCGCAGACTCACGCGCATGTAGTAGTCGTTGAAGTCGAAAATTTTATACACGCGGCGGTGCAGTTCCATGACTCGGATGAACTCGTCCTTAATCTGCTCTTTGGTGCAGTAGATATGGGCGTCGTTCATGGTCATGCCGCGAACCCGAGTGAGACCCTGCAAAGCGCCGGACCGCTCGAAACGGTAAACCGTGCCGTATTCTGCAAGACGCAGGGGCAGGTCTCTGTAGGAACGGGGACGAGCGTCAAAAACCTTGTGGTGATGAGGGCAGTTCATGGGCTTCAGGTAATAACGCTCCAAAACTTTTTTCTCTGCGCCATCTTCGTCGGTCATGGTTTCTTCCAGGACCATGGGCGGGTACATGTCTTCTGCGTAATAGGGCAGGTGACCGGAGGTATGGTAAAGGCCTTCCTTGGTGAGGTGAGGCGTGGCAACCTGTTGGTAGCCGTCTTGGAATTCCAGTTCACGGGCCAGCTTCTCCAGTTCATGACGGAGCACGGTGCCGTTGGGAAGCCAGAGTGGCAGACCCTTGCCTACATCGTCGTCCATAGCGAAAATGTCGAATTCCTGGCCCAATTTACGGTGATCGTTCTTCAGCGCCTCTTCCCGCCGGGCAATATAGGCCTTGAGCTCTTTGGGATTGGTGAAGGCGTAAGCGTAGATGCGAGTTAGGGAAACATTCTTTTCGTCTCCCCGCCAGTAAGCGGAAGCAATGGAATGGAGCTTGAACGCCTTGGCTGGCAGCTGAATGGTATTGTCCACATGGGGGCCTTCGCACATGTCTACAAAAGAGCCGTTGGTGTAAAAAGACAGTGAATCCAGTCCGTTGTTTTCAATTAATTCTTTGGCGTATTCCAATTTATGGGGCTCGCCCATGGCTTCAATGCGGGCCAGAGCGTCGGCGGCAGGTAAATCTTCCCGTTCAAATGCCTGCTTGTTTTTGATGATCTTCACCATTAACTGCTCAATCTCGGGCAGATCATCCGAAGAAATAGGTTCCGGCAACAGGAAGTCGTAATAGAACCCGTTGTCGATAGGTGGCCCAAATCCCAGTTTGGCGCCGGGTCGATACTCTTGTACGGCTTGTGCCAGTACATGGGATAGCGAATGCCGTATTTTGTAAATTTTGCTGTCGATTTCCGTTTCCTGTTTCATCTTCAACTCCCCGCCGACCGATTTTCCCTTACTGTGAGATTGCAGCCGATCAAAATGCCAGAAAAGCTCATACTTCTTTACCCTGCCCGGAACGGGTCAAAATAAACCCCTTATTATAGTGTACTCATGGGAAAATGGAATGGTCAAAAATGAGGGAAATCGTTACATCCGCCAGACAATCATTCTTCTCTTGGAGTTCCGGTGATGCTTGACCGCCATTCCTGCTTGGTTTAAAGTGAACCAATCAGATGAAAGGCGGCCAGGCTATATTCCTGCATTTTCGTCAAAAAGTCAGGCAAAAGGGGAAGTTACATTCATGCATGAAGCACCACTAATTACCAATGACGCCGTTGTGTTAGGCATCTTATGCGTCCTGTTGGGAGCGGTTTTTATTACCTCCCACAGTGAAAATCCATTTTGGAAGAAATTCTACAAATATGTTCCAGCACTGTTGCTTTGTTATTTTCTACCATCCGTCCTGAGCACATTCGGCATCTTCTCCGGCGAAGAATCCAAGCTCTATTTTGTTTCTTCCCGTTATCTGCTGCCCGCATGTCTGGTCCTCTTGTGTTTGAGCATCGACCTCAAGGGCATCCTGCGCTTGGGTCCCAAGGCTCTGATCATGTTCTTTACCGGAACCCTTGGCATCATGATTGGCGGACCCATCGCCCTTTTAATTGTGGGTGCCATAAGCCCTGAAACCGTGGGCGGCGCTGGACCCGAAGCGGTTTGGCGCGGCATGACCACCGTGGCGGGCTCCTGGATTGGCGGCGGTGCCAACCAAACTGCCATGAAGGAAATTTTTGAGGTGGGCGACAATATCTTCTCCTCCATGATTGCGGTTGACGTTATTGTAGCCAATATCTGGATGGCGATCATCCTCTTTATGGCTGGTGAGTCTGACGCGATCGACGCCCGAATTGGGGCAGACAACAGCGCCATTAAGGAACTTCAGAAAAAAATGGAGAGCTACCAGGCTCAAAATTCCAAAATACCCACTCTTACCGATCTCATTACCCTGCTTGCGGTTGGTTTTGGCGTCACAGCCCTTGCCCATCTAGGGGCCGACTCCATCGCGCCTTGGATTAATGAAAACGCACCCGAACTGAAGCGCTTGAGTTTAACCAGCAAGTTTTTCTGGCTTATTGTGATCGCAACCTTTGGCGGTTTGTTCCTGTCTTTCACCAAGGCCAATAAACTGGAAGGCGTGGGTGCCTCAAGAGTTGGTTCTGCGTTTCTCTATATTCTGGTGGCCTCCATTGGCATGAAAATGAATCTTCGCGCCATATTCGAGAATCCAGGTCTATTTGGCATTGGCGCTATTTGGATTGCCATTCACGCCACGTTGCTCATTGTTGTGGCCAAACTCATCAAAGCTCCGGTTTTCTTCCTGGCCGTGGGTAGTCAGGCCAATGTGGGCGGCGCGGCTTCTGCGCCCGTTGTTGCATCTGCCTTTCACCCAACCCTTGCCCCTGTGGGCGTGTTGTTGGCGGTATTTGGTTATTTCCTTGGTACTTTCGCAGCGTGGATTTGCGGACTTGTGCTTCAATCCATTGCTGGCTGACCATGAACTATTTGTCCCCTCAACAGGATGCGGAAGCACTGGCTTTAGCGAAACGGCAGTTTCGCGAGCATCAGTTAATTGTGCTTCTGCTCCTGTTCGCCATGTGGACCGTAGAAATGGTTCAATTCTGGCTGGAGACCCGGTTTTTTATGTGGGGCTTGAACCCCCGAACGGCACAAGGTCTGGTTGGCATTGTGACCATGCCCTTCCTGCACAGCGGATTTGATCATCTCATGGCCAACTCCTTCGGCATCGCCGTTCTCAGTATGGGCCTGCTTCATTTTTACCCCAAGATCTCGCTTCGCGTGTTCCTTTATTCAGCCATTTTTAGCGCACTCCTGGTATGGACCTTTGCTCGACCGTCCTACCATATTGGTGCTAGTGCAGTTATATATAGTTTTTCTGCCTTCATCTTCATCAGCGGTGTCTTGCGCAGAGACAAAAAAAGCGTGGGCGCCGCTCTGGTTGTTGCTTTTTTGTTCGGCGCATCGGTGTGGGGTATGTTACCTTTTCAAATAGGGATCTCCTGGGAGGGTCACCTTTTTGGGGCTGTAACCGGGTCTTTTCTGGCGCTGCGCTATAGAAAAATAGATCTACCGCCCCGTTATCTAGAAGACGAAGGGGATGAAGAAAACGATGGAGATGAGGCTCATTTCAGAGAACAATTCGATCACCACCACTGGGAAAAAAACGATTAGGAGAGTGGCATGACAGTTGATTCGGCAAAACAGGACGACACACCAAAAAGCGGCATGTGGGCCCATTCCGGAGGCAAATTCTACGCATTGGTCTTGGAACAGGGCGATCGAAAAACCGATCATGTCACCTGGTTTGCTTCACTGGGCTTGCCCGATTACGGGCCGGAATACGACCGCATGTTGCGTGGGCGCATGACCTGGGATTGGCATTTTGATCATTATGTGCTCACCTATTATGGTGTTCACGAAATCCCCAACCTGGTCTATCAAAAAATTGTGAAGCACTTCAATCCCAATGGCGAGAAAGTGGTAGAGAAACCTATTGGGAATTGTTGGGTTTAAAGCTCCAGTTTAATGACTTGGATCTCGGAACCGCATGAGAAATAAAGGCCGTCATCATTGAAAGGCTGTTAATTCCGCCGAACGGGCTCCTGAGATTTTAAGGTCGCCAGAACATATTTTTTCAAGAATGAGGGCTCCCCCACCAATGACAGCCCCATGCTCTAGAAAGTGGGCAATCTCCAGGGTGGTGGTGGACCTTAACAATGGAAAGGCGTGAACTGCAATTTCTTCCTCAAGAAGGTCCAACAACAAACGGCCAGCCGCGGCAAGACCGCCGCCAACCAGAATTTTTTGTGTATCAAAAATATTGATGAGCGCAGCAATAGACTGACCGGCGGGCTGACAGACACGCCGGAAAAGCGTGAGCGCCAGACGATCCCCCCGTTCTGCCGCTTGAATTATATGACCAAGGGTTAAGGCATCTGCTTTTCGGTTGCAAAAGTCAGCGAGAAGCGAATCAGAATAGCTTTGCAGGGCTTCCCTTCCCCAGGCCAGAAGCCTGTTGGTGGAAACGTAACACTCCACACAACCCGAATTGCCACAGTGGCAAATGGGGCCTTTTTTCCGAAAGGTGGTATGACCCAACTCTCCGGCATTCCCCGTGGAGCCGCGATAAAGGCGACCGTCAATAACCATGCCCATACGCACGCCGGCCCCCAATCCCACAAATAGGAAATTTTGACATCCCCTCCCATTGCCAAACCACAATTCTGCACTGGTGGTCATGGTAATTTCGTTTTCCAAAAAAACCGGAAGCCCCAATGCATCCGCCAGCATGGGGGCAAGGGGAACATTTTTCCAGTGAGGAAAGGAACGGCTGCGAAGCATTTTACCCTCAGCCGGATTCACCAGACCAGATACGCCCAGCCCCACGGCAATCAGGCGTTGGGAAAAATTTTCTCCCTTTGCCAGGCACTGCTTGAGCGCCACATGAATTTGGGCAGTGATCTGCTCTGGCAATGCGCTGGAGTCTGCCTGAAAAACTTCCTGAGCCAGAATGTTGGCGTGTAAATCGGTAAGAACCACTTCAATGGTTGAAGAGATGGAGATTCGTACGCCGCACAGAAGATGGGTATCTTCACTTAAGGCCAGCAAACAGCCACGCCGTCCGCCCGTAGACTTCTCAAAACCCGTTTCATGAACCAACCGAACCGCAATCAAAGCCTCGGTGAGACGGGTAATCCTACTGGCCGTAAAATTCAATTGACGCGCAATGCCAGCTCGTGAAATGGGTCCTTGACGTCCGATCAGCATTAAAACGTTTAGGGTATCCTGGGATAAACTCAAATAAACCGCCTCGTATTCATCTTCGCCATCAAAATATACCCCGAATTGCAGGAAAAGAAAATCATCTATTTTAGCCAGAGGCACCTTGCATCAGAAAAGAACAAGGAAATTGATGGAGAAGTATTTTTCTTCCCAAAAGCAAGACATAAGCAACCATCACAGAAGATGGATAGGCCATGCCATGGCGGCTCCTTCTTCCTGCCCCTTCCCTCTTTAAGGTTGGTGCAAGATTAAAGCTGCTGAAACCTGTTCCCTACAGGTTTCAGCAGCCATCATTTCCACCAGAAGATTATAGACGATCCAAGCAAACCGCATGGGTATGGCACGAGGGATCGCCCAAAGTCTGGCATACGCCGGAGGCGCATTTGGTGGAAATATAGTTGTTGCTCATCTTTTCGGGTGCGAAGCTGGTGACAAAACTGTTGATCTTCAGATTATAGGAATCGAGTTTCATTTTTCCTCCGAGCCTTTTATGTATTTAGGTCGAGGCTCATAAGAACCCGCCAATCAAATGCTCTTAACCTAAGAACCGGAAACCATGAGGAGAACAGCTCACCATATTTTGTAAAACTTTACCCATTATGCCAGAGCATAGTAGCGCAGCCAAAGATAAACACTTGCAATGACAAGTGTTACCAGCGTCGTCGGTATTCC
>Ga0316189_10006437_pt1 | contig 11177 bp, 4 predicted proteins | sample LowCovwburrow_MG_FD_204930 | JGI IMG/M metagenome (GOLD analysis project Ga0316189, IMG submission 204930) | Coastal sediment microbial communities from Maine, United States - Lowes Cove worm burrow | ecosystem: Environmental > Aquatic > Marine > Coastal > Sediment | place: USA: Maine... | reverse complement strand
CAGCTTGTAGTAGGTGGCCATGGGGTAATCTTCGTCGTAAACGCCGTCAACATCCATCGCGGCCGCGCGTTCGCTAAAACCCAGCTCGCCGGTCTCTGCCAACTGGTTGATGAAGAGTTCATTGGCACCGCCGGCCCAGTTCTTGGAACCACCAACCCAATAATCCATATCGCAGGTATTGCCCACATAAATATCCAGGTCACCGTCCAGGTCCACATCGGCCACGGAGAGGGAGTAGGTGGGGCGTGTACCCTCCAGGCCTACTTCGCGGGTGACATCCTTCCATTCGGGAATACCGTCGCCGTCCCGGTCGCCAGTGTTCAAATAGAGGGAATTGGCACCTTCGGGCTCGGTGCCGCGAAGGCTTGTCCGTGTATCTTCCAGGCTCCTGCGCGGGGTGTAGTCCACAAAGTAGAGGCCTTGAGCGGCAAGCGGTTGTTTCGATTTCTTGGCCTCACGCCCGACCGGGTTGATAAACTGCATGAGCACGCGTTGCGTCTTCTCGTGAGACCAGAACATGCCCTGGGGCTCGTTGCCCACTAGCAGGTCCAAGCGACCGTCGTTGTTGAAATCGGCGGCCACGGCAAGGTTGCTGGAACGGCCGAAGCGTTTGTGGGAATCGTCGCTCCGAGTACGCGGGAAGAGGTAGTCCTCCACCAGCAGTTCCTCTTCCACATAGGTATCGTTGACGGTGACCAGCTTGTCGATCTGGGTGAAGACCGGGTCGCCCGCTTCATCGTTGCCGGTATTCAGGTAGAGTCCGTTGTGCTGGTAGCGGGGTTCGTCTTCAAGCACGCCATGTTTGTCCGTGGGCCGAGTCCAATTCTGGCCGTCCTGGCAGAAATAGAGGTCCAGACGACCGTCGCCGTTTGCATCGAAGGCCAGCGCCCCAGCGCCGCCGTACTGGCTGAACTGGTTGGACCAGTCATAGGCGTCTTCATCGAGGACGTCGACCGCTCTGAAGGGTACGGCGGGTTCCGGCTCGGCACAGGTCTCATCCATCTCTCGCCAGGAGCTGAGTTGATTCACGACTTCTTCGCGGGTGGTGTCCACAAAAGTCAGCTTGTGCGCGTAGAGTTTCTGGTGCACCTTGTGGAGCACATATTTATTGGCAATGAGTAAGGTCACAACCAGTATCAGTAGAAATAAAACTGTCTTTTTCATAGTCTCCTCGAGAGTTCTCGAAATGAATCTATTCATAATTGGCCCGCAGTCCAGGGCAAAACCTCGACTGCGGGCGGATTGATGGGCATGACACTTTTCAGGTGTCGGACCCGGTTTAGTTTTCTCCGGCTTGAGCTTCCATGGTTACTTTGCCTTGGCTGATTGCACTCAGACCTTCCAGCTTCCCGTCGCCAACAAATTCGATCTCATAATTGATGTCGAAGAAGCTGGTGACCTCGTACAGGTTATTCCTTCTGAGTTTGATCGTCGTTCTTCCGCTGCTGTCAAAACCGTTTTCAGTTCCGGCGGTGATGCGCAACAATTTGAAGTCTTCGTCACCCTCAAGCACGGCATCCAGATGCATCATTTCGTTGGCGAAGTCCTGGTAGGGTGCCTTGGCGTCACGAGGTCCCGTGGCTGTGATGGTATCAGCCTTTAAGACGACCGAGCGGCGATAGCCCTCAAGCTCGCCTGTACCAAAGATCTCTAATGTGAGGGTGGTATCGGATACTTCTACTTCCCCACCCAGAGGCCCACCTGGGTGAACCTGACAGGGTCCAGGTGTTCCGGTTGACAGGCAAAGGAAATTAGCGTGGTCGATCCACAGTTGCATGATAACCGAAGCGGGGGTGCTCGGGTCATTGAGCAGTACGTGAACTTGTGCCGGTGTAATATACCCACAGCCGATGGGGGGCAGAACAACGCCGGTTGGGCCGGCAGAAACAAAGCAGGCACCGGAAGCCGCAGGTGCGGCCGCCTTGCCGGAAGCGACTTTGGTTTGAGCCGAAACGGTTACTGATGCCAGAAGTAGGCAAGTGATTAAAATACTCTTTCTCATATTGTCTCCTTGCAAATTTGATGTTTTCCGATCGGGGGCGACCGGAAAACGCCAGAGTCTTTATCCAAATACGCAGCATTCATCCATAGCATTAGGAGTTGTTCTATGCCGTGATAAAGGGAGTGCGCTCTTGAATAGCACTCAGTATACAAGACTGGATTATCTAATCAATAGCAATATATACAATAGCATGAATATATGATAAAATTCACAGATCATGTTCACCACAGCAGAGTCCTTTAATCATAATCAGCTCAGAAACGATTTACTCGCCATTAAAAGCACTTTAAATATTCGCAACTGGAGGAAGTGCTTTGTCAGGTTTTTTTTCAGGAATCAGATGTTTTATCGGGCTGGTTACTTTCGCGGCTTAATCGACGTGTTTGCGTCTATTAAAAAGGCTTTGAAGCGCCGGTAGCAGTACCAGGGTTGCGGCCAAACAGGCAAAAGTGCTCAATACCAACAATAAACCGAGCCGAGCATTGCCCGGTACCCGCGAGAAGAGCAGAACGCTAAAGCCGAGGCCGACGGCCAGCGCATCAAACACAATGGCGGGCCCCGCTTCGTCGAGGGCAATACGAACAGATGCTCGGTGATCGCTCGTGCCGGCAGCATCGTAGCAGGTAAGGTAATGGACCGCAAAATCGACGCCTAGTCCCAAGGTCATGCCGGCAAACATGGAGGTGGCAACGCCCAATGGAATGGAGAAATGGCCCATGACGGAGAAACAGGTAACGATGGCAAAGACAGGTGGAAGACTACAGCACCATCCCCAACGGAGGGAACGGCCGATGAAACAGGCAGTAAGGAAGATGCCGATCAGCGATACGATCAGCGAGCTGACCTGGCTATGAACCACGCCCCGAATTAAGGCCTGGCTGACGGCGACATCGCCAGCAAAGCCAACACGGAGACCAAGAGGCTTCAAGTACTGTTGTTCGTATTGGCGGATTTCATCGATCATGGCACGGGTGTCAGCGTAGTTCGAGTTTTCGAGGAAGAGGGTGATCTGGCAAGCATCGAAATCGAGATCAACGCTCATGGAAAGTCGATCGTGGCCGCGAACAGTCTCTAGATTGTTCCAGGCGATGCGAACCTTGTCGGCCCGATTCGGCAGTTCGCCCATTCCCACCCGTTCACGGGACATACGATCGGCGGTCTCCAGCAAGCGGGTCGGTCCCAAAACCCCGCCAACGCCATTGAGAGAAGCCAGAAATTTTTCAGCATCGGCCAGGGCCTGCAGAACAGCAAGATCGCGCATGGGTTCCCAGCTGGCCCGATAGAGGACGCGATCCCCGGCCAGAAGCTTCATTCGTCGCACGGGACTGCCTCTGCGTCGCGGGTAGGTTAGCAAAAGGTGGTCTTCTTCCCGTTGGGCAGAGGTCACCCATCCGTCCCAGGGACGTCGCCCTGCTTGCAGTTTTTCGGGACGTGATAAAGTAAGCCACCAGCCAGTCAGGTCTGGAACGATTTCTGTTTTGTCATAGGGAAGCCGTAAATTGGGATGTTCCAGATTCTCGGCGGGAAACTCGCCTTCTATATGTTGATTTTCCCCGGAGACAACGAGAACCAATTGGTGCATGCCGAGGAAATTTTGGTCGAAACTGCGCATGGCCTTTCCGAATTCACTCTTGGGGTCGAAACCATCGATCCAGCTGTCCTGGACTTTCAACTTGCGGATGCCGCTGACGACAAAAAGGGCAAATAGGACCAAAACAAGAGCGAGGATCGGACGCGTAGGTCGTTGCAGGCGGGCCAATGGAGAAAAGGCAGGTAGTTTCACGGGCTTTGCAGCGATCAGATGCCGGGGCCCCAGGCAAACCAGTAAAGCGGGAATCACCGTTAGGGAGAACAGCAAGCAGGCCAACACGCCAAGGGCGGTAAACAGGCCAAAAAATCGGACAGGAGCCAGCGGCGACAATAAAAAGGAGAGGAAACCAATCGTGGTGGTGACCGAGGTCTTGAAAACGGGAGGCGCCATCAGTGCCATGGTTTTTCGCACCAGGTCGTGTGTTTCCAACTCGGGATGGTCAAATTTCAAGCGTGTAAAGCAGGCAAAGATATGGACCTCATCGGCCACGCCGACAGCGGTCAGAATAACGGGCAGGACTGCGGTCGTAAGGTAGATGGGCACGTCAAGCCAGGCCATGACGCCGAAGACAAAGAGCAGGCATGCACCAACTTCCAGCAAAGGCAAAAGAGCGGCCGGAAAACGGCGGAAGAAACCAAAAAAAATGAGCACCATCAAAAGCAATGCGGGTGGGACCAGACCCACATAGGGAAAAGAAGTGGGGCCATCCTCGGGCAAGTCCAAAAGGAAGGCAGGCACGCCCAGATCAGCCAGGATATGATTGCCGAGCAGCGTCTCGGCCACAACCGCACCCACGATCTCGATGTCTGTATCGCCTTGGGCTGCCGCAACAATGGACCGAACACGTCGGTAGAGCGCGACCCGATCCACCTTTGCAGGCACACCGACCAGGATGGCGGTTCGCTTGAAATCTGGGTTGATCAGAATCCCATTATAGAGGTCGATGATTGCCAATTCGTGGCGCAACGCGTCTAATTCGGCCGCCGTTTCAGGGAGGGGATCAAGCAGGGTGCGAAAACGAATACCGTCCTCGTAAGACAGCAGACCGGGTTCGGTAGCCAGGCTGAGCAGGTGGGTCGCGTTCACTTCTTCCAGTTGAAGAAGCGAGTCGGTGAGTTCACGAACCAGAGCCAGGCAGTTGCGTTCGAAAATGCCTTCTTGCCGGGTGATCACAATCGCAATCGAATCGCGGATGTTAAAGCGTTCGCGTTGCAGAGCATCATAGCGCACGGCTTCGTCGTTGACGGGAACCATCGCCTGGCCATCTGTTCTCAGACGCAGCCGATACAGACCTGCAGCAGAGGCCAGCAAGATCAAGGTGGCCAAGAAGAAGGTTCGAAAGGGGGATTCAATCGACGATTGGGTCAGCGGATTCACGGTCTGGTTTCCTGAGCAGTCGGGTAGATTCAGGTGATGGCACAAGGTTCATCTTAGCAGGTAGATGACTTTTGAAACAAGCCGGGCCTGGCAGTGAACCGCGCTGAGTGATGTTGCGCACACCCAGGTCTTTTGATGTTCCACAGCCTCTTTGGGGTTGTGAAAGCCTCGAACCAACCCGTTTTTTGGGCCTGGTAATACAGAAATGAAGATCATGCATCAGCTTGGGTTTTAGTATCTTGCTTGTTTGCCGATGAACATAAAGGTATTACTTTTTGAAATCGGCCAGCATGGCAAGCCAGGCCTTTTTTGCATACCTTTATATCTGAACAATAAAGAGAGCGAACCATGATGCACAATGCCTGGATGAGGATCACCACCTTTTTTCTTTTGGCCAGCATACCTGCTTGCCTGTTTGCTCAGAAATTGAATATCCGCCTCTACAACAAAAAAGATGGCCTGCCGCAAAACCAAAGCCAGGCCATCTGCCAGGATACAGACGGCTACATCTGGGTTGGCACATACCGGGGCATTACCCGCTTTAACGGTAGAAAGTGCATCACCTATTCAAAGCGGGATGGCCTCAATCGAAACACCGTCACCGCGCTTGAGCGAGACACCTCGGGCCGATTGTGGGTTGGCATGCGCTCCGGTGGCTTTAATATTTTTGAAAACGAAAAAGTGGTCCATTTCCCCGACCAGGAGAAATGGAGTTATTTAGATGTGCAAAAAATCCGCGCCACAAAAGACGGCACGGTTTGGATCATCTCCCGGCAGGGATTGCTCAGAATCAAAGGGACCAAGACCCGCCTGTTTACAAAAGCAGACGGTTTGCCAGATGACCATTGCCAGGCTGTCTGGGAACGGGAAGACAGTGTGGTGATGGTGGGTACCACTAGGGGAATCGCCCATATTGAGGGTGATCAGGTGATTGTGCCACCTAGCGCCTCACGCTTCAAAGACGCGAGTATCAAAGTTATTTTAGGACATGACGACGGGCGTTTTTTTCTGGGAACAGATACCGGTTTGTACACCCTGGACGGCACCTTTATTGGGGAAAAAACAGACAATCCGCCCGTTGTTCAATGCGGGGTCAAGGCTCCGGACGGCACGCTTTGGTTTGGAACCACCGCGCATGGGTTGATTTCCATTCAGGGAAATACATTGGCCTACATGGCTGAAGCCAGCGGATTGGTGAACCCTCATATCCTGGCGGTGTACGTGGACCAGGAAAACAACCTTTGGATTGGATCAGATGATGGCTTGGAGAGGTTCACGGTCTCACCCTTCAGTTCCTTCAATAGCAGCCATGGCATGACCCATGATTTTGCCCGATCGCTCTACATTGATGAGGAACAGGTTTTATGGGTTGGCACACGACAGGGGGTCAACCAGATAAGAAATGGAACGGAAATCAGTGTTTTTGATACGTCTAAATTTGTCAACGAAAGGGTCTTCGACATTTCGCAAACGCCCACTGGAACCATGCTTTTTGGGACAGATGGCGGACTGGTAACCTACCGAGACGGCAAGGTCAGAAATTGGACTGAGTACGGGGGCAAGCCACTTTTGGAGATGCGCCTTGTTTTTCGGGACAGCAAAGGACGAATCTGGTTGGGCACGGATCGCTTAATTGAAATGCTGGATGAAGAGACCCTGCGTTTCCCGCCCAAAGACTCGATCCTTGACAATATCCGCATCATCAACGTGAAGGAGGGCCAAGACGGGTGGTTGTGGCTCGGCGCATTTGATGGCCTCTATGCCTATCATCCAGACCTGGGCGAGACGCGCAACTTTACTAATGTGATCGATCTGGCCGTTTGGGAAATGGATTTTGACCTGAAAGGCAATCTCTGGATCGGAACCAATGGTCTGGGCCTGTTCAAATACGATGGTAAGGAATTCACCAACTTCTCGACAGAAACCGGATTTGGCGATGACTATGTCTGGCAGATCCAACAAGCAAGCAATGGTGACCTTTGGGTAGGCCACAGCAACGGCTTGATCCGATACCAGGGTGAGTCAACCACCCTCTTTGACACCAACGACGGCCTGGCCTCCGACGAGGGCAGCGCAACCTGCACCATTGAAGACGCCAGTGGCAGCCTTTGGTTTGGGACAGCCCTGGGTCTCACCCACTTTAATCCTCGTCTGGAAATCAAAAAACTGCTGCCGCCCCTGGTCCACCTGGAAAAAGTGTTGGTCAATGACCTAGAAGTAGCGGGTCCCAGGGTAGACCTTCCCAGAAGAAATAATACCCTGACATTCCAATATACGGGGTTGTCCTACGGCTTTGAAGACCGGGTTCAGTACTCCTATCAACTCAAAGGCCACGACGAGGATTGGAGCAAACCCACTTCGGTGAGTGAGGCTATTTATAGATCTCTGCCCAAAGGCGATTTTCAATTCCTGCTGAAAGCCCGCTGCGGAGATGGAGAGTGGAGCGAAGTATTCGATAATTTTTCCTTTACCATCCGGCCATTTTTCTGGGAGACACTTTGGTTCCGTGTACTCATTGGCCTGATTGTACTGGCCCTTATCGCCGCATTTTTCCGGCTGAAGAACCTGGCGCTTAGGAAGAAGAACCTGGAACTCTCGGCCCTGGTGGCGGAGCGGACCAAGGCCGTCGAGGAAAAGAACGACGAATTGCGGGTCTCCGAACAGAGATCGCGGGCGATTTTCGAACAGGCCGATGTCTCGATTGTGCTTTTTAACCGGAAAAGTGGCGCCTTGGAAGAGTTTAACGACAAAGCCCACCTGAACCTAGGCTATAGCAGAGACGAACTCGAGAAACTGACCGTTCACGATGTTCTGGCGCCGGAAGCCAGGGTCGACTTCGAAGACTACCTGCAACAGACCGACGGTTCCGAACCACATCGAATTGAGACGATCCACCTCACCAAAGAGGGCACCCCCCGCGATGTCGTGGCCAGTTCCCGCACAATCACCATCCATGATGTAGAGTACATCCTGGGTATCTGGCGTGATGTGACCGAACAAAAAAATGTGCAGAACCAGCTGATGGTCGCCGACAAAATGGCCTCTTTGGGTCGTTTAACTGCCGGCATAGCCCACGAGATGAATACACCGATCGCGGCCGTGCGTACCTCGCTGGCGGAACTGTCAGGTCTGGCCGAAGAATACACCGCTTCGGTAGGAAATGCGGAAGTGACCGACGAAGACCACCTGGAAATCGCCAAGGAGATGATCCAGGCCATCGAGCTGGCCAAGAAGGCGGCCACACGGGCTGCGGCCTTTGTCCAGAGCACCAAGTCACAAACCAGGAATCTGGAGACCCGAGAGGCCCGCTTATTCAAAATGGAGACGGTCGTAAGCGAATCCCTCATGCTTTTGAGTCATGCGCTACGCGCTGGCAACAGCCAGGTCGTCTTCGAAAATGCCGATGATGGCCTCGAAATGTTCGGGGCGCCGGGATGGCTTGCACAGGTAGTAACCAATTTGGTGACCAATGCCATAGACGCCAATGCAGATAAAGGCGGTGGAAAAATTATTATCCACTTGGAGGCGGGGGAAAAGAACCTGCTGTTGAGCGTAAGCGATGAGGGATCAGGCATTGAGCCCGAGCTCCAGGCCAAGATTTTCGATCCCATGTTCACAACCAAACCCTTTGGTGAAGGAACCGGTTTGGGTCTGACCATTGTTCACGATATAATAACAGGGCAACTTGGTGGTACTATATCTGTTGATAGTGAGCCGAACAAGGGCACCACATTTTTACTTCGCTTCCCTAAGAAAAAGGAGAAAACCCATGGCCCGAATTAGCAAAAAAGCCGTTTCATCGGGTTATATAATCTTATTGGCCGACGACGACCCGGATTACCTGGATCTCACCAAGAGGTTACTTTTACGGGAGGGCCACGAAGTGCTGACCGCCATTGATGGTATCAGCGCACTTGAAATTCTGGAAAAACAAAAGATCGATTTGCTGCTGCTGGACTATTTCATGCCCGGCATGACAGGTGAAGAAGTGGTCACCAAGCTGCGTAAGTTCAACTCCATCGTACAAATCGTTCTGCAGACGGGTTACGCCAGTGAGCAACCCCCGCGGGAATTATTGAAACGGCTGGATATCCAAGGGTATTTCGATAAAAGCGAGGGTCCGGACAAATTATTGTTGTGGGTGGAGGTCGGCCTCAAGGCGTCCTATCGTGTTCAGCTTCTCTACAAGAGTAGGGAAGGGCTTCGTTACATCCTCAACATGACGCCGGATCTGCACAAGATTCAACAGGTGGACGATCTGCTCCAGGGCATCCTGCTCCAGGTTTCCGGCTTGCTGGGTGCGGTGAACTCTTTTCTCGCCGTGATTCCGGAAACCGATTTCAACGTTGCCAAACGGAAGGAGGAAGACAATTACCTGGTCCTCCTGGAGGGTGACAAGGAGTTGCTGGTTCACGCCAGCACCAATGAAGGGGGTGAAAAACCCTACCTGGAACCAAAGAATACGGGGATTATCGACCAGGCCATAAACTCCAATAACATCCAGGTCACCGACCATTTAACGATTGTCCCCCTCAAGGTGGGAGACCAGTCGATGGGTGTGATTTATCTGGACCGTCCCGCTTTTCAGCCCGAGGATTTGGAAATTCTTCAGCTCTTCGCCAATCAGGCCGCCGTAGCCATTCACAATGCCCAGCTCTTCGAAATGGCGACAGTGGACAGCCTGACCGGTGTCTACGGCCGCGGTTTTCTCAACCGATGCCTGATGCGCGAGTTGAAAACCGCTTTTCGCACCAAAAAACCCCTGGCCTATTTAATGGTGGACATGGACGGTCTGAAGCAGATTAACGACCAACACGGCCATATCATCGGCGATAAGGCGATCGCCATCGTGGGCAAGGTTCTCAAACAAGCCTGTCGTTCAAGCGACATTATTGGACGTTATGGGGGAGACGAGTTCTCGATTGTCTTGCCCCAGGCCGATTTGGAAGCTGCCCGTGCTCTGGCCGGGAGAATCATCGGACTTTTAATGGAGCAAGAACTCATAGATGCCAACGAGCCGATTCCCTTGCGTTGCAGTATTGGCACCTGTTGTTTGGAGCCCCACGAGTATGAGGTGAAGCGAACCCCCAATGAAGGCTATTTCCAGGAGATCTCTGGCAGCTTGATCGAGAAGTCCGACGCATCCCTTTACCAAGCCAAGAAAGAGGGTAGAAACCGCTTCGATCTCGGGACAAACATTCACTGGGGCGATCCAGCCTGATCTTTGGGTCTTGGAGCCGCGAAGCCAGCGAGAGGGACGGACCGGCTCCGTACAACAGCAAACAAAGACCTTAAATGGTACCGGTCTTACCTGTCCCTCCCATTTCCGCCGAAAGTGGGCCCTCCTTCACCGCTGTCAACAGTTCGGCACTACCGATTTCGTTAAAAAGTTGATGTTGAGGGTGTAGCCTTCTCCGTTTTTTCTGAGACTCATATTGGTCATAATTTATGCTCCTTTTCGTTTATGGCGGTACAACCCGCCGGGTTGATGGTTTTCCGAAATTCCGGTACGCATTCGCGCTTTTCACCAAATCAGCCAAAAAACGCGACTCACAACACAATTAACGTCCATTTATCTCAAAGTGGTCTTCTCCGAGGCTCGGAAGACGCCGGTTTATCTCAAAGTGGTCTTCTCCGAGGCTCGGAAGACGCCGGTTTATCTCAAAGCGGTCTTCTCCGAGGCTCGGAAGACGCCGGTTTATCTCAAAGTGGTCTTCTCCGAGGCTCGGAAGACGCCGGTTTATTTCAAAGTGGTTGTCTCCGAGGCTCGGAAGACGCCGGTTTATTTCAAAGTGGTTGTCTCCGAGGCTCGGAAGACGCCAGTTTAATTTAAAGTGGTTGTCTCCGAGGCTCGGAAAGCGTCCATTTATTTAAAATGAGTAGGCACCCCGGCGTGATAACGGTCTTCAATTCGGGTCCGCCCTGTGCCGCACATCGCGATTCGGTGGTGAGACCCAGTGGGTGTGTCGGATTGCCATATCTGCGACTCGGTCTGACCCCGGACTTTCCTCGTCTCAGGCGAAGAAAACAAAGAAAGAAACGGGACTGTGGCGTTTTGAAAAGTGGCACCATTATTTAACCCCCTATATACCATAAACGTTTTTTAGGGACGAATTTAAATATTCTTTTTGCATAAAAAAAGTTTTTCAGGCCCTTTTCGACCTAATTGTTATTCAGACTCTTCTTTAACCCTCTTGGTTAAAGGGA
>Ga0316189_10006436_pt1 | contig 11178 bp, 10 predicted proteins | sample LowCovwburrow_MG_FD_204930 | JGI IMG/M metagenome (GOLD analysis project Ga0316189, IMG submission 204930) | Coastal sediment microbial communities from Maine, United States - Lowes Cove worm burrow | ecosystem: Environmental > Aquatic > Marine > Coastal > Sediment | place: USA: Maine... | reverse complement strand
ATGCGCTAGCTTCAGGAATGGCTCTGCTTGTTGGAATTCTGGGCGCTGTGTTTGCAGGCGTTCCTTTAAGGCTGCTAGTGGACATATTCGACTGGCGTTTCGTGATGTTGGGGTCTGCCGTAGGGACATTAGCTTGGGCTTTGGTAGTCTGGTGGCTAGTGAGAGATGATCCATCGGAGCGGAGCTATGCTAGTTACGCCATATCACATAACACCGCGGGCGACAGGGCAAATCAAAGTATTTTATCCACGATCTCGGCTGTATTTCGATATCACAATATCTGGCTGTTTTTTTTGATACCTGGTGGAGTGGTCGGATGTATTCTGACTTTTGCGGGCCTCTGGGGTGTGCCCTATTTAACCGCTCGATATAGTCTTAGTACGACAGAGGCTGCGGCAATCTGTTCGGGCTTTCTGGTAGCGTGGGCTATTGGCGGGCCCTTATTTGGTTGGTTTTCGGATTACTTAGGTCGCCGAAAACCAATCTACATCCTTGGCTGTTTGGTTCCGCTGCTGTGCTGGACTTTTGTACTACTTAACTCAGATCTGTCGCTCAATCTTCTGGTTGCAATACTATTGGTGGCCAGTTTTTTTTCCGGTGGTACCGTCGTGGGATTCGCTTTTGCCCGTGAGTCTGCCCCTATACGACTATCCGGGACGGTTTCCGGGGTCGTAAACATGGGGGTTATGATGGGGCCCATGCTGATGCAACCCCTTGTCGGATGGATTCTTGATAGGCACGGCGCAGACTTTGTCGCAAATGGTAACCGATTGTATTCAATTGATGCTTTTCATGATGGCTTTATGTTAATGCTTATCTGGCTCGCCGTTTCGACGTTTTTAGTCTTTTTTACCCAAGAGACCTACTGCCATCAAGCAGGCCGCCAAAGAACTCCCGCTAGATTAGGTCGATTGTTATTTTCGATTCGCTCCGGCCGTGAGATCGGAGGATGAATAATACTGTCACCATCGACGATCATTTGAAGCGCTGCCTTAGATCACAGCTAATTCGCGGCTTCCCCAACGGCTCGTGCAGTACTGATATTGGCTTACTTTGGATCTAGTTTACGGCCCAGAATACCCCCAGACTCTTCCTCTATTTTCTCGACGGATGGATAACTCTAGATCAGACACCAGCGGTAGATATCGACCAAAACTCAACTATCTGGAAATTCATGAAATCAACTAAAGATAGTCTTCGTGTAAACCTGCTTGGAAGTCCTGTTTCGCATCACGAGATCGAAGACACGCTTATTCTCGGTTTTCGCCATTATGGCAACGCTATGGATTTGTAAGCCACTGATTCAAAAACGGTTCACGCAAAGAGCGCGACCTGTACCGAGGGTTCGATGATAGCCATATCTTATTATTTTACTAAAGATTGGCGGAGAGGGAGGGATTCGAACCCTCGGTAACTTCAATTGTTTCAAGAGGTTGCAAAGGCATCGTGTCCAGAACGCGTCTAACCGCACCCTGCTACCGGCCCATCATGTCCCGCCACAACGACTCAGCGCATATCGCCAACGGAAAGAGTCAGCCGTGGCTTGACAATTACCGAAACAGTCTCCGGGATTCCTGGCGTGGATCAGTACAAAAATAGTGTTTGGGCTTGGATGGGTAGCTGTGTGGTTTCGACCGGTGCCTCAAGGCGAAGCGCACGGGCTTGCAGTTCTAACGTTCTATGGTGTATCGTTCGTGCATGGCACGCACAAACGTAGATATTGACGACAAAGCTTGCGCAACCGTGATGCGCCGGTACCGGTTGACCACGAAACGCGACGCGATCAATTTCGCGTTACGAACACTTGCCGCGGAGCCGCTCGGACTCGATGAAGCTCGAAAGCTGCGGGGCACCGGCTGGGTTGGTGACCTTGACGAGATGCGCACCCATAGACGTCCGTGATTCTCGTCGACACTTCCGCTTGGATCGAGTTTCTACGCGATACCGGTTCTCCGATCTGTCAGCGAGTGGACGACCTGCTGGCGACCGAGATCGCCATCTGCGACGTCGTTCGAATGGAAGTGCTCGCTGGCGCCCGTGACGAACAACATCTTCAGCAACTGCGCCGCCTACTCGCCCGAGCGTCAACCCTTCCTACGGAGCCGGTGGACTATGATGCAGCAGCGGCACTCTACCGAGCCTGTCGCCAACGAGGTCACACTGTGCGCAAGCTCATCGATTGTCTGATAGCTGCCGTGGCTATTCGCGGTAACTTACCAGTCCTCCATAGGGATGCAGACTTCGACATCCTCGCGCAACATACAACCTTGCAAACCGACGCGTGATAGAAGTTCTCGCAGGATGATGTTGTGGCTCCTCTAAATCGATCCGCCAGAGTGTCCACGAGTATGATTCACGAGACGGGTGAAAGAAAACTTGTTCACGCAGCATCTCGCCAAGCGTAACGATGATGTAGACCGCCGACTCGCGGCAACGCTACGATCTTCGCTTCGCTTGAAGGTCGCGTGGTGACCACCCTGCCACTTGACGTGTCTTTGTCGAGCCCTAAATGACAGCGATCTTCGTGGTAGTAGTCGAGGTAAGAGCGCATTAACCGGATAAAATGATGCCGGTCAAAGACGATCACATGATCGAGCACTTCCCGTCAGCAGCTACCGACCCATCGCTCCGCGACGCCGTTCTGCCATGGACTTCGGTAAGCGGTGCGACAGGGTTTGATACCCATGGCCTTGACGAATCCCACCATCTTGGCGCTGAAGATCACGTCTCGGTCGAATATCAGGTACTTCGGCGCCGTATCGAAGGGGAACGCCTCACGCAACTGCTGGATCACCCATGCCGAAGTCGGATTAAATGTCGCGTTGAAATGTAAAATTCTCCGTCGGCTGTGGTCGATGACGAAAAATCCATACAGGACCCTGAGCGAAGCGGTGGGAACAGTGAACAAATCCATCGCTGCAATCCCATCTTTGTGATTTCGCAAGAAAACCATCCAGCGTTTGAGCTGGTCAGGATCGGAAGGCAGCCGTGGCATGTGCCGCGACACCGTGGCCTCGGAGACCTCGAATCCGAGTTTCATCAATTCACCGTGGATGCGTGGCGCGCCCCAACCATCGGTTGCCATCTCGCGAATGAGGTCACAGATGGTGGCGTCAATTCGAGGTCGACCGGGATGCCGCTGCCGCGAGATCATAGCCCAGTGACGACGGAATCGATCCCTATGCCACTTTGCAGCGGTGTCCGTTTTCACAATAATCAGTGTGTTCGTCCACCTCGGCCAGGCCGTACGCAGCGCCACCCAGAAGGCACGGTCTGCATTGTCAAGAGTAGGTCTACGCCGCTGCTTAAGAAGCGTCGCCACTTGTTGACGGAGCGCCACGTTCTCAATAACCAGGTCGGCGCGCGAGCGGATAACCGCTCTCAGGACGCGGACGGAAAATGAGATGACGAAGACCAGGAGACGTACCATGGTGTCGGAGTGTGCTGTGCTGTTCTAAGAATTTCAAGCGCGAGCTGGCACCGATATCAGAAATCTGAATGAAGCACAAGTCACTGATTTTCTGAGCGGATGAGTTTTGAGGAGCGACAACCCTGATATTGCCAAGAGTTTAGTAGAGCTTCCCCGGTAATCATTGGCATAATATGCCAATTGGGCTAGGATATATTCATGCCAACCGAACAGGTACCTGACCATGCCGACACGCAATGTAGTGCTCACTGACCAGCAAGCGGAATTGGTCGAAAAGCTGGTCCAATCCGGTCGTTACCAAAACGCAAGTGAGGTACTCCGGGACGGCCTTCGTTTCCTGCAACGCCGCGAACGTGAGGAAACGGCCAAACTCGAAGCTCTCCGTGGCGCGCTCGATGCAGCAGAAACTGCAGTCGCGACGGGAGATGTCTATGACTACACTCCCACTCTGCTCGATGATGTCGACGAGGAAGAGAAAGCAATCTCCACCCGAGATTCTCGAGAATGAGGCGGATTCGTGTCACCGGCCCAGCGAGACGCGACATCACCAAGGTACTTCGACACAGTAGTTCAGAATTCGGCGATCAAGCGCGCCAGCGTTATCGTAGGCTGATCGACCAAGCACTGAAAGATCTCGGGGACGACGCAAATCGGGTCGGCGTGCAATCCTTCGATGATATCCGAAAGGGTTATTTTCTCTACCACTTGAAATGGAGTCGAAAAACTCCAGCAGGCCCGCCTGTGCACCAACCCCGACATCTGATCGCATTTTATATCAACAACTCGGACGATATCATCGTGGCGCGGGTGTTCCATGAACGACAGATGCTTTCCCAACACCTTACGGAGCCAGATGATCACTAAATAGTCTATGCTCGCGAACAGTTGGATTCGTGCTGTAGGTAAGAGCTATGATATCCAGGCGGTCCTTCGGAAGCTTGGCACATATTTCGCCAATCCACTGAGTGATCACATCAGGCTACCAAAAGAGCACATCCGACCGCGAAAGTATCCTTCACAAGATTGCTGATGCCGAACGGCAAATCACAAATCTAAACCAGCAGCGAGAAGAGGCTGAGGCAACACTTCGTTCATTACGAAACCGCCTCGCTCTTTATGACAACGAGAATCCTCGCCAAGCTACGCCAACGAATGGGTTCGCGGGGAATGTGAAAAGCCCCGAGTAAAATGTGGCGAGTGCCCAAATCAATCATTTCCGCCGGTGACAAGCGATGTAGTGCTGGTACATCTCCGGGGACGGCCTGTCATTGGTGTCTACCCCATGCTGCAAGACGAGAGGTGTTGGTGTTTCTCGCTGCGGACTTCGACATGGAGTGTTGGCAGGAAGATGTTTTAGCGTTTACTGAGACCTGCCGGCGAATCGGCATTTCTTACGCCATTGAATGTTCCCGGTCGGGCAACGGCGCACATGTCTGGTTTTTCTTCAGCAGTCCGGTCGCCGCCGCGACGGCGAGGAAGATGGGCAGCTATCTGATTACGGAAACCATGGCGAGACGGCACCAGCTCAGCATGGCCTCTTATGACCGGCTCTTCCCAAACAAGGATACTTTGCCGAACGGTGGCTTCGGCAACCTAATCGCGCTGCCGCTTCAGTATCGCCCTCGTCAGGAAGGGAATACTGTGTTCCTGGATGATGCGTTGGAGCCCTTTCCGGATCAGTGGGCCTTTCTGGCATCCCTGATTCCGAATCCTGCAGATAAAGTGGAAGGGATAGCAATGGACGCCACGACACGCGGCCAAGTGATCGGCCTTCAGATCGCCGACACGGGCGACGACGACATTAACGCCAACCCCTGGCTGAGATCACCGTCCCGGAAAACGAAGCGCACTCCGATCAGCGAATCTATCCCACGCGAGGTCCGAGGTGTCCTATCCCAGCGGCTTTACGTCGAGAAAACTGGGCTGTCGTCAACCTTGATCAACCAGATCAATCGGCTGGCCGCATTTCAGAACCCGGAGTTCTACAAGAAGCAGAATCTCCGCCTTTCAACGGCACTGACGCCCCGCGTGATCTCCTGCACCGAAGATTACGGAAAGCACATCAGTCTGCCGCGAGGGTGTCTGGACGATGTGCAACTGTTGCTCCAAGAACACGAGAGCCGCCCGGAGTTGGAAGACCAGCGAAAGTTGGGCGATTCCATAGACGCAAGCTTCTTCGGCGAACTGACCGATACCCAACACTAGTGGGCCATAGTCAAATACGACGACGGTGTGGTCGTGGCCCCACCTGGTTTCGGGAATACTGTCCTTGGCACCTATCTGATCGCCAAGCGCAAGTGCAACACCATAGTCCTGGTACACCGGCAACCGCTGCTGGAGCAGTGGCGATCGCAGATCGGCATCTTTCTGGGCCGCGATGCCAAATCGATCGGTCAGATTGGCGGTGGAAAGCGTAAGCTGACGGGACAGATCGATGTCGCCATGATCCAGAGCCTGTCCCGCAAAGAAACGGTGGATGACTTCGTTGCTGAGTATGGTCAAGTGATCATTGACGAGTGCCACCACCTGCCCGCCGTCTCATTCGAGCGCGTCCTCTCCGAGGTCAAGGCACGATATGTTGTTGGCCTGACGGCGACACCGCAGCGCCGCGACGGTCACCTGCGGATAATCCACATGCAGCTCGGCCCCATTCGATTAAAGCCGATCCGCGTCGCCAACTGGCACAACGCCCTTTCGATCATCGACTCGTAGTCCGAGAGACCGACTTCGAAGCTCTCGTACAAGCCTCGGACACAACCATCCAGGAACTCTACGGACTGCTGGTCGACGATGAGAAACGTAACGATCAGATTGTCGATGATGTACTCATGACCATGGAGGAAGGCCGCTCCCTCATCCTGTTGACGGAACGCAAAGAGCACCTGGAAAAACTGCACGACCGATTGAACGGCTTTGTCCGGCATATCGTCATTCTGCGGGGAGGACGGTCGGCGAAAGAACGGCGGAAGATAGAAGCGCAGCTCGCCTCTATTCCGGTGGACGAGGAACGGCTTATTCTCGCGACCGGAAGATACATCGGAGAAGTATTCGACGACGCCCGGCTCGATACTCTGTTCCTTGCCCTGCCAGTATCCTGGAAAGGCACCCTCGTGCAATATGCGGGGCGGCTGCATCGACTCCACCCTGGAAAACACGAAGTGAAGAATCGTGGACTAGGTAGACAGCAAGGTACCGATGCTCGCGAGAATTTTCGAAAGACGGCGTGTCGGTTATCGAGCCATGGGGTATCGGGAAGACGACAACGGAACGTTATTGGAATAGTCAACGAGGCCCAACGGCTTTTCCACTTTGGCCTTCCGAGGTATGCGTATCATTAGCGTGGGTTGGCATAGAGTGGCGCGCGGTGTGACAGTTTTTCCCGAAAGCGACGCTTTGCAGTTCCTGGGAGAGACACTAACTGACTGAACAGTAGAGACTTTTTCTGTAACAGCCTTCGTCGTACCGAGGGATTCTTGATATTCCAACTTATTGTTTTTAAACGTATATGGCGGAGAGGGAGGGATTCGAGCCCTCGATAACCTCTATATTTTCAATTGCTTGCAGAGACATCGTGTCCAGATCATGTCTACCGCTGCCCAGATTGCATGCTGCAATCAATTGCTTCTGTCCTCAGCAATTCCTGAAGCCAGTAAAAACAAGAATAATTGACAAAGGCACCTTTTTGACGTACATATATAGCATCGTTACTGATCTCAATTCAGGAGTGCAACATGACTGTCTCGGCTACCAAAAACGAGCGTATTAACCTGCGCCTGAAACAAAGCGCCAAGAATTTTCTTGAGCGCGCGGCAACCTTCGAGGGTAAGACTGTCAGCAGCTTCATTTTATCCAGCGCTCTGGCGAGCGCCGAAAAGACCATTCATGAGCACGAGTCCATCCAACTCAACGAACAAGATGCTAAACGTTTTTTCGATGCACTGGCCAAACCAGTCAGGTTCAACAAAAAGCTGACCGAAGCCTTGGTTGAGCATGATCGCCGCGTAGATTCCAAATGAATTCGGAAAGCGATCTCGTCATTGAGCCGCTAAACCGACACCACAAAAGGGCTGCTTTCTTCTGTGGTATTGAGTCCCTAGATCGCTATCTGAAACGTCAGTCCAACCAGGATATAAAACGCCAAGTCAGCCGTGTGTTCGTTGCCCGCGGTCGCCAGGACAAAACGAGGGTGCTGGGCTATTACACGCTCAGTACCCTCTCCATTGATCTGTCGGTCTTACCTGAAAAACTCGCAAAGAAGTTGCCCAAACACCCGATACCAGCTGCTCTCATTGGTCGACTGGCCGTAGATATTTCTGTGCAGGGTAAGGGAATTGGCAAGATACTCCTGTCCAACGCGATTAAGCGAACCTTGGCCGTTAGTGACGATATCGCAATCTACGCCATAGTGGTGGACGCCATCAATGAAGAGGCTGAGTCCTTTTACATGCAGTATGGGTTTGCCCATCTCTCCTCCGAGGGCAAACGCCTGTTTCTACCATTGAAATCCTTCTGACTCTATTTCCTTTTATTATGCCGAACACAAGGAAACACAAAAAAAATTCACACAAGCAACCCGGCTCAACTGGATGGCTCACCACTGACGGCGATGAGATTGAACGGCGTCGTCTACGTGGCGCCAATGAATCATTCCGGGTTGAACCCCAGGCACGGGGCCATGATTTCTTCCCTGACTATCGGATCCAATCTGACAATGGGCGGACCTATCGCGTAGAGATTCGATCACTTTCGGAGCTGATCAACAGCTGCGAATGCCCCGACCACCGCATCAACGGTCTGGGCACTTGCAAACATATCGAGGCGGTGCTGTACAGGCTCCAGTATCGGCGCAAACGTCTCTTCCGGGATGCGGCGATCCAGGGTAGCCCTTACATCGAAATCTTTCTGGACCGACGGGATCACCAGGTCCGGATAAGCTGGCCAAAGGGCAGCAGAGACCGCTCCAAGGCACGCGATCTCCTGGGTCCTTTCTTTTCCAGCGCCAACACCCTGGTAGGCGAACCTCTCGACAAATTTCCCGCCCTCCAAAGGGCAATCGACGCCGCTGGCGCTGCCGTCAAGAGAAAGATCCGGGTTTCGAGAGAGTTGAATCCCTGGCTGGAAAGCCTGGATAGGCGGAAACAACAACACCGAAGCCGCCAGCATTTCGAGACCGAAGTGGCAATGGGTAACATGAGCCTCAACCTGGTCAAACACCGGCTCTATCCCTACCAGCAGGAGGGGATGCTGTACTTGGCGTTTACCGGCCGTGCCCTGTTGGCGGATGAAATGGGCCTAGGCAAAACGGTCCAGGCCATTGCCGCCTGCGAGCTTCTGCGCCGCACCCGGGACATCCGACGGGTGCTGGTGATCTCCCCGGCTTCTCTTAAGGGCGAGTGGGAAGAACAGATCGCCAAGTTCACCGACCTGCCTTCACATATCATCCAGGGACCACGCGCCAAACGCCTACAACAATATGATGGAAGCGCGTTCTTCTTTCTCGCCAACTACGAACAGATCCGACCGGATGTAGAGGAGATCAACACGACCCTAGCCCCAGATGTCATCATTCTGGACGAGGCACAGCGCATCAAGAACTGGCAGACCAAGACCGCCACTTCGATCAAGCGGCTGAAAAGCCCCTACGCCTTCGTGCTGACCGGCACCCCAGTGGAGAACCGGATCGACGAGATCTACTCAATCGCCCAGTTCCTCGAACCCCAACTCTTCGGCCCCCTGTTCCGCTTCAACCGTGACTTCTACGAGCTGGACGAGAAAGGCCGGGCCATCGGCTACAAGAACCTCGATCGGCTGCATGAACGGTTACAGCCCATCCTGCTGCGCCGCCACAAAGCAGACGTGGAGGGAGAGTTGCCGGAACGCACGATCAACACCTATTTTATCCCAATGCACAATGAGCAAACTCTGCGATACGACGAGTATGAAGCAAAAGTGGCACGCCTGGCCGCCATGGCGAAGAAGCGGCCGTTGAGAAAAGAGGAGATGGAGAGGCTTCAGCGATATCTCGCCTGCATGCGCATGCTGTGTGATACACCCTATATACTGGATCAGGACTGCCGCATCTCTCCCAAGTTGAAGGAGCTTGGCAACATCCTCCAGGAGATCATGGAGGATGGCGATCACAAGATCATCATCTTTTCCGAATGGGAGCGCATGCTGTATCTGGTCCGCGAGCAGGCCCATGAGATGGGGCTGGGCCACGCTTGGCATACGGGCACGGTCCCACAACCACAACGCCGCGTGGAGATCCGGCGTTTTAAGAACGACCCCGAATGCTGTCTGTTCCTCTCCACCGACTCAGGCTCCGTGGGACTCAACCTGCAGGTAGCCGATGTGGTGATCAATCTGGACATGCCCTGGAACCCGGCCAAGCTAGAGCAGCGCATCGCCCGCGCCTGGCGCAAGCACCAGAAGCGCCCGGTCCAGGTGATCAATCTTGTATCTGAAGGCACTATCGAGCAGCGCATGCTCTCTCTGCTGGAGCAGAAACGCGCCCTGGCCGAAGGTGTGGTAGATGGCAAGGGGGACAACGAAATGGCCCTGCCCTCCGGCCGGGCCGCCTTTCTCGAACGGCTCGATGCCCTGATGCTCGGAGATGAAAAAGAACCTCCGGTGTCCCCCAGCAATCCCGATGATCGGTTGCGGGATGAGATTGTTTTTCGGTGGATTCATCAACTGGAACTGATGGAGCTGCACGGCGAAGGCGAGCGGCGCACCCTGTTGGTCGTGGCGGAACCGATCAATGACGCGCTACAGAACGCTCTTACCGGTCAACTGAAAGCACTGTTTCCCACACAGACGCCGCAACTGAAGCTAGTGGATACGGAGGTCTTCTCAACTATCAAGCAGCTGATCGACGCCGGCATCTTGAGCACCAACCAGACACTAGCCAGGACGCTGTATCGATCTACCGATAAACCAAAAGACAACGAAACACAAGAACGGTTGGCCGAGGCCCGTGAACATCTGACCCGGGGTGAACATAAACGGCGCATGGCGAAAGTGCTCATCGACGGCGGCTTTTCGGCGGAAGCCATCACGCCGATGCGTGACGCTGTGGAGGCAGCCTTGCGAGCACTTGTCGTCTGGCAAGGTCACAACAGCGAGACGCCGCCTGAACCGGAGCTGATTGACTCAGTGCTGGTAAAAACAAGCCTTGTTTCCGTTGAAACCTTATCCCTGGTCAAGCGTCTGCGAGAGACCCCATCAGAATGGGATGAATCCCAGGGATCTGCACTGCTCGCACAAAGTGACCGCCTCCTTTCGCAAGCTGCCTCGCTCCTGGAATCGTCGAAAAATTTCTGACAGTCAGTACTTCTCGAAAGGTAACAGTGGCCAAAACGAAACAATCAGGTTCGAAGCAAGATCGGCAGTGGGCCGAGGCCAAACGACGCTGCCGTCTCAATCTGGAAGATATCCGAATGGCCAAAGAGCTAGACCTCAATCCTCGCTCCCTGGTCAAAAACATCCCTTCATCGAAGCAGCGATGGAAGTTGCCGGTCAAGCAGTGGATCCACGAACTATATGTGGAAAAGACCGGCAAACCCCCTGTAAAAAAATGCCATGACACACAGACTCCCAAACGCCAGCATGCTGTAGATACCCCTGTTCTACTACAAGCCTACGCCGGCGAACCTGGGCTGACGGGGAACAGAGACAATTCCCCGCAGCCGACGATAGCCGACTGGGACGAGTATGCCGGTGGTTTGTGGGACGATAATGAACCACTG
>Ga0316189_10006434_pt1 | contig 11181 bp, 10 predicted proteins | sample LowCovwburrow_MG_FD_204930 | JGI IMG/M metagenome (GOLD analysis project Ga0316189, IMG submission 204930) | Coastal sediment microbial communities from Maine, United States - Lowes Cove worm burrow | ecosystem: Environmental > Aquatic > Marine > Coastal > Sediment | place: USA: Maine... | reverse complement strand
ACTTCTTTGGTGCGGTGTTCTCGCGGCTTGGCACACCAACCATGCTGACCGAGTTGTTGCTGGCCTGGGATATGTCGCAAAACATGGTGCTGATCATTATTATGGCTCTGATCTTCCTGCTCGGCTGGCCGCTTGAATGGGTGCCGATCGTGCTGATCATAATCCCGATCCTTATTCCGGTTCTGACCCAAATGGATGTTAATCTGACATGGTTTGCCATTCTGGTAGCGGTCAATTTGCAAACAGCATGGTTATCGCCACCGGTGGCGTTATCGGCCTATTTCCTAAAAGGCGTGGTGCCGGAGTGGGATCTTAAAGACATCTATCTGGGCATGATGCAGTTTATGGTTATTCAGTTGATCGGCTTGATCCTGATCTTCATGTTCCCGCAAATTGCTCTGTGGTTACCGGCATATATTTATGGCAAATAGGAGAGAATACCAATGGCCGTGAGTTTCATAAAAAAGGCGCAAAACACGTCTGCAACCGGTGAGCAACAAACCAGAGAGATTGTTGAAAAAATGCTGGCCGAAATTGAGTCAGGTGGAGAAGCCGCCGCAATGGCCTACGCCAAAGATCTGGACGGTTTTACAGGCAATGCGATTGTTTCAGCTGAGCAGATTGAAGCGGCTGGAAAGCTTGTTCCGGCGCACCTGAAAGATGACATTCAGTTTGCCTATGACCGGGTGCGCAAATTTGCCAAGGCCCAGCTCGCCTCGGTTTCTGAGTTTGAAACCGAATTGTCACCGGGATTATGGGCCGGGCAGAAGTTGATACCGATCGAAACTGCCGGGTGCTATGTGCCGGGCGGGCGCTATGCTCATGTGGCCTCGGCCATTATGAGTGTTGCTACGGCCAAAATCGCCGGGGTCAAACATGTTGTCGCCTGTTCTGCACCACGTGGCAATGACGGGCCAGACCCGGCCATCATATACACGATGAATTTGTGTGGTGCCGATACCATTCTGGCCCTTGGCGGCGTTCAAGGCATTGCTGCCATGGCCTTTGGTCTGTTCACCAACAAACCGGCGCGTATTCTGGTTGGACCGGGAAACCGGTTCGTGGCTGAAGCCAAGCGTATGTTGTTTGGCCGGGTTGGCATTGATCTGTTTGCCGGGCCGACAGAAATTGCCATTATCGCAGATGCAAATGCCGATGCTGATATTGTCATTGATGATCTGGTTTCTCAGGCTGAACACGGGCCGGATTCTCCTGCCTGGCTGATCACCACTGATGAGCAACTGGCACGCGATGTACTGGCGCGCATAGACAGCCGCATACAGATGCTGCCTGAAACCGCACGCAAGGCAGCAGAGGCGGCGTGGCGCGATTATGGCGAGATTGTTTTGTGTGACAGCAATGAAGAAGCCGCTCAGGTTTCAGATGATTATGCGGCTGAACACCTTGAAATTCACACTCAGAATAATGGCTGGTTTGTTGACCGGTTGCAGAACTATGGCTCTTTGTTTATTGGCGAAGAAACAACCGTCACCTATGGTGATAAATGTTCAGGCACCAATCATATATTGCCAACCAAGGGAGCTGCTCATTATACTGGCGGCCTGTCGGTCCATAAATTCATGAAGGTCGTCACCACCCAGCGCATGACACAAGAAGCAAACCGCGAAGTGGGACAGGCTGCGGCCCGTATTTCACGGCTGGAAGGCATGGAAGCCCATGCCCGGGCCGGTGATGTCCGGTTGCGAAAATATTTTCCCGGGGAGAACTTCAACACAGATGCCACATGATGAAATTTTTTCATTAACCGGAAAAACTGCTCTGATTACCGGTGGCGGCAGCGGTATCGGCATGGCCATTGCCCATGGTCTTTCAGATGCCGGTGCCACAATCATTGTCGCTGGACGCCGTGAGGATGTTTTGATTACGGCTCTGGGGACGCGAGCAGGATGTGTCATGGCGGCTGACCTGTCAGACCCGGACACACCTGCAAATCTGGCGCAGTCATGCCGGGAACAAAATTTGCAACCGGATATTCTGGTGAATGCGGCGGGGGTGAATTTACGCAAACATGCGGATGTGGTTACGCCTGATGAATGGCATGCCATGCTGTATCTCAATCTGACAGCGCCGTTTTTTCTGGCCCAAAAACTGGTGCCTCATATGATCTCCAACAATTGGGGACGGATTATCAATATCGCCTCGCTGCAATCAAGACGCGCCTTTGCCAACGGCATTGCCTATGGTGCTTCTAAAGGCGGCGTAGAACAATTGACCCGGGCCATGGCCGAGGCCTGGTCCGGTCGCGGGGTTAATGCCAATGCCCTGGCGCCGGGGTTTTTTCGTACGGAACTGACAGAGCCGGTTTTTTCCGATCCGCAATTGGCGGCAGAACAGGCGGCCAAAACCGCCATTGGGCGAAATGGCCAACCCGAAGACCTTGTCGGACCTGCCGTCTTTTTAGCTTCGCAAGCCAGTCAGTATGTTACCGGTCAGATTGTTTATGTTGATGGAGGTTATAGCGCAAAATGAAGGCTCTTGTTTACACAGGAACACAGGCGCTTGAAGTCCGTGATGTTAGTGAAGCTGAACCGCTTGCCGGACAGTGCATCGTTGATATTAGCCATTGTGGCATTTGCGGCTCTGACATGCATGCCTATCACGGCCATGATGCACGGCGGGTGCCACCGCTGGTGCTTGGTCATGAGGCCGTTGGTGTCGTGCGTAACGGGCGCTTTGGTGGCCAGCGGGTTGCTATTAACCCACTGATGGCCTGTGGGCGTTGCGCTTTATGCCTGTCAGGGCGAGAACATTTATGTGCCGAGCGTGAACTCATCGGCATGCGCGTTCCCGGTGCCTTTGCCCAAAGTGTGGCCGTTTCAGAAAACAACATTTACCCGCTACCAGATGATCTGGCATTCGAACAGGCTGCTCTGGCCGAGCCTCTGGCCTGTGCAGTTCATGCGGTTTCCATTGCTCTCAAGCAGTCGGCCTCTTCACCTGAAGACGCAAAAGTTGTGGTTCTTGGCGGCGGCGCTATCGGTCTGTTATGCGCACTTGTGTTTGGCTTTCGCGGGGTGAAAGACCTTCGAGTTGCAGAAACAAACCCATTGCGACGCCAGACTCTGGAACAGGCGATTGATGGCCAGATTTACGATCCTCTTGTGACTGTTCAGCAAGAAGGCGCTGCCAGTATTGTGCTTGATGCGGTCGGCTCGGGCATAACGCGAGATGCTGCCAGCCAGCTTGCGGCACCGGGCGGGGTGATTGTTCATATCGGCTTGCAGGACAGCAATGATGGACTCGATACAAGACGCCTGACACTTCAGGAAATCACCTTTGTTGGCACATATTGCTATACAAATAATGACTTTGCCGAAGCATTGGCGCTATTGCATTCAGGTCAGATCAAAGGCGATGGTTGGTGCGAATTACGCGCATTGGAAGGCGGTGCTCAGGCATTCATGGATATCCACGATGGCACCGCCCTGCCAAAAATCATACTTTCAATTTAAATTGATTCCGTTCACGGCGTATCCTCACTTCGTTCGGGCCTGCACTAGCGCGGCGTATAAACGCCGGGCCGTGGTCACGACCTTGAACTGTTCCATAAAAACAAGAACTGATTTAGCGCATCACATGAACGGTGCACTGGGCGTGACGGACAACTCTTGCTGCTGTTGAACCCAGCAAGTAGTCCTGAAAACCTGGACGATGTGATGCTACGATAATGCAATCGGCACCATTTTTTTCAGCAATTTCGAGAATGGTTGTCGCAGGATGTCCAACCTCAACGTGAACTTTCGCATCCAAGTTGCTGGTTTTAGCCAGCTCTTCCAGCGATTTTTTGGCATTCTCTAGTGAATTGGCAAGTATCTCTCTGGGTAATTCGGATAGAATATAAGTTGGGATTTCTTCCACAACGTTGACCAGAATAACTTTTGTATCCTTACTCGATAGTTTTCGGGCAACATCAAACATAACTACTGCCTTGTCGCGATGGGCCATATCAACAGGAACAACGATTGTTTTATACATAATATTCTCCTTTTACCCCGATTACCAAGTCTTATGAAAATATGCATCATTAGGCGAAATACGCAATGCTTTTATTTTACTCTTGGTGATAATATTTTAACTTTTACGGCACTCCAAATATCAAGCCATTCCCAAAGCACCTGTATTAGAATATTATCTTCCACATCATAAATATACCCGGTTCGGGTTTAAGCGGAGTTTTCATAAAATGGGTAATAACCCCTGCATCATCTGCGTCGCCATTACCGGTTCGGTTGCAACCAAAGCCCACAATCCAGCAGTGCCAACAACAATAAATGAACAAATTGAAAGCACTCATGCAGCGTTTGAAGCCGGGGCGTCCATTGCCCATTGCCATGTTCGCAATGATGATGAAACACCAAGTTCTGATCCGGACAAATTTGCCGCCCTGAAAGAAGGACTAGAAAAGCATTGTCCGGGTATGATTATACAATTGTCGACGGGCGGGCGCTCTGGTGCCGGGCACGAACGAGGCGGGATGTTGTCTCTTGCACCTGATATGGCGTCTCTTTCTGTTGGCTCGAATAATTTCCCGACAAGGGTTTATGAAAACCAGCCCGATCTGGTTGATTGGCTGGCCAGCGAAATGCTCCAATATAATATCAAACCCGAAATTGAGGCTTTTGATTTGTCACATATTTTTCAGGCGGTGAAAATGCAACACGACGGTCGCCTGAAAGGCCCCTTGCATATACAATTTGTCATGGGCGTAAAAAATGCCATGCCGGTTGATAAAGAGGTGTTTGATTTTTATGTCAAAACAGTTGAACGCCTTGCACCGGATGCCACATGGTGCGGCGCCGGAGTGGCGGCAAACCAGATTGTTTTGAATGAATGGTCAATTGCAGCAGGTGGTCACACGCGCACCGGTCTGGAAGACAATATGCGGATTGACAGGAACACCCTGGCCCCGTCAAATGCTGCCCTTGTAAGCCGGGCTGCGGAGTTGTGTGAAAAGTACCAACGACCAGTGGCGAGTTGGCAACAAGCACGCGATATTCTGCAACTGCCTTTGCAAGGATAGCTAGCGAACGCGACAGGTAGAATTGCGTTTAACCAAAGTAATATCAATAAGCTGGTGCTTTGGATTGGGCATAATGCCGGTCTTGCTGAGCTCGACAATGCGGTCAGCAACCTGATTGCCGATCCGTTTGGCTGGCAATCGAACCGTGGTTAGTCCCGGCTCCATGTCGCCCGAGCCTCTAAAGTCACCAATACCAGCAACGGAAATATCATCAGGCACCTTGAGGCCGAGTGAATGAGCCGCATAGATCACCCCCTGGGCAATGACATCATTGCCGCAAACAACTGCCGTTGGTGGATTGTTCTGCAACAATATCTGACCCAACTTTTTTGCCACCGTGATATCATAAGGGCAGTCTAATATCCGCCTGTCATCGACCTTGATTCCAGCTTGTTGTGCCGTTGCCAATGCTGCGTTTTTTCGATCTCTGGCCCGGTCATTAGAGCTGGTATCGGGAAAGATGAAACCTATGTCGGTATGGCCAAGATCGATCAGATGCCGGGTTATCAGTTTTGCGGCGTGTTGATTGGAGGCGCCAATACAGGGTATTTCAGTGTCAGGCCTAAAGTTCCAGGCCAGAATGACCGGCACATCACGATCCTTGAGCATTGATAAGGATATAGGATCATGGTCGAAACCGATCATGACCACGCCGTCAATGCGCCGCTCGAGCAGTGAACGGATGATCGGCACTTCAAGCGCCAAATCATAGCCATGACTGGCAATCAGCATGGTGCGCTCATGGGTGCGTAATCGATTGGAAAAAGCTTCGACAAATTCGGCAAAAATTGCATTGTCGATGGTGGGCACCACCAATCCTATGGTGCCGGTAAAGCGATTATGAAGGGAACCGGCCATGCGGTCGCGGATATAGCCTAAATCCGTTGCGGCCTGTTCAATGCGTTTTCGGGTCGGCAGGCTTACCACATCGGGTTGGTTGTAAAACCTCGAAACAGTCGCAGCCGACACGCCTGCCCGGCTTGCCACATCAACAATACCGTGGGCACCTTTACGTGATCGTACGCGTTTCATCCGTTTACTCTACATCCAATGAAAACGTTTGCAATCTTATTTTCATCAACTACCCTTTGTCGAAATAAAAATAAAAATGCACTTTAGAACTTATCTCTGGGAGGAGCGGCAAGAGCCGATATGGAGTTTTTAGGATACTTCAGCCATGTCTTTGAGCCAATATCATTATTGCTGCTTGTCGGTGGCACCATTGGTGGCCTGATCCTTGGCGCAACGCCGGGCTTGTCACCCACTATGGCTGTTGCTCTGCTCATTCCGTTCACCTTTCACCTGCAACCCAGCCAGGGGCTCATTTTGCTTGGTGCTGCTTATACCTCTACGGTTGCGGGCGGTGCGGTCAGTGCGATTTTGCTTAAAATCCCCGGCGCACCGGCCAATATTGCAACGGCACTTGATGGCAATGAAATGGCTAAAAAAGGGGAAGGGGCCAAGGCTCTTCATCTGGCCTTTATGTCATCAGCCGTTGGCGGCATCATCGGTGTGTTGTTGTTGATTTTTCTGACCCCTACCCTTGCCAAATGGGCGCTGGCTTTTGGCCCGTCACATCTTTTCTGGATTGCCATTTTGGGCGTTACTGTTATTGGCACGCTGGATTCACAATCCTTTGTCAAAGGCTTGTTGTCAGGCTGTATCGGCCTGTGGCTGTCAATGATCGGTTATGATGATATTCAAGGTGCCGAGAGGTTTATTTTTACGGATGCGCTGACCGGCGGCATCAATATTATTGCAGCCCTCATCGGCCTGTTCGCCATTCCGCAAGTGCTGGATATGATGTCCAAGGGGCGGTCTCTTTCTTCTATGGGCGCCATTGAGGTTCAACGCCAATCGCTAACTGCATCCTTTAAGGAAATGATCTCTAACATGCGGGCGCTGTCTATTGGTACCGTTGTTGGCTCAATTATCGGCCTTATCCCGGGTGTCGGTGGTCAGATCGCCGGTCTGGTTGCTTATGATCAGGCACGGAAATTTTCGCCGGACAAAGACAAATTCGGCACGGGTCATCCAGAAGGTGTTATCGCGGCTGAAAGCGCCAATAACGCCATGGTTGGTCCTTCCCTTGTCCCCTTGCTAACGCTGTCCATTCCCGGTAGCCCGACAGCGGCGGTCTTGCTCGGCGGGTTGTTGATCCATGGTATTTTCCCTGGTTCTGATTTGTTCAAAAACCACGCGGCGGTTGCCTGGACATTTATCGATTCAATGCTGATCGGTCAGGTGTTGATGGTGATCTTTGGTATTTACATTGCCAATCTGGCAGCCAAAATTGCCCAGGTGCCACGCTCTGTTCTAGCTGCTGGTGTCTTCATTCTGGCCGTCTTTGGGGCCTATTCAGTTCAACAGTCAATGGGTGATGTCCGTGTCATGATTGTTTTGGGGGTGGCCATGTATTTCCTTGAAAAGTTCGGGTTTACCGCTGCACCTTTGGTTCTTGGCCTTATTCTGGGACCGATTGCCGAATCCAACTTTTTACAAGGCAGCCTGATTGCCGGTGCTCAAGATGGCGCGGCGGTTTATTTTTTGACCGGCACCCTCAATCTGTTCCTGATCGCATTGGTTCTGGCTTCAGTTGGTTATGCGTTCTGGTCAACTTTGATGGCAAAACGCCAAGCAGACAAATCTGAAAAAACCGGAAAAGCATGATGACCAGCGGCTCCCGAAATATTCAACAAATATCCAGCGCCACCATCATATTGGTTATTGCCATATCTGTGGCCTGGCTCAGTTATACCCGCCAACCAGCCGAAGCCTTTTTGTTTCCCCGCTTGATTTCAATTGTGTTTCTGGTGCTGTCTATATGGAACTTTGCCCGTGCGGCTCTTGGTTTGGCACGGGTTGGAGAAGGTGTAGACACCACCAGCGCCATGCACATTACACCGGGACTGGTGGTCATGGCCGTATATGTTTTTTGGCTGGCTAATTTTCTTGGGTTTTATGTCGCCTCAATACTTACATTTTTTACACTGCTGACACTTTACGATACCGGCAACCGAAAACAGTTTTCCAACTGGGTAACCCGTGCCCTGATCACTGTTTTCTTCATGGCAATCATCTATGGGCTTTTTAATTATGTGCTCAAAGTTCAATTGCCAAGAGGCCTATTAATTTAAACTAGAAGACTATAACAGGAGGAAAATATGAAAAAATTGATTACAGGACTATCACTGTCATTAGGTCTATCAGTGGCGCTGGCTGCTGGCGGGTCGGCAATAGCCGGGGATTATCCGGATCGGCCAGTTTCGGTCATGGTTTCTTATGGCGCAGGCGGTGCAACAGACTTCCAGGCCCGTATTGTTACCATGGTTGCCGGCAACAAGGATGTCCTTGGTCAGCCGATTGTCATTATCAACAAGCCGGGCGCGGGTGGACGCGTTGGCTGGAACTGGTTTGCCACGAGCGCAGAACATGATGGGTACTCAATGGCGGCTTATAATGTTCCCCATTTCATTGCCCAATCGATCAAAGGCGGGGTTAAATATTCGACCGACAGCTTTGAGCCGATTGCAAATTGGGGCGCTGACCCGGCTGTCGTTGTGGTTGGCAAGGACTCAAAGTTTAAAACCATGCAAGATCTTGTTGCCTTTGCCAAAGCCAACCCCGGCAAGCTGACCATGTCAGGAGCCGGATTGTTTGTCGGCCACCATATTGCCGCCTTGCAAATTCAAAAAGCATCCGGTGCTAAAATGGTTTACATCCCCACCAAAGGCGGTGGAGCAGCAGCCATGAAGGCGGTTATCGCTGGTGACGTTCTCGCTGGTGTCAACAATCTGTCCGATGCCTTTCGGGCGCGTGAGGCCGGTAACGTCAAAATTCTTGCCGTTGCTGACCTGCAACGAAACAAGGAATTTCTGCCCGACGTACCAACCATGAAAGAAACCGGCCTTGATATTGACAATACGTCGGTGAACTTTCGCGGTCTCATGGTGCCCAAAGGCACACCGCAAGCTGTTATTGACAAACTGGCAGCCCAAATTCCGGTCATGTTTGCCAACAAACGCGTTGCCAAACGGATGAAAGCTGGCGGCTCACCGATGAAGATCATGACCCGAGCCGAAGTTCAATCCATGTGGAAAGAACGTAAAGCCTTTTTGGCCGATTTGCTGAAAGGTCTGTAGGGCCTTGTAAGGCTCGTAACGAACAATAAGAAAAGGGTGCGAACCTTAGAAAACCGTTCGCATCCTTTAAATAAAGACCAATGGAGACACAGCGTGACCCAGCCTGCCCCAAACTCAAGCTCTAACAGTGATGCAACTCAAGAAGTTGATGAGCTGTTTGCAAAGGCGCGCAAAGCGCAACAGGCTTTTGAAAAAGATGCTACCCAGGAACGATATGACCGGGCGGCACTGGCTGTTGCATGGGCACTGATGCAGCCTGAGCGCAATGTTGAGCTTGCAACCATGGCGGTTGCCACAACCGGGCTTGGAAATGTCGCTGACAAAATTACCAAAAACCACCGCAAGACATTGGGGTTGTTACGCGATATCAAGGGCAAGAAGACCTGTGGAATCATTCAAGAATTGCCTGAAAAAGGGATCACCGAAATTGCCCGGCCCATCGGGGTTATTGGCGCAGTTGTGCCTTCGACCAATCCACTGGCAACACCAACCAATAACATTATCAATGCCCTTAAATGCGGCAATGCCATTATTCTTTCACCCTCGCCCAAGGGGTCAAAAGCGTGTGAAAAACTGCTCGGGTTTATTTATGCCGAATTTGACAAAATAGGGCTTGATCATGCGCTGGTGCAAATGGTGCCTTCTCCCTCAACAAAAGACAAAACCCAAAGGTTGATGGAACTGGCTGACCTGCTGGTGGTCACCGGTAGTCAGAATAATGTCCACCGGGCATATTCTTCGGGCACTCCGGCTGTCGGAGTCGGGGCCGGTAATGTCACATCTATCGTTGATGAGACAGCAGACCTTGCTCAAGCTGCACAAAAAATCGCAGCTTCAAAAACCTTCGACAATGCCACATCATGTTCATCGGAAAATGCCCTTGTGGTGGTTGATGATGTCTATGATGCCTTTATTGTCGAGCTGGAAAAAGCTGGTGGACGGGTGCTTGATAATGAAAATACCGACAAGCTGAAATCGACCCTTTTTCATTCGGGACATTTGAACCCGCAAGTTCTTGCCAAAGATATTGACGTAATTATTGATGCGGCTGATATCTCTGTCAAAGACCCGGCAACATGTAAATTTCTTGTCCTGCCCAGTGATGGTATCGGCTCGAATTTTCCTGAATCAGGTGAAAAACTGTCACTGGTACTCACACTGTATCGGGCCCATGATTTTGATCATGCAAAACAACTGGCACAATGGATTATGGATTATCAGGGCGCTGGTCATTCGATCGGGCTTCATTCAAAAAATGATGACCGGGCCAGAACACTTGGCCTTGAACTGCCAACCTGCCGGGTAATTGTTAATCAGGCCCATTGTTTTGCAACCGGTGGATCATTTGAAAACGGTCTGCCGTTTTCCCTGTCGATGGGCTGTGGAAGCTGGGGTGGCAATTCCATCGACAGCAATGTCAATTATACCCACTTTATGAACACGACCAGAATTGTGCGGGTAATTGAGGAAGACATGCCAGAGGTGGAAGATATCTTTTCCAATTATTGGGAAGATGCCGGAAAATGAAAAACTCAGCGGCACGGCTTGAGGGAATTACTGTCAGGGAGCTGATTGAACAGCGCGCTGAACAAGATGGTGAGCAGGTTTTTCTTATTTGTCCTGCCAGCCAGAAACAAATCACCTATGGCCAATTGCTCAAAGCTGTGCGCACGGTTGCGGCCAATGTTAGCGCACAAGGCATCAAGCCGGGTGAAAGCGTTGCCTATGCCATGACAAATGGCCATGATTGTTCGGTCATTATTCTGGGTCTCCTCTATGGCGGATATCGGGCAACGGCGGTCAATCTGGTCGCAGGAGCCAGCACCATCGGTTATGTTATTGAGCACTCGCAAACCCGCCTGATTATTACCCAAAACGCGCAAGAGCAATTGCTTGATGAAGCACTTGCTGATGTTTCTGATCGTCCGTCGCGAGTTCAAGCCGACCAGATATTAAACCGGCAAGATCATGATGAAACAATCCCTAACGCAGAAAACC
>Ga0316189_10006433_pt1 | contig 11182 bp, 6 predicted proteins | sample LowCovwburrow_MG_FD_204930 | JGI IMG/M metagenome (GOLD analysis project Ga0316189, IMG submission 204930) | Coastal sediment microbial communities from Maine, United States - Lowes Cove worm burrow | ecosystem: Environmental > Aquatic > Marine > Coastal > Sediment | place: USA: Maine... | reverse complement strand
TGCTCCGAATGGAACCTGTGCTTCGTAACTGAAGCAAATTTTGATATTTTCCGAATAACCTAGAGCGTGATCAAACTAGACCATGGACTTTGAACAGGACCTCAAGATTGATGGCGACAGCGAAACCGCCTGGACATTGTTGCTCGCTCACGGAGCGGGACAGGGCATGGATTCCCTTTTCATGACTGGAATTGCGGAGGCCGTTGTGGCTGCCGGTATCCGGGTGGTTCGTTTCAACTTCCCCTACATGCTAAAGATTCTGGAGTCCGGCAAAAAAAGCCCCCCCGATCGCGAGCCGTTACTGCGGGCTGCGTTTCAGCAGGCCATTCACGAACTGGAGGCGGCGGGGACCGAACGGAAGCGTCTGGTCATCGGCGGAAAATCGATGGGTGGCCGAATGGCGAGCCTGATTGCCGACGAACAACAGATCGCCGGTCTGCTCTGTCTGGGCTACCCATTCCATCCCCCGGGCAGGCCGGAACGACTGCGCACGGCCCATCTTCAAGAGATAAGAACGCCGACCCTGATCTGCCAGGGGGAGCGTGATCCCTTCGGCCGCAGGGAGGAGGTAGAAGCATACCAGCTATCCAGCGCGGTCCTGATCCACTGGATTACCGACGGTGAACACAGCTTCAAACCGCGCAAGGCCTCGGGTCTTACCCAGGCGGAAAATCTAGGGACAGCCGCAGTTGCTGCGGCCGAATTCATTGCCGGGCTCGAAAAAAACTGAGGCGCCGTGACCGACCCGTCAACCGGTCAGTTTGCGGAGTGCTCCTGTAACTGCGGCTTATCTATCTTCCCTATCCCCCATCGCTCTCTACCATCTTCGTAGAGGGACAACAGAGCGGGGACAAACAACAGAATCAATACCGTGGCAAAAGCCAGCCCAAAAGCGATAGAGGTCGCCATCGGAATCAGAAACTGGGCCTGTAGCGATGTCTCGAACAGCAGCGGTGTCAGACCGGCGATGGTGGTGAGCGAGGTCAGCAGCACCGCTCGCAGACGCCGACATGCGGCCTCGACCAGGGCCTCGTGAACGGCCATCCCCTCCTCCCGCAGACGCTGATAGAAGGAGACCAGGATAATGGAGTCGTTGACAACGATTCCGGACAGGCCGAACAGACCAAACAGGGAGAGAATGGTCAGTTGCAGGTCCATCACCCAGTGGCCAAACAGCGCGCCTACCAGGCCAAAGGGGATGGCGGTCATTACCACCAACGGCCAGCCATAAGAGGCGAACACCCAGGCCAGCACCAGATAGATAAGGATCAGCCCAAGCACCACACCCTTTTTCATATCCCCCAGTGTCTCCCGCTGATCCGCCGAGCGACCCTCGAATGAGTAGTCGATAGCGTATCGATCGTTCAGCTCAGGCAATAGAGTCTGCTGCAGGGAGTCGATAATCAGGTCCACATTGGCGACACTGGTATCCACATCGGCGGCGATCTCCACCGCCAGCCTGCCCTCTGCGTGACGCAGCACCTGGAAACCCCGGCGGGAATCCCAGCGAGCCACAGAGGCTAGGGGCACCAGTTCGCCGCTGGGTAAACGAATGTTGAGACGGTTGAGTATGCCGGTGCTGTCCCGCTCCTCCTCTGACAGTTTGACCCGCACCTCCACCTCTTCCGGCCCGTCCTGAAAAATCTGCACCAGCTGCCCGTCGAAAGCGGTTCGTAACTGCCGTCCCAACTCCAACACCGTAAGCCCTTCTGCCTCACCTGCCGGTGTCAGAGAATAGATCAGCTGCTCCCGGCCATATGCCAGATCGTCCTCCAACTCGGCCACGCCCGGAAGACTGTTGAGCGCTTCCGATACTTCCAGGGCCGCCCTTTTCAGCCGATCTGCATCCCTGCCGCTGAGACGCACTGTCAGATCGCGGCCAGGCGGTCCGGCGCGGCGTGAGGTAATGGTGAAGCCCTCCACACCTGCCGGCATCTGGATACGGTCGCGCCAGGCGCGGATTAGTTCCTCGTTGCGCACACTGCGCTCGTCCGATGGCCTGAGTTCCACCTTCAATGCCCCGAGCTGATCCCCGGTGGCGGAACTACCCTCGTCCCCGGTCTTGGAACCGTGATGGGCGATAGCCACGTTGACCAGCCTGCCTTTTCCCAGATCCTGTTCGGTCTCAAACAGGCTCTGTTCCAGGTGTCCGAGAAAGCGGTTCACCTTGGCCTGGGGAGTGCCGGCCACGAAGGTGACGTTGGCATGGATCATCTGAGACTCAGGGGTGGGGAAAAAATTGAAGGCAAGGCGACCGCCGGCCAGCAGTCCCAACATTATCAACATAAAGGCGATAGCGGCACTGATGGTCACGCCCCGGTACTCCAGCGCAGTCGCCGCCAGTGGGCGGAACAGCTTCTCCCTGAACCAGATGAAGCCGCGGTCCAGTCTGGCGCGTAGCGAACGCGGACTCACCTTGTGCATGTGGACGAAAGAGTGGCGCAAATGCCCGGGCAGCACCAGGAAACTCTCCACCAGGGAGGCCATGATCACACTGACAATCACCAGCGGAATGGCAAACAGGATATTTCCAATAATACCGCCCACCAACATCAACGGCAGGAAGGCGGCTATCGTGGTCAGGGAAGAGGCAGTCACCGGCGGCAACATGCGCCGGGCGCCACCCTCGGCGGCGAGCAGGGGCTGTTCACCCATCTGATAGTGGGCCAGGGCATCTTCTCCCACCACAATGGCGTCATCCACGATGATGCCCAACGCCATGATCAGCGCAAACAGACTGATCATGTTGATACTGCCGCCCGCCAGCCAGAGGAGAAAAAGGGTAGCCATGAAAGAAGTGGGGATACCCACCGCCACCCAGAAGGCGACCCGGCCGGTGAGGAATACATAGAGGATTAGAACCACCAGTACCAGGCCACCGCCGCCATTTTTGAGCAGCAGCAGGATACGGTCACGAATCAGGTGCCAGGATTCGTCGTAGACCTGGACCTGGACGCTCGGAGGCAGCGTTGGCAGAGTTTCCGCTAGCCACTTTTCAAGGACCTGCGCCGCCTGCAGAGAATCTCCGCCTTCGGAGCGCTTCAGGGCCATTTCAGCTGCTGGTTTGCCGCTTACTCTGAGATTAACGGTCCCGTCCCGAGGCTTGCGCTCGATCTCGGCCACCGTCCCCAGATCGATACGCACATGGTCGTCGGCGACTATCGGCAGTCCAGCGAAACCGAGTTCATTCCGCCGCTGATCGAGACTGCGCAGCTCACGGGCCCCTTCCCCCCGCCCCAGGATACCTGCGGGCTGGTCGCGACTGAAGGCACCAACCCGGTCACCGATCTGATCTAGGCTGATGCCCAGCTGCTCCAGGGCCAGGGGATCTACCTGAATCGCTATCTCCTCCTCCGGCAGGCCGGTGATATCCACCTTGTCAACACCCTGCTCCAGCAATTCGTTTTCGAATCGGCGCACCAGATGGCGCAACTCCGCCGGATCGTCGGGACCGGTGATAAGCAGCCGGGCCACCGGTTCGTAGCGGGTGATGGTCATGACTTCCGGGGTCTCCGCATCTCCCGGCAGATTACGGAATTCATCCACCAGACGCCTAACCTGGTCCAGGGCGAGTAACGGGTCTGTCCCCTCCTCGAACTCCAGGGTAATGGAGGAAATTCCCTGGGTGGAGGTAGAGGTCATCTTGCGCAGGTTGTCGAGGGTGCGCAATCGCTGCTCCAGGGGATTACTGATGCCGTCCTCGATATCCTCAGCGCTGGCGCCGGTCCACACCACCGACACGGTAACCATATCCAGCTGAAAGTTAGGGAAGAACTGCACGTTCATGCGCTCCAGTCCATAGGCGCCGGACAGCAGCATGATGATCATCATCAGATTTGCGGCAACTTTGTGGTGAGCAAAGATCCCGAGAAGATCCCGTTTATGCTCCCTCATCAGTCACCCACTGCTTCCGCCGACAGGCCGTCTATGGCATTGGGCAGATGAGTGACCACCAGCTGCTCACCTGCCGTTAACTCCGGCGATCTCACCAGCAACTGCTCGTTCCCCTGCTCGTCATAAAAATTACCCAGGCTCTCCACCTGCACACCCTTCATCCGGCCAGCTACCAATTTGTAGATCCGATTACCACCATACACCGCGGCATAGGGCACAGGTACGCTCTGATCCCTTGGCACGAGCCCTAAGTTGAACCGCAACACTTGACCGGTTCGCAGCCATTCGGCACCGGAATCAACGCGAAACAGCGCATCCACCCCACTGGGATCCGCTTCACCCGCCAGCCGGACCAAGTGCAGACTCACCTGACCACCGCCGATGGATGTTTCGGCGGTAAGGGACTGGCCCGCCAGCCGGGCCTGCTGCAATTCGGCCTGAAAGGGGGCAGGAATACGGGCCCGCACCTCAAGGCCGGCCGGGTCATACATACTCAACAACACCATGTTCTCGCTAACCTGATCGCCTTCTGCCACCTCTACCTGGGCAATCATGCCGGCGAAGGGTGCATGCACCTTACTGCGTTCAAAATCCAGTTCGATTTCGGCCAGACCGGCACGGGCGCGTTGCAGGCGGGCCTCGAGGGCCTTCAGTCGGGCTGGATGATCGGCGATGGCCAGTTGGCGATTAGAAAGTGACAGGGCCTGACGCGCTAGAGCCTGCTCGGCCTCGTCCCGGGCGGAATCAGAGCCCAGCTTCTGCTTCTGCAGTCGCTGGGCTCGATCGACACCATCACGGGTCAATGTCAACAGTCTCTTCTCATGCTTCAGGGCTGCCAGATCCGATTCCTGGCGTATATCTTCACTGCGTACCTGGGCCTCCAGATCCGCAACCTCCGCCCGCGCCTGGTTCAATCTTGGCTGGAAATCCCTTTCATCCAGGGAGATCAACAGTTGCCCTTGCTGAACCCGGTCCCCCTCTCGGACCGGTACCCTATCCACCCGGGATGATGCCGGTGACGCGGCCTTGAACATACTCGGGGTTTCCACCCGCCCGTAGAGGGTCAATGAGGGCGATAGTCTCCGCGGCTCCACCTCTCTCACTTCTACCCGCCATTTCCGCTCCTCTATCTTCGCGATCTGCTGCTCGGGTTTGGTGGCCCGCAGGGCAGCAAACACCCCGATACCAAGCGACAGAATCAGGATCGGCAGGATTATTTTGAGTGCTCGTTTCACCAGAGAGTTACCTTGTTTCAGGATTTCTTGCTTCAGCTTTTTTTGTGCAGCACGGCTTGCAGTTTGAGTTACTCAATCGCCGCCCCAGCTCTGCAAAGCGGGAGAGCTTGAGGGAGACCGGCGGCATCCATCCGCTCCGACGGGTTGTCCGCCGGATCATCCGATGTTGCCGGTGTGACTGCTACCTACCTTCGGCGGGAAACAAGCGATCGCGGACAACTACTAATAGACTATTATCCGGGAAATCGGTTCAAATCCCCAATCTACTATTTCAGAACCGGGCTGGAAGAATAACTGAATCCGCAGGATTTTTTCATCGATGGGGGACTGTACTGTATCGGGGGGCCTGGAACCTACTCAACCTCAAGCCCGATATTCTTCGATGCAGCGTCTGCCTCCTGTACAGCACTCTCGCAGGGATTGTCTTCACTCAGTCCAAGCTTGCTGAAGCTTAGGAGCAGGAATGCGGGATTCACCAGACCGGCGAGCGCGCTCCCACCAATCACCGCCAGCCGCTCTTTCGGCAAACTGGTCTGGGAGACCTTCGGCGACGCCAGCGAGCCGGTTATCCTGGCCGGATTGGCAACGCTGAAAAGGCTCGTCTTTTTCAGCGCCGGCTTTAGCACCAGCTCGATTTCCTCCGTTGCCAGATTCAGGGTGCCGGCTACCGCAAGCGTCATTTTCTGTGTATCCACCAGAATGTCGTCACTGCGCGCCAGGCCATTTCGATGGCGATGCGGGCCACCACGCAGTTGATCTGGGTCACATCTCCTTTCCGCTCATCGGATTCAAACATGACGGTAGCCAGATCCGAGCCCCAGAGATCCAGTTTGCGGCTGGCAAACTCGCCGGCTCCGCTGGTCAGGATAAAATGCCCCTTCGACTGGCCGAGAAATTCGCTTCGATTACGCCCAACCCCTTGCAGTGACAGATCCAGATCGACCAGCCCCTTGACCAGGTCGGTCACGCCGGTCTTGGCCAGCAGAGAGCCGTAGTTCATATTTTTGGCATGCAACTTCTGCGTTATCCGGGGTGGATCCTGGTTCGCATCGAACAGCAGGCTGGCCGTGATTTCACCGCCATCCCAACCGGTTACCTCGAAGGGGTCGATTTGAAATACCCGGTCCTGCAGAGAGGCCTTAAGGTTCAGTTTCCCCAACTCCCCCAGTTTCGTCATTATCCGGTCAACCCGCAGAGAGAAATCCATATCGGCCTGGGCCAATAGATCGACGGGAAAAGTGTAGTCCGGAATCACCCGCTTCCCGGCATTGCCTTCCGCATCTTGCTTTGAATCACTGGACAACAATTCCATGTCCGCCAGATGAAGCTCGTTGGCCGTAAGCTCGGCAACAATACGCTTTCGCAATTGTTTGTGATAGATCGCGATCTTCCCTCCTATGAGCGTTTCTCCCACTCTGAGTTTCAGCTCATCAAACTGGTAATGCTCCTTGCGCTCCACCAGTTCTACGCTTCCCTGATAGGCACCATGCAGGGGAAAGGTTAGATGAATCAACGGCAGTAACGACTCAACTTTTTCGCCCTCGATGTTGACCTTCACGTCCAGCCCGTTGGTGTCAAACGGATGAGCCGTGCTGCCTTTTGCCTGCAGCTTCATATCTTCGGCTGTTACCGAAAGGTCTAGCTGCCAGCGGCCCTTGCCCTTATCAACCGAGGCGTCCAACTGGCCCGATAGTTGATGGCTATCCCCCGCCGGCAGTTCAATGCCCGTGATCGCGGTCAACAGCTCAGGTTTTCCCTTCAGCTCAAACCGGTAGTTGCCATCCTCCGGGATGCCGGGATGCCGCGTATGACCGACTAACGAAAACGTCATATCCGGCATTGTAAATGCCGCATCGATCGCCCAGGGTCGCTGCTTGTTTTTACCCTTCTTACCTTTTTCCGATAGGCGACCTGCCAGCTTGTATCCTCCCTGCAGATCAAGGTCATGGCCGAACAGCGCGGTAAGCGCATTCAGTTGCTTGCCCTTGAGATCGAACGTGACATCCATGCCGGCCATCGCATAGGGCCGTGCCGATTTCCCCTTCAGTTTAAGCTGCACTCGCTCTCCCGCGGCATCCAGTTGAAACTGCCATTTCCCGGCGCCTTCGTCGAGCGAGCTGTGGAATTCACCCTTCAGGTCGACCGGTGTGTTTTTGGGAAGGCTCCAATCGAACAGGGTATTCAGCCGGTCCAGCCGATCGCCTTTCAATCGGAACTGATAATCGCCAGTGGCAAGCGCAGTAGGATTGGGAATCTGGCCGTGGACCTCTAGTACCGTATCCACCGCCTTAATTGTGGCCTGAATCGACCAGAGAGGATGACTGTCCTTCCCGGCCACCGGGCGGACGATTTTTCCGCTCATCTGCAACGGCATATCATCCACTGCACCCTCGAATAAAAACGCACGCTGACCGCCGGGGCCTTGCTCTACCTGGGCCTCCTGGATGGCAGCACGCCTCTTCGCTTCCCCGTGGGGCTTATAGCTGATCTCAGCCTCCCGTATATTGAATCGCTCGATGTTTGGCAATACGAAAGGGGTGTCTGGATCCTGGGAGAGGAAATTGCCGTTACCACCACCGTCGGTCTCAAGGCGAACATCGACACCGTCAAAGGTAACCATATCAACAGCAAGATCTCCAACGAGCAAAGAGAGCAATCCGACCTTAACCTGCAGGCGATCCACCTTGGCCAGGTAGGGACCAGTTGCCCACTCGGGGTTTCCGACAACGAGACCTTCCACTACCAGCTTCGGGTGCAGGGAGCGACTCAGAGTCATCGGACCGTCGATAGTTATGGGGCGTTCGAATGCCTCAGAGGCCCCTCTTTCCAGTTGCTCTCGAAAGGCATTGGGATCGACAAAGATCAACAACCCGATGAGCGTAATGACAAGTACCCCCATGCCTAACAGCAAGCCCAACAGCACTTTCACGATTTTCATTGCTCTAATCCACCTTCGCGGCCCGCTGTCAGTTTGCCTGTTCCGAGGTGGCTTCAGAGGGGCTCGCTGGTGTGGGAATCCCCTTTTCCCCCACTGCCTGCCGACCCTCGTTGACCCACACCAGGAACAATTCGTAACTCAATGCGAGGATGACCGCGCCGATAAAGAGCCCGATAATCCCCGACGCCAGGAAGCCGCCGATGGCCCCGACGAAGACGATCAGCATGGGGGTTTTCACTCCCCGCCCCAACAGAATCGGTTTCAATATGTTATCAAGCAGGCCTACCGGAATACTCCAGACAAGGAATCCAACCGCCACCATGGTATCGGCCGTGTTAAACAGATAGATCACGATCGGGATCAGAATCACCGCGATGCCGATCTGGGTTACACCGAGCAGCAGGCACAGCAGGGCCCACAGGCCGGCGCCCGGCACCCCGGCCACCAGAAAACCCAGTCCCGCCAGCAAGGATTGGATCAGCGCCACGCCCAGGATGCCCCGGGCAACGCTACGCACGGTCGTTTCCGCCAGGTCTGCAAATTCGCCACCCCGTTCGCCCGCCAGCCGAATAGCGATCCCATGGGCGGCACGATAACCGCCGCTGGCATGCGCCATGAGCACGCCGGCGATGATGATCGCTATGATGAACTGCAGGATGCCAAAGCCCGCCCCGGCGGCGGTCGCCAATAACCATTTTCCGACAACTTTGATCTGCGGGGCGATCTGTTGCAGGGCCACCTCAATATTTTCCGAAGCAAGACTCCAGAACTGTTTCAGGTCGGCCCCGATCAGCGGCCAGCTGCCAACGCTCTCGGCGGGTGGTGGGATATGCAGGCTGCCATCGCTCAGATCTTCCGCCAGCACTTTTGCAGTGTCGACCAGCGTTCCGGTCAGCATTGCAGCCGGCATAATCACCAGCAGCAAGGCAATCAGCGTGAACAGAACCGCGGCAAGTCTGCGACGTCCACCCAGCGTGGTCTGAAGCCAGTTGTAACCCGGGTAGGAGGCAACAGCAATGATAATACCCCAGACCACGGGAATGAGGAACGGCCGCACAATCTGAAAACACCATGCCACCAGTATGACGATCAGCCCGATGCGAATAGCCGCCTCCAGGGCCCGTTGGGTAAACTCCTTGTCGCTTGCCGGTTGAGGGAAACTGTTCACCGCATCACTCCGAAAGTTAGTGTGTTTGGACTACCGGTTTTTCTATAACACCTGAGTGTTTACAGATGACAGCCGTCACCATACCACGATGATCGTCAACCGCAGAGGAGACAGAGATAAAAAGGCTGAAACGCCGAACTGACAGCCATTCTGGGTTCTCCGCTTCGCGCCCTGCGGGGAAAATCAATAGAGTGCCGGCGCGCTATGGAAGATCTTAGGTCTTACCAGACCCTAAGTTAATATATCGATCCAAGGCTACTTGGAAAAAACAGTCATTGGAATTTTTGCTACGGCGATCTAAAGTGCGAGTTGCGATCGGCATCATTTTCATGCGCTTGCGCACTCGAAAATAACGGGGAATCCCTGCAACACCCGGGCACCTCGAATGTAACCTGCTGTCTCAATATAGATACTCCGGATTAAGCATCAAGACCAAAAAACCGGAGTAACATCAAAGCTGCTTACTGACCGCCTTGATCCCGGTATCGTCGGGGACATTGGTGATGCGAAAATCGAGTGACCTGAGCAGATCGAGCATCTTTGTATTGGCACTCAGCACCTCTCCCTCCATCGTTTCCAGCCCCCGGTCACGCGCCACCTTCATCAACAGATTCATTAGCCGGTAGCCAATCCCCCGATGCTGCCAGGCATCAGCAATCACCAGGGCAAACTCACAGCTGACACCATCCGAATTGGTTACATAGCGGGCCACACCCAGTTCCTCCTCCCGACCATCGCGGTCGGTGACCACGATCAAGGCCATCTCCTGGTCGTAATCGATCTGGGTGAAACGTATCAGCATCTGTGGCGTCAACTCCTGGATCGCCTGCATGAAACGAAAATACTTGGACTGCTTGGAGAGCTTGCGAATGAAATCCTGTTCGATCTCGGCATCCTCGGGGCGGATCGGCCTGACCAGGATGTCGGTACCATCCGCCAACTGAATACTGGTGGTCAGGTGCGCCGGATAAGGGTGTATCGCCATGTGATGGTAGGGATCGGTCGATGGACGGGGATAATCCACCCGGATACGGGCATCCACCGCAACTGCCCCGAACTCATCGAGGATCAGGGGATTGATGTCCATCTCCTTCACCCAGGGCAGCTCACAGGCCATGGCGGAGACGCGCAGCAGGACATCCACCAGGGCATCGATATCCGCCGCTGGCAAGTGCCGGAACGGACCAAGGATTTTGGCCACCCGGGTACGATCGATCAGATCGTGGGCCAGCCGATCATTCAGCGGTGGCAGGGCAACCGCGCTGTCATTCAACACCTCCACGGCGGTCCCGCCACTGCCGAAGCTGATAACAGGACCGAACACCGGGTCATCGACGATTCCGATCATCAGCTCGCGGCCGTTGCGGCTCTGATGCATCTTCTCCACGGTTACCCCCTCGACCCAGGCATCCGGTCGAGAGATTGCCACCTGCTCCACGAGTTCCCGGTAGGCGCCCCGTACCATCTGGGCACTATTGATATTCAACAGCACACCGCCGGCATCGGACTTGTGAGATATTTCGGGAGAGTAGACCTTCAGCGCGACCGGGAATCCGATGGAAGTGGCCAGCACCAGTGCCTCCTCCGGGGAACGGGCGATTCCGTTGCGTACAGTCGGGATTTGAAACGCACCCAGCAGTGCGATCGATTCGGGCTCGGTCAATACCTTGCGCTGTTTGGCCAGGGCTCCCTCGATAATCAATCTGGCCGCATCGACTACCGGTTTGCGGTGACGATGGGCAGACTTGGGCGGCACCTGCAACAGCAGTTTCTGGTTCGCCTCGTAGGTGGCCAGATAGTGGACCGCATCCACTGCCGCCTCGGGGGTGGTAAAGGTAGGAATACGGGCCTTATTGAACGCCTGTCTCGCCGCCTCCACCTGTTCCCCACCCATCCAAACCGTAAAGATGGGCTTGTGATGCTGCTCGGTCAGGGTGATCAAGGCTT
>Ga0316189_10006432_pt1 | contig 11183 bp, 10 predicted proteins | sample LowCovwburrow_MG_FD_204930 | JGI IMG/M metagenome (GOLD analysis project Ga0316189, IMG submission 204930) | Coastal sediment microbial communities from Maine, United States - Lowes Cove worm burrow | ecosystem: Environmental > Aquatic > Marine > Coastal > Sediment | place: USA: Maine... | reverse complement strand
GATTGCTTTTGGCGTTGCCTTGCTGGGCATATTCTTGGTGCTGCGCATTCAAACGGGTCTGTCCGCGACCACCTTCATCATCATGCTGGCCATACCGCTGTCCGTCATCGGCATCATGCCGGGGTTTTGGCTGCTGAACCAACTCGGTGAGCGGGTGGTGGACGGTTTTTCCAATCCGGTCCTTTTTACAGCCACGGCCATGATCGGGATGATCGCCCTGGCTGGTATCGTGGTTCGCAATTCTCTGATATTGATCGAATTTATTCACATGGCCTTGCGTGAAGGCAAAAGTTTACAGGCGGCGTTGCTGCAAGCCGGAGCGGTGCGCATGCGTCCCATCTTTCTGACGGCAGGCACCACCCTGCTCGGCAATATGGTGATCACGCTGGATCCGATTTTCAACGGTCTGGCCTGGGCCATCATTTTCGGGATTGCCGCTTCCACCCTGTTTACGCTGTTTGTGATTCCGGTTCTCTACAGCCTGGTTTTTACCAACAAAACGGGGCATGGACTGCCTCCGGGAAAGGATATCCAAGCGTGAAAGCTGCATTGAAAATACTGGGAATTATTTTTGCGCTGGTACTGCTGGGCGGTGTCATGGCTTACCTGGCAGGGTTCTTTGACGAGAAGATTCCAGTAGATTTCAGTCGAGTGGTGCCTGCAGCCGTTACCGGCCGGGTATTTACCGTGAAGGCTGCCGAGGAATCCCTCATCGAGCAGACGGCCGGCACGCTGCGCGCCAAAGTCGAAACGGTGATTTCGCCGCTGATTACCGCCAGGATTTCATCCATTGCGGTATGGGCCGGTGACGAGGTGGAGGCGGGACAGGTGCTGGTCACACTCGACTCACGAGAGCTCGAGGCCCGGGTGGACCAGGTTCATCAGGCGGTAGTTGCCGCCGGAGCGCGATTGAAGCAGACAGAAAGGGATCTTGCCCGGGTAAAGCGAATTATACGGGCGGATCCCGGAGCCGTTTCCAAGGCCGAGCGCGACCGCGTCCAGACGACCTTGAGTACCGCCCAAGCGGAGCTTATGCGATTAAAGCGCCAGGAAGACGAAGCCCGGACCGCCCTGAGCCACAGTAAACTGGCGGCGCCCATCGCCGGCCGTATCGTCGAACGCCTTGGGGATCCCGGTGATACCGCTATCCAGGGGGAACCGCTGCTGCGCATGTATGATCCCGCCACCCTGCGGCTGGAAGCCAATGTACGGGAGTCGGTGGCGTCAAAGCTGGCAAAAGATCAACCCCTCACGGTTGAGATTGATGCATTTAAAAAGAAATATTCTGTGGTGGTTGACGAAATTGTTCCCTCCGCAGACCCCGGCTCACGTTCGTTTCTGGTCAAAGTTCGCCTGACTGACGGTAGCGGCCTGTATCCGGGCATGTTCGGCAGATTGATGATTCCCATTGGGAAAATCGAAAAGATTTATATACCTCGTACGGCAGTGACCCATGTGGGCCAGCTCGATTTCGTCATCGTGGACACGGAGCAGGGAGCAGTTCGCCGCTATGTGCGTTTGGGTGAATCCGGCCCGGACGATCGCATTGAGGTGATCAGTGGTTTGACTGCCGGAGAGACCGTATTGATCGCTTCGCAGTGATTGTTTCTAACGTGCGGATTGGGTTAGGTGAAGTGGCGGGAAATCCAGCACTATCCCTTTTTTGATAAAAAATAAAAATTGATAATGGCACGGCCCAGTTCCGTGGATCTCGTGCCGAGGATCTTCCCGTGAACCCCTAAAACACCAATGCATATTCCTCGAGTTCCATCCGGGGCCAAGGCATATGCTGCCAGCCAGTCATATTTAAATCGGTCCATTTTATCATTGATGGTGCCGGTTTTGGCCCCCAGCTCAAATTTTTTAAATAATCTTTTACGGCGAAGCCTGCGGAAGGCCTTTCGGCTGGTCCCGTAACGGGCGGCATCCCGCATCAGAGCCTTCAAATTCGCCGCTGTTTGGCTATTTATCGCAGAGTTCAGCACACCGGGGTCGGCGTTATAGACAATGTTACCCGTATCGTCTTGAACTGTTTCCACCAGCCATGGTATCGGCATCTCTCCCCTGTTGACGGCAACGGCTGCAAGCAGAGTGGCATGCAGGGGCGAAATAAGCGTTTTTTTATTAAAACCGGAGGCTATTTCAGCCAGCCCGAAATCATCCGGCGGCACCTCGATGGTGCTCATCTCCAAGGGAAGATCAAAGGTAATCGGCTTGTTAAAGAGAAATTTTTCGGCATACCCGGCAAGGACGTCTTGCCCGAGATCATAGATGCCCAACTTTCCGAAAACGGAGTTATTCGATAAAGCAAAGGCTTTGCGAAAAGTTGTTTGGGTACTGTACCGTCCCTTGGACGGTTTCAATTGATTTTTGTAAAGTGTATGTCTGCGACCTCTGAAATATAACGTTTTATCCGGGGTAAATCCCGCTGACTCCATCGCAGCAGCTGCCGACACGATTTTAAAGAGGCTGGCAGCCGGATAATCCGCCTTGAGGTTCAGATTACCTGTGCTGCCGCTTGCATCGTAACCGGCCATGGCGATGACGCGGCCGTCATAGGGACTCAGCACCACCACTGCCGACTGCAATGTTCTGGATCGATTCTGCAGCCGGGCGATATAATTTTGAAGCTTGGTATTTATGGCCGTTCTGATAGTATAACGTCCGCCTTCATTTTTATGGACGATCTGATCAGTCAGCGCCAACGGATTTCCGGTGATACCGGTTAGAAAAACGGCAAGATCCTTGCGGGTCAGTTTTAACTGAGTGGCATTGAGATCTTTTTGCGACGGGGACGAATTTTGATCGGCTCGACTCCAACGGTCTGAAATTCGGAAACCCGCCAATAAAAAAATAACCAGGACCGTTAATAGACCGCCTGCAATCGTTAACAGAAACGGGAGTTTTTTCAGATAATGTTTTCTTTTTGTGTTTTTTTGGAGTCCTGCCTGATACTTCCGCCATTTGGCAGGATATTTTATATTATTTCTCATTTCAGCTTACGGTGGTCACGATGTTCATTTTTTGGGGGAGGAACTATACGGAGTGGGCCCATCTGCATCAAGTAAAGAATCCAGGCCCAAAGGACCAGGTTTTCAACGATGAAATAAAAAAAGGGGGGGCGCACATGCCCCCCATCGTCATCTTTAATTCATATTATAACACTGATTGGTATAGGTCAAGCACCTCGCGTTCAAGGCATCGACGACGCAGGTATATGACTCCAATAGAGTAACATGCTGTTTCCAAGCGATTTTCTTTGCCGGATACAGTACTAAAAGCTCAGATCACACGACTCAAATAATTTTAAAAAATGAACGCGGCCCTGGACTCCTAAAGCTCAAACGGAATCTTGCGGTTCAATTTAATTCCCTTCAGGTCAATGGCTACATCATAGGCCAGAATCTCAAGGCCCTTTTTGACGGCACGCCGCAACCCCTTACCGTACTCGGGATCGATATGATCGGCCGGTTTGAAAACTGCGGCATCCATTCTCTGAATAAAATAAAACATCACGCAGCGGCATCCGGAATCCGTCATCGCCTGAAGTTCAGTGATATGTTTGAGTCCCCGGGAGGTCACGGCATCGGGAAACAATGCAACGCGATTATCGACCAGGGTGCAATTTTTAATCTCGACATAGCAGCGCTTTCGGTCCACAGCGGTCAAGGCGAGGTCGATGCGGGAACGGGCACTGATTTTGACTTCAGGTTTAACCGTCTCATAGCCGGACAGTTCCGGCACCACACCGGCTTTAACGGACTCAAAAATTAGCCGGTTGGGAACCAGGGTGTTGACTCCCACCAGGGAGGTGGGCATCTCAATCAGTTCCCAGGTGTATTTAAGCTTTCGTTTGGGGTTATCGTGAAAGGACAAATACACCGGGCGGCCCGATTCACAGCAGCCTTTCATGCTGCCCGTATTGGGGCAATGAGCGGTGACAATTTTACCATCGTTTAATTTCACATCGGTTAAAAAGCGTTTATAGCGTTTTACCAGGATTCCGGGAATAAGTGCCGGCCATGACAAACCCTTAAACGTATCCGAATGTTTCGATTTTTCCATATTCTAGGCTAGATACTTTTCTGCTATAAAATCCGCCAGTCGATCAACGTCCTCCAGGTCAAATACAGGGACGTCTAATTTAAGTTCCACATCGCTGACCACGGCAACCAGATGTTTGTCGTTTTTAAGGAGTGCATCGGCGTGTCGGGCTGCCCGAACAACCTCTATTTTGGGTTTATCCTCCTTTTTATATCCTTCGGTGATCACAAGGTCCAGATCGTCAAAAAATTTTTGCAGGCCATCCAGGCTTCCCTGATAATCATTTTTAACCATGGCAATTTTCCCCGGTGAAGCGATGATAACCGTTTCCGCTCCGGCATCCTTGTGGCGCCAGCTGTCCTTGCCGGTTTTATCAAAATCAAAAATGTGATGGGAATGCTTGATGGTTCCAATCTTATAGCCCCGGCGTTTAAGCACGGGAATCAGTTTTTCAATGAGCGTGGTCTTACCGGATTGTGATCGACCCACAATGCTAATCATCTGCGGCATAATGAAATCCCTGAATTTATGAATCATAAAATGTTTTATAGCATTTAAAGAAAGTCTACCTCAGCGCTGTGTTCCTGAACTTGAGAAATAATGTTTAAGGGAAATTATGCTGCGAAATCCATATTGTCAAGCCTGATGCTTATTCCGGATGAAGCGTAAATGGGAAATTGAATGGTAATTTCCGGGAATTCCAGTATTGGGTATTGAGGAAGGATGTGGTTGGAGGGTGGGGTGATGAACACCGCCCATAAATGGCGCTTAACTTTTATCCCATTTTTATTCCGTTAAACCACCTTATATGGAGAATTTTAAAGGAAGAAAAATGGGATCGCTTTACAAAGGAAAAACTGGACTCTTACCATTAAACTTCGCCCATAACAATTCCTGAATCATTGGGGCTTTGCACGGCTATCCGCCGCACATCCTTTACACCGGCGACTGCCAACATATCGATGATCTGATCTTCTGAATAGGATTGCCCGGAATCCGTACCCAAAAGCATATTCAAAGAAAAAAGTGTCGGAAAAAGCGGTCCGTCCATGCTGTTGTTCAGGATAAAATCATGGATAATGATCATGCCTCCCGGCTCCAATAAACTAACGGCCTTTTGAATAATCATCCGGCAGTCATCGGGCCCCTCACCATGAAGAATGTGGGACAACCAGACGGCATCATAGCGGCCTTCGATGGGGTCGTTTAAATAATTACCCTCTGCAAATTGGATTCTGCCCGTTAATTCAAACTGCTTTATCGTCTTTTCAGCAAATGGACGGGTCGTCGGCAAGTCGTAAACAGTTGCTTTCAGATGAGAATATTCTTTACAAAAGTGAATGGCATAGGTACCGGGACCACCGCCCAAATCAAGAAGATGGCGTTTGGCGGACAGATCAATCAGAGGGACAATTTTTGGTGCCATACCCATGGCCAGGTTGAACATCCCCAGCAAAAAACTTTTCCGCCACTCGTCATCGCTAAATGAAGTCCTGTTTCTGACAGGACGTCCGGACAACACGGCCTGGTCCAATTGCGACCATGATTCCAGCAGGTGGTGATGGTGCATAATAATATGCCCGATATACTTGGCAGAGTCTTTCGCAAGAAAAGTTTTGCCAGAGGGGCTGTTGGCGTATTTCATATCGGTTTTTACAAGAAGATCCATGGCTGTCAGGGCATTGAGCAGCCGTTCCACGCCTCTTTGAGAGCCACTAAGCTTTTGGGAGATCTCTTCACCGGTTAAATACGCGTCGCCGATAACCGTAAATACATCCAGTTTAACGGCTGCATGCAACGCGCATGTCTTCCAGAAATAACCTGAAATTTCGAGCAATTCTCCGGGGTTCATTTGTCGCGCCGCCAAAGTATAAGATAAGTTTAAAAGATTTTAACGGTGAATAGCTTACCGAGCCAGGGGATTCCTAATCTTTTTTTGTTTCCATGGCAAGCCGTTCCGGCGTCATCGTCCAAAAAGGCGTTCCATCTTTAGTCAAACGAACTTTTATGATGTCAGTGTTAGGGTCTTTCTTTACTTTGGACGCCATAAAAACATCTCTTCCGTTGATTTCCGCCCAAACGCCCTTCAGCTTGATGCGATCATTTTTCTTTAGCCGGATCTCGCTGGGTTTCCGATACCAGGTTGGGCAGAGGTGGACTTCCCACTCATAGGCACCCTCTCTTACATCCAAGGCGGTTCCCGGTGACATGCCGGGCATAGGGACAACCTCTTTGACGCGTACAACATAGGCCCTGACTTTTTCAAATTCTCGGACATCGTACAGTTTGTTGTATGGATCATCTATGCCCCAACCCTTCGTATCGGGTTTTTCTTCAGCCTGGACATAACAAACCCCGACGACAAGAGACAGCAGAATAAATGCCGTTGTTTTAAATATTCGCTTGAAATTATTTATCATTTTGTCCTCCTGTAAATTCGATCGATGAAAAAATTTAAGTCACTGCATAGAGACCAGGTATCGTTACCCAAACTGAACCTCTCAACCTATATTTTGATATATTATATCTATTGAATAGGATTTTGCAACCATGAAAGATAACCCGTCAGGGAAACTTCAAAATTGATAATAAACCAGTCAGATTGAAGCAATTCACTACTACCGTAATAGGCTTAAAATCCCAAATCCCAAATAATATTCAAATTTGAAATCCCAATGACCGAAACATTCTGGTGAGTTATCTAATTTTTATGAATTTTTCCTTTAGAAATCAAATATCTACAGCTCTTTTCGGTCGGTAATCCCTAAGCTGTTGTGAAGTTTTCACTCAGAAAAAAGCAACTCACCCTCCCCATACACTGCCGCCGGATAACTCGCCAGATCAAACGGATCACCGCTCCAGCAAATAAATGACGCCCACTTCCCTTTTTCAAGGATGCCCAGCCGGTCATCGATACCAAGAATCCGGGCATTTTTACAAGACACCAATTCAATGGCCTGCTGTTTGGTCAGTCCTGCCCTCATAAACCAACGTGTTTGTAAAAACAACTGGCGGGCCAGCGTAACAGGATGATCGGTCATCAGGCCGAATTCAACTTGAGCAGCCAACAGGTGACGAATATTGCGCCAGTCTTCATGCTTTAATTCAACTTTGTAAGAAAAGGAGTCGATCGGGCCATAGACAACGGGTATGTTACGTTGCCTTAATTCCTGAAATATTTCAGGCTGGTGGACATCCAGGGCGTGTTCGACGGTGAGTTTAATTACAAAATCGTCCGCCAGGCGCAATAGGGCTGCGATATCATCAATTTTATGTACATGGGCACGCAGGCGAAATTTTCCGGCCAGCAAATCCTGCAGCACGGTATCTTCGGCAGAAAAGGTGATTTCCTCTTTCTTGCTGCCCTTGGCTTTGTGGAATTTTTGAGTCTTCCGGCGCACCTCCTCAAGTCTGCCGCGCAGAATTGCAATTGCACCCATGCGGGTGCTAGGGCGTTTGCCCTGCCAGCTGCGGGTGGACATGGGGTTATAGCCGAAAGCTGCTTTTAGCCCCGCGCGGGCAATCAGTGCATCGGTGCTGTCATTCGCGTAGTTGCGTATGACTGCCGATTGACCACCGATAATATTGCCGCTGCCCGGAACCACGCAGGAATATAACACCCCCGATTCCACTGCATCCCTGAAAGCCTTGTCGTCCATTTGAACCGAATCAAGGGCATCGGTGAGGGCTAGAATTGAATCCAGATGATCATTGGCCTCGCCTTCACCGCTGGGTTCACCGGAACGTTCCATGCCGATGTGACTGTGGGGGTCGATAAAAGCGGGCGTCAGCACATCATATCGGCCGAGCACCTGGCCTTTTGCAGATTTCGCAAGACCGGTGATATCCGTTCCCATAAAAATAAGATACCGATCAGAGACAATTGATTTTCCTGTATAAATTGTATTCGCAAAGATAGAGTTCATGGGATCCTTTCAGTACAGATGTCGTCATTCAGCTTGGAAAAATGGCTGGCAAGTAGGTTGGTCCGCCGGCGGAGAAACCCAACAAAAGATAGATTGACCCAACCAACGAATGAGCTGTGGCCGATGTTAGGACCAAGCCCGAATTTTTTAATTAACAAAGGTCCTTCCGACCCGCTTTGAAAAGATAAAATAGGGAATCCAAACCATGCCGGCTACCGTCGTCCGGACGAAATTGATCGCTGCATCCATGTTGATCGAACTGGGGCGGATGATGATGAAAGTCGTGACAAAATAGTCAAAACCTACAAAGATGAGGTTGCCAGTCAAAAACAAAATTATCAATTAAGGAGCATATTTGCGCTGTTGAAAAAAAAACACGACCAAACATATTGAAAAAATAAAAAAACAAACGTTCCCTACCAGTTCGGCGATCACCAGGGGGGCTAAAAATGAATGATAGTAAGGGCTTGCCGGCGATGTCAACGCCGACCAGTTCTCAGGGGACAAGGCCGGAACCAACTCCGTGATCAGAAAGACCAGGGTTTGTACCGGATACAGTATCAACCCGATGGCACAAAGAATTAACCAGCCGCCGATTTTTTGATAAGTGTTTTCGCCCCCTTGCTTGGTTTTACGGTCATTCATGGATCCAACTCAGAGAAGAGCATCACTGCTAACTAAATATATTTGAAATTTGCTTCAACCTTGAATCAACGTTGATCATTGCTGCGACGCCTCGGGTAATGCGAGTGTTCAATGTTCAGGAGGGATGATCCTCCCTGGGCTGAACTCCTGAACACCAAAAACACCTATTGATTGCAATACCCAATCGAAATTGTTTGACACATTATATTGATGCTAAACCCTTAAAGGTTTTCATACGGTTAGAAGGTCATATACCGCTTCTCCCAATATATTAGCGGCTTATAGCCGAACAACGCGTTTAAATGATGCATGAAAGCATGACGTCCTTGTTTCTGCCATAATCCCGTCATGGTTTCATTGACCTGCTGATAAAACGTTTTAATTTCTTTAATTGACGAGGGAGGATCGCTTTTCATGTTATCGTCCGCAACCTGGGAAATTAAATTCAGCCACATTTGGCTCACACCCATGATGTAATAGGGCCAGGCTTTTTGGATTGAGACGGGCCAATTTTTGTCGCTGGTATCTTCGATATTCGGCCGGGTGAGCTTGGCCGGGTCGGCGTAGACAATATCATCAATGACACCGGAAAATTTCATTTTATCCACCATCGGGTCCGACTGAAGTGTCTGAAAGATATTTCGGGCCGTCCGGGGCGAAGCGTAAAAAATGAAACTAAATTGCCGGCCGGCGCTATCGCGTGCCGCCCGGCGATGAAATCGCCACAGGTGAATGTCATTCTGATGCGCCTGCAATAAAGGCAATATGACCTGATGCGCAAGATATAGATCCATGTACCAGATGGGATCGGTGTTCGGCGGCCAGTTCATATGGAAGCCGGCGGACCACCAGCCATTGCCGGCTGGTAAAACTTCGGGTTGTAACGGCTTTATTTCTCGCGTTCGAACCTGGTCGAATGATGAACATCCGGTAATGACAACCAGGAAAAAAAGAAGAATGGAAAGCCAATTTCGCAATGCATCAATCGACGGCACAGATGACCTCCTTGTTACTTATTCTTCACCAGACTCTGCCAGGTGGGCCGCTCCAGAAATGAACCGGCCACATTGCCTTCCATCTCTTCTAACATGGCCAGGAGTATGGCAAACGTCATAATAGGGTTTGGGTTCATATTCAAGGCAATTCCAAGTATTATTAGGAAAATGGTAGTATCTTAAGACCGTAATCCTTATAGGCTGCAATCTTACTGTCTCTTGATATCAACACCATTTTTTCTCGGATGGCCTGCCAAATAAGCATTCGGTCAAATGGGTCTTTATGGCTGATTCGAGGGAGGTGGTAAAAAGAAGCGGCATCTTCGGCACTGAGACTGAGAAGTTCGAAACTCATTTTATTCGAAAATTCCGGAAGCTCATCAGGCCTGATACCTTCTAACTCCAGTTTATTAAGAGAAAATTTCAGCGCGATCTCCCAAAATGTAATTGTACTTACAAAAATTCTGTTGCCGGATTCTTTTATTATCTTAGCTACATGCCGTGTTAATTTTTCCGGGGAGAAAAGAGACCACAAAAAAATATGAGTATCAATGAGATATTTCATGATACAAGTAATTCTTCATCACTAATTTGAAAATCGTCGCCTATTATGCATTTGGCTTTTCCTTTAAGAACTCCGAGAGGACGCGGCGAGTCAGAGATATATTTGTCATACGGAACCAGAACGGCAATTTTCTTCTCCTTTTTTCCGAAACTAATAATTATTTCCTCACCAGCCTGAACCCTTTGCAGTATATGAGAGAATTTGCTCTTCAGTTCTCCTACTTTAAGCGTTTCCATTGATCATCCCCCTGACAATTTGTTGATAAAATTAAACCAGACTCATAATAAACTTCGCTTGCTAACTTGTCAAGTTGTCAAGAAAAAAGGTTGAGTTTCAACTATGCCGGTGTAATCTTTTGTGACACCGACGGGCGACCCGGCGGAAAACGGAGAAAATCAATCTCAACCCGCAGCTCTGGGAGAAACGGTCTGCTCGACGCTATCGATGCGAAACGGGAATAGAATGCGTTAAAGTTTAATTGAATACTGCCGAAATAGGTAAGAGTCACGACCAGTTAGATGGAATATTGGGGTAATGGAACAAACAATATCAAAAAAAACAAACCCGGTACGGAAATGCATGATTTATTTTGCACTTTCGTCGGATTTTGAAGATGTGATTTCAAGTCCAGATCTTCCTGTGCGCATTTTTAACAATTACCTGGAGTATGCCAAAAGCAGGCCGAATACTTCCTGTTTTGTGATTGGTACAAGAAATGTCAACAAGGCATGCAAAATATTAAAAAATCTCCGGGCCGACCTCTATTCATCGGTTAAGCCTCTGTTTTTGTTAAAATCCTTAGGCGATTCAGTTGACAGGCTGAGCGATGGGATTGTGCATACACTCGAAGAGGCATTTGAGCGAGCCGAGACTATTGATCGTCTTTTACAGGAATTGGATCAGAAATGCTTAGAGGATCCTGAGAGCGCTAGTTACCGACTTATTGGATATTTGCATACGCGTCAGGGCCATATTCTAGAACCTTACGGCAATTGGGAAAATGAAAAA
>Ga0316189_10006431_pt1 | contig 11184 bp, 13 predicted proteins | sample LowCovwburrow_MG_FD_204930 | JGI IMG/M metagenome (GOLD analysis project Ga0316189, IMG submission 204930) | Coastal sediment microbial communities from Maine, United States - Lowes Cove worm burrow | ecosystem: Environmental > Aquatic > Marine > Coastal > Sediment | place: USA: Maine... | reverse complement strand
CTGGCTTAGCTCTGATTCCATCATGTACGGCGCACTCGGGGTAGGCTTGTGCCTCGCAGCAAAGACGGCAACTAGCATAATCCTGAATATTGGCGTTTACAGGAAGGGTACTCTTCACTCGTTCTTGTCCGTGCTCGCGTACGAACTATTCGCCGTACCTCTCGTGTTCGGGTTCGGGTTGTTCAGCAGGAGCATCACGTGGAAGGGACGTCGATATCGCCTTGGCTCGAAGGGGATGGTCTTGGGCCTCGACGATCTGTAGTCTGGAATCTGGGGAAATTCGCCTGAATCCTCCCGGGTGCTTTCCCTGTCTTTCCCTGTCTTTCCCTGCCTTTCCCCACCGTCATCCAAAGTACATCCAAAGTCGAAGAGGCTTCTCTGGCTTCTCTCCTTTGTTCTGCTTGCGGGCAAAGTACGGGAAGAGTGGGACCGGCAGCCCACCGGCTCAGCTCCCGGGCCTTGCTCCGCGCAGAGTCTCCGACGGCAGCTCGCCAAATAGACGCCGGTAGTCACGCGCGAACCGACCCAAGTGCCAGAAACCCCAACGAGCACCGATCCGGTCGACCCTCCTGTCACCAGGTCTCGAGGCGAGAAGATCCTGGTGTGCCGAATTCAACCGCAGAGTCGTCAGGTATCTCTTCGGCGATACTCCGAAATGGTCCTTGAAGGCATAATCCAGCGTCCTCCAGCTCACTCCGGCGACTTCGCACAACTCCCGCACCGTGACGGGTCGTCCACCGACCTGCTCGATGAACTCCGTTGAACGCCTGACAGCGAGAGAGCGGAGGCGAGACGTCGGCGGCTTCGCCGGGTGTCGGCGCATGAGGGCCCGAAGAACCGCCGGCAGAAGATCTTGCTCGATCCCGTTCGCCAGGGCCTCAGATGCCTCACCGTCCGGCCCGCCTCTCGCCGCACGCATGATGCCGCGCACCATCGCCCGCAGTGCTTCGGTCTGTTTGCGGCCGACGTTGAATACTCCGGTTGGCAATGCCGCTTCACTCTCGGAGGGCCCACCCAGCACGTGGGCGGTCTCCGAGACCAACCCCTCGTCAAACGTAAGGGAGTAGCAGTGGAACGACTCATCCGACACGGAATCGTACTCCCCGTTAACCGGAAAGGAGAGCAGCCAGTCGTCTCGCGCATGCTGGCCGCACCATGGAAGACTTTGTCCGGCGTCTACTCCGAGACCGAAGGTAAAGGAGCCGCCGGGAGGTGCACCTCGCTGATGGAGCTTCCAGCCAAGCCGGTTCCTCTGTACGATGGCACCTCCTGCAACCACGGCTTCGAGCTCACCGCTTCCAGCTGCGCCTTCCAACAGACGGAAGTCGATGTCCCACGCCTTCGACGCTTCAGCTATCGCGTCGAAATCGTGGAGTTCAGCAAACCACCTGGTTACTGTTGACAACGCGGCTTTCTCCAGTTGCGAATTTTGGCTACTCGATTCCCAAATGCGGGGTTAGACTACCCCGATTGTAAACCGTTGACATCAATTTTCAAATGGAGGACGCATGTCATCGCTGCGCCTACTATCACTGGCGGCAACTTGCACGCTGGCGCTGGCCCAACCTCTCTTGGGGCAGGATGGCTTCCCGGGAGACAAGGGACGGGACGAGTGGAGCAGTGACTTCGTGGTATATCTCTGGGCCGTGAACATGGACGCTACAAACACGGTTGGAACCAACCAGGTACCCATCGATGTGAGCTTCAGCGATCTGTGGGACAAGATGAAGTTCGCTGCGTCGGGACACTACGAAGGGCGCAAGGGAAGTTGGGGTGTTCTGCTGGACGGATCCTACGTCAACCTCGGCGAAGACGAGATCCCGGTGATCCAGGGTCCCGGGCCGGGGGATCTGGAGGTCACGGCGGACTACAGATTCAAGATCTACGCGGGCGAAGCTGCGGCGATCTGGTCGCCGTTCGACCTCGGATCGCAGCGTTTCGACTTCCTCGGAGGCGTCCGCTACACCCGCCAGGACCTCACGCTGGCACTGACCACACCCGGACCCGGTGAGCCGGGTGATCAGGGTTTTGACGAGAGCTGGGTGGATCCGATCGTAGGTGTGCGCTGGGGGATCGGGTGGGGCCAGTACGATCGCTGGCTGTTTCGCCTGCGCTCTGACATCGGGGGCTTCGGAGTAGGCTCCGACCTGGCGCTCAACTTCGCGGCCCACTTCGGCTATCGGATTTCGAGGACCGTGTTCCTCACGCTGGGCGGCAGGTACCTGTACACGGACTACTCCAACGGTACGATCGATACGGAGGACTACTTCGCATTCAAGGGAGACCAGTTCGGTATCCTGCTAGGATTGGGCTTTCATTTCTAGTCGGGCGTTAGAAGGTTGCGAGGTGGCATGGACGTAAGACGCGGCGCGCGACGAGCGTCTGTCTGGAAGGGCGAGGCTACACGGTTAAGTAGGATTCCTATTGTTCGTTAGACGGGGGGACTTGATGGTAAGGTCAGTGTTTCTGATGGTAGTGACGTGGTTCGTCGGCAGTCTTGTGATCGTGCCGGAGTCGACGGCGCAGCAGGGATCGCAGATCGTTCACGATGCCGAGTACTACATCCTCGAGGCGCAGAATGGAGCCAGTTGGGCGGCCGAGGACGAGGCGCTGGACGCCCGGCTGGCCGAGCTGCGGGAGCGGCACGGTGCGCCGCCGAACATCATCCACTTCATGTTCGACGACCAGCCCGTGATGTCCTTTGGCGACCGGATCTACCAGAAGATCCGCGGTTACGAGACGCCGCACATGAACACGCTGGCCGAGGAAGGCATGCTGTTCGCGCGCATGTATACGGAGCCCGGATGTACGCCGACTCGCTCGGCCGTGATGACCGGTCAGCATCCGATTCGGAACGGCATCTACGAGATCGGCTTTCCAATCGAGTATCGGGGCTTGGCCACAGAGAACGTGACGCTTGCCGAGGTCATGTCGCAGGCCGGGTACGCCACCGCGTTCTTTGGGAAGGCGCACCTGGGCGATGTGGAGGAAGGCTACCTCCAGAACCAGGGGTACGACGAAGCCCTGTGGGCGGTCTACAACCAGGTCTTCAGCCTGTGGAATCTCCAGGGCGAGGCGGTCAACGCGGTGATCGGGCTATTCCCCGAGATGCTTCCGGACAACCCCTACCGCCTCGACGAGTCTTTCGTACAGAAGGGTTACGTCGGATACCTCGAGGCTGTGAAGGGTGAGGAGGCGAAGGAGTGGTGCGGGACCACGAAGGAGTGCTACGACGAGTTCGACCTGGAGGCGAAGAGACGGGCGCTGAACTTCATTCAGCGAAACGCCGAATCGGAGAGGCCGTTCTTCCTCTCCTGGTGGCCGCAGATGGTCAGCTTTTTCCCACAGATGCAGAAGAGCTCGCTCCAGAGAGGCATCGTCGGTGACGGGTACCAGTCCTTCACCGACCCCGCGGTCGGCGATCTCATGCAGACGCTCCGGGACCTCGGCATCGCGGAGAACACCCTCGTAATCGTCATGGCGGACAACGGCCCGATGACCCACGATCCGCCCCCCGGACTCGGGATGGGGGAGGGCATCTTCCGGGGCGGCAAAGGAGATTTCCTTGAGGGCGGTGTTCGGGTAAGTGCCGCAGCGTGGTGGCCCGGCACGATCGAGCCGGGCCAGGTGCCCGGCGACATCATTCACATTACGGACCTCTACACCACCTTCGCCCGCATCGCCGGCGCTACACAGTACATCCCGACGGATCGTGTCATCGACGGTCTGGACCAGACGTCGCTGCTGCTGAACGGAGATGCGTACGGACGGAGGGACCACGTGTTCATCTACGCGGGACCCCTTTTGGCCGCGACCGTGAAGGACCAGTACAAGAGGCACTGGATGGCGGATCCCCTGCAGGCGGCCAGTGGCCTCGGAGCGGCGTACTTCGACCTGTACAACGACCCGCGGGAAGAGGCCCCGCTCCTGACGAATGCGCTACACTTCAAGGAGCCGTTCAACCGCATGCGGGCCCGTCACGAGGCATGGATGGAGGTGTACCCGAACTTCCTGCCGGTTTACGGACCGGCCTACACGGGCATTTCCAATGCACGTCCCGATACCCGGGCTCTCTCGGAGCCTCCAGCGGCGCTGCAGAACCTGCCGTACCCGGTGCTGGAGTACATCGAGCACCTGGACGAGCTGCCTTTCGATCCGAGCGGTGAACCGGATCCACGTTAGAAGCCGCTGTGGCCAGAGCGAGAGGGGACTCACGGGCGTTGCCGACTGCCAGGGAAGAAAGCAATGAGTATACATCGGCGTGAATTTCTGAAAGCAAGTGCTTATGCCGCAGCTTCTTCCACCGTCATCGGTCCTGTTCTGGCCAGGGCGATCGCTGCGGAGTCGGCGATCGATCTCAGGATAGCCGGCTACCCGTTCGAGCACCTGAGCGGCCTCATGACCGGTAAGGTTCAGGTCACGGGCTGCAATGTCGAGTACGAAGTCGGCAAGATTGGCGATCTCAATACGCACGTGTTCTCCGGGCCTCGCACGCTTGACGTGACGGAGATTGGCTTGTCGCCGTACCTGCTTGCGTTTGCCAACGAGGGTTTTCGTGCGTACTCACTGATTCCGGTATTCCCGTTACGGCTGTTCAGGCATAAGAGCATCTTTGTTCACGCTGATGGCGGCATTGATCACCCCATTCAACTGAGGGGAAAGCGCGTCGGCACGCCTGGGTACTCGTCTACGTCGCTCACCTGGATTCGCGGCATGCTCCAGGATGAGTACGGTGTGCGACCCGAGGATATCGAGTGGGTCGTATCTGCTGAGGATTCGTCCGTTGCAGACTCGGGGGTCGCATCAAAGCAGGAGAAGGTCTTTCCCGAGGGGTTGTCCGTGAGCATCGGCCCTGCGGGTAAAGACGAGTCTGACCTGCTCGTTGACGGTGACGTTGATGCCTTGTTTCACGCGGCCGAGCCGCGCGCGTTCGTTGAAGGACACCCCAAGGTCAGGCGCTTGTTCACCGACCCCCGGAAGGCGGAGCGTGACTACTACGGGAGAACAGGCATTTTTCCAATGATGCATGCGGTCGCCATTCGCAAGGACCTGATCGCACAACACGCCTGGCTGCCGAAAGCTGTCTTCGATGCCTATTCAGAGTCAAAAGCCCTCGCATATTCGGACATGCGCCAGAGGTGGTTCCTGAGAACGCTGCCATGGTTTGCACAGGAGTTGGACGCTACAGAGGACCTCATGGGCAAGAACTTCTTCCCGTACGGCGTCGACGCGAATCGGCACGCGTTGGATGCTCTGTTCAGGTATTCGTACGAGCAAGGGCTCGCGAGTCGCCAGTTGAAGATCGAGGAAATCTTCGAGCCGTCCACGCTCGAGTTGGTCGAAGCTTAAGCTACCAGTTGGGGGCGCGTCGAGTTCGCGTTCCTGAGTTCCCGGTCTTCGATGCTGATCAACCTCCGCTGAACATCCAAGGTACATCCAAAGTCAGCGGGTCTTGAGGAAAGCTAAGTGTAATGACCCCGGCGCGACTCGCTGTCGAGCGTAGCGAGACATTGAGCGAGTGAAACGAGCGAACTACGCGCGACCTTCGGATTAGGAACGCCTGGGACCGGTTCTCAGGCGTTCCCTACTTTGCCCTGTAGTCTGGAATCTATGGAGATTCGGCAGAATCCTCCCCGGTGCTTATCCCTGTCTTTCCCGGTCTTTCCCCACCGTCATCCAAAGTACATCCAAAGTCAAACCTGCCGTCGGGCAAAGTACGGGCAAGTCGCTGAACAGCCGGGTCGCTTCCGGCGTCATCGACAATCCGCTGCCTCTTGATGCCTGTCCGACTATGATCTGCGAGGCAAGACGGTTCACTCAGGGCCGCGCCAGACACGCGAATCCATCTGGCGGTTCGGCCGTCGAATATGAGTTAGGAAACCTCCGACCGGACTTCACAGGTGCCCCGGTTCGACAACCGGGAGTGAGCCCATTAAGGGTTCAAGGCGCGATCCCGCAGCTCGGCGACAAGACCGTCGCGGTCCGAGACCGACCTGCCCAGAAGATCGACGTCACCCTCGCTGTGTTCCGCGTGATTCGCACCCCACAGACCCAGCTCAAGGAGTGTGGGGATGAGGTCTGCCCCGCGTTCGGTGGCAGCGTAGTACCTCTTCCGGCCGTCCCGGGCATCCTTCTGCTTCGTGATGAGGCCAGCTGTTGTGAGTCGCTGCAGGCGGTCTGAGAGGATGTTCGTCGCTATCCCCTCGTCCTTTCCAAGTTCCTCGAAGTGATGCCGGTCACGCATCACGATGTCTCGCAGAACGAGGATCGACCAGCGATCGCCGAGGAGATCGAGCGCACAGGAGAGTGGGCAAGTTGAGCGCGGATGTGATACTCGGGCCATAAGACTATCCGGAGGTCGCTTGCAAAACACAAGGTAGTGGGCTAGGGTTAAATCTACCATAGTGGCAAGTGAGCCACCAACCGAACCCCCTCGTCGTCGGTAGAACTATGCGCGAAGCCACGCTGTTCCGTTCATCTTCCGTACTCTGGGCCATCTGGGGCGCAGTCCACATCTTCTTCGGAGTCTATCTCCTCTACCTGCTCCAAGCCGGAAGCGTGGCCGAAGCGTTCCACGGAATCGCGGGACAAGCAGAACTGAGCACGTTCATGCTGGACTATCCCTACGGCGCGGCGGCGGTGCTGAAGCAGCACTCGTACAACCTCGTCTGGTTCGGCTTGGTTACACTGACGGGTAGCGTCTGGGTCTGGCGTAGGAGTCTTCAGGCCGCCGCGCTGTGCGCCATTGTTGGTGGCTTGGCCGACCTCGGGTACTTCATCTACATCGATCTCGGGGGACTCGCGGTCTTTCCCGGCCCGCAGATGACTTGGATCGCTGCCGCCGCCATCGGTCTCAGCGGCTACGCCGTGTTTCGCGGAAAATCGGGTGACACCGAGCGTCAAAGCGCATAGGTGGTCGGTACGAGCGACCGTGTGAGAGGCCGGTTTCCTAACAAGCGGTTGCTACTGGCACGGGTTACAATCGTGGTCACGCGCGATGCGCGCGGTCATCAGATGTGGCCGTGCAGCAGAACCGCGAGACGTTAGACGGACCCACAGGTAGGCGAGCATGAATGGCGAGCCGATAGTATCGATCCTAGCCGGAGTCGTCGTGGGTGTTGCCGGCACGGTGACGATGGACGTATTGGGCAGTCTGTCTCGAAAGGCCGGCCTATCCGCGGGGGCAAACGGGCAGTGGGTCGGTCGTTGGTATATCGGGATCGCCCGTGGGCAGTTCGTTCACGCGGATATCGCCGCCTCGCCGGAACATGCTGGCGAGAAGCGGGCCGCATTGGTCGGGCACTACGTGATCGGAATCACGCTGGCCGTGATCTATGTCGTCGGTGCAGGCTTGGCGGGCATCTCGCCCGGTTCGTTCGTGGCGGCGGTCGGCTATGGGCTGGCAACTTGCGTGTTCCCCTGGTTCCTGGTGCTCCCAGCCCTGGGTTTTGGAGTGTTCGGTCGAAAGGGACCACCGGAGTTGAAACTCTTCATATCGACGCTGCAGAACCACCTCTTCTATGGCCTCGGGCTTTGGTGGATCGCGAATGTGCTCCGGCTTGGTTAGCGCATCGGCACCGTTACGCACTTCCTCTCCATTCGCCTCCTAATCTCCAGCCTCACGGTGTCTGAGCTTGTCGCCTCCTAGATCTTCCAGATGTGCAAAGAGTTCCAAGATTCTGAGAACTCCTTTCTGAACGCACTACCTGGAATGAAATATGACGAAAAATCATCCAAACGGTGTGAACCGAGCGATCGGCTCCGGCCTGTCGTGTCGTCCATACCGGGAGGGTGCGGGCACGGATCAACGAGCTGTCAAAGCGAAGCGCCCGACGTGCCGCCGCGGGCATTCGAGCCTTGGCGAGACTACCGGGCGTTGGGGGCATAGCGGTTAGGACCGCGCCCCGGTGTTCTGTATTGCAGGTTACCGGCTAGTCCTTGACTGGCACCATGATGTGTGCGTAGGGAGTGTCCCTATACATCACCCACGGCCCGCCATCATCGGGGTGAGTCGGCAGACCTTCCAGCGCCGCAGCGTCCGGCACGATGATCGCGATGAGCGGACCGCTGGGCGAGAGCCATTCATTGTCTGCCGTCGCCTCGGTCGCAAAGGGATCAGTATTGCTTCTGCCCTCGGCACCGCCTTGGAGCATGTACAGAAAGCCGGTCCTCGTGAACGTCGGCTCAGTCTTGCCCGCGTAAGCCTCCATCCAATTCATCCAAGGCGCGTCAAGACACATGGGACCTAACGCGCTTAACATACAAGTCCACCCGTTCGTGCCCTCCCTGAGCACGTTTCCTTCCCCGTCCATGATTGTCGCCTCGGCGGAGATCGAGGCCGGAGCCGCGCTCATCGCCTTCTTGATCTGCTTCTCCTGCGCCTGGAGGGAAGAGGCAGCGAGGAACAGCCCAACCATGATCAGTGCGACAACGCGGGCGTTCATGCGGAACCTCCATGCGGCGTGGGGCGGGACAATAATAGGACATTTCAATGATAGATAACGAAACGGCTGCCTGTCAAAAGCGGATGACTACCATCCCGCCCGCAACTGTGGCTTGCCCACGAACCGAGCACCGGTTCTCAGACCCGGCCCCAGACCCAAACTGTCCCAGAAACTGTCCCACCAGGGCTTTCAGAGATGAAGAAGGCGCGCCGGCACGTTCGTGACCGGCACGCCAGATCCATCGGGGAGGTCAGTCGGCCGACCCTACTGGTCGCCCTGCTCCTCGAGCGCCTCAAGGACAATCACCAGCGCCCGGCTGTCTCGCCAAGGCTCGAATGCTGCAGCGGCACGCCGAGCGCTCTACCGGTGAAGCAGTGAATCCAATCTGTCCCAGAAACTGTCCCACCTGGGCTTTGACGCGTAAAGAAAGCGCACCGGCCACTCTCGTAACCGGCACGCCCGGAAGTGATTAGAAGAATGACCCCGGCGTGATTCGAACACGCGACCTTCGGATTAGGAATCCGACGCTCTATCCTGCTGAGCTACGGGGCCGTATGAAGCGCTCGACAATATAGTCGGGAGCTTCAAGTCCGCTACCTGAGGCCAGTCGCGCCTCTGCCTGGCCCCCTGACTCCGGTCGTCAACTGCCAGTTTGACCGTTCGGCCACACGCCCTCGCTCAAACTGACCGACCCGTATTCCGCAAAACGCCAATTTTGCAGGATTTCGGTGCCAAATTCAGGCACGGCCGTTGCATTTTCACCGGGCGACATAAGGGCGCGGCTCCGAGTGGCCGCCAGGAAGATGGATGGGAAGGCCGACCGTCCGGCGATAGACGTGCCGGCGACAACAACAATCACTGCGACAACATTGGAGGTAATCATGACTCTACCGACCCGACGCCGTTCGACGACCGTCTTCCGTCCGTTCCCCGAGGTGCGGTGGGATGCCGATCGACTGATGAACGAGTTCTTCGGTCGTCCGCAGTTTCACGTGGCGCCGAGCGGGCCTGAGGCCGACTTCTACGAGACGGAGGACGAGTTCGTGCTGGAGATGGACCTGCCCGGCTTCACGCAGGAGGACGTGGACCTGACGGTGGAGAAGGGTGTCCTGTCGATCGCGGGCGAGCGCTCGATCGAGCGTGACGAGGAAAAGGGCAACTACCACCTGCGCGAGCGGTCGTGGGGCAAGTTCTCCCGCAGCTTTTCGATCCCGCACACGATCGACGCGGAGAACGTGGACGCCAGCTTCGTCAAGGGCGTGCTGACGGTGAAGATGCCGAAGGCCGCGGAGGCTCTCGCCCGCAAGATCCAGATCAAGGGCGAGTAGTAATCCTCGCCTGAAATCGGCATGAATCGAGGGGTCGGCGTGAGCCGGCCCCTCCGTGCATCAGATCCTCATCGGAAACGTTTCCGCTGAAACGTTCAACTCATCATCATCGAGGGGCTGCGTCGCTGAATCTTCTTCTGCTCCCATCCAAAGGTACGCTGCCCTCTCAACCCGCTCTCATCTTCCTGGCCTCCTCCTCCCGCCCTTCACATCCCGTATCGATTTGTTTACGGTGGAGCGACCGAGGCTGGGAGCGCGGGCCCCCGGACCCCCCTCCGGGGCCCCGCGCGCAGGGGTGAGTGATTTTCTAGTGCCGAACCGTTCTGCCAGGCCGCGTGGTGCGCGGTCGTTTTCTATCCCAACAGGAGATGTGTAATGCGAAGAGTTTTTACCGTTGTCGGATGTGCCGCCTTGATGCTTCCCCTGCTGCCGGCGACGGCAAGCTCGCAGGACATGGAAGAGGGCGATCTCGGAATGGTCATGACGGTCGATGTGGAGCCCGCACATCGTGAGGCGTACGTCGAGGCGCTCGAGATGCTGAAGGAGGCTGCCACGGCGGCCGGAGTCAGCGACTACGAGTGGCACTTCTGGGGCAATTCCACGGGCTTCACGCTGTACTATCCGATCGAAGAGTTCGCCTACTTCGACGATCCGCAGCAGCTGTGGCGGAGCTTCGAGGGCACGGACGGACAGGCGGCGCGCGACGAGTTCTTCGAGGCCATTCAGCAGGTTCCTGCGCACTCAACCACCGAGATCATCGAGACCATTCCTTCGCTGACCTACTGGCCGGAGGGCTTCGATGACGTCAATGCCGCTCATGTCCACTACGAGTGGCTCGCGGACGGAGCGACGGAGGAGCAGTGGCTGGAAAATGCGCAGAAGTGGGTCGCGTTCTTCGAGAAGATCGGCTACCCCTACGGTGTCCGCGCCTATCGCACCCGGATCGGCGAAGAGCGCATGACGTGGGTCTTCTTCGTTCCCGGCCTGGCCGAGTTTCATTCCGATGAGTCCTGGGACGACCTGGTCGAGGCCGCGGACGCCGAAGCTGAAATGGAAGAACTCGGTGCGGAATGGTCACAGATCGTCAGGCGGATGGAGCACCAGAGCTCCGGGTACGTAGAGAGCATGTCGTACGTGCCGGGCGACATGTAGTTCGACTTCCTGCAACTGCCTCCCGGGGAGGCAGTACCTGTCGGCAGGAATGCAAAAGGGGCGGCCTCGATGGCCGCCCCTTCTGTTTGAGCTCAATGCGAGGCAGTCGCCAGGCCGGGTCAGAGACTCAGTCGCCCGTGGCCGTCGTGCCGAACTGGTAGAAGCCGTCCTTGTGCTCGCTGCAGACTTCGGTGATGTCCGGGGCGTCATCGCCCATGGAGCCAACGAACGCGTCCCAGCCCTCGAGAATGGCCGGAATG
>Ga0316189_10006429_pt1 | contig 11188 bp, 21 predicted proteins | sample LowCovwburrow_MG_FD_204930 | JGI IMG/M metagenome (GOLD analysis project Ga0316189, IMG submission 204930) | Coastal sediment microbial communities from Maine, United States - Lowes Cove worm burrow | ecosystem: Environmental > Aquatic > Marine > Coastal > Sediment | place: USA: Maine... | reverse complement strand
AAATAACCCTATTAACGCTTGCCTTGGGTACAAGCAATGTACACGCTGGTGTTATCCCTAGTGATATCACGCCTCTGGAGAGCCTAGGATTCTGTGCTTCATTCTTCCAAGCAGTGATTAAGGATGAGCCATCAGACGAGGTTAAACAGGTAGCAAAGACTTTCGTAGATAAGTATGTCGATGAAGTTACCACTGCCTACCCTAAGATGGAGGACACGAAGCGGCACATAGAAGGAGTTAAGCGTATAGTGAAGCGGGAGGTGGCATATATTGAGAGCATAACAGAGGACATAGCCGACGAGAAGGCGAAATTCAACTTTAACTATGACTATGGGTATCAACTAGGCAAAGAGTGTGTAGAGAAGCACTTGCCTAAGTTACCTACAACAGAGGAGTATGATCTATAAAAAAATTCAAATTAGGGGTTGACAAGTCACTCAAAGTATGATATAATAAAAGAGTAATCACTTGATTTGATTGATTGATTTGAAGTGAGTGACTACTACCCCTAAAGGGGTATATGACAATATTATATCTGATGATATGATGACTAGAGGATACAATTTTAATTTTAGTGAGGTGATAACATGCAGACAAAACATATAGTAAGTTTACTACAAGAAAATTACACCACGATAGAGGTGCAATTTAGAGAGACACAACAAAAAACTTATAGATATAAAGCACTGAAAGAGTGTAATATAGAAGTAGATGATTACGTTGTTGTAAACGTACGTGATGAATTAAAGATAGTAAGAGTTAATGAGGTACATGAGTATCCGAAAATTGACGTTGATAGTAGTATCGACTATAAGTGGATAGTACAAAAAATAGATACATCTGCTTATGATCAACAAGTTGAAAATGAAGAGAAGTTTCTACTAGCTATGCAGGATGTAGAACGTGCCAAACAAAAGGACGAAATCAAAGAGCACTTTGTAGGCCTGTTAGGTGATAATACAGAGGCCGTAAAGCTATTAGAGCAGGCCGTAGATACCTTAAATAAATCTGGAGAGTGAACATGGATATAAATGTAAAGCAGAAATGGTTAACCGCTTTAAATAGCGGTAAGTATGAGCAAGTCAAGGGTAGACTAAAAGGCAAGGTAGGATTCTGTTGCTTAGGAGTACTCTGCGATCTGTACGCAGAAGAGCACCCAGAGGCCTATGGCTGGGCAAAAAATGGTGCAGGTTCCCTCATAGGATATATAAATTTCTGTGATATTAACGGAGATTTTAATGATTGCGTACTGCCACCAGATGTCAAGGAGTGGGCAGGACTAAGCAATGATGACCCAGCGATTGCACCTATACCTAGCAGACGTGGTATTTTCAGTGAGGAATTACCTAGAGATTCGCTTGCAAGAGCAAACGACTCGGGTTATACTTTCCCAGAGATATCACAAATAATACGGAGAGAATTTTAAATAGGGGTTGACACACTTGAAAAAGTGTGCTAATATGAAATAATAGACAATACATTTTGGAGAATTAGAGATGGATAGAAGAGAAGTATTTGATAAGGTAAAGGTACATCTGCTAGCACAAGGCAAGCCTGCATATAGTTTTGATGATGATGGTGAGCCAAGCGGCTGCATGTATCACGGCAATACTGGATTAAAGTGTGCCATTGGTTGCTTGATACCAAGTATGCACTACTACCCAGAAATAGAACATAAAGGTGTTGACTCTGAGCCAGTACGTGCTATACTAAAAGATATAGGGGTGCCTACTGATGAACTATCCATGGCAATGTATGAAGAGTTACAAGAAACACATGATGGAGTTGAACCTGATAACTGGGCAGAACGCCTTGATGAAATAGAATATCAATTTTTTGGGGAAAGCCGATGACCGCCCGACGCAGGGAACTGGAAAAATCGTATGCCCATCCAACTAAGCGGAGAGCAGGGAGTGGGAAGTACACTCCAATTAATAAGAAAACAAAGACAGCCTTTAGGTTAAAGCAGGCGATAATAGTCAAGATGATGAGTGAGAGACAAGACGCACTACAGGCAGCGGAAGACGCAGCAAAAGAGAGAGTGTCAGATAAAATTAATGAAGAAAAAGAAGGGTAAAAAAATGAGAGAGCACAGACAGCCACGCAATTTAGTGGCTAAGTATAACCGCGAGGTTAATCGACACAAGGTTATCCCTACCGCTAAGCTTTACAAGCGTAAGGATAGAAACAACACAAAGTATGAGGAGCTGATATGAAATCTAAAAACCTAAAGAAAGGTCAAGTGGTACAGGTTAAGGAGCACCGTGAGAAGGGTAATATATTCACAATAGGTGACTTTGCAGAGACAGGAGAATTTGGTATTATAGAATACACAGATAGATCAAATGATAATGCTATGGTCTACTTTCTAGCACAGGAGTGCTCGTGGAGTTGTCACGCTAATGAGTTGAGGAAGGTAAAGTATGACTAGATATGCAGATCACCCTGCTAATCAGCACGAGGACAACGACTATCAACCAGTGATGAAAGTTGTTTTAGGTGTGAATAAGTACATACCATGTGTAAGAGGCAAAGAGGTACGTGATAGTGATTTGGCTTTCCTCACTTACGATGAAGCGGTGAGCTACGCTAAAGGCTGGGATAGGGCTAAACCTCATGGATAGTGTAATGTTTAAGGTGTTGGTATTCAGAGAAAACGGATCTTACTCACACTCATATCATAGACCATTTGAGTCTGAAGAGGACTGGGAATTATTCAAGGACTATATACAAGCACTTGGTTATGTGGCAGAATGTAACCGAGTATCAATACTAAAGAGAGGCAGTTACAATGAGTGGGTATAAGCAGGGATACGAGGATGGATTTGCTGTTGGTGTACGTACAGGCCACGAGGACATGCGAGAGAAGCTTGATAAGATTATAAATGATCTATCAGATATACACTCCGGCATTGACTGTAACGTGGAGATACAAGGATATAACCTTAGTACACTTCAAACTTACCTAGTAGAGCTTGACGATATAGTACATGCACTAGAGGATGTTTAACTATGCATCAACAAGAAGCGAAGGTGTGGCTTGCTATAGAGGGAGGCAGCGTTGCTGATGGACAATCGAAGCGAGTACTGTGTCCGTTCTGTGATGGGGGTTCCCAACGTGAGCATAGCTTTGTTATACGCAATGACTCAGGACAACTTAGAGGTAACTGTTGGCGTGGGTCGTGCAACAAATGGATTGCCTCTGGTACACGTAGAGTATCGGTTGGAGGTAAAGTCAAGCGACAATTTACACCAAGAATCTACTGGCAGGAGACAGTTAAGCCTACCCCTAAGTTATTGAAATGGTTGAAGAATATGTACACTTTTACAGATGAGGAGATGAAGTTAGAGGGGTTGAAATACTCACCTAAAGATGGTAGAATGGTATGGCCTTGTTACGATAAAGATGGTAAAGAGTTTGGGGTTAACACTAAGAGAACGAGTGTAACTACAGATCCTTATCCAAAGTGGATGACCTTCTTTGATCGTGATACAAGCAGGTTACATTACCCGAGAGGGTACAGAAAGAATTACAGATATCCGTTCTTATGTATCACTGAAGATATAATGAGTGCGGTAAGGGTAGCTAGGGTTGCACCAGTAGTAGCACTACAAGGTACTAGCATGGTTTGGGAGCAGGTAAGAGAGTTGCATTCTCAAACTAATAAGATTATACTATTATTAGATCCTGACAAGGGAGGACGTGATGCAGTAGCTAAGATACGTAAGAATTACGGGAGTGTATTTCCTGAGGGTATAGAGAGTAGATCATTAATCTGCGACCCTAAATCATACGGCAACGATGAAATGTTAAAACGGGAGATAGGATTATGAAAGAGTCTACACTAATTTTAGTATTGTTATTAGGTAGTGCTAATTTATTTCAGGGATGGGAAATAAAACAGAAGCTTAATGAACCAAGACATGTTACAATGACTATATGCCATCAGTATTTATCGACAGGCAGTAAAATAATTGAATGTAAACCAATGGAGGTAAAACCAAATGAAACTTAAGAACGCGAAAGTAGGAATGCTAGTACAAGCTAAAGTAGATGACCCTTGTACACTGAAAGATAAAGTAGTTGCTGGTGATATTGGCATTATAGTATATGTAGAGCCGTATACATATAAGAACAAAGAGCACTATGGTATCAACGTATGCTGGCACGTTGCTTGTGAAGGTATCTCTGAACTATGGACTCACCACGACCAAGTGAGAATCTATGAAAGAGCTTAACTTCCATGAGCACAAAGGACAGTTCAAAGATGCTCAATATGAACGTGAATGGAGAGCAGCCAAGAACCATAAGTGTATGACTGAAGCAGAGATACTAGAGCTATCTGCTAAGCACGAGGAGGATAAGAAGCATGGAAAAGGGCGATAGAGTACGAGTAGTAGATTTAGATAGTGATGATGACGAGTTCTATAGTATAGGTGCTGAGGGAATTGTAGCTGCTGAACTAGATGGAACGCTATTGGTAGAATTTGATAAAGGTAGGTACCTTAAAGATCGTGGTGGCTGGTACATAAATGAATCTAAGGTAGAAAAGGTTGAAGACTAATGCAAGAGATAAAACTACTAAGTGCGGCTGCATCAAGTCGAGATGCGGCTAGGGAGCTACATCGTTTCGAGATACACAAGGATCTAGGTGACGCAGAAAATATAGTATGGGAGGAAATTTGCCGCTTCTATACTACCGATAAAAATGCTGATCACATAGAAAAAAGTATATTAAAGGAACGTCTGAGAGCACAGTTCCCCAAGGAGGATCACTACGAGAAGTTTGATATGATCGTAAGTAATCTAAGAAAGGTGTCCGTACCTAACATCCTTGACTTAGTACGAGAAGCGAGGCTTGAGACTACCTCGCGTGAGCTTGCCGTAGCACTAGAGGACGGTAAGCACAAGAGAGTGGATGACCTGATCCCAGTCTATCAAGGATTGAGAGAGGGAGGGGTTGACGACGCGGAGGAGGATGTCTATAAGGCACCCACACATGCTGATCTTGTTGTGGATAAGGATAAGTCCGAGAAGATCCTAGTATTTCCAAAGCAGTTAAATACTACTCTTGGTGGTGGAGCACATAGGGGAAATCACATCTTCCTCTTTGCGAGACCAGAAGTGGGCAAAACGGCTTGTGCCCTTACCATGGCATATGGTTTCTTGAAACAGAAATTAAATGTGCTATACTTAGGTAACGAAGAGCCTAAATTGGATGTGATTGATAGACTTAAAGCTAGAATTTGTGATAAGCCTATCGACTGGGTACGCGATAATCCCCAGAAAACAGATGAGGTATGCTTCGCGAGAGGATACGGAGGACTCATCTTTTGGGAACCTAAAGAGAATGGAGGCACAATCGCGGAACTACAGCGGCGTATGGCAGTGCATAAACCTGATGTTGTAATTGTGGATCAGTTGAGAAACATGTCAGCACCGGGCGACTCAGAGCACGTAAAGTACGAGACTTTAGCCACGTCTATTCGTGGGCTAGGTAAACAGTATGAAGCACTCACCATCAGTCTAGGACAAGCTGGAGGAGAGGCCGAGGATCAGGCTATACTTAACATGAATCATGTGTATGGCTCGAAAACTGGTATCCAAGGAACAGCTGATGTAATCATCGGGGTGGGTGCAACGTACCAAATGATGGAGCGAGGGGAGCTAATAATGTCGCCTTGTAAAAATAAGTTGTCAGGCAATCATAAACCATTTAAACTGAGAATGGATAAACAAAAGAGTAAGGTGTACTAATGAATAAAATAAGCACGAGTTGGTTAGGACTACCTGAGCACGTTCAGCACCCTGACCCTTATTTATATAGGAGTAATAATTATGTTGTACTTGACTTTGAGACTACGAACGAAGATTTCGGAGACGCAGGAAATCCAGAAAATAGTATTGTCTGTGCATGCTGGAGAACTGGAAAGGATCATCCTAGAGGTAGAGGGAGCCATGCTATCCGAGGAACCGAGTTTGATATGCAAGAGCTTGTTAGAGATATTGAGCAATCAGACTTTCTTATTGCACATAATGCAAAGTTTGAACTTAAGTGGTTGCGTAGATGTGGCCTCGATCTCACACATGTGGTGGTATGGTGTTCACAGATTGCGGAGTACGTTCTTGCAGGAAATAGAAAGTGGGCACTATCACTCGGGGAATGTGCCAAGAGAAGAAATCTGGGAAGTAAGGATTTTGTTGGGAGACTCATCAGGCAAGGAGTTAAGACAGAGGATATCCCTTACGAGTGGGTAGAGGACTACTGTAATATAGATGTAGACTTGCACGAGAAGTTATTCTTTAGCCAGAGAGAGGATATCTATAAGCGTGACCTGCAGGCAGTCACATATACACGTATGTTACTGACACCAGTACTAGCTGACATAGAGTTTAACGGTATGTGCTTAGATCCAGAGAGAGTTAACCCTTTGTATTATGACTATCAAGAGAGATACAACAAAGTAGAGGCAGAACTCAACGAGATCACTGGTGGCATAAACTTTAAGTCTAATGATCAGGTAGCTGAATACATATACGACAAGCTAGGATTCAAGGAACTAACAGATGACAAGGGAAGACCAAAAAGAAATCAAAAGAGCTATGATAAAGCGATTGCTGCATGGGAGAAAAGAGGGAAATGTGACGCTAAAGGTAACCCTTGTAAGAAACCATGCAAAGGCAGAAAGGTTGACAAGAATACTTTACCCTTAGTATTTGCACAAGGTACAACAACACCAGAACAACAACGATTCTTAGATAAAAGATCAGAGGCGATGAAGCTATCACACGCACTAAGTAATGCGTTAGGTAAGTTCCATCAATGTATTAACGAGACAGAGGATAACATATTATATGCAGACTTTAACCAAACACAAACAAGTACCCACAGACTTTCATCAAGTGGTAAGCGATACGCTGCACAATTTCAAAATTTTAACAAAAAGTTCAAACCCGTATTTACAACGAGAAACTTGGGTTGGCTCTTTGCAGAACATGATCAAGCACAGCTTGAGTTCAGAGTTGCAGTTGATGGAGGCCGTGATGAAGTGGGAATGGAAGATATACAAAATAAAGTGGATGTCCACGCGGCGACAGCTTCGGTTATATTTCATCAAGAATGGCCGAAAGTACAAGATGACCTTGCATCCTCAGTTCGGGAAACCCTTCGGTTTAGAAGCAAAGAGCATACTTTCAAACCCCTTTACGGTGGTGAATTCGGAACTGATGACGAAATGCGATATTACAAATATTTCCGCGAAAGGTATACCGGAATTTCTAATCTCCAAGAAGAGTGGAAGCAGCACGTCATCAACTACAGACACATCAGATGCAGAAGTGGGTTGATATTTTACTGGCCGCATGCTAAAATAAATAAGTGGGGTAAATTAGTACCAAGAATTATACACCAGATTTGTAACTACAATGTACAGTCATTTGCTACTGCAGATATTGTACCAATCAGTCTGGTGTACATGTGGCATAGACTTAAGAAGTTAGCACTGGAATCATTCATCGTATCTACGGTACATGACTCGGTACTAGGTGAGGTTAAACCAGAAGAAAAAGATGTATATGACAAGGTAGCTGCTATTTCATTTGAGAAGGATACAGTTAAGTACCTTAAGAAAGTATACAGAGAAACATTTAACGTACCTCTATTAGCTGAGGCAGATTTCGGTACCCATTGGCACACTAGCGATGAATGGGTCAAAACTAACATAGGAGAGCAAAATGACGCCAGAAAAGCAGGGTGAACTACTAGAACAGTATAAAGCTGGTAACGATAACGCCATAAATGGGCTATATACTGGATTAGATAGAGACTTGAGGGGGTATATCAGGAGAAAAAGTACCTTTAGTCCGATGGAAATTGATGATATAGTACAGGATACATGGATATTATTTATGAAGAATTGCCATAAATGTAGAAACTCTGTATTAGGTTTCCTGACTAAAGGCTGTGCTTTCTTTACAATATTGACTGCAAAGCAAGAAGCATACGCTCACCAGACAATAACTTGGGCAAACCAGAACCAAGATGACGCTATGGACTACATCATAGAGAACTGGGATGATGTTGAAGCTTCTATAGACTGGATATCAACGTCGCTTGAGGACGAATACAGGCTGTCTGAGGAGCAAGGTGAAAAATTAGACAACTTCTTCGAGGGATTTGGGGACTTGGAGAAAGAGGTGTACCTTCTACACATAGGGTGTGGATATACCTACAAAGAGATAGGTGAAGATTTAGACTTGACAGTAAAAGAAATACGTGTCATAATGGACAATATAGTAAAGAAAATACGAAGGAGACTAAAGAAATGAGACAATTTAAAGTAGGTGATCTAGTAAAAGACATTTCCAGAAGACCAAATGATAAACGGACAGTACCATACACGCACTCAGTGTATGAGCCAGTAGGCGAGGTAGTTAGGTTAATAGGGGAGGATAACGCAGTAGAGGTTCAATTTCAACAGCTCTCCCCGGGAAACGATAAGTGGGTATATTATAGTCACGAAGTTGAGCTAGTGCATCCAATCAAAGATTTCCAAATAGGTGATAGAGTACAAGATAACGGTAACAGAGATTATTCGTTCTCACCTTGGAACCCAACAGGTGTGGTCACAGATGTAAACTTTTTAGGTGATATAAGTAGATATAACTATGTTGTAAAACTAGATATAGATAGTATCTCTGATCGTGAACAGCAAGGGTTTGCAAGTAGTTCTGATGGTGACTGGCACTATGCATCAGGGGAGATTGAATTAATACAGGAGGAACCTATGAGAGAATCAGAGACAATTGGTACACGACGAGGATATTCAATAGGACAAGCAGTACTCTACTCATTTGAAAATGATGAGAGTGAGTATAGAGATGGTGATGATAGTAATTGGATATCTTATGACGGTGAAATAGCTAGCATTTGTGATATAGATATATTTGATGATTTACTTCCGTACCGTATAGAATTTGATGATGGTGAAATACATTGGGTACATGAAGATGCAATCAGACCTACAGCAAGTATAGGGTTAAGCCAAGGCGAGGCACGAGTGGTACATCAGAGTATTGACCCTGTAAATCAACCTGCACATTATACTCAGCACCCAAGTGGTGTAGAGTGCATAGAAATCACTGAGCACATGGACTTTAACTTAGGTAACGCACTAAAGTACATTTGGAGAGCAGACCTTAAAGATGACGCTATCGAAGATTTAGAGAAAGCACAGTGGTATATTAGACGAGAACTTAAAAAGAGAGGAGTAGCATAATGGGTGAAGTAATTAAAGGTAGTGTACACTACATATCAGAACGTAAAGTATCTGGTGACAAGATTCTATATAGCATCAAGCTAGACAACGAGACGTTTTACGGTACAGGTGAGCATAAGCCTACATGTGAAGTAGGCGACTTAGTTGGGTTTGAAGCGACTAAGAATGATCGTGGGTACTGGAACGTAGATAAGCCAGAAGCAATGAAAATTGGTAAAGGTAAAGGTACTCAACCACCACCACGAACTGGTGGAGGTAAAGGTGGATTCAAAGGTGGCGGCGGCGGCTATAAGCAAGACCCAGCTACTCAAGCGTCTATCATCATGCAGTCGTCTGCTAAAGCAGCGGTTGATTTAGTTAACGTAGCAATTATTAATGAGGCTATCGCGTTACCTTCTAAAAAAGGAGATCGCTTACAAGCTATCATTGATTCACACGCTAAGGTAACTGAGCAGATATTCCAACAGCAGCTAGGTGTATACATCAAAGTTAAAGGTGGAAGCAAACTAGAAGAGCTGTTAGCTACAGAAGAAGTTGAAGGTGTAGGGGATTTAGATGATCCAGACTTCGATAATGATGTAGAGCCTACTCAATCACCAAAGCAAGAAGAAGGAGCGTTTGCAGATGACCCAGATTTTGAATGATGATGCCCCTAGTTATAGGATATCAGCTATTGTTCGGGCGGTTCAATTCCGTCCGGGCATGGAAGATGGATGGGTTAGTCGTAACGTAGGTGAGAAAGGACAAGCCTATATCGAGACTTCTCATGGTAGACATTTCCTATCGTTTGGGAATAAAGATGAGGACTTGCCTTACTTAGTAGAATGGGATAACGGGTACTTTGAAGTAGTTTCTGCCTCGCGTTTTAATCATTGGTTCCAAGAGATACCTATACCCTCTATAGAGGAATTAGCTGACATGGAAGTGGAGCTAGACGACGAAGTAGAAGAGGTAGCAGATGTTATCGAACAGTATGTAGACTGGGCACAAGGAGAAGTAGATGAAGAAATTAGTAGCGATCTTAATATTGATGACAGCAGCATGCGTCCATCCGGTGACAGCGGCGACGATGTGGATGCTATAAACTGAGTTTGAGAGAAGGTGAACCCATTCGGTCTTAGTAGCTGTAGGAACAACAGAGCGATGGAAGACCTAGTTAGCGAAGCTAGAATAACTAACACAGCGGGTGCAATTCCCGCCTCTCGACACAATTAACAATATCAATTACATTGAAAAATGCCGTGGAATTAGTGTAAAAATTCTGCGGCGACTTTAGGAGGTTTTATGTTTGGAAAGAAAAGTCTATATAACATTTTGGCAACATTTGAGAAAACAAAAGCAGAATTGGATATCTTCGTAGAGAAGACTGACAAAGAGCGAGAGTGTCTACGGGGTGAGCGAGCTGTACTAGACCAAAAGATCCGCACACTAGGTGGGGAGGCAACAAGAGCAGGGAAGATTGCTGAGAAAATACAGGAGTTATTAACAGGTGAGTAACGGACCTAAAGTAATTGTCGATGCTGACATGGTGCGATATCAAATTGGATGTGTCTGTGACAAGGATAGGTTCCTTGCCATGGATGATGATAAGACAATAGGTATCGCTTCAACTAGAACTGAATTAAAGGAGCTAGTAGGTGAAGAGGTTTATGCGAACTGTAAGATCAAGAGACAAGTTGCAGCTGATCCAGTAGAGAATGCTCTACATAGCTGTAAGCTAGTACTTGAGAACATTCGTAAGAATACTAACGCTAGAAAGATGGAACTATACCTTGGAGTATCAGAGAACTATCGTAAGGATGTATCTAAACTACTACCATACAAGGGTAACCGTGTAACTAAGAGAAAGTTTGAAGAGATGAAAGCCACAGGTAAGTGGCCTTATTACTTCGAGCAGTACCCTAAGAAG
>Ga0316189_10006428_pt1 | contig 11188 bp, 11 predicted proteins | sample LowCovwburrow_MG_FD_204930 | JGI IMG/M metagenome (GOLD analysis project Ga0316189, IMG submission 204930) | Coastal sediment microbial communities from Maine, United States - Lowes Cove worm burrow | ecosystem: Environmental > Aquatic > Marine > Coastal > Sediment | place: USA: Maine... | reverse complement strand
TGATCAGGCGTGCTACGGCGACTCTATGATTGGACCATGGGCCTGGCCGGCCATCGCCACGCACTCTGGGCGCTGGCGATCATTTCCTTTGCCGAGTCCTCGATCTTCCCAATTCCGCCGGACATCCTGCTGATCCCGATGATCCTGGCGGCGCGGCACCGCGCCTGGCTGATCGCCACCGTCTGCACCGTCGCCTCGGTGGCGGGCGGTGTCGCCGGCTATGCCATCGGCGCGCTGCTGTTCGACAGCGTCGGCCAGCCGATCGTCGAGTTCTACGGCTACCTCGACCGCTACCAGGATTTCCAGCAGCGCTACGAAGAGTGGGGGGCCTGGATCGTTGCCATGGCCGGCTTCACGCCCTTCCCCTACAAGGTGATCACCATCACTTCCGGCGTGATGGACCTGAATTTCGGCGTCTTCATGGTCTCCTCGGTGCTGTCCCGCGGGGCGCGCTTCTTCCTGCTGGCGGCGCTGCTGTGGAAATTCGGGCCGCCGATCCGCACGTTCATCGAACGTTACCTGCCGCAGCTGACGATCCTCTTTTTCGTGCTGCTGCTCGGCGGCTTCATCGCGATCCGCTACCTCGTCTAGAACCAGACCGGACCAGGAACCCTCCCATGAGCCTGTTCCAACTGCTCGGCAATCCGCGCTTCCTGCCCGCGCTGCTGGTCGCCGCCTGCTTGGGCGCCCTCGGCGCCGCCTTCGCCTCCCAGTATTGGGGCGGCCTCTACCCTTGCGTCCTCTGCATCTATCAGCGCTATGTCTACGGTGTCGCCATGGCTCTCGCCGCCCTGGCCTTCCTGCTGGCCGCCAGCCCGGCCGGGCGGCGCCTTGCCCTGATCGGCAGCGGTCTTGCCTTCGTCGCCGGCAGCGCCATCGCGGTCTTCCACGTCGGCGTCGAGCAGAAGTGGTGGCAGGGCACCGCCGAATGCCATGCCCCGCAGCTGCCGGACAACGCCACCGTCGAACAGCTGCGCGACATCCTGCTGAATAAGGCCTTCGCCCCCTGCGACAAGGTGCCTTGGGAGATCTTCGGCATCTCCATGGCCGGCTTCAACATCCTGGCTTACGCCCTGCTGGCCGCGCTATCTTTCTGGGCGGCCTTCCGGCAACCGAGCCGCCGGGACGCCCGGCCCTAAGGAGGGATCCTGCCCATGACCGACAGCAAGCAGCCCCCGCACCCCCAGGAACCGGCCGCAGCGCCCGCCGGGGCGGAGAAGCCGCGGCCCGGCGCCCTGCCCGGCGACCTCGGCCCCGAGGCACGCCTGGCCCGGATGCTGCGGGTCGACCACGCCGGCGAGTACGGCGCCCGGCGCATCTACGAGGGCCAGCTGGCGGTGCTGGGCAAGAGCCCCAGCGCCCCCACCATCCGGCACATGTACGAGCAGGAAGCCGAGCACCTGCGGACCTTCGAGGAACTGCTGGTCCGCCACCGGGTCCGCCCGACAGTGCTGCAGCCGGTCTGGCACGCCGCCGGTTTCGCGCTCGGCGCCGCCACGGCGCTGCTCGGCGAGAAAGCAGCCATGGCCTGCACGGTCGCGGTCGAGGAAGTCATCGACGAGCACTATGCCGGCCAGAGCGAAGAGCTCGGCGAAGATCAGGCGGAGCTGAAGGACACCATCGAAACCTTCCGCCAGGAAGAGCTGGAGCACCGCGACATCGGCCTGCAGCACGGCGCCGAGGAAACCCCGGGCTACGAAGTGCTGAGCGGTGCGGTAAAGGCCGGCTCGCGCCTGGCCATCTGGCTGTCGGAACGCTTCTGAAAACGGGAGACGCGGAGTCTCAGGACTCCAGCTCGCTGTCCCAGTAAAGAAAATCCCGCCAGCTCTCGTGGAGAAAGTTTGGCGGGAAGCAGCGGCCGTTCTGCTGCAGCTGGTAGGTCGAAGGCGCCTCCACCGGCCTCAAGAGATGCATGCCGGTCTCCTTCAACAGGTGGTTTCCCTTCACCAGGTTGCAATCCTGACAAGCCGTCACGACGTTGACCCACGACGTCCGCCCCCCGCGCGAGCGCGGAATGATGTGATCGAAGGTCAGGTCTTCCGCCGGGAAGTCGTCGCCGCAGTACTGGCATTCGAAACGGTCGCGCAGGAACACGTTGAACCGCGTGAAGGCGGGCCGGCGGTCGAGGCTGACGTACTGCTTCAGTGAAATCACGCTGGGCAGCTTCATCTCGAAGCTCGGCGAATGGACCGTGGTGTCGTATTCCGAGACGATGTTCACCCGGTCCAGGAAGACGGCCTTGATGGAGTCCTGCCAGGACCAGAGAGACAAGGGGAAGTAACTCAACGGACGAAAGTCAGCGTTGAGGACGAGAGCCGGATAGGTTTGTGCAGCACCGGTCATTTCCGGTCCATCCTTCCTCTGCGTCGTCACATTGAACTGGGGTGCCAAGCCCAGGGACGCACCAAAAGTACTAAATGCCGCCCCCGCATACAAGATGTTGGGATTCGCGGCCGGTATTCTTCATGAAAGCTTCACTCAAACCACCACGAGACACCTGCCACAAGAGGTACCGTCGTCCGCGCCAGGCCCGGCTTTTTGAAAGATCGGCTGCATGAAGAAAGATCGGCTGCATGAAGAAAGTCACCGGCCTTCCACTGTGACAATCCAATAGTAAACATTCCGATAGATATGTAATCATACCGTACAGAGTCATGCGCCCGCAGATTTTTGAGGGGGGAGGGGCATTGCCTAAGCTCGACCATGGATCGCCAAGCGGACCGCACAGCACCAGTGAGGCTCGCGGCTCTGGATGTCCTGCTTGCGAATCGGGCGTGGTTTCCCCGATATCCTCCACTTCTGAATATGAAGCAATCTCGTCCGCATCGTCATCAAACGGCCTGATAGCGCCACAAACCGGCAGCCGGCGCCGGGTCCTGCAATACGGCTTCACTTGCTTGCTCACGGCGCTGGCCCCGGGGGGCCTGTCCGTGACGGGCCGGGCGGCAGCGCAGGAATCAAATACCGCCGCCGAGAGGCGCGTCCTGTCGATCAGCGCTTCCAACGCGCCGCCCTACGTCACGCCACAGAGAACGGGTTTTGAAGACCGGCTTTTCACCGAAGTCTTCCGCCGGCTGGGCATCGAGGTTCGAATCTACGACGTTCCATCGCAACGCGGCTTGGTGCTGCTCAACGAAGGCCAAGACGACGGCACCTTGGCGCGAAATCCCGGCATGTCGAAGCGCTTTCCCAACCTCGTGCCGTTCACCGAGAAGGCGCTCGACCGCGAGTACATGATCTATACCACCCGTCCTGACATCGAAGCGGCCGGTTGGGATGGCCTTGCAGGGTACAGTGTCGGCATCGTGAACGGCTGGAAGATCCTGGAGCGGAACATCACGGCCGCGCGCTCTCTGACCAAGGTCCGCGACGGCGCCCAGCTTTTCCGGCTGCTCAACGAGGGGCGGGTCGATCTGGTCGTGTTCAACCGATGGGGCGGGCTCTACCTGCTGCGCGAACTCGCAATCAAGGGCGTGAGGACGCTCGAACCGCCGCTGGCACGCCGTGAGGTCTTCTTTTACCTCCACAAGAGCCATCAGGAACTCATCCCACGTGCCAGCGAGGTCTTGCGCGGAATGAAACAGGACGGATCCTATCAACAGCTGGTCGACGAAACGCTCGGCCCCTTGACGAGCTAACCGTGTTCGCCCTGAGCAGCTTCTTGGACAAACGCAGCGTCGTCTCGCGCCTGATCATCTATATTGTCCTGTTCAGCTCGGTCGTCACGCTCCTGACCACCTCGTTGCAGCTCTACCGCGAGTATAAGCGCGACGTCGACGTCGTGGTGGGGGCGGTCGAAAATCTGCGGATCAGCCACCTGGACAGCCTGACCCGGAGCCTTTGGGCGCTCGACAACGCGCAGATTCAGCTGACTGTGGATGGCATCGCGCGCATCACCGATATTCAACGCGTCGAAGTGGTCGACAGCTACAGGGTCATGCACAGTGCCGGCGCCCCCTCCAACAACACGAGCCGGATCTACCGCTTCCCTCTCGTCCATGTCGAAAATAGCCGCGATTTCGTGCTCGGCGAACTCCGGGTTACCGTTGATCTGCAGGGCATCTATGCCCGTTTGTTCGACCGCATCTGGCTTATTCTCCTCAGCAACGGCCTGAGGACTTTTGCCGTCTCCACCTTCGTCTTTTTAATCTTCCAACGCCTTGTCACACGGCATCTGCGGCAGATCGCCGGCTACGCCCAGCAGCTGTCCCCTGAAACGCTCGACCGCCCGCTGAAATTGGCTCGGCGCGCGCGCGTCGGACCGCCCGACGAGATCGACCAGCTCGCAACTTCGGTGGACACGATGCGGGAAAATCTGCGCCGCTCCTACCTTGCCTTGTCGGAGAGCGAAGAACGATTTCGGCACCTCGCGGAACGCATCGACGCGGTATTCTGGATCAGCAGCACGGACTGGCAGGAAGTGATTTACGTCAGCCCGGCCTACCAGAAAGTCTGGGGCAAGTCTTGCGCCGAACTCTACGAGTCGCCTCGGTCCTGGCTTGAGTCGATTCACCCTGAGGACCGGCCCGGGGTGGAGCGCATCATCGCCGAGGCGACCAGCGACCTGACATCGTCGACGACAGCCACCGCCGGACCGCCGCGCATCGATTTCGAACCCTACAGGGTGACGCATTCCGACGGTACGTTACGCTGGATCTCAGCACGGGCCTTTCCCGTGTCGGATGACCGCGGCGCGCTACGCTACGTCGTCGGCATCGCCGAAGACATCACACAGCAAGTCCGTGCCGACGAAGCCTTGAACGAGGCCAAGGAAGTCGCCGAACGCGAGAGCGCCGCCAAGTCACAGTTCCTCGCGCACATGAGCCATGAGCTGCGCACACCCCTCAATGCCATCCTGGGCTTTTCGGGAATGCTGGAGCACGAGATACTTGGTCCGGTCGAACCCAAGGGCTACCGAGACTATGCAATCGACATCCAGGAAAGCGGCCGACATCTGCTGTCGATCATCGACGATATCCTGGACCTGTCGCGCATAGAGGCTGGAAAGGCGACATTCAAACCGGAACGGTTGGCGCCGGGCAAGCTGGTCGATGAAGCGCTAAGATTGGTCAAAAAGCAGGCCGCAGAAAAGGGCATAGGCCTCGAGAACAGCTTGTCAGCGGACCTGCCGATGATAGAGGCGGACAGGCGCGCGATCGTCCAGGTCCTCACCAACGTCATCACCAATGCTATCAAGTTCACGCCGCCAGGCGGCCTGGTCCGGCTCGACGCACAGCGACGCCTCAAAGGTGGTATCGACCTGCACGTCGAGGACAACGGACGCGGCATTGCGCCGGAAGAGATGGCCGAGCTGTTCACGCCCTTCGCCCGCAAGAATGTCTTCATGGCCCGGGTCGAAGAGGGCACGGGCCTGGGTCTGGCGATCTGCAAACAACTGATGCAGCTTCAGGGTTTCGACATCACGGTTTCCAGCAAGGTCGGGCTCGGCACCGATGTGACCCTCGAATTCCCAAACGCCGCGACCGATAGGCTGACCGAGGCGCCTCCAGCGCCCCGGAGGGCCGCCGTCTGACCATCGCAAGGGCAGCCGCGCTTATTCCTCCGGTGGCGTGTCTCCGGGAGGCAGGGTGCCGGGGAAGAGATGCTGCACCAGGGCCGCGGCGCAGAGCTGCAGGCCCTCCTGGTCGATGCCGTGGCCGACGCCGGGACGGCGGTAGGCGGCCATCAGCACATCTTTAAATTGCATCTCCGCCTACCGCCGCCGGCATGGCATCAAAGAGGACAACCTCGTCAGCGTCGCCGTGGGCCAACAGCACCACTCCCACATTCTTCCTTCTAGACCGTCACCTTTTGCGGGAATGCCAAACCCAGGGGTGCTCCGGAAAAGCACCAACGGCTGCTTACCCACACAAAATTTGAGGTTTTTCCTAACTTTTTCTTGATGGAAGCATCACGTGATCGACTCCCGGCGTGCCCAGCTGCACTTCCTCAACCCCAGCGGCGGGCCCAGAAACCGATTAATCAAAACGTGCAAGAATTTATAAATAAACTTGAGCTACCACTGACTGCAGGCTTAAAAACCGCAATCTTAAGAAGAATGGTGGGCTCCGGTCTGCTGGGAACAGGATAGGGTAGAATCATGACCGTTCTTGACAAAGCAGACTCGGCAGCGCGCGGCCAGGGGAAACTGACCATTGCGCGCAAACTGCCGCTAGTGATTGTAACGGTGGCCCTCATTTCGGCTGCGGCAGTTGGCGTGACCAGCTATCTCAAGGCTGCCGGCACCATCCGTGCCGAGGCGGAAAGCAAGCTCACCGCCCTGATGGAAGTGCGCAAAGCGTCCCTTTCCCAGTACCTCGATACCATCCGTCAGGACCTGCGCATCGTCGCCGGCAATGCAACGGTGCAGAAGGCTCTTGCCGACTTCACCTTCGCCTGGCAGCAACTCGGACCGCAGCCGCAGGAAGACCTGCAACGGCTCTACATTGACGACAACCCGCACCCGACCGGTCAGAAGGAAGAACTGGATCAGGCGTCGGATAGCTCGCTCTACACCGATTTCCATGGACGTTACCACCCCTGGCTCCGCGCCTTTTTGCGCGAACGCGGCTACTACGACATCTTTCTCTTCGATACCGAAGGCAATCTCATCTACACCGTCTTCAAGGAGTTGGACTACGCAACCAACCTGATGACGGGTAAATGGAAGGATACCGATCTGGGCAACGCCTTCCGGGCTGCGATGGCCAAACCGGAACCGGGTTTCCAGGCCTTCTTCGACTTCAAGCCCTATGGGCCGAGCCATGGCGCGCCCGCCAGTTTCATCTCTACGCCGATGATCGGCCAAGGGGGCGAATTGACAGGCGTCCTGATATTCCAGATGCCGATCGACAACCTGAACGTGGTCATGCAGAACACCGCCGGGCTCGGTGAAACCGGAGAGAGCTACATTGTCGGCAGCGACCTGCTCATGCGCAGCGATTCGCGTTTCAGCAAAGAGAGCACCATTCTAACGCAGACCGTCGACAACGAAGCCGTCGCCAAGGCGCTGAGCGGCGCTCAGGGCGTTGAGGAACTGGCCGACTACCGCGGGCACGAAGCGGTGACGGCTTACGGCGCTCTGGATTTCCTCGGCACACGCTGGGCCCTGCTGGCCGAAGTCCGAAGTGACGAGATCTTCGCCGGCATCGCCGACATGCGCAACAACTCTATCCTCTTGACGCTGATCACCTTGGTCGTCATCTCGGTCGTCGGTTATTTCGTCTCATTGAGCATCGCCCGCCCGCTGAGCGCGATGACCGAGGCCATGCGGGCGCTGGCGGCGGGTGACAAGGACATCGCGGTGCCGGCGCTCAAGCGCCGCGACGAGCTCGGCGACATGGCCGCAGCGGTCCAGGTCTTCAAGGAAACCGCCATCGAAGCGGACCGCCTGGCCGCCGAGCAGGCCGACCGAGAAGCCCGTGCCGAGGAGGAAAAGCGTCAGGCAACCCTGAAAATCGCCGACGACCTGGAAGGCAGCATCAAGACCGCGGTCGACGCCGTTTCCGAGGCGGCCACACAGATGGGGAGCACCGCCGAGGGCATGAGCAAGAGCGCCGAGCGCACCGACGAACAGGCCGCCGAAGTCGCTGCGGCGGCGGAAGAAGCCGCGACCAACGTGCAGACAGTCGCCTCCGCTTCGGAGGAGTTGTCCAGCTCGATCCAGGAAATCAGCCGCCAGGTCACCCAGTCCACGGAGATCTCGCGCGAGGCCGTCGCCCAGGCGGAGCGGACCAGCGTCACGATCGAGGGCCTGGCCGAAGGCGCCAAGAAGATCGGCAATGTGATCGCCTTGATCAATGACATCGCCGAGCAGACCAACTTGCTGGCCCTCAACGCCACCATCGAGGCGGCGCGCGCCGGCGAGGCCGGCAAGGGCTTTGCCGTGGTGGCCAGCGAGGTGAAGTCGCTGGCCAACCAGACCGCCAAGGCGACGGAGGATATTTCCCAGCAAATCGGTGGCATGCAGTCCTCAACCGACGAGACCGTCGCCGCGATCGAGGGCGTGCGCGATTCGATCAACCGGATCAGCGAAGTCTGCGCCGGTATCGCTTCGGCGGTGGAACAACAGAACGCCGCCACGCGGGAGATATCCCGCAACGTACAGGAAGCCGCCACGGGGACCCAAAGCGTGACTTCCAACATTCACGGTGTGGCCGAAGCCTCCGCCGCGACCGGAAAGGCCGCCGGTGAGGTTTCCAGCGCGACCCAGGTGCTCTCAGTAGAGGCAGAGAAGCTGCGCAGTTCGGTCGAACGTATCCTCTCCACTATGCGGGCCGCCTAGGCGATTCTCCTGCTTGGGCACGGCGCCGTCGGCAAGGATCACGCCTCCGGCGGCGCGTCGCCGGCAGGCAGGGTGCCGGGGAAGAGATGCTGCACCAGGGCCGCGGCGCAGAGCTGCAGGCCCTCCTGGTCGATGCCATGGCCGACGCCGGGACGGCGGTAGGCGGCAACCGGCACGCCGTTGAGCTGCATCGCCTCTTCGGCCGCCGGCATGGCGTCGAAGAGGACGACATCGTCGGCGTCGCCATGCACCAGGAGCACCGGCGGGCGGCTGACGATCTCCTCGCCCAGCACTTCCGGGGCCAGCAGGGCGCCGGAGAACCCGACCACCACGGCACAGGCCTTGGGCCGCCGCAGCGCCGTGAAGAGAGCGGCCATGGTGCCCTGCGAGAAACCGACCAGGGCCAGGTGATCGTCGCTCAGGCCGTGCTTTTCCAACTCCGCATCGAGGAAGGCGTTCAATATCGGCGCGACCGCCCGTACACCGGCCACCATGCTGTCGGGCTCGTCATCCTGCAGGCTGAACCACTGCCGCCCCATGGGCGCCATGTCGCAGGGAAAGGGCGCGTGGGGCGAAACGAAGGCGGTATTGGGCAAAACCGGCTCCAGCATCGGCGCCAGGGAAATCAGGTCGTCGCCGTTGGCCCCCAGGCCATGCAGGAAAACCACCAGGGCCTGCGCGCCTTCGCCGGGCGCCGGCCCGTGACGCGGACCGTCCAAGTCCATAAGAGCATTCACCGCTTACCCATCCTTCCGTATCAAGAAATTCTTCATCCGTGAGAGCCGCCTTCAGGCCGTGCGTTTAACCCCGCGCCCCAGCGCCACGCCGGGGTGCCGATAGAGATGCCAGAGGAAGCGCGCCACCGTGCTGCGATAGGGTCGCCATGCCTCTCCCAGTGCCAGCATAGACCGTGGCTCCGGACGGTCTTCAAGTTTCTTCAGGTGCTGCGCGGCGACGCAGAGGGCCAGGTCGCCGACCGGCCAGACGTCGGGCCGGCCGAGCGCGAACAGCAGATAGATCTCCGCCGTCCACTGGCCGATGCCCTTCACACGGGTCAGTTCGGCGATGGCGACGTCGTCTTCCAGGCCGGCCAGCCCGTCGATGTCCAGCGCCCCGCTGGCGATCTCCTCCGCCAGGATGCGCCCGTAGCGCAGCTTGGGACGGCTGAGGCCGACGGCCTTGAGATCCTCTTCCGAGGCCTTGAGGAATTGCCCGGCGGTCAGCGGATCGACCCGCTCTTCCAGGCGCCCGATGATGGCGCGGGCCGACTGCACCGAGACCTGCTGGCCCGCGATCATGCGGATGAGGCCGGCGAATCCGGGTTCGCTGCTGCGCTCGGGCGGCAGGCCGCAGCGGGCATAGGCCTCGGCAATCTCGGGGTCGCGCGCCGCCAGGGCTTCCATCGCCGGACGCAGCCGCTCATCTGGGATCGGTTCGGGGATCATCACTGGACTTTAGCGCGGGACTGGCTTAGGGCCAATCGCATGTCGACACCGGAAGTCACCCGTTTCGCCCCCTCGCCCAGCGGCTACCTGCATCTGGGTCACGCCTTTGCGGCGCTTTTCGCCGCCCGCGCCGCCGGGGAAGCTGGCCAGGGCGGACGATTCCTGATCCGAATCGACGATATCGACGTCGATCGCACCCGGCCCGAATACGAAGCCGCGATCTTCGAGGACCTGGCCTGGCTCGGCCTGACCTGGGCACCACCGCTGCGCCGCCAGTCGGACTGCATGGCCGAATATGCCGCCGCCCTGCAGCGCCTGCAGGCGCGCGACGTCACCTATCCGTGTTTTTGCACCCGCAAGGAGATCGCCGCGGAGATCGCCCGCGCCGGCGCCGCGCCGCACGGCCCGGCCGAAAGAGTGTATCCCGGCACCTGCCGCGGCCTGAGCCCGACCGAGCGCGACGCGCGTATCGCCGCCGGCGAGCCCTATGCCCTGCGCCTTGACATGGAAAGGGCCGTGACCCTGGCCGAAGGCGAGAACGGCGGGCCGCTCGCCTGGCTCGACCATTCCAAAGGCGAACAGCTTTGCGACCCCCGCCCCCAGGGCGACGTGGTCATGACCCGCAAGGACGTGGCGGCCAGCTATCACCTGGCGGTAACCGTCGACGACGCGGCCCAGGACATCACCCTGGTGACCCGTGGCGAGGACCTTTTCGACGCCAGCCACATCCACCGCCTGCTGCAACAGCTTCTCGGGCTGCCGGTACCGCAGTATCATCATCACCGCCTGGTCGCCGACCAAGACGGCAATCGCCTGGCCAAGCGCCACGATGCCCTGTCGATCCGCCACCTGCGCGAAACCGGCCACAGCCCGGAAGAAGTGATCGCCATGACCGGCCTGGAAGAGGACAAGCCATGACTGACACAGCCGGGAAGGCGGAATTGAGCTTCGCCGACTTTTTTGCCACAGAGATCGCCCCCGGCCTGCCCGAACTCGAAGAGGCCCGCAAGGACCGCGTTCGCGCCGCCTACACCCGGGCCTTCGGCACGGCCTTCGTCGTCGCCATCGCCGCCGTCATCGCCTGGTTCATGGAACAGCCGGTGGTCGCCGCGGTGCTGCTGGCCGCCGGCCTGGGCTTTGGCTTCTTCTGGGTGCTGAGCCCGTCCCGCCGGCATCGCAAAGCCGTGCGCGACTTCTTCATCCCGCCGCTGCTGCGCTTCCTTGGCGATGTCGATTATCACCGCGAACCCGGCCAGCACTTCGAAGTCGAGCGCTTTCGCCGCAGCGGCATCCTGCCGGCGGTCGACAAGGCCAAGGTGGCGCTGGAGGACCTGTTGGTCGGCCGCTACCGCGATACCGACTATCGGCTGGTCGAGGCCAGGTTGAGATCGAAGAACCGTTCGAAGAACAAGACCGCGAGCAAGCTGATATTTGCCGGTCTGCTGTGTGACATCTCGGT
>Ga0316189_10006427_pt1 | contig 11188 bp, 9 predicted proteins | sample LowCovwburrow_MG_FD_204930 | JGI IMG/M metagenome (GOLD analysis project Ga0316189, IMG submission 204930) | Coastal sediment microbial communities from Maine, United States - Lowes Cove worm burrow | ecosystem: Environmental > Aquatic > Marine > Coastal > Sediment | place: USA: Maine... | reverse complement strand
ACCGATGCGATTAGCCAAGCAGTGGGGCAATAACCAGACTGACGATAGCCATAACATTGATCAAAATATTCATCGATGGACCGGATGTATCCTTGAAGGGGTCGCCGACAGTATCGCCGACTACAGTGGCTTTATGCACGTCGGAACCCTTGCCACCCAGATTGCCTTTTTCGACAAATTTCTTGGCGTTGTCCCAGGCACCACCAGCGTTCGCCATCATCAATGCCATGAGTACACAGCTCAACAGCGCGCCGGATAACATACCACCCAACGCTTCAGCACTGATAATGAAGCCGACCAGTGGTGGTGCGCTAACCGCGATAACACCCGGTACGATCATCTTTTTCAAAGCTGCCGTGGTTGCAATATCGACACAGCGAGCAGTATCAGGATTAGCAGTGCCTTCTAATAAACCGTCAATCTCACGAAACTGTCGACGAATTTCCTTGATCATTTCGAAGGCAGCATCGCCAACCGCGGTCATGGTGATCGAGGCGATAACAAAAGGAATAACGCCGCCGATAAACAAACCGATGAGGACATCTGAGTTGCTCAGTTCGAGGTGAAAATCAGGCACTTTTAGCGATACGGTTTCGATGAATGCGGTGATAATTGCCAGTGCCGCAAGTGCTGCCGCGCCGATGGCAAAACCTTTACCGATTGCAGCCGTGGTATTACCGAGCTCGTCTAGCGAATCGGTGATTTTACGCGTCTCTTCACCGAGTCCAGCCATTTCGGCGATGCCGCCGGCGTTATCGGCAACTGGGCCATAGGCATCGATAGCCATGGTGATACCAACCGTGGCGAGCATGCCAACAGCCGCGATACCAACACCGTAGAGACCAGAAAAGTGGCTTGATATGGCGATGATGCCGCAGATCGTGAAAATCGGAATAGCCACCGACTGCATGCCAATCGCCAGACCACTAATCATTACGGTCGCTGGTCCGGTCTCACCCGATTTGGCGATATGTTCGACGGGTGCACCAGCCGTATAATATTCGGTGATCAGGCCAATGATAATCCCGCCTACCGCACCGGCGAGAACTGATACCCAGATACCATAATGCAGGTCGAGTCCAGTGATGACGAAATAAGCCGCGCCGATAAACAGCACAGAGGCGCCCATGGTGCCCATACGCAGCGCTTTTTCGGGTGACTTGCTAGAGTTGCCTTTGACGATGAGGATACCGGCAATTGAACAAATTAAACCGAGTGATGCCAGTCCCAGCGGCAGGAACATCAGGTTGGCCTGACTACCCAGCGCAACCATGCTGGCTGAAATAGTGGATGCAATCGCAATGGTAGCAATCATCGAACCGCAATAAGACTCGAATATGTCGGAACCCATACCGGCGACGTCACCAACATTGTCGCCCACGTTATCAGCGATAACACCCGGATTACGGGGGTCGTCTTCGGGGATGCCGGCTTCGATCTTGCCGACCAGGTCGGCGCCAACGTCGGCACTCTTGGTGAAAATACCACCACCCACACGTGAGAAAAGGGCAACAACAGAAGCACCCATGGCAAAGCCATGTATCGCATGCAGGGTTTCTGGATCGCTGGAAAACATATAAAAAACGATACCCAGTCCGAGCAGACCAAGCGACGCGACGGCCAGACCCATGATGGAACCGCCAAAAAAGGCAACAGTGAGTGCACTAGCAGCGCCTTCATTATGTGCCGCAGTCGTGGTTCGGACATTGGCGCGGGTGGCTGTGTTCATGCCGATGTAACCGGCTGACCCTGAGGCAAGCGCACCGAGCAGAAAACAGAAAGCGGTTTCCCAGCCAAGAAAGATATAAAGCAAAACGATCAGCACGGCTGAAAACATCGACAGCATTTTGTATTCGCGAGCCATGAAAACCATGGCCCCGAGATGAATTTGATTGCCGATTTCGACAACCTTACCTTCACCTTCCGGATGTTTTTTGACCTGTGCATAAGTAATGAATGCCGCAACAAGCCCGAGAACGCCAAAGATCGGCGGCAGTAGATTGATTTCCATACAATAATCCCCCAAAGATTTTTTATATATGGTGGTTGTTAACGATTCGGGATGCGATCAATTTAGCTGCAATTGACCGGGATCCAAAAAAAGTTTGAGCATCATATCGGTTTTTATGCCGCTTCAAAACCTCTTTCATATAAAATCACTTAATCTGGCAAAAAAATCTGTTGATGCCGGGCTCAGGCTCGAAAAAAGCGCTTTAATACTAGCAATATGGCCTGTTGGTGGTTTAATCTCTCATTCTAACCTCGGTCAGAATAAAATACGTTTACCCTTGTATTCAGTCGATCTCTCCAGGCAGTAATGTCACAGCGTGTCCAACTAAAAGATGACTATCTCGAAAGTCGCCTGATCCGGCGGCGGCTGGTGCTATCTGCTGTGTTCGTATTGATCCTTATTGTCACTGTGTTGATTCGGCTCTATGTGTTACAGATAAACGAGTACGAACATTTCACCACACTGTCGGAAAGCAATCGTGTTCGTATTAAGGCATTGCCGCCCACGCGTGGATTGATTTTCGACCGTAATGGCGTGGTCATGGCCGATAATCTGCCTTCTTATCGACTTGAGATCGTGCATGAGCAGGTTGACGATATCGATCTCACGTTACAGCGCCTGAGTCGCTATATCGAGTTTAGCGAGCAGGATTTAAAGCGTTTCAAACAGGCTTCGAGTCGTCGGCGTCCGTTCGAGAGTATTCCGTTGAAATTGAACCTCGACGACAAAGAAGTTGCCCGACTGGCCGTTAATCTGCACGAACTTGATGGGGTTGAGATCAATGCGCGACTAACCCGAAATTACCCGCAGGGTGAACATGCCGTGCACGCGCTGGGTTATGTCAGTCGTATCGATGTCAAAGACCTTAATGAGGTCGACGAGGTCGACTACGCCGGCACCAGTCACATCGGCAAGCTCGGTCTGGAAAAATATTACGAGAGCGAATTGCACGGCAGTGTCGGCCTGCAACAGGTCGAGGTAAATGCGCGCGGGCGTACCCTCCGAGTCCTCAGTGAAACACCGCCGGTGCCCGGCAATAACCTGTACCTGACCATCGATTCAAATTTGCAGAAAGCAGCCGAAGAAGCGTTCGCTGACTACACGGGTTCGGTGGTCGCCATCGACCCCAGAAATGGCGAAATCCTCGCGCTGGTGAGTATGCCGATATTCGACCCGAATTTATTTGTCAACGGCATTAGCTACGCAAACTACAATGCTTTACGCGATTCACCCACGCGGCCACTATTCAATCGGGCGCTTTCCGGGCAATACCCTCCTGGTTCAACCACCAAACCTTTTTATGGCCTGGCCGGATTGGAGACCAGCACCATTAGCGCGGGCAAAAAGGTTTTTTGCCGTGGGTTTTACCGGTTGCCGAATGAAGAACGAAAATACCGGGACTGGAAAAAAGAAGGCCATGGGCATATGGATATGGATGGTGCGATCACGCAATCCTGCGATATTTATTTTTACGATCTCGCCTATAACCTGGGCATAGATAGAATGTCGGAATTCATGTATCAATTTGGTTTTGGCGAGAAAACGAAAATCGATAGCACCGGCGAGAGGCCGGGCATCATGCCTTCACGGGACTGGAAGCGCAAAGCACAGGGCATGATCTGGTTTCCGGGCGAGACATTAATTACCGGTATTGGTCAGGGTGCGATGCTGGTAACGCCGTTGCAACTAGCCAATTCGACGGCGGCATTGTCGCAAAAAGGCGCGCGTTACAAACCTCATCTGGTGCGCGCCATCGAATCCAGTCAAACGGATATCATCCGTGAAATGACGCCCGAAATTGTGGGTAATTACGAAATGAAACGCGAACAGAACTGGCAACATATTCATGATGCGATGGTTAATGTTGTGCATGGTCTACGTGGCACCGCACAAGGAATACGTCGGGGACTTAAATACAAAGTTGCTGGCAAGACTGGTACGGCGCAGGTTTTTGGTATTGCCCAGGAAGAAGAGTACGACGAGGAAACCGTCGCTGAAAAGCTTCGTGATCATGCGCTTTTTATCAGCTACGCGCCTGCCGAAGACCCGCACATTGCAGTCGCAGTTATCGTCGAAAATGGTGGTCACGGTAGCTCGGTTGCTGCGCCTATTGCACGCAAAGTGATGGATGTGTTTTTTCAGGGGGCATCGTGAGTCAGGAGCTCGATAGCGAACAGGTCTCTTATTCCCGGCGTATTCTAGAAGCGCTGAAAATCGATCCTGTGCTATTTTCATTGCTGATTATTCTCTCGACCATCGGTGCCGTTTTGTTATATAGCGCCGGCGGCTCGGACACGGCTCTGATGACGCGTCAGGCGATAAGGCTTTCGGTCGCGTTTGTTCTGCTCGTAGTGGTTGCCAATATCCCGCTTCGACTCCTGAAAAAAATATCGATTGTGGCGTACCTGGTTGGTATTCTGTTGCTGCTGGCGGTGATGTTCTTTGGCGAAATTGGTAAGGGGGCTCAGCGCTGGCTCGACCTTGGTTTTTTGCGATTCCAGCCATCGGAAATTCTTAAACTGGCTGTGCCATTGGTGGTAGCCGCTTATTTGTCGAACCGCATTTTGCCGGTCGGCTGGAAAGACCTGATTGTTTCGGTGGTGCTGGTGATGATTCCGGTTTTATTAATCGCCAGACAACCCGATCTGGGCACTGCAATACTGGTGGGTAGTGCCGGATTTTTTGTCCTGTTCCTGGCGGGTGTGCGCTGGCGGATCATGCTGGTAATCGGCGTTATGCTCTCAGCCATGGCACCGATTTTATGGAAGGTGGCATTGCACGACTATCAACGCGCTCGCATATTAACCCTGCTTGACCCCGAGAGTGATCCACTCGGTTCGGGTTATCATATCATTCAGTCGAAAATCGCCATTGGCTCTGGCGGGGTTTATGGCAAAGGCTGGCTGAATGGCACGCAATCGCAGCTCGACTTTATCCCGGAACGCTCGACCGATTTCATCTTCTCGGTGTTTGGCGAAGAGTTTGGTTTTCTGGGTAGTGTTTTACTGATCGGTCTCTATTTAGTGATAATCTATCGTGGACTTTATATTGCGGCTAGCTCAGACGACAATTTTGGTCGCTTGCTAGCGGGTGCACTGAGTTTGACATTTTTTGTTTATCTTTTTGTCAATACCGGTATGGTCACGGGTATGTTGCCGGTAGTTGGGGTGCCTCTGCCATTGATCAGTTATGGCGGTACTTCTATGGTTACCCTGATGATGGGGTTTGGGTTAATAATGTCGATACGCGCGGCGAAACGATTCTGGACTAGATAATGAAACAGCTATTGCTCATGTTTTGGGTGCTCATACCAGCGCTAACTTCCGCCGCTGAAATCACGGCTGGCGATTATAAGAACCGTGATGATGTGAATCGCTTTGTCACCCGCATGATTGAAAGTTCTGACTATAGCGAAGCCGAACTGGTCGAATTGTTTTCGCAGGTAAAAAAGCAATCGCATTTGTTTGAGCGTCTGAACCGCCCGGCCGAAAAAGCCCTGGAGTGGTATCAGTATCGTCGGATCTTTATTAAGGACAGGCGCATCGACGAAGGCGTAAAATTCTGGCGTAAACACAAAGATTTGCTGGCGCGTGTCGCCACCGAAACTGGCGTGCCTGCGGAAATCATTGTCGCCATTATTGGTGTGGAAACTTTCTACGGTATTTATCGCGGCAAGGATCCAGTGTTCGACAGTCTGGTCACTATCGCTTTCGATTACCCTAAGCGAGCCCGATTTTTTACCAGTGAACTCGAGCAGTTTCTATTGCTGGTAAAAGAACAGAATCTAAACCCCAGAGAGATCAAAGGATCCTACGCTGGCGCCATGGGTATGCCACAGTTTATCTCGTCGAGTTATCGAAGCTATGCAGTCGATGGCGACGGCGATGGCCAGGTTGATCTTTTCGAGAGTATCCCCGATATTACGGCGAGTGTAGCCAATTATTTCGTTCGCCATGGCTGGAGAGCAAACGAAGCGGTAGCGAAACCATTACTGGCGGTGGCGGGCAATACTGTGAGCGAGCTTGAGCCTGGGGTTAAAACCATATATAAGTGGTCCGACTTTACCGGGCATGGTCTGGTGTCACGACATCGGATCAAAGACGATATGCCGGTTGCACTGATCAAGCTGGAACAAAAATTCCATCCAGAATACTGGGCCGGGTTTAAAAATTTTTATGTGATTACGCGATACAATCATAGCGAACTTTATGCAATGGCGGTTTATCAATTATCGGTGTTGATCAAAGCCAAGATGGAGAGCGATGAATGAGCCTGAATCGGGCAGTCAACCAGCCCGCTAGTGCGGGTGCTATTGTCTTAATCGTATGCCTGACATTTTTTCTCTCGGCCTGTACCTTTGGCGTGCCGATTGGACACCAGGGCGGTAGCGGCGGTTCAGCCAGCAATGTGCCGTCGAACTTACCAAAATCGAAATCGGGCAATCCTTCTTCTTATGTTGTTTTCGGTCGCCGATATTATGTGATGGATAGCGCGCATGGTTTCGTTCAGCGCGGCATCGCATCCTGGTACGGCACGAAATTCCACGGCCGGAAAACTTCCAGCGGCGAAGTCTATAATATGCACGCCATGACTGCGGCCCACAAAACCCTGCCATTACCAACCTACGTGCGGGTCGAAAACCTCAGCAATGGTCGCTCGGCGGTGGTCAAGGTAAATGATCGTGGCCCGTTCGTCGGTGACCGAATTATCGACCTGTCTTACGCGGCAGCGCAAAAACTTGGCGTGGCGGGCCCGGGCACCGCAGAGGTAGAAATCACCGTGATAAGCGCCAACTCGGCCAGTCAGCCAACGCAGCAGGCTGCCCGACCGGTCGTGCGAGCGGTACCGTTGAAGGATAACACCGCAGCCGATGTACCGTTGTTTATTCAAATGGGTTCTTTTGGTAGTGAAATGAATGCGCATAATCTGGTTCGTGAGCTAGAGCAGGCAAATGAAAAGACCGCGACCGTGAGTCAGCTAGAGACATCGAATGGTTTGTTCTATCGAGTCAGGGTCGGGCCTCTGTACGATGTCGACGAAGCCAATGCCTTGGTTCGTCGTCTAAATCAGAAAGGCTTTACTTCATCGCGAATCGTCGTCCAGGATTAGGTTATCAAAGGTTTTAACCCTTGTAGCCTCAGGGTGCGGCGGATACAATCGCAGCCAAATTTATCGGTAAAATCCCCCTCAATTTATGATTAGTAAAATCGCGTTATTTTCAAATCTACTTATTCTCCTGTTGGCTAGCCCGGTGTTTGCCGCTGCCAAGCCGATTCCAGACCCGCCGACGCTGCAAGCCGACAGTTATTATCTGGTGGATTTTAAAAGCGGTCGCGTCATTGCCGAGAAAGATGCCGACAAGACGGTGGAGCCGGCCAGTATAACCAAACTGATGACCGCCTATCTGGTAGACAAGGCGCTGGCGTCAGGTGACATTCAGCTCGACGAACTTGTGACTATCAGTGAAAAAGCCTGGCGCATGAAAGGCTCTAAAATGTTCGTCGAAGTTGGCAAACAGGTCAGTGTCAAAGAGCTGCTAAAAGGTTTGGTGATCCAGTCGGGTAATGATGCCAGTGTTGCCCTGGCGGAACATATTGCGGGTTCCGAATCCGCTTTCGTCGGTTACATGAATCATCAGGCGCAGGTGCTGGGCATGAGCAACACCCAGTTTAAGAATGCCACCGGCTGGCCTGCCGAAGGACATTACAGTACCGCTCGAGATATCGCCCTGTTAACCGCGGCGATAATTAAGGAGTTCCCGCAAACCTATGAATATTATCGCGAAAAAGAATACACCTATAATGGCATCCGCCAGTTTAATCGTAACCGTCTTTTGTGGCGTGATGACACGGTTGACGGTGTTAAAACCGGGCACACCGAAGCAGCGGGATATTGTCTGGTAGCGTCTGCCCTGCAAGGTGATATGCGTCTTATTTCGGTTGTGCTGGGCACAAAATCGGACAAGTCGCGTACTGCCAGTAGTCAGGCCTTGTTGAACTATGGTTTTCGCTTTTTCGAAACTCACCGATTGTATAAAGCCAATGAAGTGCTGAAAACCGCACGAGTCTGGTATGGCGAACAGGAACAGGTTGCCGTTGGCGTTGGTCGTGATATTTTCATCACCATACCGCGAGGGCGTTATAAAAGTCTCGACGCAGCGATGGAAATAGAAACCCGGATTTCGGCGCCTGTCAGCGTTGGCCAGGAACTCGGCCAGGTCAACATCAGCCTGGATGACGACGTTATTGTCAGCGAGAGCATAGTCGCCACACACGCCGTTGCCGAGGGTGGTTTGTTCTCGCGGTTGGTCGACAGCATCAAGCTCATGTTCAAATAGGCAAAAATGGTCGAAAAGTCGCCATTGCCCGGTTCTGCGCTTGAACTGATCGAACTGCCAAGCCGCTACCCGTTAAAAGTGTTCGGTAATCATGATGCCGATTTCGAGGCCGTAGTGCTCGAACTGGTCAAGGCACGATGCCCGCAGGCCGAGTATATCGAAGTGAACCAACGGGCTAGCAAGAATGGTAAATACATCGCCCTGACGCTGACCTTTACGGTTTATAGTCACGAGCAAATTAAAGATATTTATCGCGATTTGCACGAGTGTCCGCACGTCGTCATGTCGCTGTAATGATCGATGGCTATCAGCAAACCTCTCGTCAAGTTTCTGGGTCAGACCGACTACAACGAAACCTGGCAATCCATGAAAACCTTTACTCACCAGCGCGCCGAAGACACTCAGGATGAAATCTGGATAACCGAACATCCACCGGTGTTTACGCAGGGGCATAACGGTAAGGCAGAACACCTGTTTAACACGGGTGACATTCCTGTGATACAGATCGACCGCGGTGGACAGGTAACCTACCATGGCCCAGGCCAGCTGGTTGTCTACTGTCTGCTTGATTTGCGTCGACTGGGGTTGGGTGTTCGTGCTTTAGTCACGCATATCGAAAACGCCATCATCACTTTCCTCAGTCAATATGGTGTCGTCGCGGTCGCTCGCGCCGATGCGCCCGGGGTTTATGTCGGTGAAGCCAAAATTGCCGCTCTAGGGTTACGTATCCGCAAGGGATGTTGTTATCATGGCCTCAGTCTCAATATTGATATGGATCTGGAGCCTTTCGGTCGCATCAACCCCTGCGGCTTTGAGAATCTTGCTGTGACGCAATTAGCTGATTTTAATGTCAACCTCAGTCTACAGCAGGCTGGATACCAATTAACCGATTGTCTGATCGAGAGTTTACATAGTGGATAAGAAAAACCAGGTAGTGCAGGGCGTCAAACTCAAAGGTGCTGACAAGGTTGCACGCATCCCCATCAAGGTCGTGCCTTCGAAGTCAATTGTGCGTAAACCATCCTGGATTAGAGCCAAAGCGCCGATGGGTGATAGCGTCAAAAAACTCAAGGCGGTGCTGCGAGATAACAGCCTTTATACCGTTTGCGAAGAAGCCTCTTGCCCGAATCTTGGCGAGTGCTTCTCCAAAGGTACTGCAACCTTCATGATTATGGGTGAAATCTGTACTCGCCGTTGCCCGTTTTGCGATGTTGGTCATGGTCGGCCCAACCCGCTCGATACCAGAGAACCGCAGAACCTGGCTAAAACCGTTCAGGGCATGGGCCTGCGTTATGTCGTCATTACTTCGGTAGACAGGGACGATCTGCGCGATGGCGGCGCCCAGCATTTTGTCGACTGTATCGAGGCTTCGCGTCAACTCAGTCCAAATTTGAAAATTGAAATCCTCACGCCCGATTTCAGAGGGCGGATGGACATTGCCCTCGACATACTCAGCACCTCGCCGCCCGATGTGTTTAATCATAATCTCGAGTCGGTACCGTCGTTGTATAAAAAAATTCGGCCGGGATCTGACTACCAATGGTCGCTGGATTTGCTCAAAAAATTCAAGCAGGCCAATCCGCAGGTGCCGACCAAGTCGGGCCTGATGCTCGGCCTCGGTGAGGAAATAGACGAAGTCAAACAGGTACTGCGTGATATGCGCGCGCATGACGTCAACATGCTCACGCTGGGCCAGTACCTGCAGCCGAGCCTCGACCATCTGGCCGTGGAAAGATTTGTCACCCCAGAAGAATTCGATGAGCTGGGTGCCTATGCCGAAAGCATCGGCTTCGATCAGGTTGCCAGTGGGCCGATGGTGCGCTCGTCATATCATGCCGATTTGCAGGCGGAAGGTTTGCTCTAGCCATGGTTCATTCAAGAAGGCCTGATCGCCAGTTCTAATTTCTGTAATTTATCTGGATCTGATATTGGTATATATTCAAAACATATCCGAGCAAAGAGCATTCTATGAACCAGCTAAGCAAAGAAGATAAAGACTTTTTCAATGAACAGGGTTATCTGCTAGTTGAAGATGCCGTGTCAGCCGAACAATTAGCAGCGATGCGTACCCAGTTTGAAGCCTGGGTCGAAGAAAGCCGAGAACACCAGCAGGCCTATGGCGAAACCGTTGATGGTCGCCCGCGTTTCGATCTCGAACCCGGCCACTCGGCGCAGCAACCGGCTCTGCGTCGGGTCAACTCTCCCATCGAAGTGTCAGCGGCTTATTTCGAAGTCATGCAGGATAGTCGGGTAGCCGATGTTGTCGCCGAACTCATCGGCCCAGGTATTAAGTATCATCACAGTAAAATAAATTCGAAGTTACCCGGTAGTCACACCGCCGTTAAATGGCACCAGGATTTTCCATTCACCCCGCATAGTAATGACGATCTCATCACTGCACTGTTAATGGTCGATGAAGTTACCGAAGAAAACGGCCCGTTACAGGTTGTACCTGGCTCGCATAAGGGCGAGATTTATAGTCTCTGGCATGACGGTGTATTCACCGGCGCGGTCAGCGATGAGATCACCGAGTATTGTTTGAAAAATGCCGTCACCTGTACTGGTCCGGCAGGCTCGGTTTGCCTGATGCATACGCGTTTGCTACACGGTTCGGCACCCAATCATTCGGCAAACCCGCGTACGTTGTTTATCACGGTATATTCGGCAGAAGACGCATTGCCCTGCTCACCCAACCCGGTACCGAGCGAATATCAGGGCATGCTAGTGAAAGGTGAAGCAAGCAATCGCATCCGCGCTATACCTTTCGATATCATGATGCCGCAGTTGCCAAAAACAGCGTCATTTTTTGACCAGCAAGCAGATTTGCACCAACAGGCTTT
>Ga0316189_10006426_pt1 | contig 11193 bp, 6 predicted proteins | sample LowCovwburrow_MG_FD_204930 | JGI IMG/M metagenome (GOLD analysis project Ga0316189, IMG submission 204930) | Coastal sediment microbial communities from Maine, United States - Lowes Cove worm burrow | ecosystem: Environmental > Aquatic > Marine > Coastal > Sediment | place: USA: Maine... | reverse complement strand
AGTGGTGCGACCATGCGGTCGAGCACTTTATTATCGACCTCGTTATCTTCACCACTAATAACCAGCTCTGCTTTCTTCGCCACCTCCTGACTGCTCTGACGAACCAGTCGACGCAAGCGTGACAACAGACCGGAGAATTTAACCATACGACTTTTGATCAAGCCATCCTGCAAATCTGTGTTAACCCGAGATTGTTGCAGTAGCAGGGTTTCTGAATCTTTTACCTGTTCACCCAGCATGCCCTGCAGGCTCGAGAGATCGTTAACACTCTCACTTAAAGAACGTGACAGTTCCTGGATCAACGTATAGCGATCCATTTCCAGCGGGTCAAAGTCATCATTTTCCTTGGCATGCGTTTGATGACTAAAGTGGATTTGCGCATCGGTCTCGGCCTCAAGACTACGCAGCTGGTTTTTCAGGCGGTTGATCGTCTGTCCGAGCTCACCCAGGTGAGAACCCAAACCGGCAACCTGCTGCTCCATACGGGCACGATAGATACTAACTTCACCAGCTGAGTTCACCAGGTTATCCAGCAAATCGGAACGTACCCGAATGACATCCTGCGCCCGTCCACCACTGGTTGTTGCGCCAACATCGGCGTTGAAGTTTTCATTGATGACGTCGGCATCATCCTTCTTCTTCTCTGCCGGGCTTTCTACCGTCTCGACATGCTCTTCGGTCGAACCCACTGTGCCATGGCGGCGTAGATTCCTGAGTTGATTCACCTTTTCGGTCGAATCACTTAGCTTCTGGTTTTGCTCGGCTTCCAGCACTTGCTGGTGGAGTAAATCGAAACTGTCTTTCAGCAAATCGACCAGATCTTCATTTTTCACCACTCGGTTATCGATGACGGCGATAAACATAGATTCAAGTTCGTGGCTGAGATCACTAATCGGCAACAACTCTGCCATTTTTGCACCACCTTTGAGGGTGTGCAGGTAACGCTGCAGTTCCATTACCGCGGTATAGTCGTGGTTACCGCTGTCATCACTCGGCTGTGTCGACCAGCTATGCAGGGTCTGATCGCTCATCTCCAGGAGTTCATTAGCTTCGTCGATGAATATCGCCAGTAGCTCGTTATCGGGCTCATTGGTGGGTTCATTCATCATCGTTAAGGTATCGACGAACTCCGTAGAGGCCTGCTCCTGATCTTCAGGAATTTCGACGGTGTGTTCTTCGATATCATCGGCGAGGGCTTCGAATCTGGATTTCAGTTCAGCAGGAATTTCGGGCAGGCGCTTGCTTTCGACCAGTTCGCTGGTCATCTCATGCAAGGCCCGATGGCCCGCCTGGTAAAGTTCAAGGATGTTTCTATCAAATGCCAGGGTTTGCGACAGCGCCGCTTTGAAAGGCTTTTCCATGATCGCCGCGAGTATGCCAATACTACTGATATCGGCGGTACGCGAAGCACCATTGATGGTGTGTAAGGCGCGGTAAACTTCTTCGGTGGGGACTAACTCACCACTTTCTGTTGATGCCTCAAGGGCGGAATTTATTGTATTTAGGTGCTGTTCGACCTCTTGTTGGTAAATCGTCAGCAATTCGGGATCGATGGACAGGTCGGTTTGTTCGTCCGGCTCTTGAAGGATAGGCTCGCTCTTCCCTACCCCCTCGCCAGGCATAACGTCCCTTGTCGTTTCTACTAAAGGGTCAGGGGGGGTCTCCTCAGTAGTATGACCAGTTTCTGATTCTGGTTCTGGTTCCCCAACATCGATTGCTTCAAAATCGTCCAGCTTCGAATCCATTTGCAGGTCAATCGGCTGATCTGTCTCGACGGGCGCCTCGATAGAAATTTCTTCTGAGCTTTCGATTAACTCATTGTCCAGTGACGGGAGTTCTTCGAACTCAAGGCTTGCCGTTTCAATGTCGAGTTCTTCGTTGCTGTTTATGGCGTCGATCGACTCAAAGTCACTCTCAAGTTCGGCGTCAAAATCAGATTCATACCCGGAAAAGCCATCGAGACCGAGATCGACCTCAGGTTCATCGACGAGCTGAATGCCATCCGTATCGGATGTATCAGCCGCATAGTCTAGAGCGGCAACTGGCATGACTAATGTTTCGCCAGATTTCTCGGCTTCAAAATCGACCGGGTCAACCGGTGCCGACTCTTCAGCCTGTAGTTCTAACTTTTGCTCCAGTTTTTCGTAATCGGGAATCACAACTGTTTCCGACAATGGTTCGGAATCAGGAATCTCTGCATCCAGCAGCGCCACCGGCTGTATATCATCGACGGTGCCACCAGTAATCCGGTCGTAAGGTGATTCAATCGCTGACAGGATGCCGGTTCGTTGAGTGATTACCTGATCCGCGTCAAATGTTGCCAATGCCCTGGCGAGACCGCGCAAATAGGCGATATCAGAAGTCGGTGGCTGATTGCCTTTAAGCTCATTAACCAGTTCCATGGAGGCAACGGCAGCTTGCCCAACCGCATCGATGATGGCATCGCTTGGTGCTATGGTTTTGTCGATGACAGAATTAAGTAACTGTTCGTAATCCCAGGCAAATTCGCCAATTTTCATGGCACCCACCAGTCGGCCACTACCTTTGATGGTATGAAAGGCTCGACGGATATTCTTTACGGCGTTCTGGTCTTCGGGGTGAAGTAGCCAATCCTGTTGAAGACGGGCTATATTCTCGGATTCTTCTTCGGCTTCTTCCAGATAGATTTCCAGAATCTCGGAGTCGCTTCCCGGATTGAGGACGACCAGGTCTTCAACGACTGGCTGAACTTCGATGACACCTTCTGCCGGTGATGGCTCGATTTCATCGGCCGACTCGACTATCGCAACTTCGTCGTCTTTACCATCGCTGCCAGACGATTCATCAAGCGGTTGTTCAGCAACGAATTCGGGGGCTTCCTCTTCAATTTCGAGCACAGCATGAAGGTCTTCAAGTTCATCGCTAATTTCGGTGACAATATCGTCACCGTCTTCTGGTTCCAGTTGATACTCGGCGGCAACTAAAGGTTCGTGGGCGTCAGTCGCTATTTCATCGCTATCATCGACAATGACCAGCTCGCTCTCATCTTCCGCTTCGACGAGGTTGCGTTGTTCGGCATTTCGTAACAGGGCCTGTAATTGAGAATCAGCAAAATCCAGAATATCATCCGCGTCGCTACGATGTTCACCGAGCGCTTCAAGATAATATTCGAGACTGACGACTACCTGCGACAGCGCATCCAGCCGATCTGAATCCATAAATTCGACGATATCAAAGTCTTTCAGATATCGTAACAGGCCATCAACAACTGCGACGGCGCGCGGTTGGTTCAATAATTCAAGTGCACCGCGAGACTCTTCCATGAGTTCGACACAAAGATCGATGTTTTCGCCACGAGTGGGATCTTTGATAAATTCGAGGATGGCAGTTTTGGTTTTTTGAATGTCATCGAGTGCGGCGGTGACTACCGCCGAAATGACATTATCAAGCTCATAGTCATGCGATACAGTTGACTCAGATCGATCATCACCGGTATCGGGGATGCTGCGTTTCTGCATGGCATCGAGGGCATGCTCGACCTGGATTAATTCACTCGCCATCGAGAGTAATTCCTCTTCGCTAGAGAGTTGATTACCGTTGACGACTTCTTTAATAATGGCTATCTGGGATTCGATCATCTGCCGCTGCTGACCGAGACCGATCATCGCCAGCGTATCGGAAATTATGTGCAAATCCTGGGGTAAATCTTTAAGCTGATCGGTATCACCGAGATCACCATTGACATAGACTTCGAGGGTTGATTTGACGGCCTCGATATCGGTCTTCATGGCTTCGCTAACTGTTTTCAACAACGCCTGGTTAGGACCAGCTATGTTGTCGAGCACCTGACTGCGTACGGCTTCGCTGGGCAGGAACTGTTCGAGTCGATAGGCAACTTTTATGGCCTTCGCCTTCGGCCCGTCGCATTCTGGCTGGGCGATATAAAACAGGAGATTTTTGATCAGGTCTATCGGTTGGTCTTTCAACAAGCCCTGCTCACCGGTGAGCAGGATAACGCGCAATAAGGCGTCGACCTTACCGAGTAAACATTTGATGGAGACACCCAGTTCGAGCTGCTGCCGTGAAACCGATTCGATTAAGGCGCCGATTATCCACCAGACACGCGCGGCCTGTTCGCTATAGGATTTTTCTTCGAAGGTTTCACAGACTTTTCCCAGCCGCCTGAGATTGCCTTCGACTTCATTTTCCCTGAACACATTGAGCAGCGCGAATTGATAAACCGGCCGCAGCTTTTTCGCAATTTGTTTTGACGACTGGTTGTCTACCGCATCGATTGCCTCGCTATCGACCGCACCCTGATGCATCGACAGGTCAGGCAAAAACAGCAGTTTTTCAGAAAACATATCCTGTTTTTTAACCGCGCGTAAATCATTCAGCAACGGTAGAATGGCCATCGGTATATCTCTATGACCGGACTGTATATGCTCCAGATAATCTGGCAGCTGCAAAACCGCTCGCAACATGACTTCTAGCGAATGGTCACCCTGCTCCTGGTTATTTTCGATAATGTAGTCGCACAACGAGACCATTTCTTCGGTCAACATGGCTGCGCCATATTGCTCGATCATCACCAGCACGCCTTCGATGACGCCTAGCCGCTCTTTAATATTTACCAGCAGAGCGTCATCCGGTGTTTCGATATACTGCTTTAGATCGACATTGATTTCGGCCAGATTGTCGTCGATGGATTTTTTAACCCAACCCAGAGCACTATGTTTGATTGATGTTTGTTGGCGGCTCATTGCTAAATACTGGCTCTGTTATGCCATGAAATCACGAGAGGGAAAATCATCGTAATCATTATCATGAGCGACATCGGCTCCAATACCCGGTAGCTTGAAGCCCGCTACTGAGTCCTGCATCGCCTGTACCATTTGTGTCAATTCGCCAATTGAATTAGACGCCTGCTTCGAACCCTCCGAGGTTTTCTGAGTAATATTCTGAATCGCATCCATGGTCTGAGTGATTTTTACACTTTCGTCGGCCTGGGCTTTGGTGGCGTCGGATATTTCAAGGATACGTTGCGCGAGGTTCATCGACACCTGCTCGATCCGGTCAAGCGCGCTACCCGCGTTTTCGGTTAACTTGGCGCCTTTCACCACGTTCGCGGTACTTTGTTCCATTGATACCGTGGCTTCGTTGGTATCAGCCTGGATGGTTTTCACCAGTGCCTCTATCTGTTTAGTCGCGTCACCCGTTCGTTCCGCGAGTCGCTGTACTTCATCCGCGACCACCGCGAAGCCTCGACCGGCTTCACCCGCCATCGATGCCTGTATCGCAGCATTGAGTGCGAGAATGTTGGTTTGATCGGATATTTCCGTGATCAGGTTTACGATATCGCCGATTTCCTGCGAGCTTTCGCCGAGACGTTTAATACGTTTGGAGGTTTCCTGTATCTGCTCTCGGATTGTTTCCATGCCTGAGATGGTCTGGCGTACTGTTTCCCCCCCTTTGTGTGCGATACTTACCGATTTTCTGGCTACTTCAGCAGAATCTGCCGCCTTTTCAGAAACGTCCGACATGGATCGGGAGATAGAGGTGATAGATTCACTGGCACCGATGATTTCCTGGGTTTGCCGAGTACTCGCATCCGCCAGTTCACCGGTTGTACCCTGGGTTTTCTGTACCGCACTACTCACCTGAACAGAGGTTTTATTGATGGTGCCAACGAGGTCACGCAAGGCGTCAATGGAATAGTTAACCGAGTCGGCAATGGCGCCAGTGATATCTTCGGTTACGGTTGTATGGGTAGACAGGTCACCGTCTGCAAGGTTGGTCATTTCATCGAGTAATCGCAAAATAGCCCGTTGGTTTTTCTCATTCTGATCCTGTGACTCGACCAGTCGAGATCGGGACTCATTAATCACCAGCCAGACCATTACAATCAACAGAAAGAGCGAAATTCCGCCAAACGCATAGCCCGATATCGACAGTAACTGCAGCCGTGAGTCCTGTTCAATCACCTGCTTATTTAATGCTCTGGAAGCATTTAACAGAATAGGGCTGGAAAGCTGGATGGCACGAACGGCCTCATACGCCTTGGAATACTTGGTCGAGAAGTTTAGTACTTCGTTGATGCTATCCTTGACGACATCAAACAAATCCGCTGTTTTCAATAACGCGCTGACAATACGCTTATCGGTAATCTGGTTAATGCCTAAAGCCTGGTTACCCTTGAGCATTGACACTAGCTGGCTTTCAATCAATTTAGTATCAGCCGCCAGTTGGTCGGAAACCGCCAGCAGCGTTGCATCGCCAGTGGCGATTTGACTGAGACCACCTTCGACGCCTCGAAACAATGCTAACTGCCGTGCTGCAAGGGCGATATTGGCTCGCGGTGCTTCGGCTTTCACCAGCGCGCTAATAATCGCATTTGACAGGGAGGCCAACTCGGGCAGGGACTCACGAACCAGACGAACCTGCTCTTTTATGGTTTCGACTGTACTCTCTTCACTGAGTACCAGATCGATATTTCGATCGATGCCGCCCCATTCTCTTTTCAGGTCAGCATACGCGGCTGCATAAGTGTCCGGCAAAGGCGGCACATCTAACGCCGAATCACCGGCATCGAGTGCACGAATCAATTCGAGATAACGCTGCTGATGCGCATTCAGAAGATCGAAAGCGCCAGCATTACTCGCGATAACGGCATCCACCGCTGCCACTGCAATTTGCTGCGAAATTATCTGCTGCTCATTGATGTTTTCGCTATAAATAACGTTGGGTCGAGCAAACAAGCTGGCGAGGAAAAACAGGGCAGCCATGGCTATAACCGAAGTTAACAGTAGCCCGCCTAAAATCACGACTCGTCTGTTGCCCGATTTGCTGGCTTTCCCGCCACTTGCCGAGCTTGCACCAGCTCCGCCCAAAAGCAGATTTTTAATACTATCTAAGAACGCCATTGGCCCCTCATTGACTACGTAACAGGTCCGTTAAACGACTCGAATAAACTGCTCAGTTTTGATCAGCTTTTCGACACTAAATACATTCCATTTCCGTACCTGATCGACAAACTTGCCGTTTAGATACTCCTTCACCGCCGACGATTTTACGTCGGTTTCCTTTTGGTGATCCTCTGGCTTGAAACGCCTCAAACCATAAACCTCTTCTACCAGCAAGCCCGCAGCAACCCCCATGAGGTTGATGATCAGCACTCGACTTTCCTTTTTAATCCTGGTGGCTTCACCAAACAGGTAGGCATTCATATCGAGTACCGGCATGAGACTACCACGAATATTCGCCAGCCCCATCACCCAGTGTTTGACACCTGGCACACGAATGGTTTGCGGCGGCGGTAAAATCTCGGTCACTTCATCCATCTTTGCCAGCAGCGTAATGCCATTCAAACTAAAGCCAATGCCAACCCAGTCTTCGGAAATCTTACGATTAACCGGCAAACCGCTGGCGTTTTTCCGGCAGCGGTCATCCAGTGACTGCAATATTTCGAATGGAGAGGTTATGCCCACTGAATCTTAATCTCTTAGCGCACGATGTATGCTGTCGATCAAATCCTTCTCGTTCGCCGGTTTCACGATATAGTCCCTGGCACCCTGGCGCATGCCCCAAATTTTGTCTGTTTCCTGATCTTTGGTGGTAATAATAATCACCGGTATCGACGATGTCTTCGGATTACGACTCAGGTCTCGTGTCGCCTGAAAACCGTTTTTACCCGGCATAACAACATCCATTAGTATGAGGTCAGGTTCCAGCTCGATAGCACTCTCGATGCCTTCCTCGCCATTGGTGGCGACGGATACCTGGATTTCATTTCTTTCCAGAATTGATTTAAAAACATGCACCTCTGTCGGTGAGTCATCGATAATCAGGATATGTAACATTTATTTCATTACCTCTGTTTCTATAGACCCGGAACCTCTCTAAGCCCGACCCACATGCGCTGTAATAGCCTGGATTAAATCTTCCTTGGAAAAAGGCTTGGTCAAGTACTCTTCAGAACCAACAATGCGTCCTCGTGCACGGTCAAAAATGCTATCTTTACTCGAAAGCATGATAACTGGCGTGGCTTTAAAGGTCTGATTGTTTTTGATCAATGCACAGGTTTGATAGCCATCCAGCCGTGGCATCATGATGTCGACGAAGATGATATCGGGCTTATACACTGTTATTTTAGCGAGCGCCTCGAAACCATCTATCGCAGTAACTACATCACAACCTACTTTTTTCAACAAAGTTTCGGCGCTGCGGCGTATAGTTTTACTATCGTCTATCACCATCACCTTGACATTCAAGGCACTCAGATCTGTAGCGCCTTCTGCTTGCAAAGACTCGTCGTTCACATATCCCCCAACGGATTGCCAGTTGGTTTTGACCAACTCGGTATTCGGAGGATTATATTGATTTTTCCAAGCAAAACCAGTGATTTATTATAACTTGATGATGTAATTTCTACCATATAACCATGCACTAAATGAATCAGTTGGGCTAACTCACACATGCTTAACCGAGTGAATGAAGGTCTATATATAGCACAATATCTTACCGTCGACACAAACCATATCAGAAATATCAGAAATAACAGGAGTTCGAGATTTAGATGTGCCTTATCGGCAAAATTCAGTAAAATTCATTCACTCACAAACATCCAGCTCACTCAATGAATCAATCCTTCCCGCTCCGCCTTAAGCCAGTAAGCAGCATGAACCAGCCGTATCGAGCGACACAATGACAGCCGCCAGGCTCGGTGTGGTTATGGATCCGATTGAGTCCATAAAACCCTGGAAAGATTCAAGCTTTGCGATGATGCTCGAAGCTCAGAACAGGGGCTGGGAGATATACTATCTGCAGATATCCGATATCTACATGGACAACAGTGTCAGCTTTGCTCGATATCAGCGCGTCAGCCTGACCGACAATAATGACGACTGGTTTGAAGTCATCGAATCTGGCCATTGTCGTCTCGACAGTCTCGACTGTATTCTCATGCGCAAGGATCCCCCTTTCGACCTGGAGTACATTTATTGCACCTACCTGCTTGAGCAGGCCGAAGAGAATGGCGTTTTAATCGTCAACAAACCAGCCAGCCTGCGCGACTGTAACGAGAAACTATTTACCCGATCCTTCCCGCAATGTTGTGTGTCAACCAGAATCAGCCGCGACGCCAAACTACTAATCGATTTTATAAACGAGCATCAGGATTGCATTGTTAAGCCGCTTGATGGCATGGGCGGTCAATCTATTTTTCGCGTTAAAGCTGGCGATACCAATACCAACGTCATCCTCGAAACTGTGACCCAACAGGGCACTTCGCAAACCATGGTGCAGCGCTATATACCTGAAATCACCGAAGGCGATAAACGCATCCTGTTAATCGATGGAGTTGCCGTGCCTTATGCGCTGGCACGCCTGCCAGCCGCCGGTGAAAACAGGGGCAATATCGCCGCCGGTGCGAGCACCCGCGGACAGCCTTTGAGTGAACGCGATCACTGGCTTTGCGAGCAGGTTGCGCCCGAGCTACGCAAACGCGGTTTGATTTTCGTCGGCATCGATGTGATTGGTGATTACATCACCGAAATCAATGTCACCAGCCCGACCTGTATCCGCGAACTCGACCAGGCCTTCGATCTCAACATTAGCGCCGATCTTTTCAATTGCATAGAAAAACACCTCGCTGGCTAAACGGGGCGCTGGTTTTCGGCGCACTCCTGCTGTATGGCTGCAACCCGCAAGCGCAGCTGATTGAACAACACCTGCTCGAGTTCGGCACGGTTATCGACATCTCGCTGATTACAGATGATGTCGACAAGGCCGAATTAGCACTTGCCGAAGCCGAACAACAACTGAAGCGATACCGCAGCTACTGGCACGCCTGGGAAGATAGCGATTTAACGCGCTTCAATCAGGCGTTGACGCAATCGCAATCTGCCGCGGTTACCGAACCACTGGTTAAGCTGATTGATCTTAGCCAAAAGTATTACCAGTCCTCGCAGGGGTTGTTCAACCCGGCGCTTGGCAAGCTAATCGATGCCTACGGCTTCCATGGCGAGGAAAGTCCCAATCGGGCATTGATCGAGACCATCCAGAGCGACCTACCCAGCATGCTCGACCTGAAAATAACCGACAATCGGGCGGTGAGCGACAATCCTCATCTTGCACTGGATTTTGGCGGTATCGCCAAAGGCTATGCGATCGCACTCGTGGCCGATGAATTAATACGCTCCGGGTTTGAGCATTTCCTTATCAACGCCGGTGGTGACGTGCTCATCCACGGCAGTCGTTTCGGCAAACCCTGGCGCATCGGCGTGCAGAACCCGTTCGCACCGGGCGCAATTGCGAGCCTGGAACTGTCCGGCGACCAGCGCCTGTTCACCTCGGGCAATTATCAGCGTTACTACCAGAAAGACGGTGAAACCGTCCACCATATTATCGATCCGCGAACCGGCAAGCCTTCTAAAAAAGTCGCCTCGGCGACGGTGCTGGCCGACGACGCCGTGCTTGCCGACGTTGCCGCAACCACATTGATGATCGACGGCTGGCACAATCATCGCGCACTGGCCAGATCGCTGGGAATCACCGACTACCTGCTGGTTGACGCCGGGCTCAATGTCATTATTTCTCACAGCCTGTCCCGCAAACTACAGTTTACGCAAGACCTTCAGGTTACTATTGCTGGTGATACGCCACCAAACTTGGCAGAATAACCGCAATGGCTCAAAATCAATCATCCACCAATAGACCCAAAATTAATGCTGGCGATCGCCTGGGCTTTACCCTGTTTTTAGCATTAACAATCCACGCCATGATCGTGTTAGGTATTGGTTTCACAACCAGCAAACAACCCAAATCCAATGCCCTGCCCAGCCTCGATATTATTCTGGCCAATTCGCGCAGCCTGGAGCCGGTGGAAAAGCCCGATTTCCTCGCCCAGGTCGATCAGGCCGGTGGTGGACTCGCCGACGAGAAAGCCCGCCCGAGCGCACCGGTTTCGGCGAACACGCCTTTCGATCAACAGGGGCTGGCCGATCAGGCCAGGGCCGAGCTACAGAAAAACCAGATAGCCATCAACAAGCTCTATTTCATTAGCCAGCAGGACTCGCTTCAGCAAATCGAAAAGCAACAGCAACAAACCGAGAAAAAAGCCGAATCGAAGCAATCCGATCAGACGGAACAGCGTCAAAGTCAGATTGCCCGCCTGCAGGCTGAAATCCGTCAGATGACGATCGACTACGCCAATCG
>Ga0316189_10006425_pt1 | contig 11194 bp, 6 predicted proteins | sample LowCovwburrow_MG_FD_204930 | JGI IMG/M metagenome (GOLD analysis project Ga0316189, IMG submission 204930) | Coastal sediment microbial communities from Maine, United States - Lowes Cove worm burrow | ecosystem: Environmental > Aquatic > Marine > Coastal > Sediment | place: USA: Maine... | reverse complement strand
TTAACGCATTCACGATTCCACGCTGCATGGCCGGCAGATACTCGCCCTGGAAATAGCCACCCGCACAAACCAGACCTCGCGCCAATGAAACAACTATAAAACTGGTGAAAATGGAGGGCAGCAATTTTCCTCGATTTAATCCATCCCTAATCGATTCAGGAGAATATGGCAATTCTAAGCCACTGCCGCGATCGTCGATACCATAAAGTCTCTGGCGGTTTTTGGAGGCTGTGTCGAGATATAGGGGTACCCTATTGCCGCGGTCATCCAGTCCCCAAAATAGCATTGTTCCGCACCCCCCGGTAGTGCGGATTTCGGATGGATCCAAAGGATCCCGCTGAAGTCGCTTTAAGAGCTTCTTGGTCTGCCAGCAGGCCTTTTTGCCATCCAATTCTCCAAAAGTATTTTCTCTAAGTTTTTCATCGAACATGATAACCGAAATAAGGCTATCTGAATTTTTTAAGTCTTTATCCAAAAGGGCTGCCGATATTTTCTCCAGCTCAAGACAAACGATTTCAGGAGCTGAATTTAACCCACAAAACATCCTTTTCCATATGGCGCTATTCAAAACAACCGCCTGTTGGGAATAGTTAACCGAATCCAAAACCATGGGCGCGCGGTATTCTTTTTGCAATATCGTATGCACCGACTCCGCCAAAGATGGACAGACTGTTTTATCACGAACCAGTTTATCAATCCTTTTTTCGGCTCTTTTAATCATGTCCTCGTTGACGGGGCCCGCAACACTGACCAGCTGCCTTCTCCCTTTATTTGAAAAAACAGGGAGCTTCCTTGGTACGGCATCCAATTCACCGTTTCCAACGCGATAAAGAAGCAAACCCAAAGGATAGGTCAAATTATCAAGAGGCACCGTTCCGCATGAAAAAACGGGCACAGTGGACCCGGAGTTTTGCCCACCAAATTTGTCGAGGGAAAATATCATGCTGCCCTGAAAGTCCTGGGCAAAATATGCGACGCCATGATGATTGGCAGTAAGGACAATAGGCGTCGCTTCAATTTCATCCGCAGTCCTTTTGGCCACTGACTCACCAAGAATTGGTTCTATATATCTTATTACCGCTTCAAGGAGATCGTCCATATGTTGATAAGCTGGAGCGATTGAATCCGGTTTGATATGATTCAGGTATTCAGAAAGCGTATGGTCACCATAATTTTTTATAGTATTTCTTATTACCGGAAAGGTCTCGCAAGCGGCATCCAGACAGGATTCTGCTGAAAAGCCTTTGTGCACTTCCTTGGCGTGGAAGATGTAATTCAGGTTATCCGGCAAAATTTTTTCTTGAACGCTAAACATTTTTTGTCCCTTTGTACCAACGCTAAAAAGATAACTGTTTTTTGTCTCCCATGGTTAATAGGAGAAAGATGACAGCAAAACCGAAATATGCCAGACCGAAATAGGTAACACCATCTTTGATGTTAGTTGCGAGAATCAGCCAGCTGAAGACAATTGGACCGAGCACTTGGCCCCCTCTGCTCGTCGAGCGAAATATTCCGATAGACTTGCCTACTCCAAGCTCTTCAGTGACTTTCAATCGCAATGTATATGCACTTTGAGAAGCCAAAACGAAACTGCTGGAAAGCCCTAAAAGAAGTACTGCTATAGCTGCTGCCATAAGGCCCTCGACAATATCGAAGATGAGAAAGGCCATACTCCCCAGGATGCAACCCATAAAAATAAATAAACGCTTTTTGTTGGAGGCATCCACATATTTACTAATTACTGGGCCAATATAGATCAGGCAGATACCGTAGACCATCAATATCCGTCCTATGGAAGATTGTGATGCACCCATCCGGTTTAGATAAATTGGAGTAAAATAATTCAGAAATCCGACAACTGCGATCGCGGCGGGAAGACTGCTGAAAAATATCAGGGCCAGCACAATCCTGTTAGACAGAAATCCAGTGACTTTGCCATGAGAAGCAGAATTTATAGGTTGGATTGGATCACACGATTGAGGCCTTTTCATTGCGTTCCGCATAAATATGAAGCAGTAGAAAATTACCGAGAATATGATGAGGGATCCCGCAAAAAAAACCGAGCTATAGTCAAACCGGTCTGCCAGCATGGCGCCAGTTGCCCCGCCACAAAGACTGCCGGCATAGATCCCGGCGAACAAATACGCGAGCCCTTGAGCTTTGCTTCTATTGTCGGAATACTCAATGACAAATCCTTGTGAGGCCATTAATGCTAGTCCATACCCGCCGCCTGCAATGCCACGAGAAATTATAAAATGAAGAACATCCGGAGCCGCCCATGAATAAAGAATGCCCACACCGGCAAGAAAAAGGCCTACAAGAAACGGTTCGTGCCATCCCCGTCGGTCAAGCCAAGCCCCGGCAATTAAAATGGAGATGCCGACAAAGAACAACTCCACAGATATAGGGAGACCCATAATTACATCTTTAGAGAACCCAAACAAAGGAGTGTAGAGTTTTTCTGTGTGAAGAGGCAAAAAAGACATCGATGTATCATATCCGAACAGCAGCATAAATGCGGCAGGGCGCATCAGACCATAATGAGCTTTCGGATAAGCTATAGATTGGACGGTTGGCCGGGATTGATCTTTGGCCGGTTCGTTTTTGACAAAATTGAATATAAGAATCATCATTTCCACCAAGAACAATATGGAAATGACGAGCACGGTCAGGGAATCTAAAGAAATATCAATTAGCCTCCTGTATAGTAACGATTTTGAAATATCCGTGGAAACATATCCTTTGATTTGGTCCGTCTGAGTAATATTAAGCCGCACATTAAATTCTGGATCCCATTCAGGCAAAGACTTTTTTATTTTATTGATTTGCCCATAGGTAGCAGTTTTGCAGTTAAGCGCACTTTTTTGTGTGACAATATAGAGCGGATGCCACTTACTGTCATACAGAATAATGTCACTGAGCTCTGGATATCGAGAGATAATTTCGGATAGTGCGATCTCTTCATCAGTCAAATTTTCGATATTTTTGCCTTCGTTCAAAAAGGATTCTACGTAATCTTTAAATAATCCCACGTTCATTCGTGCCTTTTCTTTGTTTATTTTCAAATATAGGTCTTTAAAGGCAACAGTGGTTACACCGGAAAAAGAGATCTGGGCTGAACAGATAACGACAAATACCATAAAAGAGATTTTAGCTTTGGAGTAAAGCATGCCATCAGGCCGGATTTTTGTCATGTGATTGAGGGTTATCAGCAAAATGAATATTCCACCGAAAAAAATCAACGTCAATGGTGCAACATTATCCAGAATCAACATATGTTTGTTTGCATTCAACAGCTCTTCGGGGATAGTTAAGGCAATTTTTGCCAGCAAGGCATTCTTTTCATCATGGATAGAGAGAGTCAGATAGTATGATTCAGAATGTTTGAAATGGTAAAAATCTCCTATCCCCTTTTTATCGTCTTTTACGGATTGCATTTCCGCCAAAGTTTTCTCTGGAAGGCGACTGTTTATAAAATGTTGCTTCGAACTTGAGATTATAATATTGTTGGGTAGGGCCACGGATACGGAGTACCCCGATCCCGAAGAGGAGATAGTTGAAAACGCATTCACCTCTTTAACGCCGCTGTCAAGGGTTTTATTTACATTAGGTTGTATTTGAGCGAAATCATGCAATCCTACAATTTTCAAAACTGAGATAGAAAGGCTGACTATCCTATTTTTTAATTTTTCAAGGATGACACGATACTGCAAAACGTTAGCTGAGGTTGTCTGCTCAAAACCGACCTGTTTGAGATTTTGTTCCGATTTTGCCAGTATTTTATTAATATTCAGGATTTCATTAATTTTCTGTCCGGATTTCAATGGCTCAGACAGCTTTGATTTTAAGTAATCTCCGATCGCATGGTACTGAGCAATTTGGGAATCTTGATAAAACCTGTCCACCGAAGAGGAATTGAGAAAAACATTGATTCCTAAGGCACAAGCAAATAGCACCACCGAACATACGATTAACCTTGATCTGATTGAATTTTTCATATTGTTCTCTTCAATTTTTAGTAGTAGACTTGTCAACAAATGGGATAGACTTACAAATAAATTTGAGTTTAACCATTTACCCCCACATGAAGGTTCCGTTCAATAACATGCATGGGTTTGCGTATAACAGCCAACCACTTTTATTTTCTTCCACTATAATTTCTGCGGTGGGATTTTCCCAACGACAGCGGTGAGGCCAAATGGTTATTTTGCTGCCAAGTACTATGTTAAGTTCTCGGGCAACATAGGCCACCGCCAGGGCGCCAGTTCCACATGCCAGGGTTTCATGGTTTACCCCTCGTTCAAAACATCTGTATTCCAGTATCTCTGAATCCTTTAATCTACGAACAAAGTTGATATTGATTCCCATCGGGAAAAGGTTCGAAAATTCGCGCACAAAATAATTGCCGAGAAACTCGACAAGGTCTGAACTGTGGTCGGCTCTTTTTTCTTTAAAATTTAAGGAAGAATTTTCATTACAAGGGGAAAGAAAAATATGATCTCCAAATTCTCCAATAGAAAATCCGGAATCAACAAATAAGACAAGGTGGGGTTCTCCAGTAAATATTAGGTATCCTCGTACCTTTAATATGGAATCATTGGAGGAAAACCGAATTCGATCAAAACGACGAATTATCTTGATGGGAAGGTCTTCGATAATATCGAGATTGCTGTTGATGGGTTTCCGAATGGAAGGATCGACCATTTTGTCGGACATTCGCCTAGGGCGAACCATATGGGCCCAGTTGGTTTCTTTTTCGTTATCGGTACCAATGGATACAACTTTTGGCTTTTCCGTGGGAATCTCTGTTAATATTTTTGCAAATGGAACGCCGTATTGCCGAAAAAGGTAGTCCGCTATAGCCATTAAACCATTGCCACATGAGAATGCTTCTACTCCGTCGGGTTCAAACATTCTGAAGATGTAATCCGCAATCTTCGAATCGGGCAGATCTCTCCAATAGTTACGGGTATGGTTGATATCACATAAAATTTGATGTGTGCAGGGCTGTATGATGAGAAAATTGTCCGAACCTACCCCAAAATTTATATTCGTCGCCGGATAAGCGAATTTTGATTTTTCTAATTCCGTTAGTACGGTCTGCCGAGATTCATCCAGAATGACAAAATTGTTTCCACATGAAGTGTATTTTGTAAAAGGAACTTTCTTCATTTAGGTTCTCCGCTTTCAGATAAAGCTATTCAATACAATAAAAGTAGTTTTAGTAAATTCAATTAAATTGTTGATTCATTTGTGCTATCGACGATGTAAAAAAACATGTTGTCATTAGGAGCAATAAACGGCGTTGTGCAACCATAATATCGGCTGTTTAGATTGATACTTAAGAATCATGAATTTTTTTTTTATACAAATAATTACGTTAATTAAAGATATTTTCTATTTGACCGATATTTTAGCCAAGTGCCTTTCAAATAGGTGGAAAAAAGAATATTTCCTGAGAATGATCTAAACCCGGCATAATGTCGGACATTACCTCTCAGGTTTGATTTGGATCTTCTAATGACTGTACCTGGTTTTTAGTTGATCCCAATTCTTAACATTGCCAAAGCATGCTTTTTTTATAAATACCTATCATATATTAAGGTAGAAGAAATTATGTTTTCATCTTTGAAAGCAAAAATCATCTTTTTTTTGTCCATTATCATCATATTAGTGGGCGCAGGCATTATGTACTTCACTCATACTTATGTAGGAAGTGCCATGCTTGAAGCTGAAAAATCATCAGCGAAGAATGTACTCGATCTTGTGGAACTGAATATCCAAGGAGGATATAATAAACTCTTAGCCGATAAGATGGATATGGTGGTCAGGGCAACGAGGCAATTGAAAAATATGTCTTCTGTCAGTGCGTCGGTTATAAAAGAAAATGCAGATCTTGCTCTAAAAAAACTATTGTCTGAAAAAGAGGCTAAAAAAAAATCCATTATTTGGCTAAAGTCCGTTGAATTTATAAAAGGAGACCTTTTTATATTTGATAAGAAAGGACAGATCTTGGCTCATCAGAACCCTGATTTTGAAAGAACCACCATTGCATCGATTGAGGATATGAAGGGCAGACATATTGCCCAAGTAATGCGAGCAGACCGGATAAAAAAAAATGGAGACTTCGCGGTCTTCAATTGGAGTACAAATGGTATGCAGTCAGGGAAAAAAAAAATGGGGTATTTTACACCGGTTCCAGAATGGGGATGGACCATCGGTTCTGTACTTGATTTTGATGAAATCGAGGCCGAAGCAAAGAAAAAGATAGATAAAATAGTACAGGTGCTTAAAGGTACCTTTTTAAATATGAATATCGCCAAAAGCGGCTCTACATTCCTGTTTAATGGTGATAGAAAAATTTTAATTGCTCCTAAAGCGGGTGAAAAGTTAGATTACCATTTAATTATTAACGATCGTTCCGGAAATCTCGTCCTCGATGATTTAATGCAATCAGCACACACTGGTGAAAAATCGATATCTTACATTGAGTCTTCTTTTGGTAATCATGAACTGCTTGAAGCTCATGTTCGTTATTTCAAGGCTTTTGATTGGTATATTGTGCTTGCGTATCCTGTCAAGGAAATACAAGAATCCGCCAAAAAACTTCTAGGGCGCCAAAGCGTAATTATTGGTTTGATTTTCCTTGCCAGTCTTATCGCCGCTTATATATTTGTATCTAGAATCTCAAATCCTCTCAAGAAGCTAGCTTCCGATGCCAAGGAACTTGCCTCACATGATTTTACTAAAGGAGATCCCACTGAAAAAGACACATTTATGGATATTAAAACAGGCATCACTGACGAGGTAGGCCGACTCGCTGAAGCATTTATTTTTATGAAACATGAGCTTAAGAAAAACGTACAGCAGGTTGTAGAAGCCACTGCAGTAAAAGAACGCCTTGAAAAGGAGGCCGCAGAGGAATCAAATCGTGCAAAGAGTGAGTTCCTGGCCAATATGAGCCACGAGTTAAGGACACCCTTAAATCATATTATAGGCTTCACAGAATTGGTATTAGATAAAAATTTTGGGGAGTTAAATGAATTACAAGAAGAATATCTTACAGACGTCCATACGAGTAGTAAGCATTTGCTTTCTCTGATCAATGATATTTTGGACCTTTCCAAGGTCGAAGCCGGGAAGTTAGAATTGCAGGCTGAAATAGTTAATATAGAGCTTTTGTTAAAAAATAGCATCGTAATGATAAAAGAAAAAGCAATGAAGCATTCAATAGAAATTCAATTAGAAGCAAATGGTATTCCTGAAAATATTAATGCAGATGAGCGCAAATTAAAACAGGTAATGTACAATCTCCTGTCCAATGCCATGAAATTTACTTCAGAGGGAGGCAAAGTTAAAATAAAAGCACAAAATTATAAATTCAGCGAAAACGGCAGTAAGGATGATAAGAAACCTCCTAGAGCGGGGATTAAAATCTGTGTTTCCGATACTGGGATCGGAATTGACAGCAAAGACCTAGATCGAATTTTCAATCCATTTGAGCAGGTGGAAAGTTCGGCCAGCCGCAAATTTCAAGGAACAGGTTTGGGTCTTTCCTTAACTCGACAGTTAGTCGAGTTACATGGGGGTACTATTTGGGTTGAAAGCAAGGGAGAAGGGCACGGGACAACATTCCTGTTTGCCATACCGACTTGATTTTAAATATTATTTAAAAAGTGAATTGAACAATCATAAAGAAAAAAGGGTTCCAAAACATTTTCACAGTGAAAATTTTAATCCAAAATCTTAATTTTTAACGATAAAAAAGGAATTTTTATGAAAAAACATTATCAAAAACGATTTGGAACCATTGCGGTGGACAAAGAATATATCAACGAGGATCAACTTATTAAGGTGTTGGAAATGCAGGCAAAAGAAAATGTGATGGAGGGCAAACATCGATTACTGGGACAGATATTAGTGGATGAGGGGCTTTTAACAACCACACAGGTAGATATAATACTTGAAACCATGAACCAGACGATTGTGTATATGATATCAGTTGGGCGGTAATCAGTAGGAACTCAAAGTCATTCTATGCTTTTTGCCAATTCAGTTATTACTCAGCTCAAGAAAAAGGATAAATTTCAATGGACGCTTTGCTTGCGGAACAGTATGAAAATGAAATTGGGACTCCTTTCATTGACAGTCTTACAGGTTTATATAACAACGGCTTTTTTCAAATTTCATTAGAATTGGAGCTAAAGCGGTTTGAAAGATATAGGAATGCATTTTCAATTGCGTTAATTGATGTTGACTCTTTATCTCATTTTAATATGTCACATGGTCCATTGAAAGGCGATCGCTTATTGAAGGAAGTTGGCGGACTTATCAAAAAAAATGTTCGAGAGGTCGATTTAGCTGCCAGATACGACGGAAATTTATTTGCGGTGATTGTGACACAATCCAATTGCCGGCAGGCACTGCACGTTGCCGAAAGGATAAAACATGATGTTGTAAAAAGTTCTGATGGCGCCTCAACCGTAAGTATTGGATTGGCCTTTTGCCCGGATGATGCCACCACCAGCAGAATGCTAATGAACAAGGCAAACGAAGCCTTATTAAAAGCGAAGTTACAGGGCAAAAATAGTATTAATTTTTTTGAAAAAGAAATCAATACCGAATCAGATGAACAGCATACAATTTTAATCGTTGATGATGACTCTCGAAATTTAAAACTAATGGAAGGATTACTTTTTTCAACAAATTGTAAATGTGTCAAAGCCACTAACGGTTTTGATACATTAAACATTGTCAATAAAACAAAAATAGACTTAATTCTTTTAGATGTAATGATGCCTGAGATGGATGGCTATGAAGTCTGCCGGCAGTTGAAAGGAAGTGAGGCTACGCGACTTATACCGGTCGTTCTGGTGACCGCTCTTGATGACATGGAAGCCAAGATAAAGGGCATCGAAGCAGGCGCTGATGACTTTATTACAAAACCACCCAACAAAATGGAACTTCTGGCTAGAACAAAATCATTAATTAAATTAAAAAAGCTGAACGACAATTTAACCAGCATTGAATATGTACTATTTTCCCTTGCAAAAACGGTTGAGGCCAAAGATGAATATACCCAGGGTCATGTGGAGCGGGTAGCCAAACTGGCAGTTACTTTGGGTAAAAAAATGGAGCTTTCGGACAGAGAAATGGAAGCCTTAAGATATGGAGGGATACTACACGATATTGGAAAAATTACTGTACCCGGCCATATCTTGAATAAAACGGGTCCCCTAAGCCCTGAAGAATGGGAAGTAATGAAAAGTCACCCGGTTGCCGGATATAATATATGTCTGCCTTTAAAGAAAAACCTGGGTTATGCATTAGAGGTCATTCGGCATCACCACGAAAAGCTCGATGGTTCCGGTTACCCGGATGGATTAAAGAATGAGGAGATTTCGGTAGCTGCGCGTATCATGGGGGTCGTTGATTTCTATGATGCCCTGGTCACTGACAGGCCTTATCGCGAAGGAATGCTTTTTGAAAAGGCTATTGAAATTATAAAACAAAATGCAATTGAAAAAAAATTGGATGAGGTGGTTGTTGGCCATTTGATTAAAGTTGTGAATGGCGGTTTGAGCGGGGATGCATCCTAATTCGTAACCGTGATTTAAAGTAAGAGAAATCTTGAATGGATAAAACAAACTTAAAATCAAAAATTTTAATTGTCGACGATGAACCTTTGAATGTTAAATTGCTTTCAGCAATGATTCCTTCCGATAAGTACGATACCGTCCTTGCCTATAACGGAGAAGACGCGTTGAAGATAGTGAGTGATTTGCCTCCTGATTTGATCTTATTGGATATTATGATGCCCGGCCTTAATGGGTATGAAATAACCCGAATACTTAAAAGTGACCCTGAAAGCAGCAATATTCCTATTGTCTTAGTAACGGCTTTAGGAGGAGCTGATTATGAAATCAAAGGTTTGGAAGCAGGGGCAGATGAATTTCTTAATAAACCGGTGAACAAAATCGAACTTTTAGCCAGAACAAAATCTTTACTTCTTCTAAGCCAATACAAGGAGCAAATAAAGGCGCGCACTTGCAGCATAAAGTCATTTTCCGATCAAGAAAAAGATAGAAATTATACAAAAAATGAGATTGATTTGCCAACTATACTGGTAGTTGAAGACAACAAAATAGACGTTAAACTTATCCAAAGATATCTACAAGGTGAGCCATACAAAATCAAATTGGCCAAGGATGGAGAGGAGGCCATATTTTGTGCTCAGCAGGAACAAATTGATGTTATCTTGTTAGACCTCATTTTACCTAAAAAGAATGGATTTGAGGTTTGCAGTACTTTAAAAGAAATGAAAACTACTCAAAATATCCAGATTGTTGCCATAACCGGTCTGAGTGATTTAGACAGTAAAATTAAGGGCATTCAATTAGGAGTTGATGACTATTTAGTAAAACCTGTCAATATGCATGTACTCAGAACCCGTGTTAAATCTCTTATCAAGAAAAAAGTCTTGCTCGATAATCTTTGTGACCGGTACGAGATGGCAGTTCATTCCGCAATCACTGATAAACTCACCGGGCTCTACAACCGTCGATATTTTGACCATTTTCTTGATCTTGAGATAAAAAGATCATCACGGCAAAATGGTTCCCTGGCACTGTTGATGATTGATATTGATAATTTTAAACTAATTAACGATACCTCAGGACATTTATTCGGAGATAAAATATTAAAAACGCTTGGAGAGATTTTAAAGACAAAAATCCGAGAGATTGACCTTGCCGCTCGCTATGGCGGAGAAGAATTTGCTGTTGTATTGTCTAACAACTGTTTGAATGAAGCAGTAGAGATCGCCGAAAGAATAAGACAATCGATTCAGGAATATTCATTTGAAACTGAAAATATCTCAACGACTGTGAGTATAGGAATTGCTTTGTATCCTTTGGATGCAAATTCTTTTAATGAGTTAATTGATAAATCTGATAAAGCTCTTTATAAAGCCAAACGCGATGGGAAGAATCGAGTATGTTCCTATTCTAAATCACCAAAAGATATATTGCTTGAGAGCTAAACACAGCCTCTATGGGGCTCTGTTCTATGAGAAAAAATATTGGAAAAAGCAGTTTATAGAACTGCACAGCGCCAGTATCTGGCGGAATGTGGGGAAAAAGGCAAGGGGTCTACCTTTCACATTTTTATTCCTAAATAATTATCGCTTCCTAAA